>Ga0079224_100000002_pt1 | contig 167159 bp, 113 predicted proteins | sample Stecom2015_FD_80414 | JGI IMG/M metagenome (GOLD analysis project Ga0079224, IMG submission 80414) | Agricultural soil microbial communities from Utah to study Nitrogen management - Steer compost 2015 | ecosystem: Environmental > Terrestrial > Soil > Agricultural land | place: USA: Utah... | reverse complement strand
TGAGGAGAATCCCCGCCAGAACGACTTCTGTCGGGCTGGGAACCTTCGACCTCTTCCGCACTTCTCTATCTTATTATCTTCCTCACTGCACCACTTGTTAAGAACGAGCCGTTGAGGAGAATCGAACTCTCGACCTCTTCCTTACCAAGGAAGTGCTCTACCACTGAGCTACAACGGCTTGACAAGTCAACACCTCAACTTTACTAAGAGCGGAAGACGGGGCTCGAACCCGCCACCTATAGCTTGGAAGGCTATCGCTCTACCAAATGAGCTACTTCCGCTGATATTCTTTACCATTAAAATGGTGTGGGGAGTGGTGGATTCGAACCACCGAAGTCATAAGACAACAGATTTACAGTCTGTCCCATTTGGCCACTCTGGTAACTCCCCCTCAATTTAAGCATTGCTGCCAGAGGCTATCCGGCATGGTATATTGCCTGCATAAATCTGTAGAGCCGATGGAGGGATTCGAACCCCCGACCCACTGATTACAAATCAGTAGCTCTGGCCAACTGAGCTACATCGGCTTTTTATTGTTTTATCCTTCCTCAACCGGTACTATTCGTTGTATTATTCCGATAGCTTCAGAACTTTTGTATGGATGGCATTAATCCGCCAAACAATATCCCTACCCGCTGAGTACTGACGATATATTGTTCTAACTAATTGAATTTCAATAAGACAATACAATTCATGCACAAGACTTTACGCCACTAAATCACGATGTCAATGAACACACTATACCCTTCAAAAAAGGGAACGCAAAAATAGAAAACGATTTTTGATTTACAAATGGTTGAATAAATTTTTTTTCAAGAAGAGATATTCACTCATTAACAAGAGGTTAAATAGCTCAAACTCAATCTTAGTTTTTAGCTGTCTTACCCTTCAATTGCTTCAAAAATGGAACGCGAAACTCCAATTTCAAGCAGTTAAAAATAACCGTCAACCCAGACTGATATATATTTGAAGTAACATAAATTGTTGAAAAGATTATTGATTTACAACCTTAATTAATTGAAACCGGAATTATTCCAACAGCTATTTGCAAATTAAAATTTCATTTCTCAACATTATTAATAGCACGATTTATTCATACCCTACCTTTGCAAAACATTTTCCTTCACATGGCTTTTACCGATAAGTTTGACAAAGAAGATTATTACCTGACCCCTGAAGGTTATATTGTTTTTACCGAGAAATATCATCTGAAACGCGGTTACTGTTGTCAGAGTGGCTGCCGCCATTGCCCCTGGAAAAAACAGGATAAGAAAGACAAGAAATAATTGTTTAATTCTACTCTGACCTCGTTCAGTAAATCTGTTACAAATCTTTATTCGATTCGATTACTTTTTGCTTGAGTCCGTCTTTATAGGCCAAAAGTGTTTTATAGAGTTTTTCGTTTTGGGTAGCTAATATTTCTGCTGCCAGTATTCCTGCATTTTGCGCTGCATTGAGTGCTACAGTGGCCACAGGCACTCCATTGGGCATTTGTAATATGGAGAGTACAGAATCCCAACCGTCAATGCTGTTGCTCGATTTCACTGGTACACCTATCACAGGCAATGGCGTAAGTGATGCCACCATACCCGGCAAATGTGCTGCCCCTCCTGCACCTGCTATGATTACACGGTATCCTTTGTCGTAGGCAGTTTTGGCAAACTCCACCATCATTTCGGGAGTGCGGTGTGCCGATACTATTTTTATATCACACTCCACCTGAAATTCATTAAGCACTTTTGCCGCCTGTTCCATTACGGCCATATCCGACTTGCTGCCCATGATGATTGCTACCTTTGACATACTGCTGATTTTAAAACACAAATTTACGGTTAATTGATTAATCCTTTTTAAATCATCTTTTATTCTGTCAGGTGATGCTAATGTATTAGTCAAAATGCAGCTTACAGTTTTAATTGCGGCAGAGGTTTATAAAAGCACACTGTCATTCAGAGATTAACAATTATTATAATCCTATCATCCTGATTTGTTCTGATTTTTTAGTCAGACTCTTTCCACAATTCTTCTTTTAGCCAGTCATCAGGAAAACCCATTTCTTTTGTTTGTGCAAGGGGGCAGGTTTTCATAAGGCTTTTGAGTCTGATACTAAATGTAGATCCGGGGCTTATTAGCTTTAACACATATTCAATACAGGACAACGTTGCATAAAGTTTGTTTGTATAAACAGTTTTGTTCTTCAAAAAATTTTGACTGGTATGTGTTGGAAGTTTTATTTTAATAAGTCGTCTGTTCCATATTCTTCCATGATGTGCACAAATATTTCTCAAAGTACTGAAACAAAGTATCCAGTTTTCAATTACTGAAACATCACGAAGCCCAAAATGAGTAGTTACCGCTATTTTTTCAGGCCCTTTTTTCAGGTTTTGAAATATTTTTGACAACAAACCCATACTGCTAACCTCTAAACTCATCCAACATGGTGGCTCAGCAGGGTTAGTGTATTTATTTTTATAATGCTCAATGAACGTTTCGTTACTCCTGTCAATTTCTTTTTGCAAACTGTCAAGATGATTTGCAAATCTCATTGCATCTCTGAATAATTCCGGTTTTAACTGCCAGTGGCTTCCATGCTTTAAAGCGAAGTGATAAATAACCTGTGTTCGGAGTGCAATTTCAATTTTCTCAATAGCATCAAAGATTAATAACCTTAGTTTTCTGTCAAAAACATAAAGTTCTATAATTTCTTCAAAGGTAACATCAACAATAAAAGGTTGATGGCTATGGGAATTATCCTGAAATGGATAAGTATATGCTCTTAAACGGTAGTAACTGATATTAGACAGATACCTAAGTGCTGATGATTCGTTATTGAACTTAATCCGCGTTGCTTAAGTAATTCTATCTGCTCTGTAAACTTTATAGGTACTTTATTGTACTTCATGTTTTAGGTAAAAAAGGGTTAAACCTCTTAAAATCGAAAACCAGCCCGGGTGCGCTGTTCTGATGGGAAGCGTGGCTGGTATTATTAAATACAAAGATAAGAACTATTTTAGTATTTACCATACATTTGGTACAATTTGTTTGATTTGCTATGAATCTTATGTAGCTAAATATGCTTTATTATCTTTTCATAAGCCCCCTAAGATTTATTTTTTGTACATTTTTATCTGTTTGTCAGTTTAATATCCAATTTCTGAGAGTCATATTACTCCATTCCTGATTTTTGTTGCATGTTTCATAAACCGAAAGATCTTGTAAAAGGTGCCTACAGCGGATTGTCAACTGAGGTGTGGCTGCTGTCGCTGGTGATGCTGATAAACCGCAGCGGTACCATGGTTATTTTTTTCCTTTCGGTGTATCTCACTCAGGAATTAAATTTCACGCTTCAGCAAACCGGGGTGATGCTTGCATGTTTTGGCGCAGGTAGTTTTACCGGTGCATTCTTAGGTGGACGCATTACCGATAAATTAGGATATCATCCGGTCATGTTCTGGAGTCTGTGCACAGGTGGAATTCTTTTTATGCTCATTCCGCTGATAAAAACTTATTTGCTGTTGTGTATTTTCTTTTTTATCCTGAGCAGTTTCAGCGAAGCATTCCGTCCGGCAAATATGACGGCGGTTGCTTTTCACAGCAAACCTGAAAATTATACACGTTCCGTTTCACTCAACAGGCTGGCTATTAATCTCGGTTTTTCTGTCGGGCCTGCTATTGGCGGTATTCTGGCTACCATCAGCTATCACTACATTTTTATTGTAAACGGAATTACCTGCATCAGTGCTGCATTTATTATTTACTTCAGCCTGAAGAATAAAAGAAAATCGCCTCCGCAAAAAACTCAGGCTGTACTTAAATCGCCTTATCGCGACAGAACATATCTTCTCTTTTTGGTGGCTGCTTATTTCTATGCACTGTGCTTTTTCCAGTTTTTCCTCACCATGCCTTTGTATTATAAAGCAATGCAACTCAGCGAAACTCAGATTGGTTATCTGATGGCTCTGAATGGTGTGATGGTGGCAGCTATTGAAATGATTATGGTTTATAACATGGAAGGAAAAACCAGTGTTTACAATTTTATTGCATTAGGTGCTCTGTTTCTGTTAATAGCTTACTTAAGTATTCCTTTCTTAGCAGGTTTCGCTGCATTTGCCTTGCTGGTAGTAATCATTTCTCTTTCCGAAATGTTTGCCATGCCGTTTATGAATACGTTTATGAATAACCGTAGTGATGACAGCAACCGCGGACAGTATGCAGCACTTTTTTCCATGTCGTGGAGTTTGTCGCAGACTACCTTACCTGTTATTGCTACGCAAACAATTGCCGATTTTGGTTATCAAACGTTGTGGTTCATTATGGCATTCCTGTCATTAATTACCATAGTTATCATAAAAATTATTGGAAGAAAAACAGAACCTGTACCTTCTGCATGAGTGTGTGTTTAGTTGCAGTGTTCAGTCCTTACCATATTTTTTCAGTCTGTTGCACGGTTCAAAAAATCAAGCAAAGGTTTCATCGTGCTGAATGATGCAGTTACTTCTTTCATCAGTTGTTTGCCTGTAACGGTTGCATCTGTCAATGGTTTGCTGACGATGAAACTCGTATATTTCAGCAACTCAATATCAGGATGGTCCTTAGGATAATCGCGTGGTGCGGTTTTTAATTTGATGTTCTGCAACTCCGAAAATTGCTTTTTGAAATTTTTGTTACTGATTATTTTTTTAAACTCCTCCGTATTGTAGTCTATTTCCTGACGTATTTTTCGAAGCGAAGCTGCATCAGGCACATAGCGTCCTCCGCCAATGAAAGAATTTCCGGGCTTGATGTGTATATAAAATCCTGCGCCTTCGTTCTGCTTAGTTCCGGTATGAAAATAAGCTGCCAGATGTGTCTTGTAAGGCGACTTGTCTTTTGAAAAACGTACATCGCGATATATTCTGAATATACATTTTTTAGCCTCCAGACCTTTATAGCGCGGTTCAGCTTTTGAAAGCTGCACAATGACCTGCGAAATAAAATTTTCGAAATCGGTTTTTGCTTCGAGGTACTGTGCTTTGTGTGCTTCAAACCAGTCGCGGTTGTTGTGGCGTGATAAAGCTTTGAGATAAGCAAGTGTTTTGGATTGTATCACTGATGTTAAATTTTGCACAAGGTCGCACATTCAGGTTAAACCCAAAATGAAAAATCAGCCGCAAGGGCTGACTTTTCACTGTTGTGTTAATTAATTTATTAATCTACTTACCGTAAACGGTTTCTTTATTTCTCAACGATGAACTTGCCATTGCCAAGAGAAGTTTCTTCTACTTTGATATCGAAATAATACATTCCGTTGGTTAAAGAAGTAAGCGGCAGTTTGAAGATGTTAGTGCCTAAACCTCTCAGTTGAGCAACCGTTTGTGTAATCATTTTGCGTCCTGTGAGATCATACACTGTCAACACTGCATTTTCGAGATTTACGTTGGGGTCAACACTGATGACAACCTGATCTTTTGCCGGAACAGGATATACGGATATCGGTGCTGCAGGAATGCTCAGGTTCACAGCCACTTTCTCGAAGTTTTCTGTCTTGCCATCAAAATCGGTTTGTGTAAGACGGTAGAATGATACTCCGCGATAAGGATTTGTATCTACAAACTTATAGTTGCGCTGCTCATTGGAGTTACCCGCAGCTTTAACGGTGCCGGCCTTTTCGAAGTTGATACCATCCACACTTCTTTCCACAGTGAAGTAATCACTGTTTTCTTCGGTGGCAGTGGTCCAGTTGCAGATAATTTCCTTGTCTTTATAAGGACGTGCATCAAACATCAGGAGTTTAACAGGCAACGGTTGCAGTTCGCGCACCACAGCCCAGGTATTGGTGTAGGTAATGTTTGGTGCCTTTACTGATGTACCTGTGGGGTTTGTCTGGCCGAGGCTGAAAGGCCACATCCAGGCTCCTGTGCCTACTGAACTTCCGGTTGGATTATACACCTGTGCACGGTAAGGCGATGCACCTGATGCTGCATTTTCTGCTGCTGTCCAGCGGAAAGTTAAATCGCGGTTCACTCCGGTACCTGCCTCATCTACCTGCCAGAACCTGTCAACCATGTACGGACTGTTGTCGGTAGCCGGTGGAGCTATCCAGGTGTTTTGATAGATGTTGTTTACACCGGTAGGAATTGGCGTATTGTTGGGTATGGTGTGATACGTGGTTACCGTAATATCAGGAGTTCCTGCATTTACAGTGTAATCCATAGGAATTGAATTTCCAATAGCATCAACAAATGGAATCACTGCATTGAACGGATAGACCGATGGTGTTTTCATCTGCCAGCGGAAATTACCGTAATTAGGCGGATTGGATTCTGCCCACAGTTTTCCGGATATCACCTGAAGTTGCGACAAACCGGCAGGATTGCCATCAAGCAAACTTAATGTACGTATGGCAACAGGGTTTCCGTTCAGGTGGATGCGACCCATATACAGATTTAATGAATCGGTAACGTTTACATCCTGCCACAACTCTAATGTTGAACCTGCAGATGTTTTGTTGAGTGTTAAATCGTAGAAATTAGAAATCTGAGTACCGTATATACGTTGCCAAGCACTACCGTAGAAAGTGAAATTACTTTTTCCTGCAGTAAAGGTACCGTTGTTGGTCCAGTTGCCACCCATTGAAGCCTGGAAGGTTTTGAATGGGCGTTTGAACACCAGTGTCATATTCGGGCGCTGCATAGTAGAACAGTTACCATCGGTAGTAATGAGTGTGCCATTTACTGCAAATGAAATTTGATTGCCAGTAGCTATTGCTGCTATACTTGGGTTGTTTACCGTAATTACACTACCTGCAATGGAGGTAATGATGGTTCCGGCAGGGAATCGGCCTGCAGGTATGGTGGCACTTACTGCCATACCCACTTTAAGGTGAGGTAATGTGCTTTGCAAAAAGGTTCCGAGCGTAAAGGTGGTGGTACCAACCGGGTAGGCACCTACAACCATAGCTCTGATGGTAGGTGAAAAATCGCAGGCACTTGTTACCGTAGGAGCGGTAGAATACATCTCAATATATTTTCTTGCCCCCAGGGTAGTTGTATAAAACGAATTCTGACCTCCTCCGGGAGTATGGTCGTAGCAGATATCAATTATCAGATTGTAATTTAAATCAACCGGAATGGGTGTAGTCAATGTTATATAACGGATACCTGCACCGGTAACTGTTTCTGATGGGCTTGTATATACCGTAATAGGAGTGCTTCCTATTGCAAAATCAGCTAACTTATTAGTTGTAGTGCTTCCACCATAAGCAACGAAAGTCAGCGGTGCATAATAATATCGTATGCTATAATTGGTGTAGGCATTGGCTGGCGGTGTGAAAGCATCTATATGCATCCCTATAGAGTCAATAAGATCGCCTGTTACCATACCCTTGGCGGCAAGTTCAGCAGAGGAATATAAAAACTGACATCGCTGACTCCTCGAAGCTCCGTTAAAAGGATGAAAAGGAGGTGTGGTTTGTGTTAATGTACCATTGGATATTATCGCTTTATTGAAATATTCTGAATTAATAATCAGAGCCGAAGCAGGGTCTTTGATGTTCATACTGTCGGCTACGGTAAGGCTGCCTGAATTATAAACTTTAACAGTAACAGTATCGTTGCCTGCAATGGTCAGTACCTTGGCAGTAGCAGTAGTACCCTCATAAATAACCGGTCTGTTGGGGCTGCCACCGGGAATGATGGTATTCTCCGTAATTTTTGGAGGTGTCAAAGGGCACCAGTTGGCAGGAGTATTCCAGTTATCATCCACAGCGCCCAGCCATATTTTCTGATAACCGGGGGGCAGTGCTGCACAGGCAGGTATAATAGTTACTACATAATCTTCAGTCTCGCCATAGGTAGCACTGGCACAGGGGTCAATATTGGAATTGGCATAAACCTCTCTTACCCGCAGGAAGGTGTTACCTGCATAAGTACCGGCAGGAACTGTGAAAGTGGGAGCATAGGTTCCATTTACTCCCAAAGGTCCGGACTGACCTAATTTTTCTGCAGCAGAAAATACTCCGTCATGGTTATAGTCAATCCATGCAGCAATATAGTTTGAACCATACCAGGTACCTACCTGAAGAGAAATTGTATAACTGTTGCCCCGCATCAGGGTAGTGGTATGATTGGGTGTAGGAGCAAACTTTTCGTAATCGGGTGGGTGAGCGCTAAATGGTGCAGGACCTCCAAACCAGGGAGAAATGGGCGGGCCGCAACAGTTGGTTCCGTTATTGATAATATCAGTTAAAGGCTCACCTACCAGGGTAACATGGTTTATATAATCATTATCAGTATAGGAGCCACCTAACCACGAAGTACCTACAGAATAATAAGGAGTAGAACCACCGCAATAACTTACGTCAATAGGGCGGCAGCCGCCCAAGGTACCTACGGTAGGTGTAATTGTAGAAACAGAGCCTTTGGTAACAGTAACTGAGTTATACTCTACATCCACGCAATTGCCGGCTACGGCAGGTGGTGAAGTCTTCACATCGTAGGTTATCCAGAAATAATTAGCTCCGTTGTGCAACCTGAAGGTAGCCACAGGGATAAAGGTATAATTGGTGGCACAAAGAGCAGCCACAGTGGCTCCAATTTGCACAGCGTTGGCAACACCTGTAAAATTATCGGTTCCGCCTGTCCACCAGAGTTTGGCATTTTGCAAATCGGTGCATGGAGCACTGGAGCCAATGGTACTGAAACTGAAATTATTTACGGTATAATAATTACCTGCATTCACATCATCGCCACCATCAACATTTATCACCACTCCTCCAATCAGATTATTGGTAGTGCCGGGAGGTACGGTGGCCGTTGCCTGAAAATTCATAAACGTGTTTACAATGGTTTGTGCCTTAGGATAGGTATTGATGGAAATGTCATCAATATAAATATTTCCTCCGGTGGCAACAGTATGTCTGTTATGAAATTCAAAAACAAGATACTGTTTTGATTGCTGTGCAGGAGTTAAGCCGGTAATATAGGCCTGCGGAATAGTAACCTGATACTGGCACCAACCTGCTGCAGCTATAGCGGGAAAATTCGAATAGTTTCGTGAAATGTAACTACCAAAATTAGCTTGACAAATTTGCACAATAGTGCAGCTCAAACCTGCAGGGCCTGAATAGGCATTGGAGTTGGTGAGATAAACACGCAACGAATCGTGAATGGGGGAATTTACATTATCGCGATACATCCAAAAGGTAATATCAGCACCGGTAGCAGGTATGTTTGTAAAATCCAGCGCTCTGGATGCAATATAGGCATACTCCCCAAAGGTAGTCATATACCCGCAGCGGTAGCGTGCCATTCCTGCACCGGAGTGTGTAGTTGCCGGCTGACCAAACGGATTGCTTCCGGAAGTAACTCTTTCGCAGTAGTTTTCAGGATCAGTACTTGGCAGCACAGCACCTGAAGTCCATCCCAGAGGAGGGAAAATCGTTGCATCGAACGACTCATTAATTACTACCTGTCCTTTGGAAAAAACCGGTGCCAGCAGCAGCAGCACAAACGAAATTCGCATAAAAGGAGTAAATAATTTTTGCATGATTATTTAATTTAAATGTTGGTTCAAATTTTAAAGCCCAAATATACAGCATTGAGAGAAATTAACCAATAGATGTTGTTAATTTTTCCTTTGTTGGAGTATGGGTGGTTTAACTTCATTTTACAAACTGATTTTAAGCAATTGCTTTTACACAAAAAACCTCATCAAATTTCGCTGTCACAGATGCATTTCCTGTGAAGTTTTTCCCTGTGTTCTTCATCCCTATTTCAATCAGCACCGTTATTTTCTGTTCGCGGTTAAGGGGTTAACATGTATTTTTGGGGTTTCAATTATTTTTATGTTAGAACTTTCACAAATCAGAGAAAACCCTGAAAAAATTATCAAATATCTTGCCATAAAGAACTTTAAGGCTCAGGAAACAGTAGAATCAATTCTACAATATGACGAAAGAAGACGCACTCTGCAAAAAGAATCGGATAGTTGCTTAGCCGAGCAGAACAACATTGCTGCACGCATAGGTGCACTGATGAAGGCAGGCAAAAAAGCAGAAGCAGAGCAGGAAAAAGAAAAAAATGCAGCGCTTAAAGAAACATCCAGGCAACTGCAGAATTTGCTGAGCGAAACAGAAAAACTGCTGCACGATGAGCTGGTAAAACTTCCGAATTTGCCTCACGAAAAAGTGCCTGCAGGAAAATCGGCTGCCGACAATGAAATTGTTTTCTCGGTAAAAGAACTTCCTTCAGCCGAAGGCAAAAAACCACACTGGGAGCTTTGCGAAAAATATGGTCTGATAGATTTTGAAACGGGTGTAAAACTAACGGGGGCGGGATTTCCGCTGTATAAAGGTAAAGGTGCAAGATTGCAGCGGGCACTGATTAATTTCTTCTTAGACAAAGCCACTGAAAACGGCTTTTTGGAAGTGCAGCCGCCCATACTCGTTAACGAAGACTCAGGATTCGGCACAGGACAATTGCCCGACAAAGAAGGGCAGATGTATTTTGTGGGAGAAGATAAATTTTACCTGATACCTACGGCAGAAGTACCTGTGACCAACATTTACCGCGATGTGATGCTGAAAGAAAATGATTTGCCTCAGAAACTGACTGCCTATACGCCCTGTTTCAGGCGCGAAGCAGGCTCTTATGGCAAGGATGTGAGAGGGCTGAACAGGCTGCATCAGTTCGACAAAGTGGAAATTGTACGAATTGAACATCCAGAACGTTCTTATGAAGTGCTGGAAGAAATGAAAGACTATGTATGCGGGCTGCTGCAGCAGTTGCAACTCCCCTACCGTGTGCTGCGGCTGTGTGGTGGCGATATGAGTTTTGCCTCAGCTATGACGTATGATTTGGAAGTATATTCTTCAGCACAGCAGCGCTGGTTAGAAGTAAGTTCGGTATCCAATTTCGAAACATTTCAGAGCAACAGGCTGAAACTTCGTTTCAAAAATGCAGAAGGAAAAAAACAACTTGCACATACCCTCAACGGAAGCGCGCTGGCATTGCCGCGCATAGTGGCTGCACTGTTGGAGAACAATCAAACAGCAGAAGGAATTGCATTGCCTGAAGTACTGCACCGCTATACCGGTTTTAAAATGATAGACTAACATGATTGCTTTGAAAAAAAATAAAGTTGTTTGGATGTTGCATGTGCTGATTGCAGTGTTGCTGCTGACGGCATTTGCACCTGCAGCACAGGCACAATCCATGAACAACCTTGACCTTGCCAGGCAGTATGAATCCACAGGCGAGTATGACAAAGCAGCCGTGTATTACGAAAAGCAATACGACATTGATCCATTTGGAACTTATGATTCGTATCTGCGTTGCCTCAAAACCATGCAGGACTACAAAGAAGCTGAGAAGCTGATAAAAAAGCAGATAAAAAAATCGGGAAATGCAGGCAGATATCAGGTAGATTTAGGGTTGCTGTATGAAACAGAAGGCGAAAATGAAAAAGCAAAAAAACAATTTGAGTCGGTATTAAAAAATCTGAAACCCGACCCTAATGAAGTGTATTCAGTAGCAGGAGCATTCACCATAGCGCAGAAAATTGATTATGCCATAGAAGTATATCAGAAAGCGCGCAACTTTGGTATGGGACCGACTTATGGATTTGAATTAGCTGACCTATACGGACGCAAGGGCGATTCGCAGAAAATGATTGACGAATATCTGGATTTGATGGAAGAGAACAATCTCTACACCGGAAACATACAGGCAGTATTGCAGCAACGCATCAGTCAGGATCCTGACAACAAACTTTCGGAATTGTTGCGTACCTCACTGCTTCGCAGAATTCAAAAACAACCCGGACAGACCATTTACTCTGAATTTTTGTACTGGCTTTTTCTGCAGGACAAAGATTTTGACTCAGCACTGATACAGGCAAAAGCATTAGATAAGAAAAGTGACAACAACGGCTCGCGTGTATATCAGCTTGGCGAAATATGCATCAGCAACAACGACTGGGCAACAGCACAAAAATGTTTCAACTACATCATTGAAAAAGGAAGCAACCATCCCATGTATATTCAGTCAAAAATGGCTTCGGTAAAAGCTGCCTACATGCATGTGGTGAACGACCCTTACACTCCACAGGAACTTACAGCACTTGACGAACGTTTTAAAACCACGCTGAAAGAATTAGGCACTAACACCATTACTGCTCCGCTATGGCAAAGGTATGCACACCTGCAGGCATTTTATCTGCACAACATTGATGAAGGACGCAAAATTCTTGAAGAAATAATTGCCATTCCGGGGCTTACACCATCGTTTGTTGCCGAATGTAAATTAGAATTGGGCGACATACTTATTCTGGAAGGAAATTTATGGGATGCCTCACTCACCTACTCTCAGGTTGACAAAGATTTTAAACATGATGCCCTGGGCCGCGAAGCCAAATTCCGTAATGCGCGGCTGTCGTATTACTTAGGCGAATTTGATTGGGCAGCAGCACAACTGAACGTGCTGAAACAAGCTACTTCGCAACTCATATCCAACGATGCACTGGATTTGGCTTTACTTATAACCGACAACATCGGAGAAGATTCCATTACTGAACCGCTTCGCATTTATTCAAGAGCGGAGTTGCTCACATTTCAGAATAAGGATGATGAGGCACTGGCAACATTAGACAGTATTCTGGTGCTTTATCCCGGAAGAAAAATTACCACGCGTGTCTGGTTTAAAAAGGCTGCCATAGAAATGAAAAAACAACATCCTGACACTGCCATCAAACTATATCAGGACATTGTTGACAAATATCCCGAAGATATTCTGGCCGATGATGCACTCTACCGCATGGCCACCATTTATGAAAATATTTTGAACGACAAAGAAAAAGCAAAGGCAGCTTATGAGAAGCTGATTGACAAATATCCGGCAAGCCTGTTTGTGGCTGATGCCCGAAAACATTATCGCGTTCTCAGAGGAGATTTCATCAATTAGCAGTAAATGAAAACCTTGGGATTAAGAAAATAAGCTGCCTTGAAAAAGACATTGGGTACTGAAAAATGAATATGTACGGACTGTCATAAATAAACAAAAACAACTGCATCTTGTTGACTAATTCGTTTCTTTGCAAAAAAACATTTATCAGAAAAGTTTCATTACCAATATGAGGAAAAAATTTCAGGCATTGTTGTTTTTACTTACAGCGCTTTCTGTTTTAAACATTCCTGCACAGGCTCAGATTTTTGAAGGAGCCAAATGGACATTCAGGGTTGAACAGACCGACAGTTGCGAAGCTGTACTTATTTTTAAAGCTACAACGATTGATAAATTTCATATCTACTCGCAGAAAGACAATGGCAATGACGGACCGATACCAACCACCTTTACTTTTAAGAAATCGGCAGACTATCAGTTAGTGGGAAAAGTGCAGGAGGGACATGCAGAAGAAGTATTTGACCAGCAGTTTCAGATGAAGGTTAAATTTTTTCACGGAGAAACAGAGTTTAAACAGAAAATAAAAATCACTACACGAAAAAAATTCAATGTAGAGGGCTATGTAAACTATATGGCATGTGATGATGAGAAGTGCCTCCCTCCTACTGATGTGGACTTCAGTTTTGCAGTGAATGCTGCTAAGATGAAAAGCTGCATGACGACAGAAAACAATCCTGCTGTTGAGAAAACAACAGCAGAAGTTGTACCTCCGGTGGCAGCTACACCTGTTGCCGATACGCTGGTAAACGAAACAGCAGATACAGTAGTAGTGGAAGCCGGAGATAATGCCGTGATAACAGAATTGGAACCCGGCTGCGGTGAAATTACCGGTGGAAGCAATCATACAGACAAAAGTCTTTGGGGAATATTTATTGCCGGAATATTGGGAGGATTTGTGGCCTTGCTCACTCCCTGTGTGTTTCCGATGATACCCATGACGGTAAGCTTTTTTACCAAGCGCAGCGGCAACCGCAAGAAAGGACTGATGAATGCCATCATCTATTCGCTTTCCATCATAGTAATTTATGTAGGCTTAGGTTTTCTGGTGACGGTAACATTAGGCAGCGATGCCCTGAATGACATGGCAAGCAGTGTGTTTTTCAACCTTACCTTCTTTATCGTATTTCTGATTTTTGCTTTTTCGTTTTTTGGTGCATTTGAAATTGTGCTGCCAAGTTCATTAGTCAACAAAGCTGACTCAGCCTCTGAAAAAGGTGGTTTGATAGGAATATTTTTTATGGCATTTACACTGTCGCTGGTTTCATTTTCGTGTACTGGACCTATTATAGGCACGCTGCTGGTTGAAGCAGCACACGGAGGAAGCTACCTTGGACCACTGACAGGAATGACAGGATTTGCGCTGGCACTTGCATTACCTTTCGGATTGTTTTCTGCATTTCCGGGGTGGCTCAACTCATTGCCAAAATCAGGAGGATGGCTCAATACAGTAAAAGTTTCGCTCGGATTTATAGAACTTGCATTAGCATTTAAATTTTTATCCAATGTTGATTTGGCATATCACTGGGGATTTCTGAAACGTGAAATATTTATTGCCATCTGGGTAATTATTTTCGGAATGCTTGGTTTTTATCTGTTGGGCAAACTTCGTTTTTCGCACGACAGTGACGTGCCACACATTTCGGTGCCACGACTGATGTTTGCTATTTTATCATTGACATTTACATTGTATCTGATACCCGGAATATGGGGAGCACCACTTAAACTCATCAGCGGATTTCCTCCTCCTGAATTTTATAAAGAATGGATTACAGAAAAAAGCAGTGGACATTGTCCGCACAATCTCAATTGCTATCACGACTATGAGGCAGGTATGGCTTATGCCAAAACAGTAGGCAAACCGGTGATGGTGGATTTTACGGGATGGAGTTGCGTAAACTGTCGAAAGATGGAAGACAATGTATGGAGTGATCCTGAAGTATTGAAACGACTTTCCGATAAATACGTGCTGATTTCACTCTATGTGGATGACAAAGAAGAATTACCTGAAGAAAAACAATATGTTTCGGAAGTGACCGGTAAAAAAATACGCACGGTAGGAAATAAATGGAGTGAATTGCAGACTTCGGTTTACAAAACCAATTCGCAGCCATATTATGTTTTGCTTGATAATAAAGGAAGAATTTTAGCAGAGCCAAGAGGTTACACTCCCGATATAAAGACCTATACCAAATATCTGGATGAAGGACTTTGCCGCTATTCAAAAAGAAAGTAGTTCAAAATCTTTTATGCAGTATAGCGAAACACTGCAACTTGATTAACCTTATCTTTACACTTTAAAATATAAATACATGGACAATAAAAACGAAAATCAACTGAACATAGAGTTGAGCGAAGAAATTGCTGACGGAACTTATTCTAATTTAGCCATCATCACACATTCCAATTCGGAATTTGTAATTGACTTTATAAAAGTAATGCCGGGAGTGCCAAAGGCCAAGGTAAAATCACGTATAGTGCTTACGCCTCAGCATGCCAAGAGACTGCTTGGTGCACTGAATGAAAACATTACCAAATATGAGCAGGTACATGGCCCCATCAAACAAACAGAAGGCATTGCCATACCGATGAATTTTGGTGGACCAACTGCGCAGGCTTAAGATTTAGCAACGCTGCTTAAGGCAGATAACAAAAAAGAAACAGCTCCCTTTGGGAGCTGTTTCTTTTTATTATCACTCAGTTTCAGAGTTTGGTAATCTTTGTCTGGAAGACACCCTTATTACAATTCAACTGAAGAATGTAATAACCTGAAGGCAGTTGTTTGTTTAATTCGATAACGGAACCTTGCGGGTCAGAAATTTCTTTGAAGTAAACTTCCTGACCTACGGTGTTGAATATTTTCACTTCTGCATTTCCTTTGAATCCGGTGTGGAAGTTCAGATAGAACCTATCTTTAGAAGGATTGGGATAAATGGAAACACCTGCTTTTTCCATATTCAAATCATCAAAAGAAACAATCAGATAAGGTTCAGAAGTTACCACACATCCTGTAGCAGCATCCGTTACCTGAACGGTGTAAGAACCGGGTCCTGTAGTCTGATAAGTCTGACCTGTTGCACCTGCAATCGGTTGTCCGTTGAGCAACCACTGATAGTTGGCAGCAGGAGAAGAAGTGAGTAAAGAACCTGAAGGAGTAATCACTGGAACAGGAGGGCCGATTACCACACCGCTTACGGGGACGAAAGGACTCTTACAACCACTGGTAATAATCCAGCGATAGAGGTAATAATAAGCAGCACCTGTATTCGGATTAGGATTCAAATAACCTGTGATGGAAATGGGACATCCTGAAATGGTATAAGGATAAACTGCACCGGAGGTGTTGTAATACAGATTCACACTACCTGAAGCAACAATCAGTCTGTAGCCTGAGCCGCCTGTAACACTGAAACCAAGATAAACCGGATAGATATTGAAAGTACTGGGAACAGAAACCGTTTTTGTTTGCAGAATATTAATACCCAAAGAATCCATCAGATTAAATGTTACAGTACCTGCAGAAACGGGATAGATATAAACTGAATCAATGGTTGCTTCCTGCACAGCGTCAAAACGCATACCGTAGTTGTTGCTTGCATTGCTTGACTGACTTCCTATACCTCTGTCTACAGGGCCGAGTGTATAAACCTGACCACCATCAACCGTTTGTACGTAAAAAGTTGTCGTGTTATTCAGCTGAACGCTGTAGTTATTACCTGTATTCACCAACGTATCACCCGTTGCCGAAGTGTACCAGTTTACAATACCGCTTCCTGTTGAAGAAAGGTTGGCAGTGGAACCTGCACAAATTGTATCGTTGGTAGTAGTAGGAGTTGTTACAGGAATTACATTAATATTAACAGAGTTGGAATAAACCGTAGGACAACCTCCGCTGATAACTTCAGCTCTATAATCGCCTGAGATAGTAGGATTAAACTGATAAGGTGAAGTTGTACCTCCTGCAACATTAGTCCAACCGCTTCCGCTATTTACCTGCCATTGAATGTTTCCGGTGTAGCCTGTTAAAATCAAAGTAGTCACAGAGCCTGAGCAAACCGTTGCTGCAGTAAGAGTTGCAGTACCTGCTACAGAAGTAGGGCCTACATCAATAAACACACTGTCAATTGCACCACAGGTACCGTCTGACCCGGCAACATAATACATAGTGGGAACAGTAGGTGCAGCAGTTACGTTGGTGCCTGTTGTCCCGCTAAGACCTGTTGAAGGGAACCATGTATAACTATAATTAGAGTTGGTGCTTGATACACTAAGATTTGCTGACTGACCCATACACAGTGCAGTGGAAGAAGCTGTAATTGTTACAGGAGTTGAAGGGTTGATAGTTGCCACTACAGGAACTCTTGGGCTTGAGCAACCAAATCCCTGGAAGGGCAATGTCATGGATGGGTTTGTTGAGCCGATGGTGAGTGACTGAATGGCAAAATCTGTAGCGTTGTTGTTATCCTGAAAACCGGTACGCGCTACTCCCTGACCGGCACCAACTGTACTAATATCCACGCCATCACCTGACCATATTGTGGAAGGGATAGTGACAGTAACGCCATTGATTACAGGAGCCATTGCCTGAATGTTGGCTGCGGGCCAGTTCATCGGTACAAAATCTCTTACTACATTGTTATTGTCGAGAATGATAGCCCATCCGGTGAATGTAGGAAATGTTCCGGAATTCCAAAGAATATTGGATCCCCAGTAATTTGGTCCGGATGCTGCATCAGTCCAGTTTAATACACCTCCCGGAGGAATAATTCCTGAAAGTGTTTGAACGTTGGGGTTAACCACATTAATATCGGTATAACTATCATTAATAGCTACCTTCCAACCGGTAACATCAACAGGAAGTGAAGATACATTCTGTATTTCCAGGTCATCACCTGCACCACCTGAAGGATTATCGTTGACATCCATTTCGGTAATCAATATAGGACTTGCTCCGCCTCCACCGCTATAGGTATTATCTTCGAGATAAAATGTTGTAGTTGTACCTACGGTAACATTTACTGAGTTACCTGTTCCAATGGGGATTCCTCCTGTGGGGTCGGTGTACCAGCGCAATGAACCGTTAGCAGAGCCAGTGCCCGTAAGAGTTAACTGTCCATAACCACAACGAGAGGCACCTGTACCTGAGGGAACAGGAATAGAGCCTACTGTAACAAGAACACTGTTGGATGTATCAGAAGGACATCCTGTGGCTGTAACAATCACGCGGTATTGTTTGGTAGCACCGGGCACTACAGTGTAAGTATCAGTAGATCCGGTTTCATTCACCCATACAGAACCATCATTGCTCTGCCATTGAAATGTTGTTCCGGTATAACCTGTTGTGACGAGTACAATCGTATCCTGATAACAAATAGAATCACGATTGGAAGTAACAGTTCCTGCTACTGAACATGCATTACTGTTTTCAGCAAACATGAAAACAGAAAAAATAATTGCGGGTAAAAATTTATTCATTTTCATTTTTAAGATTGGTTGATTCTTTGCGAAAATAAGAAATTTACCTGAAACACATACATAGATGTAAATCTATAATTTACTTACATGTTAAACTTCAGCATTAAAGTAAATATGAATACATTACATCAAAATTTTACATTCACGTGATAGCTATTCATTAAAAATACTCTCATGAATTTTACTTTTGCACTCTGAAAAAATTATTTTAAATAAAATTCAAAGAAATGAGAAAGACAGCATTGATTATGATAGGCGGAAGCCTGTTATTGGCTTCCTGTGTAAGTCAGAAAAAGTACAAAGCACAGGTAAACAAGTATGATACTTTAAAAACAGATTATGACAAACTGGATTATCAGTTGAGTGCCTGTCTGGCAGATAAAGATAAAAACGCAAAGAAGGTAAGTGATTTGGAACAACAGGTTGCTTATCTGAAAGCCAACAGCACCACCATGCTGAAACAACTCTCTGACTTGTCGGTGCTGACAGCCAGCCAGAGTGAAAGCATCAGAAAATCACTGGAAAATATCAATGCAAAAGATATGTACATTCAGGATTTGCAAAAGGAGATGAACAGAAAAGACTCATTGAATATGGCACTTGTTCTGAATCTGAAAGGAGCTTTGAAAGATGTGAACGATCAGGATGTGCAGATAAAAGTTGAAGGAAGTGCAGTGTTTATTTCCATTTCAGACAAAATGTTGTTTAAGAGCGGCAGTTATGAAATAACACCACGTGCAAAAGAAGTATTAGGAAAAGTTGCCGCAGTAATCAAAGCTCAGCCTGATGTACAGTTTATGGTGGAAGGTCATACGGACAACAAACCGATTCATACCGGATTTATCAAAGATAACTGGGATTTAAGTGTGTTGCGTTCCACATCTGTTGTTCGTGTATTGCAGAAAAATTATGGAGTTGACCCCACCCGTATGATTGCAGCCGGAAGAAGTGAATACATCAACTTAGAGCCTAATACCACTGCAGCGGGCAGAGCACTGAACCGCAGAACAAGAATTGTAATTCTGCCACAGTTGGATCAGTTTTTTAAATTGTTGGAGCCAAAGGGAAGTCAGAAATAAAATAGCTTAGATCTAAATAAGAGAGGCTGTGCTTGTAAGCACAGCTTCTCTTATTTTTCAAAATACAGTTATCTGATAAGTGTAACCGTTCCTTTGAATTCTTCCTGTTTATCAAAAATATTTTTTACAATCACTTTATACACATACACACCTTGCTGACAAATGCTGCTTTTAAACATATTTTCGCCCTGCCATGCAGGGTTGTCTGAAGTCTGATTGAAAACCAAATTTCCCCAGCGGTCGAAAATCAACATCTGCAGTTGTGTGTAACCAATACCACTTGCACTGAATACATCGTTGCGCCCGTCATTGTTTGGTGAAAAAGCATTGGGTATGTAAATAGTGAATGCACCGCCTACATGCACTTCGCCATAAGCAGTATCGGTACACTGATGTTCGTTGGCAGCTACCATCACAATCTGGTAAATTCCGGTATCGTTATAAGCATATAATGGATTTGGCTCTGAAGAAACTCCTCTGTTGTCACCAAAATCCCACTGATAATATGCTGCGCTGATGCTGTGATTATAAAATTCAAATCGCGGGTCCAAAATGTTTGTCTCGGTACGGTTGATGTCGAATGCTGCAATGGGATTATCATACACCGAAATCAAATCATCCAATACCAGATTGTTTTCACAACCTTCATTGCTGATGGCATATAAACCTACACTGTACACTCCCGGGTTCTCGTAAATATGAACCGCTGATACTGCTGAATCTTTGTCACCGTCACCGAATGTCCACTGATAGCTAACGGCATTTGTACTGAGATTATTGAATGAAACTGTCAAAGGCACACAACCTTCTGTATCGAGAGGCTCAAAATTTACCTGTGGCAAAGGATTTACAATAACTGTACTCAATGCCTGTGCAGGTAACACTGTGCATCCATCATTGACCAATGCTGTATAAACCGAAGTTGAAGCAGGAGTCACTGTAATGGACGATGCAGTTTGCCCGTTCCAGGTGATGGAATAAGGCCCTCCATTTCCTCCTGAAGCATTTGCAATGAGTATTACAGACTCGCCCTGACAGATGGTATCATCAGGACTTACAACAACACTCAGAGGAGGATTGACATTGACATTGGCATAACGCAATGGCGAATTGCAACCTGCATTATCGGTGATGAATACATTATACGAAGTAGTAACAGAAGGATTAATCTGCAACACTGCTCCTACATATCCTGTATTCCATTTGAATGCATAAGGTGGAGTTCCACCTGAAGCCGAAGCCGTAAGTGTAGCCTGCTGACCAATACAAATAGTTGGATCGGGTGATATTGAAACTGCAATTGCCGTAGGCTGACTTACTGTTGCTGCAAGTTGGGTAGTACATCCATTCAAATCAGTAACAACAACAGAATAATTTCCCTGGGTAATATTTGAAACTGAAGAAATGGTATCGCCAGTATTCCAAACGTACTGATAAGGCGCCACACCACCGGTGACTGCAACTGTGACAGAGCCGTTACTTTGACCGTTACACAATACATTCTGCACCTGCGATGTTGCCACAAGTAAATCAGGTTGAGTCATCGTGTCGTTGATGCTGAAAGTACAACCATTGCCATCAGTAACAATTAAAGTGTATGAGCCTGCAGCAAGGTTTGAAAAAATATTTGACTGCTGCCCTGCTCCACCGTTGACGGCATATACGAAGTTGCCAACACCTCCGGATGCAAGCAGACTGATGGTGCCATCAGCTCCACCGAAACAACTTACCGGACTAACCTGAGTAGTTGCTGCAATAGCCTGCGGTTGTGTGATACTTGTTGCAATTGTAGTGGTACATCCGTTGGCATCCATAGCAGTGATGGAATAATTATTGGGTGGAAGAGAATCAAAAATTAAACCTGACTGATAACTCATACCGCCATCAATAGAATACTGAATTGCCCCTGTTCCTCCTGTAGCAGCTACCGTAACAGAACCGTTATTGAATCCAAAACAACTTACATCTGCAGTTGTGGCTGTAAGCATTAAAAATGGCGGTTGCATTACATTAACAGAGTCGGTAGTGCTGCAGTTATTTGCATCAGTCACTACCACCGTATAAACTCCTGCAGCAATATTCTGAACTGTTTGTGTTGTATTTCCTGGAACATTCCAGTTGTAAGTGTAAGGACCGGTTCCACCTGATGCATTTACAGTGGCTGTGCCGGTAGTGCCTCCATTACATAAAACAGCTGTTGATGCAGTTTGAGTGATTAACTGTGCCGGCTGACTTAATGCAGCGCTGACAGAATCGAGACAACCATTGGCATCCTGCACATAGAGCATGTAATTTCCTGCAGGCAATCCGTTGAATAAGGTAGATGATTGCCACGTTACTCCCCTGTCCACACTATAGTTAAACGGAGAAGTTCCTGAGGCAGTACTTAATGTAACCGAGCCGTCAGAAATATTATAGCATGAAATATTGGTTGAAGAAATGAGCGACAACACCGGTGCCGGAGCACTTGAAACAGCTATACTATCAGCAATCTGACAATTATTGGAATCCACAACAATAATTTGATATGTATCAGGAGGCAGGCCTGCAAATATTCCTGACGGTTGATATGTAATACCTCCGTTAACGCTGTACTGATATGCGCCTGTTCCACCATTGCCACTGAGTGTAAGCATAGCATTTGCATTGCCACAGGTTGCAACAGAAGAAGTAACTGAATATGTAAGTAATGGTGGCTCATTGACAACAATGAAACTGTCAGCCACACATCCGTTCTGATCCACAATAGTTAAATCATAATTTCCTGCAGCAAGATTGTTGAATACATTTCCCATTTGCAGCGTCTGACCATTGTTGATGCTGTACTGGAATGGACCCGTACCGCTGCTTTGTGTCAATACAATTGCTCCTCCGCTATCACCATTACATTTTAAATCAGTAACAGCAATATTGGAAATCACCGGTCCACTGATATTATTAATCACTGTGGTTTGAGTTGCAGTACATGCATTTCCATCCTGCAATACAACAGTGTAAGTTGTCGCATTCAGTGAATCAAACATTACAGATGTTTGCCATATATTTCCGCCATCAACACTAAACTGATAATTGCCTGCACCTCCGGAAGCATTGGCTACTGTTATTGTTCCGTTGCTGTTGCCACAGGTAGCTGCAGTTACATTTAAAGTAAAGTTTACAGGAGCGGGTTGTGTTATCAGTTCAGAAGAAGAAACTGTGCAGCCATTGGCATCAGAAACTACAATGCCATAAGTGCCAACTGTCAAGTTTGAAAACTGAGCAGATGTCTGATACGAAGAACCGTTGTTGATGGAATAAGTTAAAGGAGATGTACCTCCTGAAGCGTTTACAGAAATACTTCCATTGCTGAAACCATTGCACAACACATTAACAATTGTTGAAGGTGATAACACCGGCCCGGGTGCATCGGTTACAGTCACTGCTGTTTGTGCAGTACAATGATTTGAATCCTGAACCACTACAGTATAACTTCCTGCTGAAATCAGGTTGAACTGCGCAGATGCCTGATACGTTATTCCACTGTCGGACGAATAAGTAAGTATTCCAACTCCTCCGGCAGCAGTTACATTAATCAAACCGTTTGCATTGCTGCAGGTAGTACCAGTTGCAGCAGCACTTACAACCAACTGGGCTGGCTGCTGAATGATTGCCGATGACGTTGCCGTACATCCGTTGGCATCCTGCACCACAATCTGATAATTTCCCTGTGGGAGATTACTGAAATAGTTTCCTGACTGAAAAGTACTTCCGTTGTTGACTGAATATTGCAAGGCTCCTGTTCCACCGTTGGCATTCACTGTTACTGAACCATTGGCCAATCCAAAACATTTTACATCGGCAGCAACCACATTTGTTACTGATGGTGCAGCCTGATTGGTGATGACAGATTGCGCACTTACCATACATCCATTGTCGTCCTGAACAACTACACTGTAAGTATTTGCAGCAAGGTTTGTAAACGAATTTGAACTCTGAAAGCTCACTCCATTATCAATAGAATAATTAAACGGAGCTGTTCCTCCAATGACATTGAATGTTAAAGCTCCATTTGCATTTCCACAGGTAGAAGGAGTGTTTCCGGTATTGAATAATAATGCATCAGGCTCGGTAAGTTGCACACTATAAGTTGACTGACATCCTGCAGCATCCTGTACGATGATGGAATAATTTCCCTGAGCCAGGTTTGAATAAGCATTAGCAGCAGAGTACGTATTTCCATTATCAATGGAATATTGAAGTGCGCCTGTTCCTCCGGTTGCACTAATCGTAATCATACCATCATTGCTGCCATTACAGGTCAGTGAAGAAAAAGATACGTTTGATATAACCGGTGCATTTGTATTGCTTATTGAAGCAACATCCGTTGCAATACATCCGTTTGCATCCTGAACAATGATCTGATAATTGCCTGCACCCTGATTGGGGAAACTTCCGCCCGACTGATACGATGAACCATTATTTATAGAATACTGCAATGCTCCTGCACCACCACTTGCATTCAGCGTAATGCTTCCGTTTGAAACTCCGCATGAAGCATCAGTTACTGCAATATTGATAACAATCTCATCAGGTTCGGTAATGATAACATTTGCAGTTACCGAACATCCCTGAGCATCGGTTACAAGTACAGTATAGTTGCCAGAAGTAAGCGAAGAGAAAATATTTGATGATTGTGAGGTTATTCCTCCATTGATGCTGTAACTTAAAGTACCCGTACCTCCTGTAACATTTACTATCACAGAACCATCATTATATCCGAAACAACTTACGTTGGTAACAGGTGAGGAACTCACAACAGGTGATGCTGTATTCAATACACTTGCTGCTACTGAAGATGTACAACCATTTGCATCCTGCACCACTACATTATAATTTCCGGCAAGCAAATTCAAAAACAATGAATCACTCAGATAATTTACACCACCGTCAATGCTGTAGGTCAACATTCCTGATCCTCCTGCAGCAGAAACCGTAAGTGTTCCGTTTGCATTTCCGCAGGTTGCATCTGTTGATGATGTATTTAATGCAATTGCCTGCGGCTCTGATAAAATTGCAGAAGAAGAAACCGTACAACCATTGGCATCCTGCACAAGTACCTGATAGCTGCCTGCACTGAGGTTAGCAAATGCATTCGCACTTTGGAATGTAGCACCATTATCAATTGAATACTGAAGTGGTGCAGTACCATTGCTCACAGAAATGGTTATTGTTCCATTACCACTTCCGTTGCAGTTAAGATCGGTATGAGCAACATTATTTATCACCGGTGAAGGAGCTGAACCCACTTGCACAGCAGATGATGCTGAACAACCATTTGCATCAGTAATCACCAACTGATAATTTCCTGATGCAAGAGATGAAAACTGATTGGTAGTTTGGAAAGTCAACCCGTTATCAGAAGAATACTGATAAGGTGATGTACCGCCATTTGAGCTGATTGTAATGTTACCATTTGCATTGCCACAGGTAGAACCTGTTGCTGTTGAAGTGAAAGTAAGCAAAGGTGGTTCGGCAACCGTTATTGATGAAGTTACCGTGCATCCGCTTGCATCCTGCACCACTACTGTATAACTTCCGGGAATTACATTACTGAATAATGGTGAAGACTGATAAGTAGCACCATTGTTGACAGAATATTGCAATGTACCTGTACCTCCGGATGCATTGATGCTGACAGTGCCATTGTTCAATCCGTTACAGGTTACATCAGTGCCGTTTACTGCACTGATTACCGGAGCAGCATTGTTGCTCACTGCAGCTGTAACCGAATCCATACAACCGTTGGCATCCTGAATAATGATGGTATAATTTCCGGCAGGAAGAAAATTAAATACTGCTGCCTGCTGAAATGATGAACCATGATCAAGAGAATATACGAAGGCACCTGTGCCACCGCTTGCATTGACGGTAACGGAGCCATCAGCCTGATTGCAATTGGCATTTACAGTAGCAGCACTTAGTGTTATGGGTGATGGCTGACTGACAGAAGTTGCTGCAGTTGCTGTACAACCATTTGCATCCTGAACGATTATCTGATAATTTCCACCGTTGAGGTTGGAGAAATTATTTCCAGCCTGAAATGTTGTTCCATTATCAATTGAAAACTGTAATGGTGCGCTTCCTCCTGTTACAGTTACATTGATATTTCCATTGGTGAGGCCACTGCATGAAATTGGTGTAGCAGTAACATTGTTAATCACAGGTGAAGGTGCTGATGGAACATTGATTGTTGAAGAAGTTGTGCAACCATTGGCATCCTGAATTATTACTTGATAATTTCCACCCACTAATCCTGAAAATGAATTCTGCGACTGAAAAGTAGAACCATTATCATTAGAAAAAGAATAAGGCGATGTACCTCCTGCTGCTGTCACACTGATGTCGCCATTTGCAAGCCCGCATGTTGACTGTTGTGCTGAAGCATTTATAGTTAACAAATCAGGTTCGGTAAGTGTTGCCTGTGAAGTTGTCGTACAACCCGAAGCATCGGTAACAACAATTGCATAATTACCTGGATTTAAATTATTGAACACACCCGAAGACTGATAAGTATTTCCATTATCAATGGAATATTGAAGTGCTCCAGTTCCTCCGTTGGCATTTACAGTTACTGAACCATTAGCCGCGCCATAACAGGTGATATCTGATGATGTAACAGCAGAAATAACAGGAGCAGCATTGCTGTTTACTGTTGCTGAAACAGAAACAGTACAACCGTTGGCATCCTGAACAATTACGGTATAATTTCCCGAAGTAAGAAATGCAAACTGCGATGATGACTGATATGATACTCCATTGTTGATAGAATACTGCAGTGCACCTGTTCCACCTGATGCATTGATACTGGCTGAGCCATCAGCTTGTCCGCAGTTGGCATTGACAGTAGCAGCAGAAGCAACAATAGCAGCAGGTTCAGTAACTATTGCCGATGATGAAGCAGTGCAACCATTGGCATCCTGAATTAATATCTGATAGGTTCCTGCTGAAAGAGAATTAAATGTTGTTGCCGGTAGATAACTGTTTCCGTTATCAATTGAAAACTGCAAAGGTGTTGTTCCTCCCGCAGTATTTATTGTAACTGTTCCGTCACCCGAACCATTACAGGTAAGATCAATAACATTTACTGCATTAATAACAGGAGATGGTGCGTCAGTTACCACCGCTGCCATTGCTGAAGTACAACCATTGGCATCACTTACAACAATGTTGTAGCTGCCTGCATTCAGGTTCGAAAAATTTGATGATGTCTGATAAGTGTTTCCATTATCAGAGCTAAACTGATAAGGTGATGTGCCTCCATTTGCATTGATGGAAATTGCACCATTCGCATTGCTGCAGGTAGTTCCTGTAATGGAAGGAACTAAAACCAAAGGCGCTGGTTCAACAATGATAATTGCTGAACTTGCCTGACAACCTGATGCATCCTGAACTATTATCTGATAATTACCGGGCGCGAGATTGCTGAAAGAAGTATTCGAGCTAAATGTATTTCCATTATCAATAGAATACTGCAACGCTCCGGTACCTCCGTTAGCGCTGATGGTCAGTGAACCATTATTCAAACCATTGCATGTAATATCAGTTTGAGTTACATTGTTGATGACAGGTGCTGCGAGGTTTTGAATTGCAATATTTCCAGTAGTGCTGCATCCATTGGCATCAGTAATTACAACCTGATAGTTGCCTGCCAATAATGATCCGAAATTTCCATTGGACTGATATGTACTTCCATTATCAATAGAATATTGAAGTGGAGCTGTACCTCCATTTCCATTTATGTTTATTGTTCCGTTTGCATTACCACAATTAGCATCAGTAACTGCACTTGTGTAGGTTATTTGCAATGGTTCTGTTACAGATACACTTGCAGTGGCATTACATCCATTGGCATCCTGAACAATTATCTGATAGGTGTTTGGTGATAATCCTGAAAAACTATTTCCTGACTGATAGTTGCTGCCGTTGTCAATGGAATATTGCAAAGGACTTGTTCCTCCACCGGCATTGATGGTGATACTTCCGTTGTTGGCTCCAAAGCAATTTGCATCAACTGTTGGGGTTGAACTAATCACCGCCTGAGTTGGCTCGGTGATGTTTACACTTGCAGTTGCAGTACATCCATTTGCATCCTGAACAAAGATTTGATAAGTGTTTGGAGATAATCCTGAAAAACTATTTCCTGACTGATAACTACTGCCATTGTCAATAGAATATTGCAAAGGACTTGTTCCTCCGTTGGCATTGATGGTGATACGGCCGTTGTTGGCTCCAAAACAATTTGCATCAACAGTTGGAGTTGAACTTATCACCACCTGAGTTGGCTCGGTGATGTTTACACTTGCAGTAGCAGTACATCCATTTGCATCCTGAACAATGATCTGATAAGTGTTTGGAGATAATCCTGAAAAATTATTTCCTGACTGATAACTACTGCCATTGTCAATAGAATATTGCAGAGGACTTGTTCCTCCATTTGCATTGATGGTAATGCTTCCGTTGTTTGCACCAAAACAATTTGCATCAACTGTTGGTGTTGAACTAATCACCACCTGAGTTGGCTCGGTGATGTTTACACTTGAAGTAGCTGTACATCCATTTGCATCCTGAACAATGATCTGATAAGTGTTTGGAGATAATCCTGAAAAACTATTTCCTGACTGATAGTTGCTGCCGTTGTCAATAGAATATTGCAGTGGACCTGTTCCTCCACCGGCATTAATGGTAATGCTTCCGTTGTTGGCTCCAAAACAATTTGCATCAACAGTTGGTGTTGAACTTATCACCACCTGCGTTGGCTCGGTGATGTTTACACTTGCAATTGCAGTACATCCATTTGCATCCTGAACAATAATCTGATAATTCCCGGATGAAATATTGTTGAAACTATTAGTTGACTGATAGCTGCTGCCATTGTCAATGGAATATTGCAAAGGACTTGTTCCTCCATTGGCATTGATGGTAATGCTTCCGTTGTTGGCTCCAAAGCAATTTGCATCAACTGTTGGTGTTGAACTAATCACCACCTGCGTTGGCTCGGTGATGTTTACACTTGCAGTTGCAGTACATCCATTTGCATCCTGAACAATGATCTGATAAGTGTTTGGTGATAATCCTGAAAAATTGTTTCCTGGCTGATAGCTGCTGCCATTGTCAATAGAATACTGCAGAGGACTTGTTCCTCCGTTGGCATTGATGGTGATACTTCCGTTGTTGGCTCCAAAACAATTTGCATCAACAGTTGATGTTGAACTAATCACCACCTGAGTTGGCTCTGTTACAGATACACTTGAAGTTGCTGTGCATCCGTTTGCATCCAGAACAATAATCTGATAAGTGTTTGGCGATAATCCCGAAAAACTGTTTCCTGACTGATAGCTGCTGCCATTGTCAATAGAATACTGCAGAGGAATTGTTCCTCCATTTGCATTGATGGTAATGCTTCCGTTGTTGGCTCCAAAGCAATTTGCATCAACTGTTGGTGTTGAACTAATCACCACCTGCGTTGGCTCGGTGATGTTTACACTTGAAGTTGCTGTACATCCGTTTGCATCCTGAACAATGATCTGATAAGTGTTTGGTGATAATCCCGAAAAATTGTTTCCTGACTGATAGCTGCTGCCATTGTCAATAGAATACTGCAACGGGCTTGTTCCTCCGTTGGCATTGATGGTGATACTTCCGTTGTTTGCGCCAAAGCAATTTGCATCAACAGTTGGGGTTGAACTAATCACTATCTGAGTTGGTTCTGAAATAACAACTGAAGTTGAAACTGTGCAACCATTTGCATCTATCACAAAAACTGAATAATTGCCCGGAGCCAGACCTGAAAAGTTATTAGACGATTGATAAGGTGCTCCACCTGTAATACTATACTGTAACGGAGCCGTGCCATTACTTGCATTAATATTCAGAGTGCCATTGTTGGCGTTGTAGCATGTAGCATCTGTAATGTTGGTTGCATCAATACGTGGTCCGGGTGCATCAGTAATATTTACACCTGTCGAAACACTGCATCCATTGGCATCCTGAATGACAACAGTAAATGATCCTGTTGCCAGTCCTGCGAAAGAATTTGCAGACTGAAATGTAGAACCTGCATCAATGCTATACTGATAATTGAGTGTGCCGCCATTTGCATTTACAGTAACTGAACCGTTCGACTGACTGCATGTTGTATTTACAACAACTGTATTAACTGTGAGCTGTGAAGGTTCTGTTAAGAAAACAAAAGTATTTGCTGTGCAACCATTTTCATCCGTAACTACTACAGAATAAGTTCCTGCAGTTAATCCTGAAAAATTATTTCCACTCTGAAAAGTCACTCCGTTATCCGAAGAATACTGAAGTATGCCGGTTCCACCGCTTGCAGTAATATTGATATTGCCATCAGCACTTCCAAAACAACTTACGGAAACAGGAATGACATTATCAATAACTGGAGATGCAGCATCAGGCACAACAACCGGTAATGAAGCTGTGCATCCATTGACATCCTGCACTTGTAAAGTATAATTACCGGATGGCAATCCATTGAAAATATTCCCTGACTGAAATGTAGCTCCATTGTCGGAAGAATATTGTAATGTGCCTGTTCCTCCTGATGCATTTATGGTTAAAGAGCCATTTGCCTGAGAGCATGTAGAACCGGTTACTGATGCATTTATCTGCAAAGCCGGAGGATCTGAAATACTCACTGAAGTGGTAACCTGACAACCAACAGCATCCGTAACCACCACACTGTAACTTCCAGCACCTAAACCATTGAAAATATTTCCTGATTGAAAAGTAACACCGTTGTCAATACTATATTGCAATGCACCGGAACCTCCTGTTGCATTAATGGTGATGGTTGCATTAGAACCTCCATTGCACAACAAAGCCGTGGTAGCAGAAGAATTGATGACCGGAGCAGAAGAATTATTGATTGAAGCATTGGTAGAAACAGTACATCCGTTGGCATCAACAACCACTACAGAGTAATTGGATGCAGCAAGATTGCTGAATGAGTTTGATGACTGATATGGTGCACCGCCTGTAATGCTGTACTGAAGAGCACCTGTGCCTCCTGATGCATTGACAGTAAGTGATCCATTACTGCTGCCACAGGTTGCATCAGCAGTAACAACACCTGAAATTACAATTGCCGGAGGATTAGTAACAGAAACTGTTGAAGTCACTGTGCAACCATACACATCTGTTACCATCACTGTATAGCTTCCTGCAGCCAAACCGCTGAAAGCATTACCTGCCTGAAAAGTTGCGCCATTGTCAATGCTATACTGCAACGGTGGAGTACCGCTTGATGCATTTATTGTAATACTTCCGTTACTGCCTCCGTTGCAGGTGACATTTACCGTGGGCGTTGCGTTTATTACAGGAACTACAGAGGGTGCAACATTTACAGTTTGTGAGGAAGTACATCCATTGGCATCGCGCACCACAACAGTATAACTGCCTGCTGCAAGATTTGTAAAACCGGATATTGAATTATAAGTTGTACCATTGTCAATACTGTACTGTAAAGGTGCTGTTCCTCCGCTGGCTGAGATGTTTATAGCTCCGTCATTTCTGTTACATTTTGTTGCAACAGTGTTTACCGAAAGATTAATGGCCGGAGGAGATGCAACAGTAAAATAAGTAGTTGCTGCACATCCATTATTATCCACTGTAGTAAGGCTGTAATTACCGGGAACAAGATTTGGAAGTGCATTGGAACTACTCACATTATTCAATTGCATAATAGTTGTGCCTGCACTGTTTTTCCAAATATATGACCAAGGTGATGCTCCCTGTGCAGTGCCTAAGGCACTGCCTACACCACCGGGACAATTTGGGTTTGTTACATTTACAATGGGAGGTTGACAGCAAGCAGAAGTTGCAAAAAATTCCGTAATCGGGTCGCCTGTGCATGCCAGTGAAGTCCATGAACCTGATTCTCCATCACCATACGTATCAATGCTGATATTAAGACTTGCACCCTGCACACATTGCGCCTGTGATTTGGTGCGTATGCTCCAGCAAAATGTCCAGTCACATAAATTAAGTGGATTATAATCACCAAAATTATTTCCGGGATTTCCATCAGAGAATCCAAATGGACTACCCAGTGGTGATTCATAATAAAAACCCGGACCATGTGAAACACCTGTTGCCGAGCTTACAATATTGGTGTTATACCATCCCCAAACACCATCACCCGAGCAATTATTTGGCATTGTTACAGTTAGTGTACTCATATCCCATCCTGCGCCAAAAGTTGGAACAACTGCATGCAACCAGTTAGAAGAAGTCTGATTATAATCTGATATGGTATAACAAAAGTTTACCAACTGTCCGGCAAGATAAGTTCCGTTAACAGGGGGTGGATTTACCGTCAGATTGTTTACAATAACACAACCTGCACAATCATAATTATTCTGCAGTCCCAATGTGAAATCGCATTGATCAGTAAGGCTGCCACCGCTTACCTGGAGATAATATGTGCCTGCGGCTAATCCGACAAAGCTTGTGTTGAGCGTTCCACCTGCACCTATAGCGCAACCTCGTCCAACAAGGTTGGTGCAATTTGTTCCTGAGTAAAGTGCAACATTGGGAGTTTGAATTCCTCCTGTAATCTGAACATTGAGCGTTGGTCCAGTAAGATTAAAGCGATACCACACATCACTGGCAGGGCTTGCCATATTTCCTGAAGGTTTGCAACCCGTGAGTGTTGTATAAGGCATTTCCGCAGTTGCACAGAGATTGGTTGTGTTGGTGTATTGCCATGCGCCAATGCCACTTGGGCAAGCTGCAGGTACAGGAATCAATCCAAGATTCTGTGCTCCGCTGCAGGCATCATTCGATGGAGCAGGACCACCATTACATGTTTGCAAACAACTGCCTCCGGCAGCACAGGCAATGCAACTGATATTGGCTACCCATCCACCTGCATTGACAATAATATCAGAGGTAAAAACAAAAGTGAGACAACCTGATGTTCCAAGAAAGGTCCCAGGAGTTGTTGTTCCGGTAAAAGTTCCTAATAAAGGAGATGCAGTATTCGGGCCATTATAAATGCTCAAAAAATCATATCCGTTTTCAAGATTGAAAGATGTAAAAGAGATAGAAATACATTGCCCTGCAGTGCTCGAGCAAAATGTCATTGTTACATTCTGATTGTTGCTATAATTTGATCCTGCTCCTCCTCCATCATAAAAGGTGCCGCCACAAGTAGATACATTGGTATTACTCATGAGGTAATTCTGTGCGCTGGAATAGCTACATGCTGCAGATAGAATTAAGATTGCGATGAGTTTCTTCATAATTGGCTTTTTTAATTGAAAAAATAAGGTGGTTGGAAAACAATGGACTTGATAAACCTGACTCCCTATGAAGAAGTGTGAGGGTATAGGAGTAAAAAAACAGGTAAAAAATCGCCATCATTATACAGTTTAAGTTGGAAATAATGAATTGAGCGCGTCTGAATTCTACCGAGTCAAATAAATATGTTTACCTAAGTCGGGGTAAATTTAATGTAATTTTCATAAAAACAAATGACTCTTGTTACAAAACAGAACTTTTGTTTTCCACCTTTTAATTTTAATTACGATTACCAAAATGTAATCAATCTTAACTATTTGTTCTCTCCGAAGTGTTACGAGAAAAAACAATATTAATTTCTTGAAAATAAGTAGATTAAAAACAATTTGAACAAAATACTCAGTCGTCTGCAACTTTTTGGAGGTTCGAAACTCTTACTATCAGTTCCGAAGCCATGAAACTTGGAAATTAGCTGTGGAAATAGCTCTGAAAACTCATAAAGGAACGCCTGTCAAAAATAGAATTCGGTTTTGGTTAGTCATTTTTTTGGCAGGCTCCTTTTTTTTACTCAACCAAAGCCGTGTGATAAGTATAGCTCAAGGATTTCTTTTCTTCTGTATCCTTATTATGTAAGTATCGGATAATAATCAGACTCGAAACATAAAAAGGCAGAAGTGGAATACGGTAACGCACCAGACTACCGAAGTTACTGGTAGATATTCCAACAGAAAAAGCAAAAAACAAACTGAATATTAGTGAGAAGGTAAGTAAGTGATGCCTGGTGAAAAATTTGAATATACCAAAAAACCTCACCTTAATAAGAATATAAATGGTGAATAATAATATAAATGTATTTTCTATTCCCGATACCATCATCATCAAATTTCTCGACTCGATTATGTAAGGTCTGAAAAGAGCAGCGTTTATTGCTGCAGGTGCATGGGCAAGCATACTTCCAACAGTTGGTTTAATTTCTCCTATATCAAATGAGTTCCCTCCATAATAATCAGCTTTCAAATCGTTATTACTTGCAACTGCTACATCCAGAATATTGTCAATATCAAACTTACCCAGCTCGTCACCCATTACATTCAACAACATAAAACCCGATCCACTGAATATGATCAGCAAAACAGGTAATGTGACACCCCGAATAAAACTACCTCTTATTTTGCTGGTATATTTCCTCACCAGCCAAATAAGAATTCCCGGCATCAGACCAATGAATATATAGGACTTGATTGCAATGATAACAGCAGCAGCGATGACCATCACAATTAAATTTTTAAAAACTTTTTCAGGTTTGATAAAAACAAAGTAGAAACTGTAAACAAAATATCCCAGTGCACTAAAAGTAATAGAGTCTTTGAGAATTCCTGAACCCCAGAAAAAAAGAGATGGTAAGAAAAAGAAAGTAAGAGCCAAAGGTTTTTCCAGTTCAGGGAACTCTTTAATAAACACCTGAAACATCCGCCATACTCCACCAAAAGAAACCACTGCCAACAAAATTACAGTTGCAATCATTGACTGCAATCCGAACAGAGTAAATGGCCAGATTATCCGCGCTACAAAAAAAGATTCAGGACTCCGGTAATACACAAAGGTTCCTGTGGTGCTGTCCAAATAACTGAATTTCTCAATTGTAAATCCATTAACGACCACATCAAAAAAATGGGCAGGGTTTTTAAACAACAGGTTGGTCAGCGTCATGGAGTCGAAGAAAAAATAAACAGTATCACCTCCTGTATAATAAAAGCTATACACGAGCACTACCATTATGCCACCAACAATTTTAACAAGCAATCCCGCAAGGTAATATTTGTATGATGGATTTTCTTCTATTTTTCTGTCGCGAATAGATTTGGCAAAATAGAAGATTATTACAACAAGAAACAGTGGATAAAAAATATCTATACCTGAGAACTTATAGCTATCGCCTCTTGCGTACAGATATTGCAGTAACATGATTTAATGTGCTGGTTTTTCCGGATTAACAATACCCTCAATTTTCATATTGAGTTTCTGCGAAAGCATATCTGCCAAAACTCCGACATCAATTTTCTTGGCAATAATTACCTTATTGCTATCCAATAAAAATATCTGAGGGGTACTGGTGATATCAAACTCATATCTGAAATTATTCTGATACTTTGGGTCAGCTACATTTATCCAGTCGAGCTTTTTCTCCCTGATAAATTTCTTCCATTTATCCATTTCTGTTTCTGTACACATGGCGTATATCTCTACTCCTTTTCCCTTTACAATATCATACAGCTTTTTTACTTCAGGAACTACTTTCTGACAATGCCCACAATCAGGATCCCAGAATAACAAAACAGTGTAAGGCGTTTTGATATTGTATAAAGAACGATATGTTCCGGACGTGTCTTCCAGTATCAAATTTTGAACTTTTTTGCCAATAAGAATAGGTTCCAGAATCCTTACACGTTCCTGTATTTTATAAAGTGTAGTTGAATCCACCCAGGTAGCCTGATCCTTGGTATAATAGGTCTTGGCCATGTGAACAAACACTGCATCCATACCCATGATATTGGATGTTTCGTAGGTATTGGTAAGAAACCATACTACATATTTGAACACTTCAGGGTTTGCTCTTGCCTTGGCTACCAGCATATCGGCTTCCTTATCAATACTATCAGGAATCTGCATAACCAATTTCTTTATGTAGGTATCTAATTTTGTATGGAATAAAGGTGTACGCAATAACCGTGCATCAGAAAAATCAACATTGTCGAAATAGTGTGCTTTGTAATAGCGATAAGCAAATGTTGAATCTTTACGACCATCGGGCAACATGGGAGCCTCGGGAACCTGCGGCTCCTGAGATGTTTTAAATACCTTGCTTAGCAGAAAATCGGGGTAATCATTAATATATTTAGTCTTATAATCAGTTACTTCTTTACCCAAAGCAGTTAACTTATCCTGAGCAGCAATGCTATCCTGTTTGCTTTTTGCACCGCGTATTTGCGCCTGCAAATCTTCTGCTTCTTTCTGTTTATCTACTATAAATTTCAAATAGTCATAAAACTTCTGATTGTCGCCTGAATTTTTTACCACCATGTGTTTAACCATGTCAGCAGTGTCTGTTTCCAGCGAAAAATTTTGTTCTTTGTCCACTATCAGTTCAAAGTATTTTTTAGAAGGAATGACAAAAAGATAAATTCCTCCGGGGAGTTTTTCATTACCTTTAAAAGTAATCCAGCCTGAAGCATCAGCTTTGGCTGAGTCCTGAATGTATTGTTTTTCGCCAAAGTAATTTGCAAGATAATACATTGAATCCTTTTCAACAGGAGTAATTTTTACTTTAATCTGGTAACCATCCGCTGCAGCCAGACTGATCTGACTTAAAAACATGGTTATCGCAAAAGCAATAAGTAATTTGTATTTCATACGAATATTAAAGTTTGTAAAAGTAAGAATTATACGTGTTATTTTATCTGAGGTTTGTAAAACTAAACTCAAAATTGTGAATTGAAAATGAAACTAACCTTTACTTTTGTGTGTGCCGAATGATCACTTTTGTAACGGTGCATACAATTTATTTTACTTTACCAAGTTATTCATGCTAACGCTTAAACACACTTTTTCTATGTTGAAAAAAATCAGTTCATTATTTGCAGCACTTTTGTTACTACCGATGCTGATACAGGCATTTTCACCCGGATTTAACAAGGAAGAAATGCGTGATATGATTGCAATTTGCAACAGTTTTACTTTTATTGACTTATACAAAAGTGATGAGGCTATCATTCCAAAGGGTTACAACAAGGTTTATACTTCGGGAGTATTTGGAATGGATAACCGCTATCAGGTTTACAAAAACGGTAATGTTGCTGTTATAAATTTCAGAGGCTCCACTGCAAAACAGGTAAGCTGGCTTGAAAACATTTACGCTTCCATGATACCGGCAAAAGGCACCATGGTAGTTGAAGGTGAGAATTTCAATTATCAGTTTGCGGCTGATACTATTGCTGCTGTTCACAGCGGATATGCCTTAGGGGTTGCTTTTATGCATCTTGACCTGATAGATCGCATTCGGGTACTGAACAGTGATGGTATTTACAATATCATTATCACAGGTCATAGCCAGGGTGGTGCACTTGCCAATCTTGTTACCTGTTGGCTTAACTATATCAAGGGAAAAGATATTTCCATTAAGAATAATTTTAAAACGTATGCATTTGCTGCGCCTATGGTGGGCAACAAGGTTTTTGCTGATGAGTATAACAGACGTTATTGCCAGACTGAACGTAGTTTTAATATTGTAAATATTTCAGACCCCATACCTACTTTTCCAATCAGTTATAACGACAGTGCTTCGCTGAAAAACAGTATTTGGGGAATGCTTTTTGACCGTGAATCAGTAAGTACAAAAAAAGTTGCTACTGAACAAGGCATACTTATGTTTGAAGACAAACTGGGACAAATGCTACGCAGTGTTTCTGAATCGGCACGTAAGAGAATTATAAAAAATGTTGGTGATGTAGAACTTCCTGATTATAAAAAAGAGTTCAACTACCAGCCATTGTGTAACCGTATTGAGTTGCAGGAAGCTCCCTACCCAAAGATGCTGAAAGATTCTACCATTCTGCAAAACGATTCGCTGATGCGTGTTTATAAACGAGATGCTTCAGGAAATTTTACGGATGCAACGCTCTATAAAAGTCCGGGTTGGGGATGGCAGCATAAGCCTTACAATTATTATGTAACTATATTGCGAACATATTTCCCATCGCAGTATGCAGCATTGCCAAGAAAATATCTTCCTGAAAATTTATAAACTTATCTCGAATAAACTGCTGTTCCGTTGTCAGCAGCATTACCTAGTTTTGCTGTATAATTAATCGTAATGGCATCATGGCTGAATAATCCTGACCCAGACATGAGATAGCTGTCATCAGTCTGCGAGGGAATAACTATGCTGTTGCCACTCACTAATGCCATTACTGAAGTATTTCCACCCAGATTATAAAAATTATAAATAATCACTGTATCGGCAGTGCCTGATTTGGCAATATTCACACTGTATAATGGTTGCACGTCACCTGTTGATTTACTCGAATCTCTACACGTCCAGCCACCTGTAAAACTGTCACGGTCGTCTCCTGTAGTTTCATTATCAGGTGTACAAGCCGAAAACAACAGAAGTGTTGCTATCAGTACAAATGTAACGTCACGATATATTTTATGCATTTATTTTTTTAGCAAAAATAATGCACTTAGCTCAAAGTTTTATGAACTTAGTATGGCTGTTATTACCGCAATCAATAAAATAAACTCCCTGTGCCATTCCCGAAACATTAATTACTTTTTTGCCGGGCTGTTGATTAATCTGACAGTCCATTAATTGTCCTGCAGCGTTGGTTATTCTGATATCAAGATTTTCATCAGCATCCAGATAAATTTTATCCTGTACCGGATTTGGATATAAACTGATTGAATTACCTGACGTTTCATTGATGCTGGTAGTTTCAGATTCATAAGCTCCTAAGTCGGGATTTCCATTACGTGGATTTCCATCCAAATCATTCAAAGGTGCATTTACAGTTGTTCCTGCATTTATACAAAGACTTCCTGGTGAGAGACGATAATTATTATTTGATGCATTAACAAACAGTGGATTTATACTTAACGTAGCAGGTCCTACATTGGTTATTCCGTAAATATTTTCAGCATCAGAATAATCTATTGAACTCAAAACAGGCACACCACCCTGATCATATAAAATATCTGATGTAAATCCCCATAAAATGGAATTGTAAATTTCAAAATTAGATCCATTGGCGCGGAACAAAACTTCACCATAGCCGCTTAATGATACATTGTCAACAACAGTACAATTCATCATACTTACCCTCGATGAATAATTGGCTATTACTCCTCCGCCTCCTAAACCACCTGTTATATTACGTGAAATTTCCACATTTCTTAATACTACTGTTCCTATAGTACTGAAATTCTCGTAACAAGCCAATCCTCCACCGGCAACAGTCGAATTATTGTCTGTAATAATTGTGTTTTCAATGATTGGAAAGGAGTGCAGCCATACACTTACCCCTCCACCGTACTCTGCCGAATTGTTTACAATAATCATATTAGATATTGTAGGTGATGAACCCACTACACTTGGATTTGAAGTGAATGCATGAGGTGAGTCGCAAATAATTCCTCCTCCAGCTACTACAGGCGGAAAGCCCATGTAATATGACCAGTTGCGAATTGTACCTGTTCCGTTAGTAACAGTAAAACCTTCAATTTTTGCATTGTTGGTTTCCTGATTAATAAATTTTACGACACTGCCGTTTAAACCACCATCAATAATAGTTGTGTGTCTGTCATTGACAGGATTGGGTGTTCTGACTGTGATATCCTTTCCGATGAAATCAATGTTTTCATAGTAGGTTGTATTGGGTTCTACCAAAACTGTATCACCGGGCACAGCAGCATTAATTGCAGACTGAATGGTTGAATACTGCATAGGTACTTTTAACGTTGCAGCAGTCAATACATGGCCTTGTAAAATCAAAGCAGCAATTAGCGTATTTCTCAATTTCATATCGTAAAGGTTTTTATTTTATTGCAAACTTATATTAATGAATTGAGAAACAGAATAGCTCTTCTGCAATATTTATTTCAGTCTTTCGCGAATATTCAAGCGGTGTTTGCGGGCTGTATCTGCAGCGATATCATACCCTGCATCCAAATGCCGGAACACTCCCATGGCAGGATCGTTATGCAACACACGTTTTAGTCTGCGTGCAGCGTCATCAGTGCCATCGGCCACAATAACCATTCCTGCATGAATACTGTAACCAATACCTACTCCACCGCCATGATGCAGGCTTACCCAACTTGCTCCGCCTGCTGTGTTGATGAGTGCGTTGAGAATAGGCCAGTCGGCAATAGCATCGCTGCCATCTTTCATAGCTTCCGTTTCGCGATTGGGTGATGCCACACTACCACAGTCCAAATGATCGCGACCGATGACTATGGGTGCAGATACTTTACCTGACTTTACCAATTCGTTAAATGCAAGTCCTGCTTTCTCGCGTTCGCCCTGTCCCAGCCAGCAAATGCGGGCAGGCAATCCCTGAAATGCAATACGCTCCTGCGCCATTTTTATCCATCGGTGCAGTGCTTTATTTTCAGGAAACAACTCTAATATTTTAGCATCCGTTGCATAAATATCTTCGGGCTTGCCGCTTAATGCTGCCCAACGGAATGGGCCTTTGCCTTCGCAAAAAAGCGGACGAATATAAGCCGGCACAAATCCCGGAAAATCAAAAGCGTTTTTCAGCCCCATTGCGTAAGCCTGACCTCGTAAGTTGTTTCCATAATCAAAAGTTACGGCTCCCTTCTTTTGAAGTTCAATCATGAGTTGCACATGCTTTACCATGCTTTGTTTGCTTCTCAGTTTATACTCTTCGGGGTTGCTTTCGCGTAATACCTTTGCCTGCTCAACAGAAAGCCCTTCAGGAAAATATCCTACCAACTCATCATGCGCACTTGTTTGATCCGTCAATGTATCAGGAACAATATTTCTTTCAATCAATCGTGCCAGCATGGTGATGGCATTACCAATATATGCAATAGAAACTGCTTCGCCTTTATTTTTTGCTTCAACAGCTCTGTCAATAGCTTTATCAAGGTCATGATATTTTTCATCGCAATAACGTGTGTGAATACGTTTGTCAACACGCCATTCTTCCATTTCAGCAGCCAGACATGTACCTTCATTCATGGTGATGGCAAGTGGCTGAGCGCCACCCATACCACCTAATCCTGCTGTAACATTCAGCGTATTTTTTAATGACCCACCAAAATGCTGACGTGCAACTTCAGCAAAAGTTTCATACGTGCCCTGTACAATTCCCTGAGAGCCTATGTAAATCCAGCTTCCGGCAGTCATCTGTCCGTACATAATCAAACCTTTGGCTTCCAGCTCACGGAAATAATCCCAGGTTGCCCAGTGACCTACCAGATTACTGTTGGCAATGATCACACGGGGTGCATCTTTATGCGTAGGTAAAATTCCCACGGGTTTTCCGCTTTGTACCAAAAGTGTTTCATCATCATTCAAATCTTTAAGAGCTTTTACAATCAGATGAAATGATTCTACATTGCGTGCTGCCTTGCCTGTGCCTCCGTAAACAATCAAATCTTCGGGGCGTTCTGCAACATCAGGGTCAAGATTGTTGTGCAACATTCGCAATGCTGCTTCCTGAATCCATCCTTTACATGATATTGTATTACCGGTAGGTGTTTTAAGTTTGCTTATGTCTAATTTTTCTGAAATGGTTGCCATGATCGACTTTATTTAATCATGCAAAAATATAATTTACACTCTAAATTTTAGCATTTTTTATTATAGCAACAATGTATATCTGTAAAACTTCATTGAAAACAAATGGCTGCAGCCATAAATAAGCAAAAGACAATAAAATGCTTACCTCAAAATACAATTTAAGCCAAGCAAAATAATTCCTTTTACTGCAAAAATTGATGAGCTTAAATGCAATACTCATCAGATGCTGATCCAGTATGTATTATAGTAAATTTCCTGCAAGATTGGCTAACTCACTGCGCTCGCCTTTTTCGAGAGTAATATGGGCATACAGATGAGAGTTTTTCATCTTGTCAATGATGTTTGACAAACCATTACTGTGTGCATCAAGATATGGTGTGTCTATCTGAAAAATATCTCCTGTAAAAATTATTTTTGTTCCTTCACCTGCACGAGTGATGATTGTTTTTACTTCGTGAGGTGTAAGATTCTGCGCTTCGTCAATGATGAAACAGATATTACTCAAACTGCGACCACGGATATAAGCAAGTGGTGTGATGTGCAGTTTTTCGTTGTCAACCATATCCGTTATTTTCTGATATTCTTTATCTGTTTCGCGATACTGACTTTGTATGTACTTAAGATTATCCCACAATGGCTCCATGTAAGGATTGATTTTCGACTTGATATCTCCCGGGAGATAACCAATATCTTTATTACTTAACGGAACAATTGGTCGTGCAAGATAAATCTGTCTGTAATTCATTTTTTGCTGCATGGCCGAAGCAAGTGCAATCAGGGTTTTTCCGGTTCCTGCCACTCCCTGCACCGTTACAAGCAAAACATTCGGATTCATCACAGCATGCATGGCAAAAGCCTGCTCGGCATTACGTGGTTTAATTCCGTAAGCTGACTCTTTCTGTATGCGTTCAACACGGTCTGTAGTTGAATTATAAAATGCCAAAGCTGATGAAGACTCTGCCTTGCTTCTTAAAATAAAATAATGATTGGCAACAGGCCTGCTTCGCACCAAATCTTTGTAATGGCAATAGCCATTCTGATAAAGTGAATCAATTACTCTTTTAGGAACATTGTTCAGTTCCGTCTTTCCTGTATAAAGACCATCAATATCTTTAATCTTTCCTGTCATGTAATCTTCCGCCTGTAAGCCTAATGATTTAGCTTTGAGACGGAGATTAATATCCTTTGAAACAAGCACAATGTTTTTCTCATTGGTCTCGTGCTTCAGTGCAAGAGCAGCATTGATGATATTGTGGTCGGCCTTTCGTTCGCCAAATACTTTATTGGCATCAATTCCATTTCCTGTTTCATTCATCAGCACTCTGAACTTTCCTTTGGTAGGTCCATTAAGAGGAATCCAGTCGCCTAGCGAAACACCCTGTGACATTCTGTCGAGCTCACGAATAAATTCGCGGGCTTCGAAATTGATAACATCGTTTCCCTTTTTAAACCGGTCTATCTCTTCGAGTACTGTAATTGGAATAGCAACGTTGTGTTCCTTGAAATTTGCAATTGCGTTGTGATCGAAAAGGATGCAAGAGGTATCGAGTACGAATACTTTGCGTTCTTGTTTTTTTGCCATGCTCTCTATTTTGGTTTTACTCCTTAAAAATATGCAGGCAGTGCAGCATCCTCACCATAGTACACTTAGTTTAATACACATTACTATGTTAATAAGGATGAAACTATGCTAAGCTTGAAAATGAGTTAGTACTTCTGTAAAAATTTTAACCAATTCTATGTGCATAAGATTAATGAATCCATACAACATCAATAGTATAGATATAAAAAAACAAGAGGCGGCAATGAAATCATTGCCGCCTCTTACTTAAATATGTCAAACGATTAACTCTTCAGCAGTGTATTTTCACATGCTTTCAGAATATCAAAAGCTTTCTCTCTGCTGCTCGACTCGGCATAAGTTCGCAACACAGGCTCTGTGCCGCTGGCACGAATCATCAACCATTCCTTATTGGTGTCATCAAAATAATATTTAAATCCATCCAGGTCTTCAATACGCTTTACTTTGTAATCGCCAAACTGAGTGTATTTATTTCCGAGACAATTCTGCAAAATTTTTTGTTTCACTTCTTCTTTGATATGCAGGTCGCTTCGTTCAAATGAAAACTTGCCTGTAATCTCATACACCTCCTGAATCAATTCATTGAGTGACTTTCCTGATTTTGCCATAAACTCCCACAACACAAGTCCCATCCATATACCATCTCGCTCAGGAATATGTCCTTTAATGGCAATACCTCCTGACTCTTCACCTCCAAGCAGCACATCTTCTTTTATCATTATTTCGCAGATGTATTTGAAGCCGATTTTTACAACATCAAGATCCAAACCATAATGCTTGCAAAGTGTCTGCACTTTTGGTGTTGTTGAGAATGCAGTACATACTTTTCCCTTCATTCCTTTATATTTATAGAGATAATGAATGAGTAACAAAATAATGTGATGTGAGTCCACAAAATTTCCTTTGTCATCATACAATCCAATTCTGTCAGCATCACCATCAGTCACCAGTCCACAGTCAATATCGCCACGTGACTTAATTAACTTTGAAAACTCCTGCAGATTCTTATCAATCGGTTCGGGTGCCTGACCCATAAAACCGGGGTTGTGCTCGCAATGCAACATGGTAATTTCAGGAAAAAGTTTTTTCATCACATTCTGTCCTGCGCCATACATGGCATCATAAGCCCACTTGCGTCCGCAGTTTTTTATTGCCTGCAAGTCGAAGTTTGCTTTTACATGATCAATATACATCGTTTCAAGATCAACGATTGAAAGCATTCCACTTGCCTTAAAATCCTCTAATGAGAGATTATTTACATCTATTGTTGACCGGTCATTGATGATGGCTTCAATTTCCGCTACCTGTGCAGGCAACAGCGGACCGCCATAGGAGCCTTTCAGTTTAAATCCATTATAACTTGGAGGATTATGGCTTGCAGTAATGATGATTCCGATATCTGCTTTCTCACGCAGAGTTCCCAGCGATACCATGGGGGTTGAAACAAATCCCTCTGCAAGTTTCACTTTTACACCTTTGCTGCACATTACTTTTGCAGTAGTTTCAGCAAAAAGATTTCCTGCAAACCTACAGTCATTTCCAATTACCACACTTGCATTTTTGTTTTTTGAAAGTAACCAGTCTGCTGAAGCTTCTGCTACTCTTGCAACATTTTCAACAGTAAAATCCTGAGCAATGATTGCTCGCCATCCATCCGTACCAAATTTAATTTTAATAGCCATAATTTTATTTAAAAAAGTTTAATAATATTTTACATACTCTGTTATCTGACTCCATTTATACGTTTGCAATGCTTTTTGATATGTATATGAATCACGCAAAGGAATTATTTGCGAGTTGATTTGTGTTATCAGATAATTAAATTTTTTATCTAACAACATCAGCACAAATTTTTGTCCTTCTTGTTCAATATCCATCAACGTAAGCTCACTAATGGTTAATTTATTCAATGCACTGTCATTAACAAAAAATTGCACTGCGCGAGGCTCATAGTGAATTTGACCATCACTCTTCTTCCACATCTCTGTAACTTCTATTGCTGTTACATACAATTTCTGTTTTTCACTGACGAAATTCTGGAGTTTATCTCCACCCAGATTATAAAACTCTTCTTTGTTTTTCGTTAAATAATCCTCAACCATACCTATCAGTCGTGCTGAATTTGAAGTGTATAAAGTGTCATCAGTAGGTTTTGTGTCCACACGATAAACAATCAGTTTTGCTTCTTCATCGCCCATTGCAGATGCAGGGCTGCTGAACTTTCGTCTTCCTTTAAACGAATGAATAACTGACTGCGATTCTGATACACTTTGCACAACTTTATAATTAAACTGCACTAGATTAAATGCAAACTTTTTTGATTCAAGATAATACCCAACTGTTTCTCCATATTTCCCGTTGGCATTCATTGCCATTTCAGTTTTATTAAGATAAGGAGAAAGTTCGCTGAAGTCAACATAACCATAAGCTACTTCCTGCCCTCTGCTGTCTTTATTTGAAAAAGTAATTCCAATGGTTTTGGTTTGCACATCTTTTTTCGTCAGAGTCCATTTCTCGTAAATAAATATCACTTCCTGATTTTTAAAACTTGTGGATGACGAGCGTTCAATTTCCTGAAGCGATGAAGCTGTTATCTGAATATCTTTAGAAGGTGAATCCCATAACTTAACTTTATCATTAAGGATTAAATCGTATGTTACAGAAGAAAGTTGCTGAACAATATTGTAACCAAGTGTATCGGGTTGCTCATTGCTGCTCACCCTCAGCAATGCCGGCACTTCCTCGGCAACAGAAATGGTGCGGGTTAATAAAATGAAACTTATTATCAATAGTGGTCTGAAGGTCATATCAAAATCTTACGGTAAAAATAAGGTTTTACGGTTAATCATCGTCTGATGTTACGTCTGTTAAGTTCAGTCTGATAACGCCTTGCATTCAGCATATGTGTTTTTAAATCTGATGCAAAGGAATGATATCCGCTTAAATCTTCACGTGCACAAAAATACATGTAATCGTGTGAAGAAAAATTTAAAACAGCTTCGAGACTTGAAATTTCAGGCAGGCAGATGGGGCCAGGAGGCAATCCAAAATATTTGTAGGTGTTATAAGGCGAGTCAATTTCTTTATACTCATTCAACACTCTTTTAATGCTGAAATCATTCATGGCATAAATAAGTGTAGGATCCGCTTCCAGTTTCCAGTTTTTTCTGAGACGATTCATATACACTCCTGCAATGGTACTTTTCTCGCTGTTGCGACTGGTTTCAGATTGAACTATGGATGCCAGCACACTCACCTGTATTGGCGTAAGGCCTTCATCTTTTGCCTTCTGTAACCTGGTTTTATTCCAAAAACTCTCGTACTCAGTATCCATTTTTTTAAAAAATTTTTCTGCCGACATATTCCAATACACTTCATACGTATTCGGAATAAACATGCATAAAATATTCTCTGTATTAAATCCTAAAGGTGAGAGCACAGCACTGTCATTTAACAGTTGAAGTAATTGCAAACTGTCCACTTCCAACTGTCTGCTTATTTTTCCTGCAAGGTCAGATTTTGTTCTGATGTTATTAAATATAAGTTTTACCGGCACCTGCTTACCCGACCGCAACAACTGAACCAGTTCGCGGTTATTCATTCCGTCTCTGAGCTGATACTTCCCCGGTTTTACCTTCTCAGGGTATCCCATTCTTTCAGCAACCCATTGAAACGATGCTACATTTTGCAACATCCCTGAAGCATGCAAACTATCTACAACCTGACTGAATGTACTGCCTGTTGGCAGATATACAAATTCATTCTCTTTGGTAACACTTACGTTGGGTGCCAATATCTGTCTGTATAAGTAATAGACTACTCCTGCACCAGCAAGAATTAAAATAAAAAATATGGTCAATAATATTTTCTTCACTCTTCTATTATTTCAGTTGTTGTATGAGTTGTTTTGCCTGTTGATTGGTTGCATCAAGTTTAACAACTTTTTGCAAAACGTCAACAGCCTCCTTTTTCTTGTTTTGATAAATAAATAATCCCGCCATATTCATGAGTGCGGGTTGGTAATCCGGGTCAAGTTGCAGTGCTTTTTCGTACATGTTGGCAGCAGTTTTATCATCATGAAATACTGACAAATAAATATATCCTAAATTGGTAAGGGCAGATACATGACGTGGATATTCTTTCAGAATTTTTTCAAAATAATATTTGGCTTCCTTAATTTTCCCTGTAGTGCTGAGTGCAACAGCGTATTTATTTAATATATCCAAATGAAAAGGTGCCAGTTGTGCAGCATGCTGATAAAATTTCAATGCTTCGTCCCATTGATTCAACCCCTGCAAGGCAGCTCCTGCACGGTAACACGTCCATGCATCATCATTGGAATAACTTTGTTTGTTGAAGCGCTCAGTTAAATCAGGATTTTCTTTGATCAACTCTGATATTTTATTGTATTCATTCTTCAAAAACCACACCTGTATTAGCTCAGCAGCATATTCAGAACGCTGTTGCCTTGTTGCATGTGGTATGTAATTCAATGCCGAATCGAGCACTGACTTGTCATAATCGAATTTTTCGAAATACTGTATAAACGCTCTTCCTTTTGTTAATGCATCTACAGAAGGATTGTTGATACATGCTATCCCCTTAAACACTTTTTCGCTTTGCTTAAGTTCGTGTTGCGGAATACTTATTTTATGATCATGAACACTCACGTGAGGAATATCCGTTGTACCTGAAAAAGGCATGTGACAACTCACGCAGTTATCTCCTGACTTTTGCCGCACTTCAGTTTTCTCGGTGCACAATGTATTTGGTGTATGGTGACAGTTACTGCATACTTTATTGAAATGTTCATCGTTTGTAAACCTTACACTTACATGCGGATTGTGACAGGTGACACATGTTAATCCTTTGCTGTAGGGTTTTAACAGTTTATCAAATCCTTTTTGTTGTTCAATCTGTCTGGAAGTTTCAATAAAGCAGCGGCTTTGTTTCAAACGTTCGACATGCGATGCCATAATATGTTCGCTGCTGCGACCTTCATACACAGGTGTAAACACATTCATCACATCACTGAGTTTCATTCCCGGTTTAAAATCATAAAATGATTTTCCTTTGTTCAACACAGCATTTCCCTGCAGATGGCAACGCTGACAAACATCCAACTGAAGGTTGATAGAAAGTTTTGCAGGATTTACAATGGAATAATCTATTGCGATAGCAGTATCCACCAACAATCCTGTCATTTTCTGCTGCACATGATATTCTCCCGGGCCATGGCAGCGCTCACAACCGATGCCCGTCTCCACTTTGTTGAACTTATTCTCAGACCCCAAAACAAAATCAGGATAACTGTTGTGGCACGACATACATTCCAGTCCGATAATTCTGCTGAACCTGGTATTATGTCCGTCTTCAAAACCTGGAGGCAGATGCCATTCTCCTTTTTGGACATAAAAAGTTGCAGGTGCCTGATTCAAATAACCATTGGTGCTGATAATATGCGAATTGGTATGCTGACCGGAACCAATAATGTAATTGATGGTTACATCCTGATGGTAAATTGTATCTTTCCCATGCAAACGATATTCAAGCAAATGCAATGAATCGCCTTGCCAGTAAGGATGATAATAAAAATTTCTGTACTTAACGTAAATAACAGCATGCGTAAAGTTGGCCGATGATTTATTATGGGAGGCCACGTCAAACGACATACCCATACCGGTATGCATAAACGATTCATAAATATCGGCATGGCAACTCCTGCAGGTTTCTTTGCCAACATATTTCACTGTATCATTCAGGCCGGCATAGGTGCTTAACAGCGGTAAGGCAGGTTTTTTTTCAGTTGTACAGTAGTTCAGTCCGAGTACTGCAGTCATTACCATACCCAAGACCATCAGTTTTTGCTTCGACTTTCGAAACCATCTGTTAACACTGTTCATACAGGCAGCTAAATTCTCCTAAACTGTGCACATTTCAAAATAGCCTTTTTATAAATGATTTATTAAACATATAACCCTTTAATTTCATCCTTATTTTTTTTTGTAAAACCGCAAGGTAAACATCATTTCAAGAGCCTAAAAAACCTATTTTTGCAGCCCAATGGAAAATATCAGAAATTTTTGCATCATAGCCCATATTGATCACGGCAAAAGTACCCTTGCCGATCGCCTTTTGGAATATACCAATACACTGACCAAGCAGCAAATGCAGGCTCAGGTGCTTGACGATATGGACCTTGAGCGCGAAAGAGGTATTACCATTAAGAGTCATGCCATTCAGATGGATTATACGCTTGATGGGAAAAAGTACGTCTTAAATCTGATAGACACTCCCGGCCACGTTGATTTTTCGTATGAAGTATCGCGAAGTATTGCTGCATGTGAAGGTGCTTTGTTGATTGTGGACGCTGCGCAGGGAATCCAGGCGCAGACCATCAGTAACCTGTACCTTGCACTGGAACACGACCTTACCATCATTCCTGTCCTCAATAAAATTGACCTGCCGAGTGCAGAACCTGAACTGGTGAAAGACCAGATTGTGGATTTATTGGGATGCAAGCGTGAAGAAATTATGGCAGCCAGTGGAAAAACAGGAATGGGAGTACATGAAATACTGCAGGAAATAGTTCACCGTATTCCCGCACCTAAGGGCAATCCAAAAGCACCTTTGAAAGCACTGATATTCGACTCGGTGTTCAACTCTTTCAGAGGTATCATTGCCTATTTTAAAGTGATTGAAGGTGAAATCAAGAGTGGTGAGAATGTTAAGTTTGTTGCCACTGACAACGAATATATCGCTGAAGAAATAGGTATTCTCAAACTCGAAAAACTACCACAGAAAACAATTGGTACAGGTAATGTAGGATATATTATCACCGGAATAAAAAATGCCAAAGAAGTAAAAGTTGGTGATACCATAACAACTGTTGCAAATCCTTGTGATGAAGCAATTGCCGGTTTTGAAGATGTGAAACCAATGGTATTTGCCGGAATTTATCCTGTAGATACTGAAGACTATGAAGAGCTTCGTTCGTCCATGGAAAAACTTCAGCTCAACGATGCTTCACTGGTGTTTGAACCTGAATCGTCTGCTGCACTTGGCTTTGGTTTCCGTTGCGGATTTCTGGGTATGTTGCACATGGAAATTATTCAGGAACGACTGGAACGTGAGTTCAACATGACGGTAATTACTACCGTTCCCAACGTGTCGTACAAAGCTTATCTGACCAATGGCGATCAGTATGAAATTCACAACCCCAGTGATTTCCCTGACCCAAGCAAGTTGGACCGCATTGAAGAGCCTTACATCAAAGCTCAGATTATCACCAAGGCAGAATTTATTGGAGCTATCATGACACTCTGCATCAACAAACGTGGTGTGATCACAGGGCAGAATTATCTTACTACCGACCGTGTGGAGCTGATGTTTGAAATGCCTCTTGCCGAGATTGTATTTGACTTCTACGACAAACTTAAGTCTGTTTCAAAAGGATATGCTTCTTTCGATTATCATCCTATCGGATATCAGACCAGCGACCTTGTAAAACTTGATATCAGGCTGAATGGAGAACCTGTTGATGCTCTCTCTGCACTTATTCACCGCGACCATTCCTATACATTTGGCAAAAAGATTTGTGAGAAATTAAAAGAACTCATCACACGTCAGCAATTCGAAATTATTATTCAGGCAAGTATAGGAGCTAAAATTATTGCCCGCGAAACTGTAAAAGCCATCAGAAAAGACGTAACTGCCAAATGTTATGGTGGTGATATTTCACGTGAGCGCAAACTTTTGGAAAAGCAGAAAGAAGGTAAGAAACGTATGCGTCAGGTTGGTAGTGTTGAAATTCCACAACAGGCATTTCTTGCAGTGCTTAAGTTGGATTAAAAAACTTTCGTACTTAGCCTGTTATCAATAAAAAATATTTTTAAATTTTATTTTTTATCTCCTGCAAAAATTGTTTCAGGTTTTGCAACGATTCTTTAATCTTAACTGATGGATTGGTTTCTTCAGTTACCACATTACCTGACTTACGCTGCTCTTTCAAATATTGTTTGGCACCATTCAGAGTAAATCCTTTTTCCTTCACCAGCTCATAAATAATGCGGAAGGAATCAATATCCTTTTGGGTGTAATGTCTGTCGCCCTTGGTATTTTTCTTAGGACTCAAAATTGTAAACTCTTTTTCCCAAAAACGCAACAGTGAAGCATTCACCTGAAACATGGCCGCCACTTCGCCTATGCTGTAATAGAGTTTCTCGATATGCAAATCGTCATCCTGCATAATTTACGATTTTCAGAGTTCTGTACAAATTTAGTCGAATGATTGATTGTATTTCGAAGAAATTTCCAACACCTGTTCATATTGTTCAGGCGAGAGGTCATTAAAGAAGTAATTAATCGGGTTGATTTTATTACCGCTGCGAATAACTTCATAGTGGCAATGTGGCCCTGTGCTGCTGCCTGTACTGCCTACAAAACCAATAACCTGACCACGAATTACTTTTTGACCCGGCTTAACTATAATACGACTCATGTGAGCATACAATGTTTCGTAACCAAAACCATGATTTATCATCACATTATTGCCATAGCCACGGCCCTCGCGCTCAACTTTTTCAACAACTCCATTTCCTGTTGCATAAATTTCAGTACCTGATGGTGCTGAAAAGTCAATTCCCGTATGCAACTTACTTGTCTTATATATAGGATGAATACGGTAACCAAAGCCTGAAGCAATTCTTGTTAAATCCTTATTACTTATTGGCTGAATTCCGGGAATGGAGGCCAACAATTCCTTTTTATTCTTAGCCATTTCAAACACCTCATCAAAAGATTTAGATTGAATGTAAGCCTGCCTCATCAGATTATCTAACTGCTGAGTTGTTTCAATGATAAGAGATGAATTATCATACCCTTTTAATGTTCGGTACCTTTCTACACCACCGTATCCGGCCTGCCTCACACTTTGCGGAATAGGATCAGCTTCAAAAATTACCCTGTAAATATTATCATCATTCTGCTGGAGGTCCTTCATCACTTTTTCCATCATACTCATCCTTTGCTGCAATATTTCATACTGTAATGACATGACACCAATTTCGCGTTTCAACTGCTTTTCCTTAGGTGAATCCAAAAACTGATATGCCAGAGCAATAATAATGGAACTAAAAACCAAAGCCGTAGCTAACCACCCCAATACCCCTAAAAACTTCTTTCTGAAAGGAACAATAACCTTTTCATACTTCAAAGAATGTGTATTAAAATAATATTTGGCTTTTGCCATACTCTTAAAATGTATTTTTGTGACTTGGTTAGCAAATATAAGTATTCATTAAACATCATTCTTTCAACGCTTGTCAAAATCACATAATATTGACCAAACGTCACAGAAATTTTAATTTTCAGTAACAATTACATGACCTCTTCAGAAATACGAAAAACATTCCTTGATTTTTTTGCCTCTAAACAGCATCACATTGTACCTTCTGCACCAATTGTAGTAAAAAACGACCCTACATTAATGTTTACCAATGCAGGTATGAATCAGTTTAAAGATTGGTTTTTAGGAAACCAACCTGCAAAATATAAACGAGTTGCCGATACACAAAAATGTCTCCGAGTTTCCGGCAAGCACAATGACCTGGAGGAAGTGGGTGTTGACACCTATCATCATACCATGTTTGAGATGCTGGGTAACTGGAGTTTTGGCGACTATTTTAAAGATGATGCTATTGCATGGGCTTGGGAACTCTTAACTGATGTGTATAAACTTCCGAAAGACCGTTTATATGTAACTGTATTTGAAGGTGACAAAAATGAAAACCTGCAGTTTGACCAAGAAGCATTTGATTGCTGGAAAAAACATATTTCCTCAGACAGAATTTTGATGGGAAATAAGAAAGATAACTTCTGGGAGATGGGAGATACAGGACCTTGTGGTCCCTGTTCAGAAATACATATTGACTTACGCACTGAAGAAGAGAGGAAAAAAACAGATGGCAAATCAGTTGTAAACTCCGGTCATCCATTGGTTATTGAAATATGGAATAACGTCTTTATGGAATTTAACCGTAAGGCCGATGGCTCTCTCGAAAAATTACCATCCAGACATGTTGACACCGGAATGGGATTCGAACGGTTGTGTATGGCCATACAACAAAAAAAATCCAATTATGATACTGATGTTTTTCAGCCAACAATAAATTACATTGAATCTGTATGCGGAATAAAATATGGCAGCAATGAAAAAACGGACATAGCTATGAGGGTTATGGCTGATCATATACGTGCCATTGCTTTCACTATTGCAGATGGACAATTACCATCAAATAACAAAGCCGGTTATGTTATCAGAAGAATTTTGAGAAGAGCTGTCAGGTATGCATTTACATTTCTGAATCTTAAAGAACCATTTTTAAACAGGCTCACTCCATTAATCGCAGACCAGTTTAAAGATGTATTTCCTGAATTGGATTCGCAAAGGGATTTCGTTCAGAAAGTGATTCGTGAAGAGGAAATATCATTCTTAAGAACACTGGAAACTGGTATTAAACGGTTTGATCAATACACCAATAAAACTGTTGACGGAGCTTTTGCATTTGAATTGTATGACACCTATGGATTTCCGATAGACCTCACACAACTTATAGCACGCGAGAGAAACATGACTGTGGACATGGACGAATTTCATAAATGTCTTGAACAGCAAAAAGAACGATCAAGAGCAGCATCAGCTATAGATACAGATGACTGGGTTATTTTGTCTGAAGACGAAACTCAGTTTATCGGATATGATGCTTTAAGCTGTGAAGCACATATTGTCAAATACAGAAAAATCCGGACAAAAAACAAGACACAATATCAACTAGTGCTTAATCAGACTCCTTTTTATGCTGAAAGTGGAGGGCAAGTTGGTGATACAGGATATCTTGAATCTCATGGTGAAAAAACTCCTGTACTTGACACACAAAAAGAAAATAATCTGATCATACATATTGTTGACAAACTGCCATCCAATCTCACATCAACTTTTTTTGCACAAATAAATACCGAAAGAAGAAAATTAATTACGTCCAACCACAGTGCAACACATCTCATGCACTCTGCGCTAAAACGAATATTAGGTTCGCATGTTGCTCAAAAAGGTTCGCTCGTTAACGAACACTACACAAGATTTGATTTTTCGCACTTTGCAAAAGTTACTGATGAAGAGCTTCAGAAAATTGAAGCAATGGTAAATCAGAAAATCCGTGAAAATATTTCGCTTGACGAAAAAAGAAATATACCAATTGAACAGGCCAAAGCTATGGGAGCGACCGCTTTGTTTGGAGAGAAATATGGTGACTTTGTAAGGGTAATCACTTTTGATCCTACATACAGTATGGAACTTTGCGGAGGAACACATGTAAAAGCTACAGGTCAGATTGGTTTATTCAAAATAGTAAGTGAAAGTGCTGTGGCTGCAGGCGTAAGACGTATTGAAGCATTTACTTCTGAAGGTGCAGAGAATTTTATTGACGCTCAGATAGAACAGCTGAATGCAATAAAATCCACTCTGAAAAATCCTAAGGATGTAGTTGTAAAGGTAAAAAGTCTGATGGAAGAAAATGAGAATTTACAGAAGCAGATAGATGTGATGATACATGAAAAAGCTCAGCACCTGAAAACTGAATTGCTTCAAAAAATTAAATCAGTTAATAACGTAAATATTATTGCTGAAGAAATAAATCTTGACAATGCAGATGCTGTAAAGAACATTTCATTTGAAATGCGTAATCAAATCGAAAACGCATTCATATTACTGGCTTTTCCATCGAAAGAAAAAACAATGTTGTCTTTAATCATCTCCGACAATTTGGTTAAAGAACGCCAATGGAATGCGTCAGAGATTATCAGAAAAATATCCAGACATATTGAAGGTGGTGGCGGAGGTCAGGCATTTTATGCAACAGCCGGAGGCAAAAAACCTGATGGAGTTTCACAGGCAATTAAAGAAGCGTTAAGTGTAATATAAAAAAAAGACCTGCCAAATGGCAGGTCTTTTTTTATCAGGAATCTTTAGTATTCCCACATATCGTGTTCGAGATTGATGATTTGATTTTTAATTCTCTCTGCTTCTAACAAAGCATCCAATCCTGTTTTATAATCTTCAATACGTCTGTTATAAACATTAGATTCTTTAATGATATAACTGTTGAACATACGTTTCTGGAATATATCATCAAATGTTCTGCGCTCAGAATCATTCTCGCGATTGAAAGCCTCGGCATTTACAAACAACTTACGTGCTTCCGGATAATAAATCCAGAACAATGGTTTAAGAATATTTCCTTCTCTGATATTCCCATTCTCGTCTTCAGCCAACATAAGAGGTGCAATACCGTAAATACGGCATTCCATCACAGAGCGTTGTTTGTCAAAAAACCAATCTTCTTTTATACGATAAGCAACTACCTTATCTCTTGAGAAAACTCGTTCAATAGCTGAATCTCTGGTAAGATATGGAGGTTCAGGATCAACAATCTGAATAGTATCCATTCCTGCATTGCCAATCTTCTTAAACTCCTCCATTGTCATAGGAGTGGTAAACTCATCGTCAGTATAATTATAGGCTGTTAAAGATCCTTCCTGAACAGCATCCATAATTACTTCAATCAGACTTTTTCTATCCTTAGTATCGCCTTCACGAGGGAAACGTAACGGAAGATTAATCTTTTGTTTCAGATCAATTACTTCCCAAACACGTTTAGCCCACATCACATCTGCTTCTCTAAGAAATGCATAAGGAATTACCTGACGTGTAGGATTGTGCTCCTTTACGTACACTCCATCCAACACATTCTGTGCATTTGACTTAATACCTAAGGCAATGAACAGTGTTGCTGTAATAATCAGAAACTTTTTCATTTTACCCTCCTTGCTTATTGTTTTTAATTAATATCCTTTATTGTAAAGTAAAGTTAATACCTGAGATACTTCTTGTTCCTCCATCAGGCCCTACCGCTTTAATGTACTCAAAATAAACCTTATCACCAGCTCTTGCTTTACTTAAAGCAGATTTCATTTGTGCTGTTATTAAGTTACTGTTACTGTCTATCTCAACCGGGTCTTTACCTTTTGGATATAAAGACATTTTAAAACGTGTAACTTTATAATAAATTTCAAAGTCGAAATTTTCCAGCTCTGCTATAACCGCACTTTGTGCAATCAATGCATTCTTCTGCATTGGGCCTTCTTTTTTGCCTGCAATTTTTGCAACAGGATCAGGAACTCTCTTCACACGAAACTTCATTGCTCCCATGTTGATTTTCTTACCATCCATGTCGGCAGTAATTGAAATTGTTGCTTCACCTTGTGTAGTTACTTTAACAATGTAATCAGCACCTGTGCCTTTTGGATTTTTAGTTAGTGTTCCTCCGCCACCGCAAATGCTGGCAGTTACCTTATTATTAGGCACTCCTGGAACTGAAATAGATACCGGATTTTCAGGTCCAATATAAAATACGTTCATTTTGGTCGGAGAAATTACTGCAGCAGGCTTAGCTGCAATATATTCTGCCTCGAATGGATAATCTTTTACCTTGGTAGGATCAACAGGGTCTTTCACTCTGATAACTCCACCCCACTTTTTTATACCCTCTGAACCGGGACGGTCAACGTATTTACCCATACCGTTTTCAACCGGCAGTGGTTTTCCTCCAACCAGAATCTCAGCATCAGAACTTTTGTTAAATGCAGCTAAAAACACATCTGCTTTATAATCCTGACCGGTTAATACATAACTTGTTGGTGCAACTACTTTAGGCTCTACATCCGTAAATTTAAGGTCTTTGGCATTAATCTGCGACAATAGATAGTTGTTTACCTGCGATTCAGCAGTTTTTACGTCAGATTGTAATTTACTCAACATCGCCAAAGTTGCTACGATTGGAGTATGGTAAAAAGTTGCCATTTCCCATGTTTTCTTTTTCTCTTCTTTAGCAAGTCTGCTATTGGGATCAGGGTCTTTAAGATTAATTAAGTCATTAATCTGAGTCTTTAAACCTGGATCGGTTACAAATCCGCTCAACTTTACTTTATAATCTTCCAGTTTCTTTTTAAGTTCAGTAGCTTTAAATCCCTTACCATCCTGCTTATCTCCACACATTACCAATGTTGAAATGTCATAGTCATCATTCTTCTTAATATCAGCAGGAGCCGGAACAGGGTCATTGGGTCCTAAACCCTCTACTTTACGAACCATTTCATTCTTCAGGTCTTCCATATACTTATTGAGTTCGTCTGAAGCTTTATGTACCTGTATTGCTTTATCCTGAAATGGTTTTGCTTTTACAGCATCTGATTGTGCAGCTGTAGCAAAAGCATCCATTACCTGTTGATTTTTCTTAGTTACATTCTTATTTGAAGCTGTTATACCTTCATCTATTGTAAGGAATGCATTTATAATTTCTTTCGAAACGTTAAGCGCAAGCAGAGCTGTTAACACGAGATACATCAAGTTAATCATCTTCTGCCGCGGTGTCAGTTTACCACTCGCCATAGTTCAATATTTCTAAATAAATTGGTTGGTTAAATGAATAATTAATTACTTGTTAGGATTCAGGTTCATTGCTGACAGCATGTTACCATAAACTGTATTCAATGAGCTAAGATTCTTAGCGAGTTTTGAAACCTCATCTTTATATTTCTTGGTATCATCCAATGACTCATTGAGATTTGCCATTAACTGATTTATACCATCATAGAATTTAGATGTTTGTTTCAAATGACTGTTTGAATCCTGAAGTTGTAATTCATATACGGCATTCAGTGCACCTAAGTTTTTACCTGCAAGTTGAACCTGCTCGTTATACATTTTTACATCGTCACTTGCAGTTGATAATCCGCTCATGGCCTGAGAGGCTTTCTGATAAGATACTGACAAGTCACTAACTGATTTGGTAGCAGCGCTAACGTTTTTCACATATTCATTGGTTGCAACTGATGCATCACTCAGGTCAGACATCTTAGCAGTGTTTTCACCAAGAGTCTTTAACCCTGTGCCAAGACTAGCAATCAAATCCGGTCCAACTTTGGCATCTGAAAGCATTTTGTCCAACGCTTGTGCCACAGGATCTACTTTCTTTCTTTTATCTTTAGAAGTACTTGGGTCATGCATTCCTGCAAGTTCAGGGTAAACAAGTGACCAGTCAGTCTCTTCATGCAAAGGTTCAAATGCAGAGAAGAAGAAAATTACAGCCTCTGTCAGAAGTCCAATCGTAAGCATGATACCTGCACCTTCCCAGTGCTGGATTTTAAATAATGCACCTACAAGTACGACTGATGCTCCCCAGCCATACAATTTAGCCATAAAGTTTTTGTAACCTTTACCTGATGTGAATTCAGCTAATCCCATAATTGATTTTTAAATTTTTAATTGGTTGTTGTTAATTTGAATATTTGGTTTGTTAATGAATAATATTTTTATTGATTAGAAATCTGCTTTGTCGCGTCCAAGGAATGACATCACACAACGAAATCCGACATAACATTTTGCAGTATCCTGATATTCGTAAGATCTGGTTCCTGTCTGTAAGAAATAGCCTACATCTTTCCAAGAGCCACCACGAATAACTTTACGTTTCAGAGCTACAGGGTCCGAATCTTTTGCCTCGTAAGAATAATCAGGGTTCAAATCATGTGTGAAATTGTATGCTGATTCATCATAAGCGTTGCTAGTCCACTCAGCCACATTACCTGACATACAATATAAGCCATAATCATTAGGCCAGTAAGATGTTACCTTTACTGTATAGAATCCACCGTCATCCTGATAGTTTCCTCTCATTGGTTTGAAGTTGCCTAAGAAACATCCACGGCTGTTGCGGATATAAGGACCACCCCAGGGATAAGGAGCTAAATCATGTCCGCCACGGGCTGCATATTCCCACTCAGATTCTGTAGGCAAACGGAAATCCTGAACAAATGACTCGCCATTTGATTGCAGATAGCTATTAAGCAATTGTGTTCTCCAGATACAAAATGCTCTTGCCTGTTTCCAGGTAACACCTACTACAGGATAATCATCATAAGCCGGATGCCAGAAATACATATTAGTAACCGGATCGTTAAATGAATAAGTGTAGTCATGTATCCATGCTAAAGTATCAGGGTACACATTGATAATGTCTTTCTTAATGAATACAGAGCGGTCAGTCATACCTTGTTCACGGTTTGACTTCTGAGCAGCTTCTTTTAAGTCAACCCAATAGTACTCGAAATTGAGTTTACGTGAATCAATTTCTTTACGTCTGTAGAAACGCTCACTTTCCGGAAGGAAAAGTTCTGCAAGAGTTTCAACATTCTGTTCGTCATCCCATCTGATTTTCTTCTTCCAGTTAATTCTCTCTCCATATTCACCTTCTTCAATCAAATGGTCACCACCAATCAAACGATGAGCTAAAGAGTCGCGCACCCACTCTACAAATTGTCTGTACTCATTGTTGGTGATTTCGGTATTATCCATATAGAATGCATGAACGGAAACCGTTTTGCTTTGAGCCACCATAGCATAAGGAACATCCTGATCGCTAGGTCCCATATTGAAAGACCCGGATGGAATGAATACCATACCATAAGGATCTGCCTGATACCAGCGTTCACGGTCGAGTGCGCCTACCAACTGGCCTTTGTTACCTCCTCCGCAACTGCTTAATAAAACAATTGCAAAGAATGGGAAGATTATTTTTCTCATGTTATACCTGTTTAGTAACTGGAGAATGAGTGGTTAAAACGTTAATTTGAATAAAATATTACTAATCACTTTTTGCTTGAATACTAACTCGTTTATACTCTGCTTTTCAAAGATAGGTTACTATATATTTTTAAATTTTCTAAATCAGAGAAATCTTACATTTCTGAGTACAGGAATTACCTTAGGTTTTATCTGATAGCAATAACCTAACATTATCTCGTGGGTTCCACTATGATATCCTTTTAGTTTTGAGGTAGTTATATCATACGAATAACCCAATTTAAGGTTTTCGATGATATTGATTCCTGCCATAACCACCACAGCATCCTGAAGACGATAAGAAGCACCTACCCACACTCTGTCTTTAATATGCAGGTTGGCATTAATATCTGCCTGAGTTTCTTTGGCATCTGATTTAACAAACAGAGATGGCACCAATTTTAATGATGGTGTCAGATCAAAATTGATTCCTCCCATAAAGTAATAATGTGGTATTACTTCCACCTTTGCATTGTCGGTATATTCAATTTTTCCTCCGGTAAGATGGGTTGCTGAAGCTCCAACATAAAATTTATCAGTATTATAATATAATCCTGCACCTAAATCAAATTTGGATCCTGTACCTGATTTTACCAATGGATCATCCGGATCTATTGCATTAAAATCGTTTCCATAACCTCTTTGTAATAATCCTGCACTTAAACCAATACCCAGTTTACCTGCACCCAATTCGAGGTGATAAGAATAAGATAGTTTAATATCCAGATTCTTTTGATTCAATGGATGATCGGTTAACACTGAAAGTCCTAAACCTCCATGTAAAAAGTTGACCGGTGCATCAATGCCAAAAACTGCTGTTTTGGGTCCTCCACCAAATTTATCCCATTGATCGCGATAAATAAGCGAACCGCAAATTGCTTCGCTGGTACCTGCATATCCCGGATTAGGATAAAGGCGGTTAAACATGTTTTGTGAAAATTGCGGATCCTGTTGCGCAAAAGTTGCTGAGGCTGCAAGAGTAGCTACGACCGTTAAAAGTCTCTTCATATACTATTCAGGTTGATATTTAATTAGACGTCTGTTCAAAATTTAAGGCCGTAAAGTAAGCAAAAAAAGAAATTACTTACAAACCCAAGTTTTTTGTTTCAATAAATGCGTTAATATTCAGTACAATTAAGATAATTTTTTCAAAGCCTGCCACCATCTCTCCGGTATTTCGTTCCTGCATGCCTTCTGATAGTCGTCATAACTGCATGGCACCAACTGGTGGCGGTCAAGTTTTCTTTTTGTTTTATTTAATGGCACTTCCATCCACCATCTACCTATTACATTACTTTTAAGGAAGTGTATCTCATCATTATTTTCTCTCAATGCTATTTTATATACAGTAAACTGCGAGCTGCTGCTGTCAGGCAAATCGTTCTTTCTGTTGCTGAATCCCTCTATGAAATACCAGATCATCTGCCCTATTAAAGTTGCCGTCATTCCTTCTTTATCCAGTGACGGAACATATTCATAAATGCCTATCCCCTCCAGTTTATCACTCATTCCGGAATAATACATAATCTGACAGATAGCTTCTCCATTCAGACCATTTGGCGATGGCTTCACTACTGCTGAGGCATCGCTGTATCTGATGGCTGATAAATCTACTGTCAGCACATCAGCATTTCGTACAATAGGTTCTATTTCTTTGATGTCTTCATTGACTACACCAAGTCGGTAAGTATCAAAGAAGAGACTATCCATCATATTTACTGCATAATCACCTACAAAATATGTTTGATGAGCTATGTTGCTGTAATTATATAAATGATTGGGCTGATCCATTACAATATTGCCCAGCCAGGTAACAGAGGAAAGTGGTTCGGAAGGTAATCCCAAATCGAATCGTGGGTCCACCCCTACCATATTTATAATCTGATCAATTTTTTTATAAGCATTATAATGTGCCACAGTCAAATCCTGGCTTCCGCCTATTATCACCGGAATAATTTTAGCCTGCACTAGCGAAATAACAATTTCAGTCAGCGCAGCATAGGTGTCTTCAACAGTAACTCCTAAAACAATATTCCCTATGTCAGCTATCTGTACCTTATTGCCATGAAATTTCAGCTCGTATAACTTTTTCCTGATATTATCAGAAGCATTGTTTACGTTGTAATCCTTTTCTGCTCCACGGTTTTCATCAACACCAACAATTGCAATCTTAGTGTTATTCAGAAAAGGAAAACGTGATTCGTCCGTAAATTTTTCAGCAACTGCCCATAACGAATCAGCAGGTGCCTGACTGAATTTGTCTATTACCTCCTGAGATATGGGTCTTAAAAAATCACTGATATTCATTACTATTTTTTACGTGCTTTTGATGTTGACTTCTTTTTTACTGATGATGCAGCTTTCTTCTTCACTGCAGGAGACTTCTTTTTCGCTGCAGCTTTCTTTTTTACCGATGCTTTTTCTTTGGTTTTTGTTTCCTTTTTAGCAGACGCCTTACTTGCTTTAGACTTCTTTGCAGTTCCTGAATTCGCCTTAACACTTCCTCCCGATTTTTTTTCTTCAATCAGTTCAATTAATCTCTCGAGGCTTACTTCAAAAGGATCGTCTGTCTTTTTTAAGGCAACAAACAACTGACCATATTTAATATAAGGGCCAAACCTTCCTTTGGCAATGATTACCTCTTGTCCATCAAATTCACCTACATTGCGGGGGAGTCTGGGTTTTTTTAGTATTTCTATTACAGTTTCCAGTTCAATCTCCAATGGGTCTTCTCCCTTGGGAAGCGAAATAAATTCTGCACCATATTTAATATATGGACCAAATCTTCCTTTGTTAATTACAACATCCTGTCCTTGAAATGCACCTAATGTGCGTGGCAAACGTGGACCATCAATAATATTTTTGATGCTGTCCAGATCAATACTTACAGGATCTTCTTCTTTTGGAAGAGAGATATATTCGTCTCCATATTTAATATAAGGACCAAACCTGCCGTTGTTGATTACAATTTCTTTACCCTTGTATTCACCCATTTGTCGGGGTAATTTAAACAACTCGAGCGCTTCTTCAAGAGTAATAGTCTCAAGTCGCTGACCTTTCTTCAGACTTGAATATAAAGGAGAGTCACTTTCTTTCTCCGCTACAATTTCAGCCATTGGACCAAATCTGCCAAGCCTTACGATTACTTTACGCTTTGTCTTGGGGTCTTTACCTAATACACGTTCACCGGTTGCACGTTCACTCTTTTCAATGGTATTCTCTACATTTTTGTGAAATGGCTTATAAAAATCAGCAATCATTTTATTCCATTTCATTTTGCCTTCTGCTATCTCGTCAAACTCCTTCTCTATTTCTGCAGTAAAATTATAATCTAGAATATTCCCAAAATATTCTACCAGAAAATCATTCACTACTACACCTGTATCAGTTGGATATATTTTGTTCTTCTCTGCGCCAGTAATTTCTGTTTTCGGCACAGTTTTGAATTTGTCTGCTTTTAACTCGAGCACGTTATAAGTACGCTCTTTGCCCTGACGTTCTTCTTTAACAACATAACCACGCTTAAGAATGGTAGAAATTGTTGGCGCATAGGTCGAAGGGCGGCCAATACCAAGTTCTTCAAGTTTTTTTACCAGACTTGCCTCCGTAAACCGTGCAGGAGGTTGTGTGAAACGCTGCGTTGCCGTAATGGAATCGTAAGTCAATTTCTGGCCTACAGACATTGGTGGAAGCAACGAATCGTTTTCTTCTTCGTTATCATCATCTGTTGATTCCATATACACTTTCAGAAATCCGTCAAAGATGATGACCTCACCCGTTGCAACAAATTTTTCTGAAGCATTACTTGAATTAACCTTTACGATTGTTCGTTCCAGTTTTGCATCTGCCATTTGTGAGGCAATAGCGCGTTTCCATATTAATTCGTACAGTCGTTGTTCACCCGGACTGCCACTTATTACTGACCGGTTGAAACTTGTAGGACGAATAGCCTCATGTGCTTCCTGAGCGGATGATGATTTAGTCTGATATTGTCGTTTTTGATGGTATTCGCCACCATAGTTTGTTTTAATTTCCTTAGCTGCATTGGCAAGTGCCTGCTCCGAAAGATTCACAGAGTCGGTACGCATGTAAGTTATCTTACCACTTTCATACAACTTCTGTGCAATGCTCATGGTTGTTGCAACAGCAAAACCTAATTTTCGTGAGGCTTCCTGCTGAAGGGTTGATGTGGTAAACGGTGCTGATGGCTTGCGCGTAGCAGGCTTTTTCTCCAGTGACTCAATGGTGAATACTGCATTTTTCTGTTTTTCCAAAAATGCAGATGCTTCTTTCTCAGTTTTAAATTTCTTGTCGAGTTCAGCTTTGAGAATGCTCACATTGCCATTTTTATCTTTTACGATAAAATGAGCTACTACTTTATAAAACGATTCTACTTTAAATGCTTCTATATCCCTTTCGCGCTCTACTATCAGTCTTACTGCTACTGACTGAACCCTTCCTGCCGAAAGCGATGGCTTCACCTTGCGCCATAATATAGGCGACAATTCAAAACCTACTAAACGGTCAAGAATTCTTCGTGCCTGCTGTGCATCCACAAGATGTTTATCAATCTTGCGCGGATTTTCAATAGCATTTAATATAGCATCCTTTGTGATTTCGTGAAAAACAATTCTTTTGGTGCTGCTGTCCTTCAATCCAAGCACTTCAGCCAAATGCCATGAAATAGCTTCTCCTTCGCGGTCCTCATCAGTTGCCAGCCAAACTGTTCTTGCTTTTTTCGAAAGTTTGGTAAGCTCGCTGATTACTTTCTCTTTATCCTCACTTATTTCATACAACGGCTCAAAATTCTTTTCTATCATGACACCATTATTAGCTTTTGCCAAATCACGCACATGACCATAACTTGATTTCACAACAAAATCTTTCCCCAGGAATCCTTCTATCGTTTTTGCCTTAGCCGGTGATTCAACTATCACTAAATTTTCTGCCATCGTTTTCTTTTAGAGGGCGCAAATTAAATCATTTCATTTCGTTATTTCCAAATGGTTTTTCGAAATCAACATTTGTATGCATCCGGATTTTAAAGTACTTTTGCCTGATTATTCAGAGGTAAAAAGGCCATATTATTTTTTTGTTTTTTGTTAATAATAAAAAATAAAACTGCCCTGCCGAATTAAACAGAACAATGCAAACAGGATTAAAACATATAGACGAATCAAGACAAGGTGAAGCTACACTGCTTAAGGGCACAACCACTTCGGTTGAAGGCAATCGCAAACTTTATCTGGAAAGTTATGGATGTCAGATGAATTTTTCTGACAGTGAGATTGTTGCTTCTATTCTGGCGAAAGAAGGTTTTGTGACCACGGGCGAACTTGAAGAAGCTGATGCCGTTTTTATAAATACCTGTGCCGTAAGAGAAAATGCAGAGCAAAGAGTTAGAACAAGACTTAAAGATTTTAAGAAAATTAAAAAGACTAAACCCGGACTGATTGTAGGAGTTTTGGGTTGTATGGCAGAAAGACTTAAATCGCAATTTCTTGAAGAAGAAAAATTGGTGGACATTGTTGTAGGCCCTGATGCATACCGCGATTTACCTAATCTGATTGAAAAAGTTGAAGACGGACATAAAGCCATCAACGTATTATTATCAAGAGAAGAAACCTATGCTGATATTACACCTGTACGCCTGGGAAGCAATGGTGTAACTGCATTTGTAAGTATCATGCGAGGCTGTGATAACATGTGTTCTTTTTGCGTTGTTCCTTTTACAAGAGGACGAGAACGCTCACGCGATCCTGAAAGTATTGTTAATGAAGTGCGTGAATTGTATGAAGAAGGATACCGTGAAATAACCTTGTTAGGCCAAAATGTAGATTCCTATCTATGGAGTGGCGGAGGACTGAAGAAAGATTTGGAAAACGAACTTGTACTAAAAGTTCTTAATCATCAGCTTCCTGAAGACGAACAAAAGAAATATACCACCTTTGCCGACCTGCTGGAACTGGTTGCACAGGTTCACCCTGATTTAAGAATAAGATTTTCGACCTCCAATCCGAGAGACATGACAGATGCTGTACTGCATTCTATGTCGAAGTATGAAAATATCTGCAAATACATTCACCTGCCTGTGCAATCGGGCAGCAGCAGCATGCTTGAAAGAATGAACCGTGGTTATACACGCGAACAATATATAAAGCGCATAGAAAGTATCAGAAGGATATTACCTGACTGTGGAATCTCCACTGATATTATTGCGGGGTTCTGTGGTGAAACTGAAGAAGAACATCAGGATACACTCTCACTCATGGAATGGGCTGTGTATGATTTTGCATTCATGTTTAATTATTCTGAAAGACCAGGAACAATGGCTGCACGCAAATTTGCTGATGATGTACCTCAGGAAGTGAAAACCAGAAGGCTGAATGAAATCATTGCACTTCAACAAAAACATTCAGCTATCAGAACTCAGAATGCATTGAATAAAGTACATAAAGTGCTGGTAGAAGGATTTTCAAAAAAATCGGATGAAATGCTGATGGGTCGCAATACTCAGAATACAGTAGTCGTTTTTCCTAAGGAAAACTTTAAAACGGGTGATTATGTTAATGTGTTGGTGGAATCTTGTACCTCCACCACATTAATAGGAAAAGCAATTTAAAAACAGAAGTCAAGTACTGCAAGTATGACCATACAGGATATCAAAGCAAGGTTCGGCATTATTGGTTTTTCACCGGCACTGGATCATGCCATTAATACTGCCATGCAGGTAGCACCTACCGACCTTACCGTGTTGATTACAGGAGAAAGCGGCTCGGGAAAAGAAGTATTTCCACAGATTATACATCAACTCAGTGCACGGAAACACGGACCTTATATTGCCGTAAACTGCGGTGCCATTCCGGAAGGAACGATTGACAGTGAACTTTTCGGGCACGAGAAAGGTTCGTTTACCGGAGCACATGAAGCACGCAAAGGTTATTTTGAAGTTTCAAACGGAGGAACAATTTTTCTTGACGAAGTAGCCGAGTTGCCCATGCTCACACAGGTAAGATTGCTTCGTGTGCTTGAATCAGGAGAATTTATTAAAGTAGGTTCGAGCAAGGTTCAGCGAACTGATGTTCGCGTAGTAGCTGCTACCAATGTCAACATTCCTGATGCCATTGCCAAAGGAAGATTCAGAGAAGATTTATACTACCGGTTAAATACAGTACCTATTCATATACCACCTTTGCGCGACAGAGCTGAGGACACGCATTTGCTTTTCAGAAAATTTGCAGGAGATTTTGCCGAAAAATACCGTATGCCTACACTCACTCTTCAACCTGAAGCACAAAAACTGTTGATGAACTATCGTTGGCCCGGCAATGTAAGGCAATTAAAAAATGTAACGGAACAACTTTCTATCCTCGAACAGAATAAAGATATAAGTGCTGAAGTGCTGATGCATTATCTTCCGCAGGAAACTTTTTCAGGTGTGCCTGCTTTGATGCATACTGACAGAGGACATGACCTGAACGAACGTGAGCTTCTCTATAAAGTACTTTTCGATATGAAGAAAGATATTTCCGAGCTGAAGAAAATTGTTTTTAATATAGTCAGTGGTGAAGAGAATATTGAAATGCAAGATCTCTCTGCCGAAGCACAAAATTTTCTGAAAGAGTCAGACACTGTTACTCCGGTAATTCAGACTTCACAACCATCCATTACACTCACAAAGCCTACACAAATAGAAGTAAAATCGCATGAACCGGTAGAAGAATCGTTATCTATTGCCGACAGAGAAAAAGAACTTATCACCAAAGCACTGATTAAATACCGTGGTAAGCGCAAAGGTGCAGCTCGTGAACTGGGAATTTCAGAACGGACACTGTATCGCAAAATACAGGAGTATGGCATAAAGAAATAAAGCATGCAGGTAAAGAAATTATTGGTGTTAAACTCCGCTATCTTGCTTGTTGCATCACTTTTGATGCTGAGTGGATGTGGTGTTTATTCATTTACCGGTGCCAGTATTACTCCGGGAGTAAAATCAGTAAGCATACAGTATTTTCCAAACAGAGCTTCGGTGGCACAACCAACATTAAGTCAGGTGTTCACTGACAAACTACGGGATAAATTTGTATCACAAAGCAGCCTTACCCCTGTAACTGATGCAGGTGATTTACGTTTCGAAGGATATATTTCGGATTATACCGTTCAGCCTACCGCCATACAAAGCAGCGATGTTGCAGCTCTGAACAGACTTACCATAACCGTGCATGTAAAATTTGAAAACACCAAAGACCCCAAGCAAAATTTTGAAACAAATTTTTCAAGATTTGCCGACTTCGACTCGAAGAAAGATTTGAGTACTGTGGAGTCAGGTCTGATTAATGATATATCTTCGCAACTTGTAGATGATATTTTTAACAAAGCAGTTGTTAACTGGTAAATGACTAAGGAGAAGTTCATATCTTATATTGAAAATCCGTTTGCCATCAGTCAGGCCGACCGAGAAGAGTTATCGGATATCATTGAACAATTTCCTTATTTCCAAACGGCAAGACTTTTATATACCAAGGCGCTACACAATGAAAATAATTACCAGTTTAATGAGGAACTGAAAAAAACTGCTGCCTGCATTGGCGACAGAAGAATATTATATGAACTGATTCAGAAAAAAGATGACAGATTTTTTGAAACTGAAACTGTAGTAAAATCAACACCGGAACCTGAAACAGAAATTCAGCAGAATGCTATTCCTGAATCTGAAACAACGCATGTATTTACAGAGCAGCAGGATGAACCTCCTGTTGTTTTTGAAGCAATTGATACGTCCGATGTAGCCGAATTGAAAACAGAAGAAACTGAATTTAAACAGGAAGAAGAATCAGAAAATGCTTTTGTTTTTGAAGCAGCAGATGATAATAATTTAAATATTGAAGTGGATGATGATGAGGAAGAAGATGAGGAGGTAGAAAAAACTGAAGAACCATCTCCACCATCAAGACCACTGACACCTGCTGAAATTTTATCTCAGCGTCTCCGCGAAATTGAAAACAAATTATCAGGTCAGAATGATGAAACAATATCTGTTGACTCAAAAATTCAAACCGAATCAAATCCGGAAGCCGAACCTGAGAAATCATATATTAATCCTGCGCCTGAAAAAATAACTGAACCTGTACTGAATATTGTTACTTCAGAGATAATAACTGAACCTGAAGAATTATCTGTTCAAGAAAAAGAAGAAATAAAAGAAGAACTTGCCGAAACTGTCAATATTCGTACAGAAGAACCTGAATCACCACAACCTGTAGCGGATGAACCAAAATATCAGGAAACTGTTAATGAAGAGCCAAAAGAATCTCCTGTTGAAACTGTCAATCTTCAAACAGAAGAACCTGAATCACCACAACCTGTAGCGGAAGAACCAAAACATCAGGAAACTATTATTGAAGATCCCAAGGAGATAAAGATTTCACCATCTGCCGTTGTTATCGAACCATCTGCAAATGATAAACATTCTTTTAGTGAATGGCTGCATCTGTTGCAACCGGACAGACCTGAAAAAAAAACTCATGATACCAAACTGAAAATTACAGAAAGCACTGAAAACGACCCAATTGAAAATTCAGAATCCACTCAATCTGCAAATTCTAATATTTCAGAAAAAGTAGTTGACCAAAAACAACTGATAAATAAGTTTATCAGTGAAGAGCCCCGAATAGATCCATCAAAAGCCAAGTTTTTTAACCCCGGAAATATGGCCAAAAACAGTGTTATGGATCAATCGGAAATTGTTTCTGAGACTTTGGCAAAAATTTACCTTAATCAGGGAAATATAGGTAAAGCTATACAAACTTATGAGAAACTGATATTGAATTATCCGGAAAAAAAGCTTTACTTTGCAGCCCTTATTCAAGAAATTAAAAAAGCACAGCAATAAAACTTAAAAAAAATGTTCGTATTTATAACAGTACTCATCATTCTCGTAAGCGTTGTTTTAGGACTTGCAGTATTGGTTCAAAATTCAAAAGGTGGTGGTCTGGTATCAGGCTTCTCAGCACCACAGCAGATTATGGGTGTTCGTAAAACAACCGATTTCCTTGAAAAATTAACCTGGGGATTAGGAATAGGCCTGATAGTATTATGTGTGGCCGCAAACTTTATGCTTCCGGGAAGTACATCTCAGGGTCAGGTAAAATCTTCATCCATACAGGAGCAAATTGACAATGCTGCACTACCGGCTTCGCCACAGGCTCCACTACCGGGTGCTGATCAGGCAAAACCTGCCCAGCAACCGGCTCAACAACCGGCAACTCCCGCTAAATAATTTCTGACAGAATATTCAGTTACCGGTGTCATAATTTCAGCAAAGTGACACCGGTTTTATTTTTATAAGACAGCTCTAATGAAATAATGGCAGTAAAACCTGAATGGCACACTTGCTGCAATGCCCAAATTAAATTTTATATCTACTAATTTTTAATAATCAAATCATACAATGAGCAAAATTAAATTAACACCATTGGCAGACCGCGTCATCGTGGAGGTAGCTGCTGCCGAAGAAAAAACTGCAAGCGGAATTATTATTCCTGATACAGCAAAAGAAAAACCTCAAAAAGGAAAAATTGTAGCTGTAGGAAGTGGCAAAAAAGATGAGCCAATGACTGTAAAAGTTGGCGATAGTGTATTGTACGGTAAATATGCCGGAACAGAAATTACTGTTGATGGCAAAGAATATCTTATCATGCGCGAAAGCGATATTTTCGCAATCGTGTAAATCCAATTGCAGGGAAACAATTTCGTTTACTCTGCTTTTTTGTTTATAATTAATTATCATAGAAAATTTTAAAATCAAATAAAAAAATGGCAAAAGACATCACATTTAACCTGGAAGCCCGCGATGCACTGAAAAAAGGTGTGGATGCATTGGCAAATGCAGTGAAGGTAACTTTAGGACCTAAAGGACGCAATGTAATTATTGACAAAAAATTCGGTTCACCAGCGATAACAAAAGACGGTGTTACCGTAGCTAAAGAAATAGAACTGAAAGACAGTATTGAAAACATGGGTGCACAGATGCTGAAAGAAGTAGCTTCTAAAACTGCAGACATAGCAGGTGACGGAACTACTACTGCTACCGTGCTTGCTCAGGCAATTGTAACTGCAGGACTGAAAAACGTAACCGCAGGTGCCAATCCAATGGATTTGAAACGCGGAATAGACAAAGCTGTTGAAGCTGTAGTTGCCTCATTGAAAAAAATGAGTAAAGAAGTAGGCGATGACAATAAAAAGATTGAGCAGGTAGCAACCGTTTCAGCAAATAACGACAGTGAAATTGGAAAACTGATTGCTGAAGCAATGGCGAAAGTTAAGAAAGAAGGTGTTATCACTGTTGAAGAAGCAAAAGGAACCGAAACAACTGTTGAAGTGGTTGAAGGTATGCAGTTTGACAGAGGATACATCTCTCCATACTTTGTAACCAATGCCGATAAAATGGAAGCAGTTCTGGAAACTCCTTACATTTTATTATACGACAAAAAAATTTCCAATATGAAAGAATTACTTCCTATACTTGAGAAAGTAGTTCAAACAGGAAAACCTCTTTTGATAATTGCTGAAGATGTAGATGGTGAAGCATTAGCTACTCTGGTAGTAAATAAAATCCGTGGTTCACTGAAAATTGCTGCTGTAAAATCTCCCGGATTTGGTGACAGAAGAAAAGCAATGATGGAAGATATAGCCATTCTTACCAAAGGAACATTGATTGCTGAAGAGCAAGGTTTCAAATTAGAGAATGCTGATCTTTCATATCTCGGAACCTGCGAGAAAGTAACTATTGACAAAGACAATACTACAATTGTAGGCGGTACAGGAAAGAAAGCTGATATTACTGCAAGAGTAAATCAGATAAAAGCTCAGATTGAAACAACAACATCTGACTATGACAAAGAAAAACTTCAAGAGCGCCTGGCTAAGCTGGCCGGTGGAGTAGCTGTACTTTATGTAGGTGCTGCAACCGAAGTAGAAATGAAAGAAAAGAAAGACCGTGTGGATGATGCATTACATGCAACACGTGCTGCTGTTGAAGAAGGTATTGTTGCAGGTGGAGGAGTTGCTTATGTGAGAGCCATGAGTGCATTAGACAAACTGAAAGGAGAAAACGATGATGAGGTTACAGGAATTGCAATCATCAAACGTGCATTAGAAGAACCTCTTCGTCAGATTGTGAGCAATGCAGGTATTGAAGGAAGCATTGTAGTGCAAAAAGTAAAAGAAGGAAAAGATGACTTCGGTTATAATGCACGCACAGATAAGTATGAGAACATGCATGCAGCAGGTGTTATTGACCCTACCAAGGTTACACGTGTGGCTTTAGAAAATGCAGCTTCAGTAGCCGGAATGCTATTGACTACAGAGTGTGTGCTTGCAGAAGTGAAAGAAGAAAAACCCGCTATGCCTCCAATGCCGGGCGGAATGGGTGGAATGGATTATTAATTCCGTTCAATATAAAACTAAAAGGCTGTCTCAAATTGAGGCAGCTTTTTTTATGATTAATATATTCTTTTTTACAATAATAGACTTATTCAAATAAAAAAGTCGCTGAGAGAATTTACTCAGCGACTTTTTCTTTTGGTAGCGGGGGCTGGATTCGAACCAACGACCTTTGGGTTATGAGCCCAACGAGCTACCCCTGCTCCACCCCGCACTGTTATTTTGAGGCTGCAAAAGTAGCAACCACAGTCATATCTGCAAATAAAAAATCAAATTTGCCCGATAATAAGTTTTCTAAGTTGATTAAGAGCAGTTTCGGATGCGACCTGAATTACTCTCATGCGATTGGTACCAAGCAAAAATTTCTTTGCAATAGTTTTTTCAGCATCAGCAACAGCGATCCAAACTGTGCCTACAGGTTTTTCTTCACTTCCACCATCAGGTCCTGCAATTCCTGTTGTGCTGATAGCAAAATCCACATTGTACTTTTTCCTCACACCCTCTGCCATTTGAATAGCTACCTCCTCACTCACTGCGCCTTTACGCAATAACGTGTCAGCATTTACATTCAGCTCATTCTTCTTAATTTCATTGCTATAACTGACTACACTTCCGACATAATATTCAGAACTTCCGGGCACAGAAGTAATCAGATGTGCAATATTTCCTCCTGTACAACTTTCGGCAGTAGCCAGAGTTTTTCCTGATGCTCTGAGTAATTTCCCAATTATCTCTGCCAGCGTTTCATCTTCTTCTCCATAAATATACGGAGCTATCAGTTTTTTTAGTTTTCCTGTTTCAATTATCATTTCATTCTCCATATTCTTACTCTCTCCCATACCTGTGAGCCGCAACCGCACCATACCTGCAGCAGGCAGATATGCCAGTTTCATATATTCAGGCAAATTATTTTCCCATTCAGCAATCATATCCGACAAATAACTTTCACCAATGCCTTGGGTAAGTATTGTTTTGTGAATAACAGGAGTGGACTTAAATTCCTGCATCAGTTTTGGAATAACAAAATCAGTCATCATTGCTTCCATTTCGTAAGGAACTCCGGGCATGCTCACAAAAACTTTTCCATCTGCATGAAACCACATACCCGGAGCAGTTCCGTTTTTATTATAAACCGGAATACATGATGCGGGTAATTCAGCCTGTGTTCTGTTGGTAGGAGTTACTTCACGGCCTCGTGCTCTAAAAATATTTTCAATATCGTTATATGCCTGTGGATCGAATACCAGATGTGTATTGAAATACTTACACAATACTTGTTTGGTTAAGTCATCCTTGGTGGGACCAAGGCCTCCGGTAATCAGAATAATATCCGCTCTCTTGCGTGCAAGATCGAGTGCATTGATAATCTCATCTTCAAGGTCGCCTACAACAGTAATCTGTTTCACTGCAAATCCTGCTTTATTAAGTTGACGGCTTATCCAAGGGGCATTGGTGTTTACTACCTGCCCTATGAGCAACTCATCGCCTATGGAAATAAGTTCAGCGTAAATCATAACTTTATGAACAAAAAATTAAATGATAACTTCGCAAAATTAATTTTAGATAAATAACATCAACATATTTGCTTAAACTAATTACTGGCAATATGTTTGAAATAATTCTTTAAACTATTAAACAGGAAAATTATGAAAAGGATTCTTTTAGCTGTATTAATTTTAGCAAGCATTCAACTGCCTGCACAGAGTCTTAAGAACAAGCTTTCTACTCAATCTACCCCCAATGCACATTTGGGTGAAGGTTTACCAAATTCTGAAATCATTAACGGACTTAAAGAAGCTTTGAAAGTGGGAATGAACAATGCCACTGCATCAGCGTCAAAAGTAGATGGGTTTTATAAAAATCCTCTTATTAAAATTCCATTTCCAAAGGAAGTAAGCGAAGCTGAAAAAACCATGCGCAATATAGGAATGGATAAAGAAGTGGACAAGTTTGTTAAAACACTTAACCGCGCAGCTGAAGATGCTGCAAAATCTGCAGCACCTATATTTCTCAATTCAATTTTGAAAATGAACATTGATGATGGATTGGGTATTTTAAGAGGTGGAAACGATGCAGCTACACAATATCTTAAAAACACTTCAAACGCTGCATTGATTGCCGCCTTTCAGCCTATCGTAAAAAACTCGTTAGATAAAGTTAATATCACCAAATACTGGAAACCTTTAATGACTAATTACAACAAATTGCCTTTTGTAAATAAAATTAATCCTGACCTAAACAGTTATGTTACCAACAAAGCTATTGATGGATTATTTAAACTTATTGCATCGGAAGAGTTAAAGATCAGAAAAGATCCTGCACAGCGAATCAATGATTTGCTTCAAAGTGTATTTGGTAAATAATTTTCTCATCGTACCAGGGTTACACTTCCTGCATAATCATTTTCGTGACCGGAATTTTGTACCACTTTGAGTGTATAATAATAAACTCCCTGTGGTGCATCATTGCCTGAAGCATCTTTGCCATCCCAAACATGAGACATATTATCCGATGAGAATACCATCTGTCCCCAGCGGTTCCAAATTCGCATGGTTACTGATGACACATCAAAAGCATATCCGGGATCATAAAATGTTTCGTTTTTCCCATCGCCATTAGGCGTAAATGCATTCGGAATAAAGAAAGGTGTGATGAATACTTCACGTGAAGTTACACTTTCACATCCCGCAATATTGGTTATCTGCAATGTAATGGTGTATTTACCGGGCGACTGATACTGATACTGACTGACAGGAATATCTGATTTTTGTCCGTCCCCAAAATCCCAATGCCAGGTAACAGCATTTTCTGAATTATCTTTTAATTCAATAGTTGAATTATAGAGTGGAGCAAAGTCCGGTGATACATCAAACTGAGCAAGAGGCAACGGGAATATGGTTATATCTACATTCTGTGTTGAAGAATCAACACAACCTGCAGGAGTGGTAATGATTAAAGTTACAGGATAAGTTCCTGAGCTATCATACTGATGTACGGGATTCATCTCCGAAGAAACTGCATCACCAAAATTCCAGCTAAACACAGATCCTGCAGGATAAACAGAAGTATTTGTGAAATGAATTCTGGGTACTTCGCAAGTAAGACTGCTGTCGTTTGTAAATGAAACTACCGGCAAAGGATTTACAGTAAGATAAAAGTTGGCAGAATTAACACAACCGTCTGCTGAAGTAACTGTACAAGTATAATTGCCATTGGTATTTGCATTTATAAATGAAGTATTCTCTCCTGTTGACCACTGATATGCTGCAAACGCACCTGCATTAAGCATAGCTGTTTCATTCTCACAGATGGCAGATGGCCCCGTGATAACAGGTTGAGGAAGGGGATTGACAGTAATTGCTGCGCTGCCACCAAAATTCCCGTTACAATATAAATCAGTTATCAGATTCAGCGTATAAGTGGTTGCAGAGGTTGGTGCTACCGGAATAGTTACTGTAGAATTTGAAGTTGTAAACGGCCCGAAAGCTGTGCTTCCATCTGTGTAACCATAACGGAATGGTGGAGTTCCGGTGATGTCAATCTGTACAGGTGTTGACTGCCCGACACATATTGCAGTAGTTCCTGAAACAATTGCTGAAGGTAACTGATGCACGGCAACATTAAATGGTGCAGATGTGTTTACGCAACCATTCATATCTGTAACAGTAACGATATAATTTCCGGCAGTTGTTGTGGTAATAGAATCAGATGACGATCCTGTTGACCATTGATAAGAAGAATAATTACCTGTACTCAGAGTAGCTGTCTCACCAATACAAATGTTATTATCTCCAGAAATCACCGGTGACGGAAGACTCCATACTGTAATGCTTTGTGATGCAGATGCTGTGCAACCATTGGCATCAGTAACTGTTACTACGTAATTGCCACCCGCGTTAACAGTAACAGCAGATGATGAAGCACCTGTTGACCAAAGATAAGATGGATAATTTCCTGTAACTGTAAGTTGAGATGAATCGCCACTGCAAAATGCATTAATACCTGTTATTGCGGGAGTGGGCAATGGATTTACCAGCACAGCAAATGATGCAGCTGCAGAACATCCGTTGGAATTTGTTACAGTAACGGAATAGGTTCCGCTCTGAGTTACTGAAATAGTTTGTGTGGACGCACCTGTTGACCAGTTATAAGACGTAAAACTTCCTGCATCGAGTAAAGATGACTGGATTTGGCATATAGCTGCCGTGCCTGTAATGACAGGTGTAGGATTTGTGTAAGCTGCAAGTGTATAGCTTACAGAGTCAATACAACCATTTTCATCAGTTACGGTAACTGCGTAAGTGCCTGGTACGTTAGTGTTGATTGTTTGGGCATTACTTCCGGTTGACCAAACATAAGCAGCAAAACTTCCGGTGGTCAACGCTGCTGATGCTCCCGGACAAATTCCGGCAGGGCCGTTAATTACAGGAGCAGGTAATGAATAGACTGTTATTGGTAATGACGCAGATGCAGAACATCCGTAAGCATTGGCTACCGTTACGCTGTAAGTTCCTCCTGTTGTAACATTGAGTGTTGGTGTCACTGCTCCTGTTGACCAAAGATAACTTGTATATCCACCTCCTGCGCTGAGTGTTGAATTTGCTCCCTGACAAAATGCTGTTGTGCCTGATATTGCCGGTGATGGATTTGGATTGACTGTAAGATTAAATGTAGTGCTTCCCGTGCAACCATTGGCATCTGTAACAGTTACGGTGTAAATACCTGAAGTGTTGGCTGAAATATTTGCACTTGTAGAACCTGTTGACCACTGATACGATGTATAACTTCCTGCACTGAGTGTACTGCTTTGTCCCTGACAAATTGAGTTGTCACCTGTTATTGATGGTGTTGGCAAAGGATTGATAGTTGTGGTTGCTGAAGTAGTTCCTGTACAACCATTCGCATCTGTTACCGTAACGATGAATGTATTTGCTGTGGTTACTGTAATTGAATTTGCTGATGATCCTGTTGACCATTGATATTGCTGGTAAGCACCTCCTACATTCAATGTAGTAGAAGTACCTGTACAAAATGCAGTTGTGCCTGTAATCGAAGGTGTAGGATTGGGGTTTACTGTAACCACTGTATTGGTTGTTCCTGTACATCCCGCAGCATTTGTTACTGTTACGCTGTAAGTTCCTCCTGTTGTAACATTGAGTGTTGGCGTAACTGCTCCTGTTGACCACAAATAACTTGAATATCCACTTCCTGCGCTGAGTGTTGAATTTGCTCCCTGACAAAATGCTGTTGTGCCTGTTATTGCCGGTAATGGATTTGGATTGACTGTAAGATTAAATGTAGTGCTTCCCGTGCAACCATTGGCATCTGTAACAGTTACGGTGTAAATACCTGAAGTGTTGGCTGAAATATTTGCACTTGTAGATCCTGTTGACCACTGATACGATGTATAACTTCCTGCACTGAGCGTACTGCTTTGTCCCTGACAAATTGAGTTGTTACCAGTAATAGCAGGTGTTGGCAAAGGATTGATGGTTGTGGTTGCTGAAGTAGTTCCTGTACAACCATTCGCATCTGTTACCGTAACGCTGAATGTATTTGCTGTGGTAACTGTAATTGAATTTGCTGTTGACCCTGTTGACCATTGATATTGTGGGTAAGCACCTCCTACATTCAAAGTAGTGGAAGTACCTGCACAAAATGCAGTGGTGCCTGTAATCGAAGGTGTAGGATTGGAGTTTACTGTAACCACTGTATTGGTTGTTCCTGTACATCCCGCAGCATTTGTTACCGTTACGCTGTAAGTTCCTCCTGATGTAACATTGAGTGTTGGTGTAACTGCTCCTGTTGACCAAAGATAACTTGCATATCCACCTCCTGCACTGAGTGTTGAATTTGCTCCCTGACAAAATGCTGTTGTGCCTGTAATTGCCGGTGATGGATTTGGATTGACCGTAAGATTAAATGTAGTGCTTCCCGTGCAACCGTTGGCATCTGTAACAGTTACGGTGTAAATACCTGAAGTGTTGGCTGAAATATTTGCACTTGTGGATCCTGTTGACCACTGATAAGAAGTATAACTTCCTGCGCTGAGTGTACTGCTTTGTCCCTGACAAATTGAGTTGTTACCTGTTATTGATGGTGTTGGATTTGTATTGGCAGTTACAGCAACCGAGGCAGATGCAGTACATCCTCCCGGATATGTAACTGTAACAGTATAGGTGGTTGCACTGCTGACAGTAATAGATTGTGAAGTTGCACCGTTACTCCAAATATAACTGTTACCGGCAGTAGCAGTAAGTGTGGTAGCTTGCCCTGAACAGATAGTGGTTACTCCCGAAATTGAGGCAGTTGGTGCTGCAACAGTTACCGAAATAGTATCACTTGCAAAACAGGTTGGAGTCTCGTACACCGTTACGATATATGTCCCTGCTGTCGAAACTGTAATGGTTTGTGTTGTTTCACCTGTACTCCACAAATAACTGTTACCTGCATTAGCCTCTAAATCTACACTACCACCCGGGCAAAGATTTGTTGAACCTAAAGGAGTGATGGTTGCAGTTGGTGTCGTAAAAATTATTTTTACCTGTTTGCTTGAAGCAAAACAAAAAGCAGCCAGATTGACCACAGCATACTGATAAACACCTGTAGGGGTAATATTGGCTTCAGTAACTACAATTGACTGAGTAGTTGCTCCATTATTCCACGTAACGCCTCCAACAGTATTTGAAGCTGACAATATAACTGAATCACCATGGCAGGCATAGATTGTATCCACAGTACAAAGTGCACCATTTGCATACATATTAAGATTACCAATACTGGTAAAACTTTTTGCTTCAAGAAAAACTCCTGAATCATATACTCCATCACCAACATCTGCAATTGCAAATTTCATGTGATAGGTCTGACATGGCAAAACCGCAATACCGGCATTGATTACATGCGTAAATCCATCAAAAAATATTGCACCACCTCCGTTAGCTACATTATCTGTATAATAAGCACAGTTAGTACATGGCCCTGTTGCCACACCACCGCTGTTTCCGTTATTTACATTGTCTATTGATACAGGAATAGTAGTAGAAGGTATTAATGCCAGATTCTTTGATCCAACAATTCCAGGTCCTGAAATATAAAAAGCAAACACATCGTTGAAACCTGCGTTTACAAACTCATTATACTCTTCAGATCCAAAAACAAACCGAAAACCAATACTATCAGCAGCAGGTGTAAAATCAAACTCCAGCACCGTTGCATCGAATGTTTGCTGAGGGCTTACTATCGTATTCAACTGTGCATCTCCGCTGGCACCTAAATCCGTACTGTGAAAATCTGAAGGTGGAGAGGTGGGTGTTTGGCCGGCATTTCCTGTGGAGAGAAAAATTCCTTTTGCTATGCCCAGATTACAACCTCCTGCACAACTGAAAAGTCCACGTGCTGAGGCATTGCCCGTGTAAGTAACATTGCTAACCGTTACTCCTGTTCCAACTAACGAATCAACGATAGCGTTTACCGGATTTCCTGAAGTTACTGTTAACTGTGCTTGTCCTTGTATTGATGCAAGAACAAACATGATAATAATACATAGTTTGTTTTTCATATCAATGGCTTATAATGTCCAAAGATATATAAAAATACTAATTTACAAAACGTTTTTTTGGCTTAATTTAATGGGCTTCAAGCCAGTTGGCACCCACCCCAATTTCAACTTCAAGCGGTACATTGGTCTTAATAGCCTGAATCATTCTGTCATGAATAATTGGTTTTATGATTTCCAGTTCACTTTTATGTGCATCAAAAACGAGTTCGTCATGCACCTGCAGTGTCATACGCGTTTTGAGTTTAAGTTTTTTAAATTCATCATAGATATTAATCATGGCCAGTTTAATTAAATCAGCTGCACTTCCCTGAAGCGGTGCATTGATTGCTTCGCGCTCCGCAAAACCACGTACGGTAAAATTTCTTGAGTTAATATCCTTCAGATATCTTCTGCGACCCATGATGGTTTTAACATATCCATTTGCTCTTGCAAACTCAAGCGTATCATTCATGTAGTTTTTCAGCTTAGGATATTGTATAAAGTAATTTTCAATCAGCTCGCTTGCTTCTTTGCGCGGAATACCCAACCGCTGAGATAATCCGAAAGCCGAGATAGCATAAATAATTCCAAAATTTACCATCTTGGCCTTACTCCTCATCTCCTTTGTTACATCATCCATTGCCACATTGTACACACGTGCTGCAGTAGCTCGGTGTATGTCGTGTCCTTGCCTGAATGCTTCGAGCATGTTTTCATCACCACTGATTTCGGCTGCCAACCGCAGTTCAATCTGAGAATAGTCTGCTGATACCAGTACATGTTCATCATCACGTGCAATAAATGCTTTTCGTACTTTCTGTCCGCGCTCGGTACGAATTGGAATGTTTTGCAAGTTCGGACCAATAGAGCTTAACCTTCCTGTAGATGCAATGGTTTGGTTAAAAGTAGTATGCACTCTTCCGGTTTTAGGGTTAATCATCTGAGGCAATGCATCCACATAGGTTGATTTCAGTTTTGTAAGCTCGCGGTATTCGAGAATTTTTTCAGCAATAGGATATTCTGTTGCCAGTTTACTCAACACTTCTTCGTTGGTAGAGTGCTGACCGGTAGCTGTTTTTTTGTCAACAGGAAGTTTTAAATGTCCAAACAACACATCGCCTAATTGCCGAGGTGAATCCAGATTAAATTCCATTCCTGCAAGTGAAAAAACCTGATCACGATAATGAATCATTTCTGCCTCCAACTCCTTGCTGTATGATTTAAGATAAGGCTCATCAATCTTCACACCTTCATATTCCATATCAGTAAGCACTTGAATCAATGGCAACTCTATTTTATACAACACATCTTCCACTTCACGCTTTTGTACCATCGGACTTATAACCTGTTTCAACTGAAAGGTAATATCGGCATCTTCAGCGGCATATTCAGAAATTTTTTCAAGAGGAACATCGCGCATGCTCCCCTGACCTTTTCCTTTCTTTCCTATCAGTTCTTCAATATGCACCGGAGTGTATCCAAGATAGGTTTCGCTCAGATAGTCCATTCCGTGTTTCATATCAGCTTCCACCAAATAATGTGCTATCATAGTATCATAAATAGGCAAACTCACTTCCACCCCATAACGTCTCATTACCAGCATATCGAATTTTATGTTCTGCCCGATTTTTACAATCGTTTTGCTCTCCAGAACAGGTTTGAATTTCAGGCAAATTTCTTTAGCTTTTGTTTCATCATCAGGACAGGGAACATAATAACCGGTTCCTTCTTTGAATGAAAATGAAAGTCCAACAATACTTAATGAAAAATAATCGAGTGAAGAAGTTTCAGTATCAAAACAAATTTCTTTTTGCTGTAACAGTTCATTCACCAGATTATCCATTGCATCCCCGTCTTGTACAACAATGTAATGATGCGGAGTATTGCTTATGTTTTTCCCTTTTTGAATATCTGACTCCGGGCTAATTTCTTCATCACCAAATAAACTTGCCTGAACAGGAACAACGGCTTTTTGTTCCCTGTTTACAGAAAATGTTTCACCTAAAATTCTTTTCCCTAACGAACGAAATTCAAGTTCTGTAAAAATCTGAGATAATTTTTCTTTGTCAGGTTCCGACATCAGCAAATCATCATCACTTACCTCCACAGGAACATCGAGAATGATGGTGGCTAACTGCTTACTGATTTTTGCCTGCTCAACATTGCCTCTGATATTTTCACCGAGTTTTCCTTTTATCTCATCTGCAGATGCAATCACATTTTCCATGCTTCCATATTCTTTAATCAGCTTCTTGGCAGTCTTTTCGCCAACACCGGGAATTCCCGGAATATTATCCACTGCATCACCCCACATTCCGAGTATATCAATCACCTGTTCGGGATTTTCAACTTCCCATTTTTCACGAACTTCCTTCACACCCATTATTTCAATTTCATTTCCTTGACGTCCGGGTTTATAAATAAAAATATTCGGTGACACCAGTTGTGCATAATCCTTATCGGGAGTAACCATGTAAATAACATGTCCATCTTTCTCTTTCTGCTTTGCAATGGTTCCGATTACATCATCGGCTTCATAGCCATCGCACTCCAACATCGGAATCTTAAACGCTTTGATAATTTCTCTGATATATGGAATAGCATACTGAATATCTTCAGGCATTGCCTCTCGGTTTGCTTTATAAAAACTATGTTCAGCAGCACGGTTTGTTTCGGCAGCTGCATCAAACACAACTGCTATATGTGTTGGTTTTTCTTTTTTTATTAAATCGAACAATGCAGTTGTAAAGCCACTAATAGCAGAAACATTCTGACCTTTGCTGTTAATCAGTGGATTTCTGCTGAAAGCAAAATAAGCACGATAAATTAGTGCATAAGCATCCAGCAGAAATAATCTTTTGTCTTCGTTCATTAATTTTTGTTTAAAATACTTTTTACTTTTTCGATGGTATAGTTGATTTCTTCTTCAGTGGTAAACCGTCCAAGGCTGAATCGTACAGAAGCATACGACTCATCATCATTTAACCCCATTGCTTTCAATACATGTGACGGTTGTTGCATTGCCGAAGTACATGCCGAACCGGCAGCTACTGCAACAGGTCTGATATTCTTAATAATCTCTTCGTTTTTCAAATCCTTAAACATCAGGTTGGTTGTATTACACAGTCTGTCTTTAATATTGCCATTAATAAACACATTGCCCTGAACAGTGAGGCTTTGTTCGAGCAGCGTACGCAATCGCGACTGATTCATGGAATCCGACAATAGTTCTTGTTCTGCCAGTGCACAAGCTTCGCCTAATCCGACAATACCCGGCACATTGAGTGTGCCCGAACGAATGCCCCGTTCGTGTCCTCCACCATGAATCTGTGCTGCAACACTCAGTCGCGGATGTTTTCTGCTGATGTAAACAGCACCAACTCCTTTGGGTCCATAAATTTTATGTGCTGAAATAACGCATGCATCAATGCTATCTTCTTTTACGTGAAATGGAATCTTTCCAGCAGCCTGTGTAGTGTCACTGAAAAAGAACACATCCATCTTGCGGCACAATTCTCCAATCTCCTTCACTGGAAAGACCACACCGGTTTCATTGTTGGCATACATGGCTGCCACCATAAGTGTATCTTTTCTGATGGTATTTTTCAGCAATTGTAAATCAATTGTTCCGTCACGATGAACGGGCAGCAGTGTAATGTCTGCACCTTTTGTTTTCAGAAAAGTTAATGTATCGAGCACTGCCATGTGCTCTGTCTGATAAGAGATAATGTGTTTACCTTTCTCACAGTAATTTTCGAAAATGCCTTTAAGAGCAAGATTAATTCCTTCAGTTGATCCTGAGGTAAAATAAATTTCACTTTTCTCACAACCTATGAGTGCAGCAACCTTTTCTCTTGCCTGTTCTACTGCTTCTTCTGCAGCCCAGCCAAAAGCATGCGTCTTGCTTGAAGCATTCCCGAATTTTTCTGAAAAATATGGAAGCATTCTTTCGAGCACACGTTTGTCAACAGGGGTTGTTGCATTATAATCGAGGTAAACTGATTTCATTTAATAAGACAGAAAAAATAAATGTCTAATTTTGGTTCTAAGATAAACAATTATTTTATGCACACCCACCCGCCTGTACATCACGGTCATCATCAGGAAAAACACTTTACGCAATCGGATCTTATTCGTGATATTGTCATTGGAATGGCTGACGGATTAACCGTTCCTTTTGCACTTGCAGCAGGACTTAGCGGTGCTGTTGACAGCAATACCATTGTCATAACTGCAGGACTTGCTGAAATATGTGCAGGATCAATTGCAATGGGTTTAGGAGGTTACCTTGCAGGACAAACCGAAGTTGAACATTACAACAGCGAGCTGAAGCGAGAATATTATGAGGTGAAACACTTTTACGAAAAAGAAAAAGAAGAAGTGCGTGAAGTGTTTGCCCAGTATGGATTATCAGAAAAAACGCAACATCTTATTGCTGATGAAATGGCTAAAGACGAAGACAAATGGGTTGAGTTTATGATGCGTTATGAATTAGGTCTTGAAAAACCGGATGAGAAACGTGCAGGAAAAAGTGCATTAAACATTGGTATATCCTACATTGTTGGAGGAATTGTTCCTTTAAGTGCATACTTTTTTACAGATCATCCTCAGGAAGGATTGTATTATTCATCGCTGATTACAATTATCTGCCTGTTTATTTTCGGATATTATAAAAGTAAATTTACAGGACAACCTCCGGTGAAAGGCGGCATAAGAACAACTATAATAGGAATTATTGCAGCAGGTGCAGCTTACGGCATTGCTCGATTAATAAGCTAAAAAAATAATCAATACTGCGTTTTTGCAGAAGTTGCTTTTATTGCTTTATCAGCTTTCGTTTATAAACTCCTTTATCCGTAATGATACGAATTGTGTAAACACCTTTGGCAAATGTCGGAGTGCTGAGCTGAAAACTGTTGATGATATATGGATTAAAAATTCCTGTCTTTTTAGCTAACAGTTTTCCGGTAATGTCAAAAATCTCAGCAGAATATTTACGGTTACTGTCTGCATAAAAATTTATATTGACAGTATTTGAAAAAGGATTGGGATAAATATTTTCTATAAAATCTCCTTTACCAAAATTGGGATTGTTAACTGACAGCAACATCATTCTTGCAGAATCGAAATTAGGAATGCCATAGCCCAACAACGAATCGGGATTCAGATACTGTGAGGCACTTTGTTTGACAGCTTCAATTATCTGCATATTGGTTGCAGAAGGAACACTTTGCCACAGGCAAGCAACCATACCTGCAATCACCGGGCATGAAAAAGAAGTACCATTACCCGAGAAAACAGAATTATCGTAAGGACTCGAAACATAGGTACCCATCCCCTGAGCTGAAACTGTAGGTTTCACTCTGCCATCGGCAGCAGGACCTGTGCTGCTGAAAAATGCATACTGCTCAACTGAGTCAACAGCGCCAACGGTAATAATGCTGTCGGCATCACCGGGACTAATAATATAATGCCATGGATTGTTGCCTTCATTCCCCGCACTGTTCACCACAATCATTCCTTTGCGTGATGCCATGGTTGCAGCAATAGCGATGGGCGTTGTGCGACCATCCAAATCGGCATAGGTATGACTTAAAGTTGAATCATCAAACGTAAAGTAGCCAAGCGAACTTGAAATAATATCTGCACCTACACTGTCGGCTGCCTCGGCAGCAGTAGCCCAGTTGTATTCTTCAATAGGATTTTCAGTGAAGGCATCTTCTGAGCGAAAAAGATAAAAGGATGCCTCAGGTGCTGTACCGATTAAATTTCCGGGATCATTTGCTCCGATTATTGAGAAACACATGGCTCCATGCGAATGGTCGTCATATACATTGGTTTGATGATCTACAAAATCATACGTATCAATAATTCTGTTATGAGCACGCAGACTGTCGAATGCTGTCATCACATCCACATTAAAAAAACCTGCATCCAACATAGCAATAATTTTTCCGTTTCCGCGGTAACCCATGTCGTGAAGTTTGTCACCGTCTATCATTTTAATCTGATTTTGCGCGTATCCATAATTATAAAATGATGATGTTGAAGCCACTTTCTGCAACTGATGTTGCTTGTATGACAAATTTTGCATTACAAAGCTGTACTTGTTAACATGATGCCCGTTTGTTGACGGCCGCCCAACAACTTTTGTCTGTTTCACAAATGGCAAACCATTGATTGCAGCCAAAGCATTTGGCGCTGACGATACATCAACGGTAACTTCATTCAGCCATTTGGAAGTATTCAACACTACAGCTCCTGTATTTTTAATCGCATTGATATAGGCAGGATTCACAGGAAGGTCGGTTGAATCAATTGCAATGGAAGCTTGTGTTCTGCGTGCGATTGCCTGCTGCGATAAATACGCTGAAGGATTTGATAAAGTATAAGGAGTTCCACCTTTATCATTCAACAACACTGCAATTCTGTTCTGAGCACTGACAGTTTGCGAAAACAGTAAGATAAAAATCAGGAGTAAAAATCTTGGCATGCTATTATTTTTTGTTTGATGATTTCAGTGTTTCAGTATAATGTATGATGCGTCCGCCCGGGCTGCCCTGCAGCGAGTCGTAAACTTCTTTATAAATCATCCCCACTCCTGCTGCATACTTCTCATAATGTCTTCGTTTTTCAAAACCATAATCGTAATCCACCTGTCTGACGGTAAGCGTACTGTCGAAGTTTAGATTGTTTGCTGAATATGATTCATCAATACCAATGATTTTATAATCGTCAAACTCATCAGCCATATAATTTTTGGCGTTGCCATTCCAGTGTTCGTCCAGTTTTACAGGGAAAACAAGTTTTACATAGGTGATGTTATCTTCCTTTTTTTCTACACTTGTAGTTAAAAGATTTGCTGTCCACACTTTATATATCTGCCAGGGGTCTGTATCCGAATTGCGCGTATATCTTTCCAGTCGGAAAGTAGGACGACCCTGGTTGTCTGAAAATACAGACTCAACTCGTTCCAGCAACTGATAGCTGCTGTCATAAGTATTCAGGTCTTTATCAAATGAGCTAACATCATAAATCAATGAATCTCCAACCTGCATCGGAAAATAACGATAACTGATTTCTCCCTTCACTGATTCATCCTTCTTACAGCCTGAATAAACCAATACGATGATTGTAACAATAAGAAATATAGCAGCTTTTTTCATTTTTCTTTTTCGATAAATCCTCCGCCAAGCACATCATTGCCTTCGTAAAACACAGCACTTTGCCCGGGTGCAATAGCATGTACAGGAGCATGAAATACTACTTCGGCAGTTTCATCTCCGGTTTGTTTAACTGTGCTGAGAGTTCCGGGATCTTTATATCTGATTTTGGTCAACGCTTCTGTTTCGTCATTAAGGTGGCTGTACTTAACCAGATTAAGTCCTCTCACATTCATTGTTGTTCTTTGCAAGTCGTCATATTCGCCCAGCACTACTGTGTTGCTTTCCGGTTTTATTTTTACAACAAACATCGGTTTTCCGAAAGCAACTTCCAAACCTTTGCGCTGACCAATGGTGTAGAAAGGATAACCTTTGTGTTTACCTATTACTTCGCCTTTGGTGTTTACGAAAGTACCTCCATCGAGTTTTTCCTCAATACCATCCACACGTTTTTTCAGGAATGCGCGATAATCATTATCGGGAATAAAACAGATTTCATAACTCTCACTTTTATTCGCCAGTTCCTTAAATCCCATCTCCATTGCCATGTTGCGAATCTCTGTCTTTTTAAATTTTCCCAATGGAAATTTTGTTCGTGCAAGACTTGACTGACTCAAACCCCACAACACATAGCTCTGATCTTTGGAAGTATCCAGACCACGCGAAACCACATAGCGTCCATTTTCTTCGCGAACAGATGCATAATGTCCTGTAGCGATAAACTCACAGTCGAGCATATCGGCACGTTTTATCAGTGCACTCCATTTGATATGGGTATTGCACAACACACATGGGTTAGGAGTGCGGCCACCCAGATATTCATCCACAAAATTATCAATCACAAAATCGCCAAACTCTCCTCTGATATCGAGTATATAATGAGGAAAACCTTTCTGCACGGCAATGCTGCGCGCATCGTTTATTGAATCGAGACTGCAGCAACCGGTTTCTTTTCCTGATGTACCGGAAGAAGCATAATCCCATGTTTTCATAGTTATGCCAATTACTTCATAACCTTCGTCATGAAGCATCATTGCTGCAACAGAACTATCAATCCCGCCACTCATCGCCATCAGAATTCTGCCTTTCTTACTCATTTCAAAAAATAAATTACTTTTTAATTGTATCTGTTTTCACTTCGAAACCGTTCCTGTACGTTGATTCTATCCAGGGATTTCCTTTGTCATCACACAGAACCCACTTACCTACCCTTTCACCTTTGACATAATTACCCGAGTTGTAGGGCTTTCCGTCCACAGTGTAAACAACAAACTTACCTGTTAGTTTATCGTCCTTATAAGTTGCTGTCATCATAGGTTTGCCATCGCTGAAATATTTGATGTAAGGTCCTTCCAGCTTATCTTTCACAAAAGTTTTCTCTTCTACCTTTCCGCCCTCAGGATAATAGGTGGTCCATTTACCATGACGTTTTCCGTCTTTAAAATTTTCTATGGCTGAAAGTTTTTCATCCGGTGTATAATAACGCCATGTGCTGTCTTTTTTTTCATTTTTATAAAATCCCTCTGACATTTTCTTTCCATCTTCAAAATAAGAAATTGCTGATGCAAACACACCCGGTTTTTTCCAGTTCAACTGTGATTTCAGCTTTCCGCTTTCGTAATAGAAGCTTGTTGTACCTGTTTGCTTATCATCTTTGAAAACAGTTTCAGAAAACAACTGGTCGTTCCGATAATATTTTTTCCAAACACCCTGCTTCTGCCCTTTGCTGTCCTTACGGTTGATGGTATCTCCTTTGAAAACCATAAATGTTTGTGCGGAAGCATTCATCATCAATGCTGAAAATACAAAAAATAATACGCTGCGTAACATTCGGCAAAGGTAATGTATAGTTATCTGAACCTGTAACGGCTTTTCAAAAATTAAATTGAAAAATCAGGTAAAAGAAACGTGAAGAAGGTGCCGGTTTCTGTTATTGGTCAATGGTTTCCACAGCCTTAATTTCGGGTACCATACGGAGGATAGTTTCCTCGATTCCGGCTTTAAAAGTCATTGCACTCATGGAGCATGAGCTGCAGGCTCCTTCAAACTTCACCCTGGCTATGTAATCGGGAGTAACTTCTATCAAACTTACGTCTCCACGGTCAGCTTTCAGATAGGGGCGAACAGAATCAAGTGCTGATTCTATTTTCTTTAACAGAGCGTCTTTATCTTTCTGAATTGTTTCCATTATTCATTAATATCCTTTTGCCGCCACTTTCTGCGCTGGTTCATAATTTGCATTTCGGATGGCTACCTGTTGAGCTACACTTTTGGCAAGGTTTTCAAATGCGTCTGCCACGAGTGAGTTATCGGTCACTGCAACGGGCAATCCATTGTCGCCACCCTCTCTTACCGACTGAACCAATGGAATCTGACCAAGTAATTTTATTTTCATTTCATCGGCCAACTTTTGCCCACCGTCTTTGCCAAACAAATAATATTTGTTCTCAGGTAATTCTGCCGGTGTGAACCATGACATGTTTTCGATTAATCCCAGAACGGGAATATTTACTGAAGGCAACATAAACATAGCAACACCTTTGCGGGCATCCGACAGAGCTACAGGCTGAGGAGTGGTAACAATCAATGCTCCTGTAACAGGTACTGCTGATATAAGTGTTAAGTGAATATCACTGGTTCCGGGAGGAAGGTCAATAATCATATAATCAATTTCGCCCCACATCACATCACTGAACAACTGTTTAAGTGCTTTTGATGCCATGGGACCACGCCACACAATTGCCTGCGATGGATCAGCAAGAAATCCGATAGAAATCAGTTTCACTCCATATCGTTCAATCGGAACCATATACTGTCTGCCATTGTGTTCCTCTACGAACGGTCGTTCATGTTCCACTCCGAACATAATGGGTACACTTGGCCCGAAAATATCTGCATCAACCAATGCTACTCTGGCACCACTGTTTGCCAATGAAACTGCAAGGTTGGCTGCAACTGTAGATTTGCCCACACCACCTTTTCCTGAGGCTACGGCAATAATGTTTTTTACTCCCTTCATCATTTGCTGGTCATCCGCTCTGTTGGTAGTAACCTTAGCAGTCATATTCACGGTAACTTCGGCTTCTTTGTCAACAAACTGAATGATAGCATTGCGACAGGCGCGTTCAATTTCAGCTTTCAGAGGGCATGCAGGTGTTGTTAAAATAACCGTAAAGGCGACCTTCTTACCTTCAATTTCAATATCTTTTACCATGTTCAGTGTTACCAGATCTTTTTTCAAATCTGGTTCCTGAACATAACTCAGCGCTTCGAGAACTTTTTCTTTCGTAATTGACATGGGTGCAAATATAAGTATAAGCTTTTTGTCCGACTATAATTTAAGTTCAACAGCAGGATTCCAAAAGTGTTTTTTAAAGTCCACAATTTTATCTGTATCAACCTTAATGCCTTCCTTTTCCAGTAAATGTTGCATTACATTCTGACCTCCGAAAAAATGCTTACCTGTAAGCAAACCATTGCGGTTGACAACCCGATGCGCAGGTACTTTAGGTCTGACTTTATGAGATCCATTTAAAGCCCATCCAACCATACGCGATGACCGTGCACTGCCAAGATAAGCAGCAATGGCTCCATAGGATGTCACTCTGCCTTTTGGAATAAGACGAACTACCTGATACACTTTTTCAAAAAAAGAAATATCGTCATCATAAGCTTGCAAAGTTTTTCTCATATCTGTCTTGCTAAAATAAGGAAGGCTGCCCTTGCGGGCAGCCTTCCAGCAAAATATTATCTGTAAATTATTGCTTTACAAATTTATTGATTACAACACCATCAGCATTGTTAATCTTAACTGTGTAAACACCTTTGGCAAGTGACTGAACATCTAACTGAACTTTGAAAGGTTCGTTGTAAGAATATTTCATTACTTCCTGACCAAGGTTGTTATAAATTACCAAAGTTGACTGACCTTTAAGTTTGGCTGTAACATATAAGAAGTCAGATGCAGGATTTGGATAAACTGATACTTTGTTCTCAATAGTATTATCATTGATACCAGTGCTTACAGCCAATGAAGCATCATCCAAACGCAATGATACTTGTGGAGCTGCACCAAAGCCATTGAATCCTACATAATATACTCCGCTTGAAGGTACAGTAAATGTATGAGAAGCCAAATGATAGCTTGAATCAGCATAAAGTGGATCAACAGCAATATTATTGGTCATTGCAGAGCCAACAGCAGCATTACCGAAACGAGATTCCAGTTCGTAAGATGTTTGAGTATCATCATAACTCTTATACCAGTATTCCAGTACATAGTTTGTTCCTGCAGTTAAATCCAGACATGGAGTGATGAGCCAGTTTTCTGCATTACTTACAGCGCTTCCTGCAAAACCAATACGTGCACACATGGTACCATTGTTAGGTAAAGCATTGGAGAAATCCCAATTTGCACCATCACCATCAGTATCTTCAGTAGTCCAACCCACAGGAGGTGTTGCACCTACAACTGTTGACTCAAAGCCTTCAGTATAAGCAGTAGTTGTAATTACGGCAGGTGCAATGTTGGTTACCGAAGTAGAAAGTGTGTCATTTAATGGGTTACCGTCTGAAGGTAAAGTAATGAAAGCCGTTACAGTGTGAGCACCCGGTGCAGATAAATCAGCTGTACCGGTAAAAGTGTAAGAAGCTGTTGCATTAGAAGCAATGGAACCCGTAAATGTTTCATTTACCGGAGTACCGTTATCAACTATAAACCCTACAGAGAAGCCTGAGATAGCACTGCCCCCGTTGTTCTTCAGGGTAACAGTAACAGGTGTGGTAGCGCTTAATCCACAACCTGAAGGGATATTGTCCATTGCATAAAGTTGTCCATCTACTGCCTGTGGTGTGTAGATATCCAACTGATCAATGCCAATAAAATTACTGTTATTTCCGTTAGGACCACCTTCAATCACTGCATAACGAATAGCAAAACGTGCAGTGGCACCTGATGCAGCTACAGTATAAATTTTTTGTTCCCAAGCCTGATCATAAGCCTGAAAACGTCCTAATTCAACCCAGGTTAATCCTTCGGGAGTTGAATCACCCGCTGCAGAATACATTACTCTAACTGAATCAGGCCACTGAGACCCTAGTGAAGTTCTGCAATAAAAAGAAATAACATCACCTGCACTTATGTTCATTGCAGGAGTTACCAGCCAGCTGTCAATGTCATTCATACCAGTTACTACCTGATAGTTTGCAGCTACATAAGCATCTGCAGCACCATTATATGCAGCAAATACGGTAGGATTACCCTGAAACCAGGTAGCACCCACACCCTGAGGTCCTGTTCCTCTGTAATAAGGCAGGTAACCTCTAGCCTTAAGCGAAGTAGTATCATTAGGCTGGCTGAAATCATCAGAGTAAGCTACGTTGATAGCACTTACACCACCACGTGCAACAATTTGGTTCTGATGTGAAACTGTTCTTTGATTAGTCTGAATGCGTGCTCCATTGGCAGATTCCTGAGGAATTACCAAACGGTCCTGAGCAACGGCACTAATCGTCATTAATGCTGCAATAGCAGAAACGAAAGTAAATTTTGTCATGTTTTTAAATTTAGTTGATTATTAGAATTTAATAGTGCGTAAAAATAAAATACAGAAATTAATAATTTAGTTTTGTTGATTAATTTTAATAATAAATTATGAACAATCGGAAAATTGCAGTTTTCACTTCAGGAGGCGATGCTCCGGGAATGAACACCTGCTTACGGTCGGTGGTAAGATGTGCCTTGTCACACGGTTGTGAGGTGGTGGGTATTATGCGTGGATATGAAGGAATGATACAAGGTGAATTTATACCTCTGACTGCTCGTTCTGTAAGTAATATTATGCAACGGGGCGGAACTATCTTAAAAACTGCCAGAAGTCAGGTATTTCGGACAGCAGAAGGGATGAAGCAGGCAAGTGAACAATTAAAAAGTCATGGAATTGATGGTATTATTGCCATTGGAGGTGACGGAACATTTAAAGGTGCTGTTGAATTTAACAAATTGAATAAAATTCCCTTCATAGGTATTCCGGGAACCATAGATAATGATTTAAACGGAACCGATTATACCATAGGTTTTGACACAGCATTGAATACGATAATTGATGCTGTTGATAAATTAAAAGACACAGCAGCATCTCACGACAGAATTTTCTTTGTGGAAGTGATGGGGCGCGATTCAGGATGCCTTGCACTCTATGCAGGTATAGCCTGCGGTGCAGAAGAAATTTTACTTCCTGAAGAAAAAACGGATATTGAAAAACTGGTAAATAAATTAAAGGACAGTTTGCATCGCAGAAAAACTTCAAGCATTGTGATGGTGGCTGAAGGTGATGATGGCGGAGGTGCGTATAAGATTGCTCAGGAAGTGAAAAAAAGGTTTGATTATGATATACGTGTTACTGTGTTAGGACATATTCAGCGAGGCGGCAATCCGTCAGCCAAGGATCGTATTATGGCAACACGTTTCGGAGCAGTGGCAGTAGAGGCATTGCTCAATGGCGAAACCAATAAAATGACTGGCTGGAATGGTCATGAAGTAATACTTGTTGACCTTCAGAAGGCAGTAAAACAGGAAAGTCCATTGGACAAAAATCTGTTGAGATATAAAGAATTTTTATCATTGTAAATCAATTTTTAAATCTATGTTATTAGTTGCCGACAGTGGCTCTACAAAAACCAACTGGCTGTTATCAGACAAGAAAAATAAACCTGTAGAAATTGAAACCATTGGATTCAATCCCTTCTTCCATTCAACTGAATTTGTTTTGAATGAATTGAAAAAAAGCAATCAGCTTCAGCACTTCGCAAATGCTGTTACCGAAGTAAAATATTTTGGATCCGGTTGCTCGAGTGATGACAGAAAAAAAATTATAGCAGATGCATTGCAACAGATTTTTATCAACGCTGATGTTTTTGTAGATCATGATATGCTTGGTGCCTGCATAGCAGCATGCTATGATAAGCCGGGGCTGGTAGCCATCTTAGGTACCGGATCGAACATTGCTTTCTGGGACGGGCAAAAAATTTACCCAACTAATCATGGCCTCGGATACATTTTAGGCGATGAAGGTAGCGGAAGTTATTTTGGCAGAAAACTTATCACACATTTTCTTTATGGCATTATGCCTGATGATTTGAAGACAAAGTTTTTTTCGGAATATAGGATGACGAAGGAAATGGCCATTGAAAACGTTTATCATAAGCCGGGTGCAAATGTTTATCTTGCATCTTTTGCCAAATTCCTTTCAGTTGAATCACAACACCCTTACCTCAGAAATCTGATTTATAAAGGCTTTTTGGAATTTGCCGAAACAAGTATTCTCGCCTATCAGCAACACCGGCAGCATCCTGTACATTTTATAGGAAGTATTGCTCATCATTTCAGAGATGTTTTAGACAAAGTTGCTGCCGAAAAAAGTTTTACAGTCGGAAAAGTTATAGTGCGACCTGTGGATGAATTGTTGCATTATTATTCTACAGTCAAATAATTATAGTTGAGGGCAGTTTCTTCATCATAAAAAAATACTTTTTCGGTTTAAACCTTACCTGTTAAATAAAATCCAATAATAATTCGGATGTATGTCCGTTACTTATCTAATTTCGAAACAATTCAAAATTCAAATTCAGCTCAAATATGAAAAAGCAAATTATCGGAATTCTAAGCGCAGTATTGCTCACAGGATTTATTTCATCATGTAAAAAAGACGACCAGCAAAAACTGGATGAACAAACCCGTCAGTTTAATGACGACTCTAACAACTACAAAGCAGAATCTGATCAGGCAGATGATGACGTGAATAACGCAGTAAATGATATTCCTGCTTTTGGAAGAGGTGCAGGTGTTTTGTCAAGCCCGTTATGTGGAGTAACCATTGACTCATCTCAACTTTCGCAAAAAATTCTGTTCTTTAATTTCGATGGTGTTACTCCATGTTTCAGTCCTTCACGTACACGTTCAGGACAAATAAAAGTACAACTTACATCAGGAGCCAGCTGGCACGACCCCGGAGCTGTACTTACTCTTACCTATAACAGTTTTAAAGTAACACGACTCAGTGATAATAAATCAATCACATTTAATGGTGTGAAAACTCTTGAAAATGTAAACGGTCACAACTGGCTTACCTTTTTAATGGGAACAAGTACATTTAAATACAGAAGCAGAGCATACAACGTTCAGGTTAGTTACGACAATGGTGCTTCTGCCGTATGGAATCAGGCTTACATGACTGAGTGGCTCTACACTCCAACGAGTGCACATGGAGCATATATTACATTTACCTGTAATGGTGATACAACCATGAATGGCTACTCAAATGTAAGTATGTGGGGAGTGAATCGCTTTTCACAGGCTTTTACAACAAACTACAATACACAAATTTTATCAAACACCTATTGCGGATTGTGGAGACCAAATTCAGGCGAGCTGGTACATCATGTAAATGCCAATACCTACAGCCTTACACTTGGAGTAGATCAGAGTGGTAATCCAACCACGCTCGATTGTGCCTACGGATATAAAGTTACATGGACTGTAAACGGCACAACCAACAGTGTGGTGCTCAGTTATTGATTCTGAAAAAAATTAAAATAAATAAAAAACAGAGTTTGTTATCAGACTCTGTTTTTTACTTTTGATGCCGCTCATTAAACAATAGAATATGGCATTACAGGAAGAAATGGAAAAGCAGGGCTTATGGCTTTTCAAATTCAGAAGTATATTACCTCTTATCCTATTAGCGGGAGGATTATTTTTATATGTCTGGAGAGAAAAATATAACCTTCGTCCATTTCATGAAAATTCGAAGGCTGAAGAAATTTATCTTTACATCTGTATGGCGGTTTCTTTTGTCGGGCTCGTTCTCAGAATATATATTGTCGGTCATACACCGGTTAACACATCCGGTAGAAACACTTCAGAAGGTCAGGTTGCCGACAGTATTAATCAGACAGGTATGTATTCCATGGTTCGTCACCCGCTTTATGTGGGTAATTTTATCATGTGGCTGGGTATTGCATTGCTAACAGCAAGCATCTGGTTCGTACTTGCATTCATACTTATTTATTGGTTGTACTACGAAAGAATCATGTATGCCGAGGAACAGTTTATGAGAAAAAAATTTGGTGAAGTTTATACCAACTGGGCATCCAAAACACCTGCATTCATTCCTGATATTACACTGTATAAAAAACCTGCATTACCTTTCAGCTGGAAAAAAGTTCTAAAAAAAGAGAAGAACGGTTTTGCTGCCGTTTTTATCGTATTCTATCTGTTTTATGCAACAGGTGAATGGGCTGAGGGTGATAAAATCAACAATAAATTTCTGCTTTACGGAACTATTTTCAGTGTTCTGTTTTATATCGTTATAAAAACCATCAGAAAACAGACAACCTTGCTCAACGAAGAAGGTCGTTAAGCATGTTATTTCTTCTACAGGTTTATTAAATAATCCTATTGGGGATGATAATATTTCATTGCTGTTGGCATAAACTTATTGATATTATTTATGCGTGTTTCATTGCTGGGGTGTGTACTTAAAAACTCAGGCACTTTACCCCCACCGGCAGCAGCCATTCTTTTCCAAAATTCAGGAGCAGTGCGCGGATCGTAACCGGCCATTGCCATAAAAATTAAACCTAGTTTATCAGCTTCGGTTTCCTGCAAACGTGAGTAAGGCAACAGCACACCCACATTGGCTGCCACACCATATGCTGCGTTGAATAAAGCACGTGTTTCAGCAGGTTTATTTGCCATGGCTACATCTAATGCCAAACCTCCTGTCATGGCAAGAAGTTGTTGACTCATTCTCTCATTCCCATGCCGTGCTATGGCATGCGCAATCTCATGACCCATCACCATAGCCAATCCTTTTTCATCCTTTGTAACAGGAAAAAGTCCTGAATAAACCACTACTTTACCTCCGGGCATACACCATGCATTAACTTCTTTGCTGTTCACCAGATTAAATTCCCATTTATAGTCTTTAATCCTGTCGCCCATTTTGTTTTCATTCATATAGCGGATAACAGCATTCTTTATTTTCTCACCTGTATTTTTCACTAATTGCGTTTGAGGGCTTGAAGGTGCAACAGGTGGATTCTCCTTTAGAAAATCGTTATAGGAAGTGAGTGCCATTGCCACCATTTGTGATTCGGGCAACAGGTTAATTTGTTTTCTTTCTGTCAGCGGCACTTTGCTGCATGACATCAGCAGAACAATCAATATAAATGTTTTGAACTTAATAATATGTTTCATAATGGAAGATTTACAACAATTATAACACAAACGTAAACCAAAAAGTACGTCTGTAGTTAAAGTGTGAATGAAAATTATTCTACTTCAGCAGTTAGTCCTCTTTGAACAAGTGCTTTGCACATTGGCCTGAGGTCTTTTACCGTTCCGTCTTTTACAGAACATCGTCCGTTATTATGAACAATTACCGAGCATTGTTCGGCCTGCACTCGTTCGTGATGACAGATTTCAATTAATGATTCAATAACGAAATCAAAAGTATTCACATCGTCATTATATAAAACCAAATGACGCTCCTTACTTACATCGGAGGATTTCTCAATTTCCTGTTCAGCATGTTTTGCAGCCATGAAGATTTATTAATTATTGAACACTGCAATAATAAAAATCTATTCAATAAAAAAAATGCTGTTGTGAATAATTTTTGAGATGACAAGCATCACTGCTGAAAGCATCAATTGGAAGCAATGCTTCTGTACTTTCCGATAACAGAACCACTTTCACGTCTGATGCTCACCGGAATTCTCTCATTTACATCTACATAAGATGCGTTTTGGAGTTTATCGGCAAGTGAAGTATTTTGTGTTGTTGGAATTGGTTCTGCCGCTGACTTAGCGTTTTGGCGATTATGAATTTCAAAAGTAAGTTTCACAGGAATTTCTGTAATAGCCACATTCAACTCAGGCAAATGCTTTTGTGATACTGTTGCAGGCTGCACTTCTTCGCTCGTCTTGCTATTATCCGGTTTTTGAATTTCTGTTTCAGGAATGTTGCTCTGGTCATTTACAGGCACTACACGAACAGCAAGTGAAGAACTTTCATAAGATGCTGTTTTATTTTCAGTTTTTTGTAAATCATCAAGTGATAAATTTGTTAAGTCGTAATTTCCGGTTACTGAAAGTGTGTTTTCAACAATTTCATTTTGCTTTTGTTCATCCTGCTTCTCCTTGGCTAATTCAACTTGAGCCTGCTGTGCCTGTGTGAGTTGAACCATATCTTTATCCTGAGGAGGATGAAGAACCATTTTCAAAGCGGATAGCGGCAACTTTGGTGCAGGTATAATCTGCAGTTCTGTCGTCTGCAATGGAATTAACAGGTGTCCTATATCTGCTTTACTTTCAAGCAAACGAATATCAGCAGATTGTTGCGCCTTCGAAATCAAAACAGATAAAGAAAGACAAACACTGATGGTAATGACAATTCTTTTCATTGTATATATGCTTAGCCGTTATACTGCAAGCCACGTCTAAAAGTTACCCTATTCCGCCTTTTTTATCCATATTCCTCTGTACTTTATTTTTTTAGATTTGCTTTCAACTTTAAAATACTTCTTATATCATGCTAAAAAAATTCATTTTCATTGCACTGCTTTCTTTACAATCATTTAACCTTAAGGCTGATGAAGGCATGTGGCTTCCAATGCTTTTGCAAACTGTCAATGGTGATGCTCTTTATACTAAAGGGTTAAAAATTCCGATTGATTCAATATATTCAGTGAACAAAACTTCGCTTAAAGATGCGATAGTATTGTTTGGAGGTGGATGCACCGGTGAAATAATCAGTAACAAAGGACTTTTACTTACCAATCATCATTGCGGTTATAGCCAGATTCAAAGCCACAGTACAATAGAGCATGACTATCTTACCAACGGCTTCTGGGCAAAGAATATGTCAGAAGAATTACCGTGCCCGGGACTTACTGCAACCTTCATCATTCGTATTGATGATGTAACAGATGACATAATAAATCAGGTAAACGGACTGAAAGAAGATGATAGAAATAAAAAAGTTAAAGAAATATCTGAACAACTTATAAAGAAAGCTATTGAGGGGACTCATTACTCCGCAGATATAAAACCATTTTATTATGGCAATAAATATTTCATGATTGTTACCGAAACATTTAAAGATGTACGCATGGTAGGTGCTCCTCCCTCTTCTATAGGTAAGTTTGGTGCTGATGCCGATAACTGGATGTGGCCACGTCATACCGGAGATTTTTCAATTTTCAGAATTTATGCCGACAAAAACAATCAACCTGCGGAATACTCCAAAGACAATGTTGCTTACACACCCAGATATTCCTTCCCTATATCCATAAAAGGAGTAAAAGAAAATGATTTTACAATGGTATATGGATTTCCGGGGCGAACACAGGAATATATTCCCAAAGAAGCTGTGCGAACAATTTTTGAAAACACAGATCCTAATAGAATTAAATTACGTGATATCAGGCTTAAAATTATGGGAGAAGCCATGCGCAATAACGATACAATCCGACTGCAATATGCTTCTAAGTATGCAAATGTGGAAAATGCCTATAAGAAATGGCAAGGCGAAGTGCTTGGATTAAAAAGATTGAATGCGATTGAAGTGAAAGCTGACTTCGAAACCAAGTTCGTCAACTGGACAAAGAGTGTGAAAGACGGACAAGAGTATGTAAATGCCTTAACACAACTCAACGAACTGCATCAAAAAATCAGACCTTACAGTGCTGCTCTGGATTATTACACTGAAGGAATTAAAGGAATTGACCTTCTGAATTTCGCTGCCAACTTCACCAAACTTGAAAAACTTTGCGAGAAAGAACCTGTAGATGAAAAAGCATTGAGTGATGCTGTGGATCAACTGAAAAAATCATCTAAAGGATTTTTCAAGAATTATAATGCAAGCATTGACAAGGATATTTTCGAACGGCTAATACAGGAATACAGAAAGGGAACGCCAAAGGATTTAGCTGCTGATCTTTCAATGATTGACAAAAAATTCAAAGGTGACTACCATAAATATACAGAATATGTTTTTAGCAAATCACATTTCTCTGATCTTGCAAAAACAGAAAAATTTCTCAGCACTTTTTCAGCTAAGAAATTAAAATCACTCACTAATGATCCTGCATACCAACTGATGAAAACATGTACCGCAGCCTATGCAGACAAGGTGAGCATTCCATACAAAAGTCTGATGAACGAAATTGACTTATTGCAACGCACCTATATGAAAGGGCAGATGGAAATGGCTTCTGATGAAAAACGAAAAATTTATCCTGACGCCAACTTAACATTACGACTTACGTATGGAAAAGTTGAAGGTTATGAACCACGTGACGGAATAGTGTATAAATATTACAGTACACTTACCGGAGTGATAGAGAAATACGATTCAACGAATTATGATTTCAACGCACCTGCAAAACTACTCGAACTGTACAGGAAAAAAGATTTTGGAGAATATGGCAGTAACGGAAATATCACTCCATGCTTTCTAGCTTCCAATCATACTACTGGAGGCAACTCAGGCAGTCCTGTGCTGAATGCTTATGGCCAACTTATAGGCACCAACTTCGATCGGGTGTGGGAAGGAACTATGAGCGATATCATGTTCGACCCAGAACGCTGCAGAAATATTTCACTTGATATTCGTTATACTCTGTTTATCATTGACAAGTTTGCAGGTGCAAGATGGCTTGTTGATGAAATGAATATTGTAAAATAAGCTGCGTTTAATCAGTGTACTGCAAGTCGCAGTGTTTTACTATTATTACCTTGCGTAATTCTTACGAGATACAATCCTTTACTGTAACCGTTCAGTGAAACAGGAAAACGTGTGATACCTCTTTGTGAATTAAACTCCTGTTGCAAAATTAGTTTGCCGGTCATTTCCATTATCTGTATCTGAGTAACAGAATTAATGGCAGAAGTAAGAGTTAATAATACTTCCGCTGCAGCAGGATTGGGACTTAACATAGCCGTAAAACTCTGACTGACCAATTCAGTTGCTGAAACCGGAGTAAATAATATGGTATCTGAAACTGTACTGCATCCGCTTGCGCTATCAGTAGCAGTTACAAAATATGTTCCCTGTTGTGCAGCATTCAACGTTTGACCTGTTTCTCCTGTGAGAACATTATTCTGAAAATACCATTGCAACATGTAACCCGAGAGCACACAATTTAGCGTATTGCCTGCGACATAAAATGTAGGTTTAGGCGGATTTGGATTTACAATTACAGAGGAAACAACAGATTGAGCAGTACATCCTGTTGAGTTGGTAATGATGCCGCTGTAATCACCAGAAGTATTAACAGACAAACTGCTTCCTGTTTCACCAATCAGCATATTTCCATCTACGTACCATTGTATAGCGTTGGTATCATTACAGGTTAATACAACAGAATCGCCATCGCAAAACGTGAGTGGACCACCGGAAGTTATTACCGGAACAGAAGGATTTGCAAACACATGAACAGTATCAGTGTGAGTATAAACAGGAACAGGAATTTCAAGAATGGTATAGTTAACTACCAGAGAACCGGATACACCGGACAATGTTCCTGAAGCAGTACCGCTGCTGCTCCATCCCTGAAAAGATATGGAACCTAAATCATCATCTGCTCCAAACAATCCTCCGTCTTCGTCCCAAACATGCACAGTGTAATTACCGTTCTGCAAAGGTATATTCGGCAATGCCAACGAATGTGGTGCATTGGTATTTAACACAGCAGGACGACTGTCATATATCTGGCTTCCCAGTGAATCGTAAATAAAAAAATACATATCGGGTACATCTACAGGTGCACCATAATTGTCGGGAATGCTTGCTATCGTTAAATCCGTAAGGAAATATTGCGGGTTTCCACTTGCAGTCACTGTTTGTGTTACTACGTAATTGCCGGGTACGTTATAGATTTGCGAAGGAGGATTTTCCAAATTACTCTGAATACCGTTTCCAAAATCCCACAAATACGTAGATTGCCCCGGGTCGTTGTTGCTAAACGAAACTGTTAGTGGCGCACATCCATTGCTGTTGGTCATTGAAAAACCCGGATTGCTTACCGTATCGGGCACCACAATAAAAGGGATGGTATAGGGTATGGTCTGATCACCTACAATCTGCAATGTGGCAATAACAGTAACTGTCACCGAATAAGTTCCTGCTACAAGAGGAGTACCACTCAGGTTTACACAACCATAGATGGATACAGAAGGATCGTAATTACAATTGTTCGAGAAATTATTGCATTGCCAGGTCATTCCTGCCGGAAGACCTGTTACGCTTGCCAGATGAAAGTTATTAATTGTCAGCCCAAGTGTGTCAGTTATCATCACAAATGTGATATCCTGATTGTAAAACTGATTAACTATTGCAGGTTGAATGGTATCAGGATAGATTCCGGGATCGGTTTGTGTTGAATCAATGGAACATTGTGCATGGACTGCCATTGATGATATCAGCAGCAGCATTAGTAGTGCGTAACGTTTAATCATTTGTTTTCAATTTAATTGGGTGAAAGGTAATTGTTGCATCAGTAATTATGATGTTATAAAACTAATTTTATTCACAAGTAGTTATTCATTGTTATTAGGTTTATAAATTTTTCCAACTATAAAAATTTCTTTAGAACTGTCGCGTGTGCTTTTAGGTCTTACGATATGCACCTCAGAAAAAAACATTTTAACCTCATCTCGGAAAGTCATGGCATCTTCGCCATCAAATATTTTACAAATAAAATGTCCTCCTGATTTCAAAAAACGGTGTGCCGTTTGCAAAGCCATCATGCTCAAATCAAATGAACGTGCCTGATCGGTAAACCTGTTGCTGCTTGTGTTAGGTGCCATATCACTCATCACAATATCGAAATGGCTGTTGAAATTATATTTATCGAAAAGTTGCTTTAAATCAAATTCATTAATGTCGCCCTGTACGGTGAATACATTTTTCAATTTCACTTCAACAGGTTTTAAATCTATTCCGAAAACTTTACCTGTTTCACCTACTTTGGCAGATGCATATTGCATCCATGAACCTGGGGAAGCTCCCAAATCAAGAACGTTGTATCCATGTTTAAATAACCGGTATTTCTTATCAATCTCTTCAAGCTTATAAATACTCCTTGCAGCAAAATTTTCTTTTCGTGCTTTTTGTGCGTAATAATCATTTGGCTTGTATCCCACTGCATTAAAATTTAGGTGAAATTAAAAATTTCATCTTAATACTCAATATTACACAGTAAATGTGTTGCTCACTGCGACTTAATGACGGAGCTAAAACCCTTAAGACAACTCTTAACCCAAAAAAAAATATTTATTGACATTAAACCTTAAGGTAGATGCATAAGTCCTAATATAAAATTTAAAAAACAGATAAAATGAAAATGAAATTCATCACCCTTGTAGCAGTTACAGCTTTAACTGCCGGGCTAACATCCTGTCGTAAAGACAAAAGCGATAGTTCTCAAATGGAAGAACTGACACAACAACAAACCAATGCCGGAGATGATGAGCGAGTGATGGCAGCAACTGATGAAATCAGCGATGATGCCAACAAAATTATTGCTCAACATCCACGCTTACGAGGTTTCAACTATTGGGGAATATTTACCGGACAAGTTACGCCCTGCAACACAACAGTTGACACATCACTGATTGCTCAGGGACAAGTAACCGTAACTTTCAACGGACTATCATGCGATGGTAAACGGGATCGCTCAGGTTCTATGACTATTCAACTTCCTTATGATGCCAACACCCAAACTGTAACACCCTGGAGCGATGCAGGAAGTCAACTTACTGTTACATTCAACAGTCTTACCATTACCCAGGTAAGTTCCGGTAAATCATTTACCTTAAACGGGGTGAGAACCATTACCAATGTTAACGGAGGTTTGGTGGATAATTCTCCAACATTCACTACTCCTATATTACATCACATTACCGGAATGCTACAAATCACTTTCGACAACAATACTACACGCACATGGAATGTTGACCGCAATCGTTTGATTGAAAGAACAAACAATGTGACTACTATTACTTCCACAGGTAATGCATCTGAAGGCGGATATTCCAATGTAGCTATGTGGGGAATCAATCGTTTGGGAAATATGTTTTATGTTACAATAGACACAGCCATTGTAAGAAGTTCAACCTGTGATTATGATGCTATGAGCGGAGTAAAAATACATCATGGTGTTGTGAGAGATCTTACAGTAACATTCGGTGTAGATCAGCAAGGCAATCCACAGACAAGCGGTTGTCCTTATGGGTACAGATTAAACTGGATAGACGTCCATGGAAATCCAAGACAATGCATAGTGGCATATTAAGAATTCCCTCATAATAAGTTTACTGCCGTTTGATTTCTCTTCGTCAAACGGCAGTTTTTTTATTGAAAATAAAAGCCGGATGGAATATTTCCCGTGCGAAACTGATGTAATAAGGCACCATCAGTATTATATCTGTAAACTACACCCTGCTGAATATAATCTACAGCATCTGCAACATACACTTCATTCAACAACGGATCAACACCAAGTCCATAAAACAGATTCGCTCTGCCATTAATAAATGCATCAACAGGAAGTTGTGCATCGTAAATGCTCATGCGATAAACATTTCGATCCAAATAATAAAGTGTATCATTTTGTGCATTCATGCATAGTCTCCATGGTGCATGATTTCCTGAAAATGTAAATGATTTTATCACTGAATTGCTTAAGGGATTAATCTGAACCAAGGCAGAGGACTTGTTGAGCAATGAATCACCTGAACACATGACCCACAATGCACCGTTTTTGTCCTGGCAAACTGAACCCGGTGCCCATGCTACTGTAATACTGTCAGAAACCTGATCGGTAGTTGTATTCACAACAATAATTTTATCAGAATACATTGAAGTAACAAAAACTTTTCCATACATCATCACCATCTGCTGCGAATCGTGACTTAATGGAATTGTAGAAGTAATGGTGTTGTCAGAAAGATTTACTACATAAATACAGTTGGCATATATATCTGACACATACGCTTTACTATTGGTTATTGGGACAAAATATCTTGGTGAATTAAATCCTGTTATTTCCGCTTCTTTTACAAATGAAGCTGCGTTCACTACAACAATTTTGGAAGAATTGTTCAGCACAATGTAATAACGGTTATTAAACAGTGTCATTGACTGACAAACATCGCCCAGGGGAGTATGATTAACCTGCTGATAAATATCCTCAACAACTGTTGAATCATTTTTATCATATAAGGAAACCTTTGCATTACCAAACTGATAATTTCCTTCGCAGGTGATATAAACCTTTCCTGCTCCTCCTATATTTATTACGGGAGAAGGTGAACCATCAGGTTTATCAGATTTACAACCGAATAAAAGTGCTGAAAACAGAATTGTAATAAAATATATGCTCTTATTCATTGACAATAAATTTATAGGTTGAAACCGAAGTATCATCAGACAATACCACAATATAAACACCTTTCTTCAATTTCATTTCGTTTAATGACAATGTTTGTACTCCCCCACTCTGAAAAGACTTCTCACCAAAAACCATTGAACCATCTGCACTGTAAATTTTTAAATCAACAGTTGAAGATTTATTGAGACTATATTTTAAATAACCTGAATGATGAAGTGGATTGGGAAACACCTGAATGTTACTGAAATTACTCTGCTCCTGAATCGAGGTTGTACTCTGATGAATCACACCCACTGCATCAAGGTCGAAGCCGGAACTTGGAAACGGAGTAGGCCAAGGATCATTTACTTTATGCCCCTGACTGTCGTATGTAGCAAACAATTCATCTACACTTCCAACAACATCTACCACTCGAATGTGAGTTATATGCATCACATCAAGTCCCGGAATATTGATCATCTCATCCAAATCGAATGGCGTACCAAATAAAGCTACATACTTGCCGGCAAGGTTATTGATTTTTGTTGCATCCACACTTCCGAAAGAGTTTACCTGAACAGTATCCTGAGTTAATGAAACAGAAGGAAAGCGAAAATAATTTACACCATCACTGCTTACTTCCACAAATGCAAGTTCAAGAAATGTCTGAAGAAAACTGTTTTCAAAAACTGCAAAATCCCAGCCCGGGCCATTGGTCACAGGATTATCAAATGTAAGTGTTGCACTGCCGCCATCACCAAGACTCACAACACTAATTCCATCTGCCATACCCAACGCATTACTGCTATCTCCAATAGTAGCTAATCCAGCGGAAGTATTTGAAATGTCCTGCCAACCTCTGTTAACAGTACATCCCGTAGCCCAGCTGACAAAAACACTGCTGTCTTTATGAATTGCTGTAGTGCCTGAAATGCCTGCCGGTGGCGCAAACTGAGCATTTGCAACTGCAGCAAACAGAATACCTGCAAAATTCAATAACCTCCTTTTCATTTTTTTATTAATTGAACTGTTTGTTCTCCGTCTCTCGAAACTAATGAAACAATATACATACCTGCAGGCAATGTGCTTATGTTTATTTTAGTTCCTTGCTCTATGTTGCATTGCAAAATTACTCTGCCTGAAATATCTGAAATAATAACCATGCTTTTCTCAGTTATTCCACCAATAAAAATTTCGTTTTGTGCAGGATTTGGATATACATAAATATTTCTTGCGCTACTTTTTATGTCAGCAACACTTACAGGAGAATCAGCTGTTGTGAAATTGTCAATGCAATAAAACAATGGTGTGTTTATACCGAATGAGCCTACATCCGTAGAGCTTAAAGTGAACAATATGCTGTCGGAATTACCCAGTGAAGTAAGATCAACCCATTGCCAGTTTGTTACAATATAATCCAATGAATTATCATTAAATCTGTAATCAGCAAGGTAAAACTCTACACTGTCATTTGTGAGTGCTCCATTATACCAGTTACGAATGGTGAGCTTAAAATAATCGGGGTCATTGCCTGTTGGGCCTCCAAATTTTTTTGCATAGGTATCTCCATCGCGCATGCTGATGTAAGAGTAAGTTGAATTAGTAATGTAAAATCCACTTATCACTTTTCCTGTTGCAGTACCTGTAAGACTAACTACTGCATTTTGCTGACCGATGGCATAGGTAGCAGAACCATTTACTCCTGAATATGCAGCTGCAGCATACATGTTTGTAAATCCTGCAGTAGTGCTGTCCTGAATATTGCTGATAGCCCACCCTGATAACCAATATTGAAATGAAGGGTCATAAAAATTGGGGAATTCAGCATTGCCATCTGTAAAGGTCATCCCTCCCGGTTGTGAAGAGCCATTGAGATAACTACCTGCAGTAAGATTAAAACTTTCAAAATCAGAAGTGGTTTGTGCATTTACTGACTGACAAATCAGAGCTGCGCTGATCATTAAAACGATTTTAGTGTACATGTTTTTCATTGTATATTTACTTGTTATTAAAATTTATGTTCATACCCGTGCGGAAATAACGTAATGGCATTGGCTTGTTTTGCATCACGTAATAATCTTCGTCAAACAAATTATTGATTCGTAAAAACAAATCAATACTCACTTTCTTTATCGGAATACTGTAAGAAATGTATAAGGAATGTAAGTGATAGGGAGTTAAGTACTCTTTGTTATCTGAAGAAGTGTAGCGATATCCGGTGTACTGATAAGAATACCTCAACAAAAATTGTCTGTACTGAATTGCAAATGACGCATTGGCATTGTACATTGGAACATATATCAGTTGCTTATGATAAGATGCATCGTTGTCTGAAAGTTTCTTTTGGTTGGTTGCCAAAGTGTAAGCGGTAGTCAATTGTCCAATAAGCTTAAATGATTGTATTCTTATGCAGGCGCTGCTGTTGCTCTCCACTCCTCTGCTCCATACCTGTTGCAAATTTTGCGGTTTCCAGAAGTTGTCGGCTGGTAACCAGATTATCTGATTAGTCATTTGTCTGTCGAACAGAGTTGCACTGATGCGCCATTGCATTCGTTGATTCTGATTTGATTGCCTGAACTCAATTCCTGCATCAGCAGTACGGCCTTTCTCAGGTTTAAGATCCGGATTTCCTCCGGGAACCCAATACTTGTCATTAAGTGTTGGCTGACGAAATACACTTGAAACATTTGCTTTTAAAATCACCTTTGGAATCAACACATACTCCATTCCTGCAGTCCACGTAAACGGATGATACCCTGAAGTTGCAAATTCCTGACGTGCTGCAACGAGAGGACGTAACTTGCCTTTGAAAAAAGAAGCCGATTCAGTAATAAATAAAGCAAGTTTGTTTTCATTTATTTTTTTTGAAAAATTATCAGCCTCGGCAATGTTTAATGTGTTATTGATACCTGCACTAATAATACGATGCTTACCAACATACCATTTTCCTTCAGCTTCAGTGATCCAGGACTGAACATGACTGTTGCTGCTGATATTGGATAAATCATCTTCGAAGTTGATGATATCAGTAAACCATGCCGAACGCAAAGCGTAAGAAGAAAACATATTAGTATGTGTCCACTGCGCTGTCAATCTTAATGTCTTATCAGTTTGTATTGCTTCGCTCGTTTGTTGCATGACAGTGGGTGGCACCTTCCTGTTGTTATTTTGCCACCAGACAGCCATGCTGATCTTATTTTTATCGTTCACACGATAAATATTTTCATTCATCAGACTTATGGCCTGTGTTCCTGCATGTTTTTGTCTCTGCAATGGATTATCAGCAATTGAATGATTGTGAAAGAAAAAATCGTTTTCTGCATGTTCCTTAAAAAACTTCAGTGAAGTAATCCATTTGGTATTGCTAAAACTAACCTGAGCATTTTGCTGATTAAATCCAAAACTGCCAAGAGCAGCTCCGGCTTTGAGCGACCAACCTTTATCAAATTGTGAGGATGAATTCAAATGCACCACACCACCTACTGCACCACTTCCCCATAATGCACTTCCGCCTCCGGATTCTATACTGATGTTATCAATAAAAGTTATTGGCACTAAAGAAAGATCCGTTTGACCCAACATCGGATTATTGATAGAAAATCCATTCCACAAAACCGTTGTTTGTGTTGCATTGCTTCCCCGCATTGTAGCAGTGGCTATATTTCCGATGCCATACGATTTAATAAACATTCCGCTTTCACCACCTAATAATTCTGCCAACGATGTCAGTTGATATGACTTGCGCTGAATGCTGTCGAAATGCTGTATTATCATTCCGTTTGAAAAATCCTTCTGCCGCAATGCAGCTATGGTAACATCCTTCAGATTCAAAACCGTATCAGGCTTTGTGCTCTGTGCAGATAAACCTGTTGCAAATAACAGGCAAAGAATAGTGGATTTAACCATGTTGCAATTCATCGTAGTTGCATGAATAACTTCAGGCATTCATTGCATGATTTGCTACAAAAGAATAAGGAAGGAGGAGTTGAAACTGGAATGTACACCTCTTTGACTTATGCTTTTATTGCGAAAGCATGGTCAACTGCTGTTTAATACAGCGTGGCAATGGCAGGTCTCCTGGCTTGTAACATTTCTGCTGACCTTCCCATTCACTGGTGTGAACAGTGGTAAAAATACTGTGCAGAAATTTTTGCGTTACTTACAGTTGCGCAACAGCTCACGACTTACACGTGATTCCCTTTTAATCTCTCTTTATCCGAAAGAACCTTTAGCCGGTTGAGTAATGAATGAAAGAACTTTTCGTGGCAAAAGTAATAATAAAATAATATGTAACGATTATTTGCTGAATAATCCTGTCAATTCAGCCTGAACGCGCTCTACAATCATTCCGAGATGTTCTTTGTTTTCGGCAAAGTTTATCTCATCAATATCAATTATCAGAAGCTTACCAAGTTCATAAGTAGAAATCCATGCTTCATAACGCTCGTTGAGTCGTTTCAGATAATCTATGCGGATATTGTTTTCATAAGGCCTGCCACGTTTTTCAATTTGTTTTACCAATGCAGAAACAGAGCCTCTGAGATAAATCATGAGATCAGGCGGTGAAATAAAACTGTTCATCAGTTCAAACAAATGCTGATAGTTTTGAAAATCACGTGTGGTCATCAATCCCATTGCGTGAAGGTTAGGAGCAAAAATGTATGCATCCTCATAGATAGATCTGTCCTGAATGATGGTCTTAGGATGTTTTTTAATTTTTGATATCTGCTGAAAACGACTGTTCAGAAAATATATCTGCAGGTTAAACGACCAACGCTGCATGTCATCATAAAAGTCGTTCAGATAAGGATTGTCATTCACATCTTCGTAATGTGGCTCCCATTTGAATTGTTTGGCAAGTAGGCCGGTGAGTGTTGTTTTACCGGAGCCGATGTTTCCTGCAATAGCTATATGCATATATTTAAATCAATCTGGTTTTATAAAAAACGTTCTCTCTAAGAAGTGCGCTAAAGTAAAAAATTTATAAATAATTCAACCAACGTTTCAGGTTTTAAAAGAAGATTGTTCGTAAACTGCTAATCCCTGATATAAAAAATCCCTATTTGCTGATGATGCAGCATATAGAAAGAATTATAAAACCATTGTATTTCATCTGCATTGCTGTAGCTGGTATGTATTCGTTTGATTTCACTGTTTAATGCCAGATCTACAAACACCAAATCACCTTTTTCGAAATACACCATGGTATTTTCAAGAATCATAAATGCTGTAGCATCAACAGCACGCCACGTTTTTATATAACTTCCGAATCTGTCAAACAGCATAAACCCAACACCTGTGTTATGACAAATCAACCATTTGTCATTTTCAATGATGCCGGTAATATTTAATGCATCGTTAACGAGGAGATTAAAAGGTTGCGACTGTGCTGTATTTTTCAGCAGGTAACTATGCTTGAACAATCTGTTTTGAATGTTGTCATAAAGCCAGAACCCATCAGAATTGCTTGTTGCAACAGTGCCTGCATCATACATAAACTGTTCGCGCAGATTTACGGTTGACTGTACAGACAATTTATTGTCGAAGAAAAATATGGTTGAAAATTCTTTTGAATAAGCAAGAATGCGAAGCGGATTGGAGGCATCAATCAGTTCGAAAGCACCTACTGTTTTGTTACTGTATGTCTGTAATATTTTTCCTGTTGTATCTGCTTTAATAATATTTCCATCAACCACAGCATAAATATTTCCCAGACGATCAACACTGAATACAGAAATATTCTGGATAGGAAATATTCGTTGAACATCTGTTTCTGTCTGCGCAATTGCCAAGACCGGAATCAGCAGCATACTCAATAAAAACCTCATACCATTCGGTTTTGCAAGGTAAGTATTTCATCCACAAAATCACGATTATTTGCTAAGCGCGGAACCTTATGTTGTCCACCTAATTTTTTCCTCATTTCCATCCAAACATAAAACGTGTTATGTGGAAGTTTATGTACAATAGGTTTATCAAGTGTCATGTTCTTAAATCGTTTTGCTTCGTAATCTGAATTGAGTTTTTTCAATTCTTCGTCCAATGCATTTGTAAAATCATCCATGCTTGCCGGTTCATTTGTAAACTCTACCAGCCATTCATGTGCACCGCTTTTGTTGTTGCCAAAATATATGGGAGCTGCAGTATATTCTCTTACCAGTGCTCCTGTACGTTTGCCTGCTTCTGTAATCGCCCGTTCGGCATTATCAACCATGAGTTCTTCGCCAAAAGCATTAATAAACTGAGCTGTACGTCCTGTTATTTTTATACGATAGGGATCTGTGGATGTAAACTGAATGGTATCACCAATTTTATATCTCCACAAACCTGCATTGGTAGTAATCACAACAGCATATTGCTCTCCTGTTTTCACCTGATCGAGACTTAAAGTCACAGGATGTTCGCTGTTCCAGTCGTTTTGTGGTATGAATTCGTAATACACTCCATAGTCGAGCATCAGCAGCATATCGTCTGAATTATTTCTGTCCTGAATACCAAAAAATCCTTCTGATGCATTATATGTTTCAAGATATTGAATAGGCTTGCCGATAATCTTATAAAACTGCTCTTTGTACGGTGTAAAATTTACAGCCCCATGTACAAACAATTCCAGATTAGGCCACACTTCTGCAATGTTGTTTTTCCCTGAAAGTTCAAGTACTTTATTCAACAGCACCAGCGTCCAACTCGGCACACCTGAAATATTTGTCACGTTCTCAGAAATTGTTTCCTGAGCCATTCTTTCAATTTTATCGTCCCACTTATCCATCAATGCAATGGAAATATCAGGAGTACGCATAATCTTCACCCAGAAGGGAAGATTCTGAATTAAGATAGCTGAAATATCTCCGTAATACGATTCACTGTTAAAAGCATTCACGCTGTGACTTCCTCCGAGTGAAAGCAATTTTCCGTCAAACAACTGTGCATCGGGATTATTGTTGAAATAAATTGACAACAAGTCTTTACCTCCTTTGAAATGACATTCTTCCAGCGACTCCATACTCACAGGAATAAATTTGCTTTTACTTCCTGTAGTTCCTGATGATTTTGCAAACCATTTTATCTCTGTCGGCCACAAAATATTTTGTTCGCCACGCATAATTCGTTCTATCTGTGGCTGCAACTGATCATACGAAACAACAGGAACCCGTTCTTTAAAGGTTCTGGTGTTCTCAATCGAATTATATCCAAAATGCTCGCCCCATTGTGTGTGTTGTGCTGCTGCAATCAGTTTGCGAAGCCATTCTTCCTGCACTTCGCAGGGATATTTCATGAAAAGTTCTATCTGATGAATTCGCTTTTTGATAATCCATCCTAATATGGAATTGATAATGGCCATTTATATTTTTTTACGAAATAAAAATAAACATAATTTCTCACTCCAATGTCATACTCTCATAAAATTTTCTTTTCAAATAACGACCTTTGTCCGCACAACAGATAAATCGTCTTTGATAATAAAATTATGAAACGAAAATACAGTTTGGATTTTAAGTTGCTAAAGATGGAAAATCAGGGTTCACATCCGGTGAGTAAAATCTTTATAAACGATGTTGAAGCATATTTTGTAATTGATACGGGTGCTTCACATACGGTACTCGACAGCAACCGCCTGAGTCGTTTTTCGGACAAACCAAAATTAGAAAAACAGGATGCCCTTTCAACAGGACTTGGAACCAATGAAATGCAGAGTTCAGTTACACAGTTGAAAACAATCCGGTTAGGAGAACTTACTCTTCACAGACGAAAAGTTGCTGTTCTGGATTTATCACATATCAACCAAACTTACAGAATGTTGGGATTAAAGGAAATTGATGGCGTGTTAGGCTGCGATTTACTCCATAAATTAAAAGCTGACATACGTTTTTCGTCAAGAAAAATATTTTTTTATCTGAAATAATTTTCTTAAATTAAAAGCGATTTTATACTGAAGATTTACAGGAAAATTTTGTTAAAAAAAAGCTGAATTTATAGCCTTTTGCCACCCTGTGTTAATGGCTTTTTTCTTATATTTGAACGTTTCTTAAAAAAATATTACCATCATAAAATGAGTGAGAATACAGTAGATAACATAGTGGAAATGGAAGTAAAAAATAATTACTCTGCCGACAGCATTCAGGTTCTGGAAGGACTTGAAGCAGTTCGTAAACGTCCTGCCATGTATATTGGTGACGTAAGCACCAAAGGACTACATCATCTGGTATATGAAGTTGTGGACAACTCCATTGATGAAGCATTAGCCGGACATTGTAAAAACATCAGTGTAACTATAAACGAAGACAATTCCATTACCGTAAAAGATGACGGACGTGGTATTCCTACGGACATGCACAGCAAAGAAAAAAAGTCAGCACTTGAAGTAGTAATGACTGTGTTGCATGCCGGTGGAAAATTTGATAAAGACTCCTATAAAGTTTCAGGTGGATTGCATGGTGTGGGTGTATCCTGTGTGAATGCATTGAGTACACACATGCGCTCCGAAGTGCATCGCAACGGAAAAATTTTCGTTCAGGAATACAGTTTGGGTAAACCACTTTATGATGTTAAAGAGATTGGAACAACCGGTGACCACGGAACGATTCAAACATTTAAACCTGATCCTTCTATTTTTATCACAACGGTTTATAATTACGACACACTGGCATCACGACTCCGCGAATTATCATTTCTGAATAAAAAACTTCGCATTACACTCACTGATTTGCGTGATAAGGATGAACAGGGTAATCCGCGCAGTGATGAGTTTTACAGCGAATCAGGACTGCGTGAGTTTGTAGAATATATTGATGCCAACCGCGAGAAACTTATTCCTGACTGCATTTATTTTGAGAGTGACAAATTCGGTATCCCTATTGAAGTGGCTATGCAGTATAACACTTCGTTTACTGAAAATATTCATTCATACGTTAACAATATCAATACACACGAGGGTGGAACACATCTTTCAGGGTTCAGAAGGGCTTTGACACGTACACTAAAAGCCTATGCCGACAAAGAAGGATTTCTCGCTAAACTCAAATTCGATATTGATGGTGATGATTTTCGTGAAGGTCTTACTGCAATTATCTCTGTAAAAGTTGCCGAACCTCAGTTTGAAGGACAAACAAAAACAAAATTAGGCAACAATGAAGTTATAGGTTATGTAGATCAGGCTGTAGGCGATATGCTGGTGCATTATCTTGAAATGCATCCTAAAGAAGCCAAGGCTATTGTCAACAAAGTTATTCTGGCTGCAACAGCACGCCATGCTGCACGCAAAGCCCGTGAGCTGGTTCAACGCAAAAATGTACTTACCGGAACAGGTTTACCCGGAAAACTTTCAGACTGCTCAGAGCGTGATCCTGAGCGTTGTGAGTTGTTTCTTGTTGAGGGAGACTCAGCAGGCGGTACAGCCAAACAGGGCCGCGACAGAAATTTTCAGGCTATACTTCCACTGAGAGGTAAAATTCTGAATGTGGAGAAAGCAATGGAATACAAAATTTACGAAAACGAAGAAATCAGAAATATCTTCACTGCTTTGGGAATTTATCGCGATGACAAGCAGGAAGGTCGTCCATTGGTATTGGATAAATTGCGTTATCATAAAATCGTAATCATGACCGATGCCGATGTGGACGGAAGCCATATCACAACACTTATTCTTACTTTCTTTTTCCGCCACATGAAAGAGTTGATAGAACATGGTTATGTTTACATTGCAACTCCTCCACTTTATCTGGTGAAAAAAGGAAAAGAAGAACGTTATTGCTGGACTGATGAAGAGCGCATAGCTATAGTAAAAGAACTTGCAGGTGAAAAAGAAAGCAGTGTAAATGTTCAGCGATACAAAGGTTTGGGAGAGATGAATGCTGAACAACTTTGGTCAACAACCATGGATCCTTCAACACGAACATTGCGACAGGTAACTATTGAAAGTGCTGCTGAAGCTGATTTTGTTTTCAGTATGCTGATGGGTGATGAAGTGCCTCCTCGCAGAGAGTTTATTGAGCGTAATGCAAAATATGCCAAAGTGGATGCATAACTGAAAAACTTCATGAAACAAAAAAGCTGTCTTTCTCCGGGACAGCTTTTTTTAGTCCCATTTTTTCTTAGAAATTAGAAAATGAATTATGTATATTTGGACTGACTAATTTTTGTTTTAGAATTTATTTTTAACAATATCATCCAAAAATCAACATTTAAAATAAAACGATATGACAAAAACTCTACTACATTTATTCAGTGCAGCATTTCTTACCACAGCAACACTCACTGCATCATTCGCTCAGGACACATTGTTTACTGAAAATTTTGAAAATTTCACATCCGCAGCATTTACATTAAATACATCAGATGTAAGCAGTAATCCCATTGGTTACAATATGTGGGTTATAAATAATGCGTATGCAGGCGGCACAGGTGCAGTTACCTGCATGGGAATACCATTTACTTTTACAGTACCTGCAACTCCCTCTCAACCAAACGGAATTTTTAATTCTCCTTCGGGTTGGTATATGCATCTAAACAGCGTGGTTGCTCTTGCTGCCGGAGTCAATAATAGCTGTTTTCAGACTGCTGACGGATTATGTTTTATGACTGAAAACTATTTTGCAGCCATGAATACAGACATCAACACATCCAATTACGACAGCGTTAGTGTGAACTTCTGGTGGCTTTGTTCAGGAAGTAACAACAACTATGGAGAAATTTATTACAGTACGGATGGCGGTGCTAACTGGACACAGGCTTCAGTTCCATTAACAAAATATTATAATCAGTCAACCTGGACAAACATCAATGTTTCACTTCCGGCATTTGCCCATCAGCCAACTCTTCGTTTCGGATTCAGGTTTGTAAATAATACTTCCTTGAATGCTACTGATCCTGCATTTGCTGTGGATGACATCAGCATCACTGCAACTTCTACTACAGGCATTCATAACCCAACAATAAGCTTACCTCAGCTTACCATCAATCCAACTTTGGCATCAGAACAGATTTCTATCTGCAATGCCGGAATGAATGCTGTGATTTTAGATATGAGTGGCAAAACAGTAATGAAAGTTTCGTCAGATAAACAATGTATACAGGCAGACATCAGCCAACTGGCTCAGGGTGTTTACACAGTAAGAACTGCAGAAGGAAACGTAAAACGTTTTCTTAAAAAATAAATCAGGGAATTAAAAACCGATTTTACTTTTTTGGCTGTCGAGCAGCGCCATCTGTAAAGCAGTTAGTGCTGCCTCGCGGCCTTTGTGTCCATGTGCGCCTCCACAGCGCTCCAGTGCCTGCTGCTGATTGTCGGTAGTAAGTACTCCGAAAATAACGGGTTTACCGAATTTCAGCATTACACCGTTGAGTCCATTGGTCACACCATGACAAATAAAATCGAAATGGCGGGTTTCACCCTGTATTACACAGCCTAAACAAATTACCACATCCACAGGATAATGCTGAAAAAGCCACTGTGCACCGGCAGTAAGTTCAAAACTTCCGGGCACTGCAATACTGTAAATATTCTCTTCTGAAACTTTGCTTAATGAAAGCACTTCCATAGCACCTGCCAGCAGTTTGTCGGTGACTTCACTGTTCCATTGCGAAGTGGAAATGCCAACTTTGATTCCTGATCCGTCAGGATAATTTTCCGGATTAAAAAGTTCTGTGTTATCTCCGTATTGAGCCATTGCACCTCATCAGTTGATGTGGGCCTGAGCGCGCGAAAGATAGGTAGCTACCTGTCGTGCTTCGGTCGAATTCGGATAATCGCGTTTGATATTGTTATATATTTCTACAGCTGATTTATAGTCGTTGTTCAGTTCGTAAACGAGTGCCTGTTTCATCATATAAATCGGGGCAGTAAACTGATTATTGTCGTAATCGGTAGCTTTCTTATAAAATTCCATTGCTTTACTCTTATCTCCTTTTTCAAGATAAGCATCGCCAATACATCCGAAAGCAATAGCACCGGTTATATCATCTTCAGCATCATATTTAGACAGAGCTGCAATGGCATCATCAAACTGACCTTTGCGCAATAAGGAAACTCCTAAGTAATAATGAGCGAGGTTAGCTGATTTGGAAGAACCATAATTGGAAATAATCTCTTCAAATCCGGGGAAGTTGCCATCACCTTTAATAGCTTTATCCAAAGAATCATTTTTGAAATAATATTCTGCCATGAACATCTGCTTCTCAGCATTTTCTTCCTGAGGTTTCACGATAAACTGATTGTATGCAAAATATCCGCCCAGAAGTAACAGGGCTACTACTCCAATAATTGTAAGGCTTTTTTTATTTTCCTGAATATACAATTCTGCTCTGTCCATTGTAGATTCCACATCAAAGCCGGAATTCTTCTTATTCGTCATTTTTTACGATTAAAATTTAGAGGCTGCAAAGATAATTTTTTTTATAACACAATAAACGTTTGACCTTAAATTAATTACGGTTACTGAGGAGTACAAATTACATCAAAATGCCTGTGCTTAAAATCATCGTGAGAAGTAACGGATTCTCCTGTTTCAGCATGGGTGCACTGATAGTTCAGCGACTCAAGAAAAGTTATGAGCTGTTTGCCTGAAGCTCCTGCACGCTGAAGAAGGTCTTCACTTACTTCCATAAATAAAGCAGGTTTTAATTTTCTTAAAGTGTTTTCAGCACCTTTGACAATAAACATTTCAAATCCTTCAGTATCCACTTTTATTAAGTCGATACGTTCAATGTTATTTTGTTCGACAAACTTATCGAGTGTTATTACTTTAACCTGCGTATCGGTTTTAAGTACTTTACTTACAAAAGCTCCTCCGGTGTGTTCCTCTCTCGTACTTACGAAAGACAACTGCCCTTCATTATCACCCATGGCCATGTTATAAAGTTTCAGATTGGTAAAAGGATTTAATCCGGCATTGACCTCAAGCCTTTGGAATACTTTAGGTGAAGGTTCAAAAGCATAAACGGCACCACTGTTTTTCAGCATGTGAGCAATGTGCAGTGCTGTATCACCTATATTGGCTCCAATATCAAAAACCACACTTCCCGGTTTTACAAGTTTCATCAGACTGTCACGATTAAAATCATCCGTATCCTGAAAACCAAAATAAATCCCGTGATCCAGATAATCGTTAATGTGCAATTCATAATTTATTCCCTGACGCGTACATCTCCGTATGGTGTCATGCTTATAGAGATATTGCCCTCCGATAATTCTCCTTGCCAACATGTCCTTCTTTAATGAGCGGCTAACTAACCAACTTTCAACAAAAGGTAATTGGTTGATGAGCCTGAGTTTATTAAGAATACGTGTCTTTATCGGTAATGCCATGACTTAAATAACCGTTCAAAAATAAAAAAAACACTCCTAAATAACCATGCTCACAGTAAATGCTGTTTCAAAAAAATTTATTACTGATGATTATACGGTGTATGTTGGAAAACTTTAAAAATTATTCAGAAATTCTAATCTTCAAAAGATTATCTTCGACAACAAAATTAAATATTATGAATAAAATTATTTTAACGCTTGCCTTTATAATTGGCAGTTTCACCATTACGCTTGCACAAAAGGTGAATGACAAAGTGCAGATTAACTCTAATGGTTCCTGGTATCCGGGAAAAATTCTGAAAGTTAACTCCGAAGAAAAAACTTATTTCGTAAGTTATGATGGCTGGGGCGACAGCTGGAATGAGTGGGTAACTGTTGACAGGCTGAAAGATTTCTCTAAAGAAACAGCGCCTTCTCCTTTGACAAAATTTAAAGTAGGTGATAAAGTAGAAGTTGAATATGGTATGATACCCGAGCCTGCAACAATTATTGAAGTGGGCGAAAATAAGTATCATATTCAGTTTGATAAAAAAGCATTCGGTGACAAATGGGTTGCCGAAGGTGCTATCAAAAAATTATGATACTCTTTTTGTAAATTGTTTGATAAAAAAGCGGAACACCAATGCGTCTTCCGCTTTTTCTTTTATGTCTGTACTCTTTTATAAACAAACTTAATAAAACACCTTCCTTATTAATTTCAATTCAATCCTTTACATTTATTTAAACCTTTGAGGAATATCATACTCAATATTCTTCAGATTAAACTTTGCATAACTATAATCTCCTGTTTTAAGTTTATAAACTGCTTCAATCATTGTTGGTATCAGCATTCCGTTTATTCTCTTATAAGATGACACCTTCCCTTCCCATATCTCCAGACTATCCTCATTCATATAACGTTTAGTTTGAAAAGAAACAATCTCACCATTCTGATTAAAAGTTACCAGATAATTCAGTTCTTTTTTATCAAATGTAAATATTAGCTCAGCTTGGTCGGAATTCACAGCTGTCCATCTAAGATTATCACTCGGTAAAAAATTAGTAGGAAACCAAACACTTTCGGCAAGCCATCTGAGAAGTTCGCCATCATCATACTTCTCGCCTTTGGCATCAACAATTTTAAATACCGAAAAAAGCGATACTGTCAAACTGCCTTTCCCCGACAAAAACATATCTCTTGCAGTAAACATATTTGTTGAACCTTTCCAGATAAAGCCAGGTGATTGTGTTGTAAAATACTGTTCACCTTCAATATTTGTCCATTCTTTATCGGGTCCAATTTTAAATTGTCCGTCATGTTCTAATCTGATGTAGCTGATGTAGGGTTGTCCTTCAGGAAGAACAAGTTTAAAATATCGTTGAACCGGTTCAGGTAAATTCTGCAACTGTGAATACTGAAAATTTTTATTCTGAATCTCACCTGATTTTTTAAAAAGAGTATCCACTTGCCGGTCAAACTCACGCTCTGCCAAATATTTTCCTGTCATCCAAATTATCGCAAGGAAAAATAGTATGGAAAGAATGATTATTATTTTCATCAGGAATTTTGACATGAGTTAATTTGAATTCAAAATTACTAAAATACCTGAATAGTACTGCTAAATCAAAGCTATGCTTAATCAGTTGTTTTGGAAAATTTTTACGGAATTATCCGATGCTAAAAGTTTAAACCAAACTTCTTAGCTATCAGAAACACTATGGCAGCAAGAGCTGCTGAAATTGGAATGGTAAGCACCCATGCCCAGATGAGTTTAATGGTAACACCCCATCTTACAGCAGATATTCTTTTTGTCATTCCTACTCCTACAATTGAACCAGTAATCGTGTGAGTTGTACTTACCGGAATTTTAAAATGTTGTGTCCAGAAAAGTGTCAAAGCACCGGCAGTTTCAGCACTGAAACCTTCAAAAGGTGTGAGTTTGGTAACTTTCTGACCCATTGTTTTTACAATACGCCATCCGCCAAATAAAGTACCGCAAGCAATAGCTGTATAACAGGATAAGGGAACCCACTCCGGAATATGTTCAATATCCGTTATCATTCCATGTGAAAGCATGGCAGCACCCACAATACCGATTACTTTTTGCGCATCATTACCACCATGTCCCAAACTATAGGCTGCCGATGACAACAACTGCAACCTCCTGAATATTCTGTCAACTTTGGAGGGATTTGATCGCTTACAAATGTTGATGGTTATAACTGAAATAATGTAAGATAACACCATTCCCATTACAGGAGCGAGAACAATAAAATAAATTACAGGTAATACTGTGCTTAAATGTACAGCCTGCAAACTTCCTGCATTAGCAATACCGGCACCGGCAAATCCACCTATGAGTGTATGTGATGAACTGCTTGGAATTCCCCACCACCAGGTTAAGAGATTCCAGATGATTGCTGCAACAAGACCTGATGCAACTACCATTAAAGTAATACTATCCGGATTAACTGTTTTTGCAACCGTGTCAGCTACTTTAAGGTGAAAAATCCAATAGGCAAGAAAGTTAAATGAAGCTGCCCATATAACCGCAGTGAGCGGACTGAGCACCTTGGTTGAAACTACTGTAGCAATAGAATTTGCAGCATCATGAAAACCATTGATAAAATCAAAAACCAGCGCAAGAACAATTATAATGATTAGTGCTTCATTCATATAATCATTATGCCATTTTTACTATAATCGAATCAATAATATTTGCAGCATCTTCACACATATCGGTGGCTGTTTCAAGAGCTGAAAGAATTTCTTTTTGCTTTATCAATTCAATTGCATTGGTTTCAGTTTCAAACAAACGGGCTACGGCATTATCAAAAATATCATCAGCATGGTTTTCAATGGAATTGATGAGCACCAGTGATTCTGTTATATTTCGCAAATTTCTTTTATTCTTCAGTTCATGAATCAGCCTCATAAGTTCTTCAGTTTGCGTTTGCAACAATTCTGACAATTTAACCATATCTGAAGTGCATTCCTTCAGCTTATAAAGTTCAATTCGTTTACTGGAACCATTGATATAGTCAAGGATATCGTCAATGGCACTTACCAAACGATGGATATCTTCCCTGTCGAATGGGGTAATAAAATTAGTACTTAACTCTTTAAAAACTTCGTGAGTAATTTCATCACCACGGTGTTCAAGGTCTTCAATCTGACGAATAAGTTGTATTCGTTCGTCATGGTTTCTTGCGGTAACAAGTTTATACATCACCTTTCCTGCTTCCTGAAGGTTGGTAGCAGCCTGATCAAATAATGGAAAAAATTTTCTGTCGTTGGGGAGAAAATACTGAAGGATGGACATGCTCTGTTTTTTAAGCAATTTTTTTCGGATGCAAAGCTAAAAACAGTGATTAAACTTTAGAATAATGTTGATAAATAATTGATATTTATAAATTACTACTTTTGTCTGTTATGCAAATAACTTTTTATGGCGCTGCACGAAATGTTACCGGCAGCAAACATCTGATAACTACCGCACAGGGGAAAAAAATACTTCTTGATTGTGGTTTCTTCCAAAACAGAGGTAAAGATAATGACAGAGTAAACAGGCATTTTGCATTTAACCCAACGGAGATTGATGTTCTGATTCTTTCTCATGCACATATTGATCATTCAGGAAATATTCCCAATCTGGTAAAACAGGGTTTTAAAGGAACCATCTATACCACTCAGGCTACTATTGATCTTTGCAATACTATGCTAACAGACAGTGCCTTTATTCAAGAAAGTGATATTGAATACATCAACAAAAAAAGAAAACAAAACGGACAGCCTAAATTAGAACCTATATATGATGTAGATGACGTAGAAAAAACAATGACCTTATTCAGGCCGGTTGCTATTGGCGAATGGAAAAAGATTGATAACGAAGTTTCGTTTCAACTTACTGATTCAGGACATATTTTGGGAAGTGCCAGTGTAAATTTAAAAGTTACAGAGAATGGAAATGTAAAACATCTGACATTTTCAGGTGACGTAGGACGTTATCATGATTTGATATTAAAACCACCAGCTGCATTTCCGCAGGCTGATTACATACTGTGCGAATCAACCTATGGAAACCGCTTGCACGATTACAGTGGTGATGCACGACAAAAACTTTTAGATATAGTTTTAGATACGTGCACCGTTCGCAAAGGGAAACTGATAATTCCTGCTTTCAGCCTGGGGCGTACACAGGAAATTATTTATACACTTGACCGATATAAAACTGAAGGAAAACTTCCGGAGATACCGGTTTATGTGGATAGCCCCCTTGCCATTGATGCCACAAACATTATGCGTAAACACAGCGAGTTTTTTAATCTCGATGTGAGGAAGTATATGAAGAAGGATTCAGACCCTTTCGGATTCAGTACGCTACACTATGTACGCAAAGTAGAAGAATCAAAAAAGATAAACGATTACAACGGACCTTGTATTATCATATCAGCATCAGGTATGATTGAAGCCGGTCGTATAAAACATCACATCAAAAACAACATTGAAAATCAACGAAACACTATTTTGATTGTTGGTTATTGCACACCTCAATCCATTGGTGGACAACTGATGAACGGCTCCGAAACAGTAAAAATATTTGGTGTTGAATATCCTGTAAAAGCAAAAGTTGACGTAATCTCATCTTTCAGTGCACATGCCGATTACAAAGAGTTGCAACAATATTTGTCATGTCAGGATGTTTCAAAAGTCAGGAAACTTTTTCTTGTTCATGGTGAGTATGAAGTGCAACTCGATTTTAAAGAAAAATTACTGCAACAAGGTTTCCGTCATGTAGAAATTCCTGAAGAAGGACAAAGTTTTAATCTGTAATTAAATATTTTGTTTTTCTTTCAGAAACTGCATCATTTTTTGCAGTGCCAGATAACGATGGCTGATTTTATTTTTCTCATCTGAAGTCATTTCCGCAAACGTTTTATCATAACTATCGGGAATAAAAATACAATCGTAACCAAAGCCACCAAGCCCTTTTTCTTCTGTTGCAATTCTACCGTAAATACGACCTTCGAAATAATAAACATTTTCATCCATCAGTAAACAAATTACGGTGATGAAATATGCTCTGCGATTGCTGATATCTTTCAATTCATTCAACAGTTTACTTCTGTTCTCATCATCAGTAGCGTGCTCACCAGCATATCGTGCAGAATGCACTCCGGGGGCATCATCTAAATATTCAACACACAACCCACTGTCGTCAGCAAAACATCCTGAATGATTATTTGATTTAACTGCACTTGCCTTTATCAAGGCATTCTCTTCAAAAGTTTCTCCTGTTTCAGGTATATCTGTAAAAATTCCTGCCTCCTTCAAACTCGATATTCTGTAACCTGAAGGCAGCATTTTTCGTATTTCTTCTGTTTTGTGAATATTGTTAGAACAAAAAAGTAATTCCCTCATTTTTTTAACGTCAAATTTATATACATTTACTTTCAATTTTTAAAAACCACCTTTAAATGCGAAGAATACTGTTATCACTGCTGCTAACTGTACTTTACAGCAGTGGCTTTGCACAATGCCCTGTAGCCTCCTTCAGTTTGCCTGATACTGCCTGTAGCGGAACTCCGCTACCCATCATCAACACTTCTACCGGTGACGGACTTTCATTTAAGTGGGACTTCTGCCCGAAAGAACAGCACGGACTTACGCAATATCAGTTTTACAGGTACTCCAATTACACGCTATCCACCATGACTGATTTTGATTTGCTGAAAGCAGGCGGACAATATTACATGATAGCAATGGATACCATCAGCAACAATTTAGTAATTGGCACCATAGGCAATCACCTTTCCACACGACCTTTTAATGCTCAGACTTTCGGTTCTTTTCCAAAATTTAATTGTTTTGATTTTATTATCGAGGGCGATTCATCTGTTTACGGTCTTGCATGTTATTCACCTACTAATTCACTTTCGCTTTTGTCTTTTCCGGCCGGAATTTTAAACACTCCTGTTGTTACACCATTGTCAGCATTTCCATCTTTATCCAATCCTGCTGATTTGAGGTTGGTCAAAAACAATCAAAACTTTTATGCATTTATTGCCAATCGTGGTAACGGAACCATAACCTGTCTTTCATTCGGAAATTCGATGACCAATGCTCCTACTGAACTTTATACTTACACAGTTGCCGGAGCAGGAAGTTTAACAGATATTGATTTGAGTATGACTTGCAGCCCTCCTGTTGCATTTTTATCAGATGCACTAACAGGTGATATTACTAAGTTATTATTCTCAACAGGACTGAATGCACCTCCTACATCTCAGTCGTACAGCAGCACAGGGTCATCAGGAAATAAATCAGTAAATATTTCGCAGGAGTTTGAAAGTTACTATGTTTATTTTACCGACTCTGCCAATAAACAACTGAAATATCTCCAGTTTGCAAACAACGATTTCAGTTCATCACCAACTGTAAACACATCACCAACTTTCTATTTCGGGCCAAATCAGATTGAATCGCTCACTGATTCATCCATCACCAAACTGGTGGTTTGTGATATTCCATCACTGAATTTTGTCGAGCAGGTATATGTTGATTCCTGCATCAATTATTACAGCGAAGCAGCTAATCCTGATTTTAGTTACTTCACCACAGGTTGGAATAAATTTTCTCTGACAGTTACTGATAGCAACGGTTATCAGTCTGTTGCTTACGACAGTGTGTACATCATCAGTGGGCCTACGGCTAATTTTACTTTCAGTAATAATCTTTGCTTCAACCCTGCCGACAGTATTTCATTCAGTGATTTATCTTCATCACCATCAGGGCCGGTTACTGCATGGCTGTGGGATTTTGGTGATGGTACGACTTCCACTCAACAATTTCCATATCATCAGTTTCAGTCACCGGGCACGTATCAGGTCAAACTTACTATCACTGCAGGCTGCGAAAAAGATACCATCATTCCTGTAACAATACATGCATTGCCTGTGGTAAATTTTGGTGCTACCACATCCTGTGCATTGTCACCAACAATATTTTCAGATTCATCCTATTCTGTGTCGGGAATACAAACCTGGCAATGGGATTTTGGAGATTTAACCCAACCTTCTTTTGATCAAAATCCGGTTCATATCTATGCAACAGGTAATACTTATGTTGTACAACTGATTGCTATTGCCAACGATGGTTGTACAGATACTACCGCACAATTAGTAGTGGTACACTCTACTCCGCAAAGTAATTTCACAACAACAAACACTTGCGAAGGTGATACCGTACAGTTTACAAATACTTCTGTCATTGATGATGGAAGCCCGTTGACTTATTTGTGGGATTTAGGATTTTCAGGAGCTACCACTCAACAAACAGATACCATATTTACTTATCCCGGTGCAGGCACTTATCCTGTATCTCTCATTGCTTATTCCAATCAGGGTTGCTCTGATACATTGTTACAAAACGTTGTAGTTTCCACTCCGCCAACTGTAAATTTCAGTTTTGTTGCAACCAGTTGTCAGCGAAATCCTGTTGCATTTACTGACGCTACTACAGGAAACAATCTGTATTCCTGGTTCTGGGATTTTGGTGATGGCGATACTTCGCATACTCAGAATCCGGTGCATGCTTACAACAATGCAGGAACCTTTACTATAACATTGACCGTTTCTGCAGGCAATGACTGTTCGTCATCGCTCAGTCAAACCATCACCATAACACCCGGCCCTGCCGCAGCATTTACTGCAGCTAACGGTTGCGAAGGAAGTAATGTGATTTTCAGTGATTCGTCATCTGCACCTTCAGGACTCAACATCAACAACTGGTCGTGGATTTTTGGTGATGGCAATTCAGCATCATCGCAAAACGCAAACAATACTTACAGCCTTCCCGGAAATTATAATGCCGTGTTGCAGGTAACTGCCGACAACGGTTGTTCAGATACTGTTTCACACATCATCAGCATTTTTGAAAATCCTGTTGCAGGTTTTATTATTCAGGCATTACAATGTCAGAACAGTGAAATCTATTTTCTCGACACAAGTTATATCGGCAATGGAATAATCAACCAGTGGAACTGGCAGTTCAGCAATGGCGGCAGCAGTACCTTCCCGTCACCGAATATCATTTTCAATTCAGCAGGTCCGGCATCTGCTACTCTTACCGTAACTACAATTGATGGTTGCAGCAATACACACACCGAAAATTTCAATGTACGACCTCAGCCAGATTTTACTTTTTCATACAGCGGAATATGCAAAGGGCAAACAACTGCGTTTAATTATCTTCCTAACAATAACATTTCAGGTTATGCATGGACATGGGCTTTTGGAGATAATACTTATTCATTTATTCCAAACACTACACATACTTATGCAAACAGCGGGACTTATCCTGTATCGCTTGCTGTAGTTGATTCTTTCGGATGCCAAAATGTACAGTTTGATACCATTACAATTTACAACCGTCCTGTTGTATCGTTTATATCTGATGGCATTTGTCAGAATGAACCTGTGCAGTTTATCAATCAAACCAACCTGAACAACACCAGTGTACTCAACTGGCAGTGGAATTTTGGTGATGGACAAACTTCAACAGACTCCATGCCGTCACATACTTTTTCTGCTCCGGGAAATTACACCATTTCACTGTTGGCAAATGCAGCAGGTGGTTGTAATGACTCCATGCAAACGGTCATTAATATCAAACCTGCACCGCAGCCAGCGTTCAACATTTTACCTGAAACAGGAGCACCTTCAAATGCTATTCAGTTTATCAATAATTCTACAGGCGCTTCGCAGTATGAGTGGGATTTTGGCGATGGCTCTGCCACAAGCAATGTAGCCAACGCAACGCACGTTTATGCAGATACAGGTTCGTATTTGGTTACACTAACTGCTCAGAGCATTTATGGTTGCGAAGCACAGCAACAACAATGGTATGATGTAATCATTCCGTTTACTGATTTATGGATGAAAGCATTACTTTATTCTGTGGATGACGGATATCTTTCCATTCAGTCACTCATTTCAAACATAGGTAACAACTCAGTAAATTCTTTTGATTTAAGAGTTACTGCTGAAAACATAAGTACCTTTATCGAAAGTGCAGAGTTCAGCATTCCATCAGGCACTGAAAAAACTTTTACTCTAAAAACTAAAATTTATACAGGAAACACCTTGCCTGATTATACCTGCGTAAGAATAATTGCAGCAAATGGTGAAGAAGATTCCAATCCTGACAACAATGAAAAATGTATTTCACTGAATCAGAATGAAACTCACATGTCAGTTACGCCTAATCCTGTTACCGACAATATGGAAATACACATCAGTCAGCCGGCAAGTTCCGAAGCTGACATCATCTTATATGATGCTGCAGGAAAAAAAGTAAGAAATCTTTTCAGCGGAAATATTTCTTCAGGTTATAACAGTCTCAGCTTTGGCGTGCCCTACCTTGCAAAAGGAACCTACATCATAGAATTACGTACAACAGAAAGTATAACACATATCAGATTCGTAAAAAAATAAACAGTTCATGCCAATTCCTTTTAACAAACCATACATTACAGGCAAAGAAATTGACTATATCTCAGAGGTATTCCGTGCAGGAAAATTATCCGGTGACGGTGAATTTACCAAACGTTGTCATCAGCTGATTACAGAAAAATATGGCTTCAGAAAAGTATTGCTAACTACATCGTGTACCGATGCACTGGAAGCATGTGCAATTTTGCTGAACATACAGCCCGGTGATGAAGTGATTGCTCCCTCCTATACATTTGTTTCAACCGTGAATGCATTTGTTTTAAGAGGAGCCAAAATAATTTTTGCAGACAGTGAAGCTTCCACCGGAAATATAGATGCAACAAAAATTGAAGCCCTGATAACACCTCGCACCAAAGCCATTGTGCCCGTGCATTATGCCGGTGTGGCTTGCGATATGGATGCCATCATGCGGATTGCAGAAAAACATAATCTGTTTGTAGTAGAAGATGCCGCTCAGGCTATTGATTCTTATTATAAAGGAAAACCTTTGGGAAGCATCGGACATCTTGCTGCATTCTCATTTCACGACACTAAAAATATTATCAGTGGCGAAGGCGGAATGTTGGTGGTGAATGATCCTCAGTTTGAAAAACGTGCAGAAATAATCCGCGAAAAAGGAACTAACCGCTCTGCATTTTTCAGAGGTGAAGTGGATAAATACGGATGGGTAGATGCAGGCTCTTCGTTTCTGCCAAGTGAAATTACTGCAGCTGTGTTGTTAGCACAATTGGAGAAGACTGACGTCATTCAAAACAAGCGAAAGCAACTGTGGGAACTGTATTATGAACGTTTGAAACCATTGGCGGAAAAAGGTTTTTTACAACTGCCTCAGATTCCTGATTATGCTACCAACAATGCTCACATGTTTTATATAGTGCTGAACGATTTGGATACACGTACCAAACTGATTGCGCATCTCAAATCTGCTGAAATACATGCAGTGTTTCACTACATCTCTCTGCATAAGTCGGCATATTATGAGAAAAAACATGACGGGCGCGAACTGCCTGTAGCTGACAAACTCACCAATACACTGCTGCGTCTTCCGATGTATTATGAGCTTACAACTGAACAAACAGAACAGGTTTGTAAAAGTATTTCCGGTTTCTTTGCGAAGTGAAACGCATTGCTTTGTTATCGGACACGCATGGTTTTTTGGATGCAAAAATTCTGAAATATGTGCAACAGGCTGATGAAATATGGCATGCCGGTGATTTTGGAAACCTTGAGGTTGCAGATGCGCTTGCTGCCATAAAACCTTTGAGAGGTGTTTACGGAAATGTGGACGGACATCTGTTGCGCAACATATATCCGCTGCATCAGAAATTTTTTTGCGAGGAAGTGCATGTGTGGATGACGCATATTGGTGGTTATCCCGGGCACTATGCCCCTGAAGTAAAAAATGAAATTAAAATCACAAAGCCCGATTTATTTATCAGCGGACATTCGCACATTTTAAAAATAATGCCTGATAAAAACATTCCCGGATTACTGCATATCAATCCTGGAGCTGCCGGCATACATGGTTTTCATCACTTGAGAACAATGGTAATGTTTACCATTGAAAATAAAACGATAAAAGATCTGGATGTGATTGAACTGGGGTTGAGAGGATCAATGGAGAATGTAAATTTGCTTTCAGGCGATTAATTTTCTGAAAAATAATTCGCAACTAAGAAATACTGTTCCGAATTCAGTATCCTCAACAATTCAAACACTCTGAGTCTTTTCGTTCCTGAAGGCTGAACCTGTGAAATATCTTAATCCTGAAACTCCAGGTTATAAAGGATTCGCTCAGAGCTGTCACAAACAACAATAAATTTTTGATAGAGTTCTGCAACACGCTGATTAGATTTCCACTTTTCATGTATCAGATTCATGTGATTGAAATCCTTTAACTCTAATTCCATCACTAAAGTATAAGCGGGACCTGTGAGGTCTGTTAATACTCTGATTTTAAAATCACCATCAGGCTTTAAAGCCTTAATCATTTCAGTCCACAGAGTTTTGGCCTCTTTCATTTTTCCGAATTTAATCCGGAAGATATTTTTCTCGATAATCATAAATTTAATTTTTTGTTAATTGGTCAGTAAACGGATTAAACTATTTGCGCTGACTAAATTCAGGCTATTATTTTTCACCATAAATTACCCAGGCACTGGCATCAAAAACAACTTTGCCGGGAGAATATTTTTGATGTATGGCATCAAACACTTCACTTTTGATTTTAGCTTTCATTGCATCATCAGCTTTACTCAGTGCTGCCACAAAAGGCGCTGCTACTTCAGTCATCAGATTCCAGTAAACATCAGCTGTTCCACATCTCAACTGACTTGTAACTTCTTTTACCGAAGTGTTTTTAAAACCGGCTTTATGAAATACATTGCTGATAAAATCTTTTTCGGCACAGCGAAACATACCCGGTGCTCCCGGAGGTGGTGGTGACAGATTCATGTTTTTGTTGATAGTGCCTCCGGCAACTGTTACCAGAAATTTTTTTCTGGGCCATTCCATACGGCTGTGGCTACTCTGCTCCCCGGTTTTAATACGCGATACATTTCTTTGGCAGCAAGCAATACATCTGGGAAAAACATGAAACCAAAACGGCAACTAATGGCATTAAAACTATTGTCGTGAAAAGGAAGTTCGCATACATCACAAACTTTTGTTTCAACATTCTTAATTCCGAGAGTGACTGCATTTCTGCGAGCAATTGCAAGCATATCATCTGATAAATCGGAGAGAAAAACTTTTCCGTTTTTTAATTTGGAGGCAATGGTGAGACCTGGTTGGCCTGTACCGGAAGCAATATCTAAAACCGCAGAATCATTTTCAGCATGAATGAGGCGGATGATTTCATCTCCCATTGGTTTCAGAAACTCTGAGTTTAATTTATCCCACTTTTCCCAACCTGCTGAGAATTTATTCCAGGAATCTTTTTGCTGTTCTCTGATTTCAATAAGTGGCTGTTCCATTTTTGAAATTATTTTTCAATTCCAAAAATAATATCGCAAAAAGGCAATGTTGAATTATGAATGTTAAAACCACTTGTTTAAAACTTGTTTTTAGATGAATTCAAGATTTTTATCTACACAAGAGACAAACTTTTGGCTTGTGCGAGGTGATGTTTTCCTCTGATTCCAACCCGGCAGGTCGCGTTAGCTCCTGCTGGGTTGTTTACGTTTTACATCCAGCAGGAATCTTCGATAACCTGCCGGGAGTCAGGAAAGTTGCATTACCTACGCCCACCCGTAGTCCTCAATGGCGCTGACACGTTTCTATTTTAGCAACAAACAGATCAGGAATTTTTATTTTTTAAACCTGGTTCTTTCTATACCTTTTAATTTAATATAAAACCTGTGTTTGCTTTTTAATGGTTTACTATAAATCCTTACTCCATTTACTGTCTTCACCACCTTCCCCCTGAAATGTTTGTATTCCATTTCCTTTACTGAGTTAACATAGAATTCGTTTTCTATAAAAAAGAAGGATGGTTGTTCTTCTGAAAATGAAAATGCAAGAAAGTTCCTGAACCTAACCGGTGATGACTTATAGTCGAATTCCTCGATATGCTCTGTAGTTTTCTTTGCCGGCTTATCATTACGATTGGTAACAACACTTATAGTTCTATTGCCAAATCTGTATTTAAAATCATCGAATAAGGAAAAATTGATGTCGGGATATATGTATGATTGGGGAGGAATTATTGTAACACGCTCAGGTTTTTTTGTTTTCGCTTTTGACACTTCTGTGCTGAATCCTTCATACATAGTAAAACCAGGCAATATTAACGGTCCATTGTAGTAAAAGCCTGTTTGATGAGATGATCCTACTGATATTGTAGTTTGCTCATCATTCCAATAGTTAAACTTATTGCTGTTATAGATGAATGATGATTTTTTCCAGTCAATATAAATGGGTTTGTCCGTCTTGTTAAAGATTGAAAAAGCCATCACACCTCTTGTAGTCCAAAATTCATAAAGTATTTTTAATGTGTCTGATTCATATTCATAATAATCATTTTTCAGTTTAATGTCTGAAAAACCTTCCTTCGGTAATGTATCAAAAATCTGAATACTATATTTCGTACAGCCTGACAAAATCAGTGAAATGAAACTCAATAACAATAAAACTTTTTTCATATTAAACCTGCATTTTTACAATCAATACATTGCAAATCTAATTAAACCTTCTTGACTCTTGACAGCGTGCAGAGCTACGTACCGCTAACTATTTAATTCAACTTTTTTTGCTCTGTTTTTCAGATTCTACCTCAACCTATCGGCAGAGCGAACTAAGTTTTCGTCATGACGGATGCTGCGCATAGCGAGAAAAATCCACAGCAAGGAAACTACCAGCAGATACATGCCTGCATGATAAATGGGTTTGACATTGGCAATAAGACCATCGGACTTACGAAATACAAGAAAAATAAATATGACGGCAGCCAGAATGAGCAAGCTGCACAGGCGCAGTTGCAGTTTGCGGTTGCGAAACATGAATATGCATACAAGCCCCAAAACAATAAGAGCTGCATTATAAATACTGTAGAGGGGTACAGGTGTTGTTTGTGTGAGTGCATTGTCCTGAAAAACCTGAATGTTGGTGATGGAAAAAATTTGCATGTTGCTGCCCTCTATGGCAGTGCACAGCGGAAGTGCATAAAGTGCAGCACAGGAGAGGACGAAGAGCAGAAGATAGATGGACTGGATACGCTGAATCATGAATAGTTGTTAAAAAATTATGATGCGGTAAAGATACATGTAAGTGAATATATTTTGATGAAGCATTTGCACAACCGGAATTTTTGTTATACGTTTGCAGCGCATTCTGAGCGTTAAACCATAATCTTTTTTTTGTGCGTTCAGATAACCGGCATCCATAAAACATTTCTGTTTAAATAATACAAAGCCACATTTATTTTTTTATTTATATCAATTTAATTCATGTACGACATACTTGAGCTTAGCGACAAACTCGTTGCCGAACTGCGCGAGATAGCTAAAGGACTAAACATTGAACACTATGAAGGCCTGAAAAAGCAAGATTTAATTTATAAAATTCTGGATCATCAGGCCATACATCCGGAACTTGCCAAAGCCAAAAAACAGGAGAAAGCCAAGCCTGAAAAGGTAAAGGAAGACAAACCCAAGGCTGAGAAAAAAGAAAGTAAGCCTGAAGAAGTTGAGGCACCTGCATCAGCAGAGCAAAAACCTGAAACAACAGAGGAGAATACTCAGGAGGCTGAGCGCCCCCGCAGAAAGCGAGTGATACCGGAAGGAGTGGCTCACAGAAAAGAAAATGCAACTGCGCAAAATGTCCAGCAACCGGCAGCGGCTGCTGCAACAGCTGAACCGGCAAGCACTGCTGAAGAAAAACCTGCCGGTATTGCTCCTGCTCCACAGGGCGATTACCAGAACCGCGAAAGAAACCGCGAACGCAGATTTACGGAGCATAGCAATAATCAGCAAAACAACAATCAGCAGAATAATTTTCAGCAAAACCAATACAGAAATCAGAATATTGAATACACCGAATTTGACAGTGCCATCACAGCCGAAGGTGTGCTTGAGATCATGCAGGAAGGATATGGTTTTTTGCGGTCATCGGATTATGATTATCTGAGTTCACCGGACGATGTGTATGTAGGGCAATCGCAGATAAAAGCATTTGCTCTGAAAACAGGTGATACGGTGAGAGGAAAAGTGAGACCACCGCGTGAAGGAGAGAAATTTTTTCCACTTACCAAAGTAGAAATGATAAACGGATTAGAGCCAACGATAGTGAGAGACCGAATTCCGTTTGATTATCTGACTCCGTTGTTTCCGCATGAAAGGCTGAACCTTTCAGGCGAAAACAGTACGATGAGTACACGCATCATGGATATGTTTGCTCCCATAGGTAAAGGACAGCGCGGACTGATAGTAGCTCAACCCAAAACAGGAAAAACTGTTTTGCTGAAAGAAGTAGCCAATGCCATTGCAGCCAATCATCCGGAGGTATATCTGATAGTATTGCTGATAGATGAGCGCCCTGAAGAGGTAACAGATATGGCACGCAGCGTAAAAGCAGAAGTTATATCATCAACCTTTGATGAGCCTGCCGAGAAGCATGTGAAAATTGCCAACCTTGTATTGGAGAAAGCCAAGCGACTGGTGGAATGCGGACATGATGTGGTGATAGTGCTTGACTCGATAACACGACTGGCACGTGCCTACAACACTACGGCACCTGCATCAGGAAAAATATTGTCGGGAGGTGTGGACTCAAATGCACTGCATAAGCCAAAAAGATTTTTTGGAGCTGCGCGTAAGATTGAAAAAGGAGGTTCGCTGACCATTATAGCCACAGCACTTATTGATACCGGTTCGCGTATGGACGAAGTGATTTTTGAAGAGTTTAAAGGAACAGGAAACATGGAGTTGCAATTGGATCGCAAGCTCAGCAACAAGCGTGTTTATCCGGCTATAGACCTTGTGGCATCAAGTACAAGGAGAGAAGACTTGTTGCTCGACAGAAAAATGCTGGAGCGTATGTGGGTGTTGCGCAATCACCTTGCCGATATGAATCCAATGGAGGCAATGGAGTTTTTGCTCGAAAGACTGAGAGGTACCAAATCGAATGAGGAGTTTCTGATTTCGATGAACAGTTAAACAAGGCTTTTAATAAATATTTTATTCATCAGGAAGACGTTCGATGTCTTCCTTTTTTATTGCCTTTTTGGGAGGTAAAGTTCCGAAAACATAATCCCACAGCGGATTGGAAACAGCAAAGGCAGTATTTTCGGATTTGTAGTGATGGAGGCTGTGATGCTTCCACAAAATACTGAGGAAATTATGCGGCTGACGGTAGCGATGCACGGCATAATGAATATATAAATAAGCTGCATAGCCAAGGATGAATCCTGCGAAAAAAGGATATCCGTTTTTCCCTAATAAAACTGTGAAAAGGAAAAAGAACATTGCAGCAAGCACCAACGAGAGCACAACAGGCATGGCCAGACGGTCTTTGTCTTTTGGAAAATGATGATGCACTCCGTGAATTTTGTACTGCATTTCCTTTTGCTTTTGAGTGTTGGCTTCGAAATGAAAAAGAAAACGATGAATGAGATATTCGAATAAAGTAAATACCATCCATCCTGCAAAAAATAATAGCATAAGTGCATAAACAGGCAGTGGTAATGACCATGCAGCATACACCGCTACTGCCACACCGGTGAAAGAATAAAGTAATACAGGCACTAAGAAATTGGTACGTGTGAGACGTTCGAGAAAAGAGTTCTTAAACAATGTTGCAGAACCCTTATTTGAAACTTTAAAGTTCTCCATACACTATGTATTAATAAAAATTACTTCCGCTTCTTTTTGTACTTTTCTATATAACCAATTAACCGGTAAGCAAGTTTTGCCAAAGTAAATTCAGAGAGAATGCTTCCTTTGGCGGGAGCACATTCCACAATATCGAAACCGATAATATTTTTCTGAGAAGCTACTTTCTGAAGCATATTCAGTGTTTCACTCCAGAAAAGTCCATTTGGTTCGGCAGTGCCAACGGCAGGCATAATAGAAGGATCAAATCCATCGGCATCAATGGTTACATACACATTGTCAGACAAATCGGCCACCACTTTATCAGCCCACTTGCTGTTGCTGCGAATCTGATGTGCGTAATATGTATGAATTGATTTTGATTTTTTAATCAGCTGTGCTTCTTCAATACACTGAGCACGTATGCCCACCTGCACCAGTGGAATGCCAAGGTCGTGGATACGTTTCATAACACTGGCATGCGAGTAAGGATTGCTGTGATAAGCTTCGCGCAAATCGCTGTGTGCATCAATCTGCAATACAGAAAAATTTTTGAAAAACTTCTGATGAGCTTTTACAAATCCGAGTGTAACGGTATGCTCGGCACCTAAAGAAACCACAAACTTTTTGTCTTTGAGCAAGAGTGATGTCTGCTCTTCGATAAAATCAACAGCTTTCTTGTCGTGGCGGCCTTTGAAATCGAGAGGTTTTAAAGTGGCAATTCCTGCTTTGCGGTAAGTTTCCATGTCGAGTTCTTCATCATAAAGCTCGACATACTGAGATGCTCTGACAATGGCAGCAGGACCTTTGTCGGAGCCTGAAAGATATGAACTTGTATATTCATAAGGAACCTGCTGAATGACATAATGGGAATTGGCATAAGAAAAAAATTCTTCTTCGGGAATGCCGAGAAAATTTTGTGCAGTTCCGAGTGCTTTTATCATGATGCAATTTTTTCTTTAACCAACGCTGCTGCCTCTTTCAGTTGAATTGCTGAAAATACTTTGAGGCCTGATTTGTCAATAATAGATTTTGCTTCTTCGGCATTGGTGCCCTGCAATCTTACGATGATGGGAACAGGAATGGCTCCGATATTATTATAAGCATCAACAATACCCTGTGCCACACGGTCGCAACGGACAATACCTCCGAAAATATTTACGAGAATGGCTTTAACATGCGGGTCTTTGAGAATAATACGGAACGCCTGCTCCACACGTGCAGCATTGGCAGTGCCACCTACATCGAGGAAGTTGGCAGGTTCGCCACCGGAGAGTTTGATAATATCCATAGTAGCCATTGCAAGACCGGCACCATTGACCATACAACCTACATTGCCATCAAGCTTTACATAGTTCAAATCATGTTCAGCTGCTTCTACTTCAGTAGGATCTTCTTCGGTTTTGTCGCGCATGGCTTCATAATCAGGATGACGGTACAATGCGTTTTCATCCAGATTTACTTTGGCATCAACAGCCATAATTTTGTCATCAGAAGTTTTTAAAACAGGGTTGATTTCAAAAAGCGAAGCATCGCAACTTAAATAAGCTTTATATAATGCTGAAACAAACTTTGTCATTTCTTTAAATGCATTGCCGCTAAGCCCTAAGTTGAAAGCAATTTTTCGTGCCTGAAATGCCTGCAGTCCAACCTTGGGATCAACCTCTTCTTTAAAAATCTTGTCGGGCGTTTTGGCAGCTACTTCTTCAATATCCATACCTCCTTCGGTAGAATACATGATGATATTTCGTCCTGCAGCACGGTTAAGCAAAACACTCATGTAAAACTCTGAAGTTTTTGACGGACCGGGATAATATACATCCTGAGCGATGAGTACTTTATTGACTTTTTTGCCCTGTGGACCTGTTTGCGGAGTTATCAGTTGCATTCCAATAATAGCAGAAGCTTTTTCCTTCACCTCATCGAGCGATTTAGCAAGTTTAACTCCTCCTCCTTTGCCGCGGCCACCTGCATGAATCTGGGCTTTAACTACCCAAAAATTGGTACCTGTTTGTTTTTGTAATTCTTTGGCTGCATCAACTGCCTCCTGAGGTGTATCGGCAACAATACCTTCCTGAATGGCCACACCAAAAGACTTGAGTATGGACTTACCCTGATATTCATGAATATTCATAAAGCGAAAAAAATTTTGACAAAATTAGTTTATTAAAACAAAATTTACCGGAAATGAAGCGGTAAAATTATTTTACGGGAGATAAAAAAATTAAAAATTGTAATGTGTGATGAAAAAATAAATGAAGATGAGAAGCAGGATAACAACCGTACCCATCTCCTGAAGGAAACTGTAATCCCTGTAAGTATAATCTTCATTAAAACGAGCCATACGACTGAAGGACTATAGGAATGAGGATGTAAAGAAAAATAATTCAAACTAAACCTCAAAATTTTTTTAACTTTTTTATGCTTTACCTACTTGTTTATCTAATAAATACCTACTTTTGAAATCCTTAAAAATCAAATATTAATTATAGTAGCTAAAAATCAAAGTAATGAAAAAACTGTTTACTACACTTTGTCTCGGTTTAACAACCTTGTGGGGATTTTCGCAATCCAACTGTTATTTCGAGGAAAACATGGATACCATTGATGTGGTTACATCTACTCCGGTCAATGCCTGGGTTAAGAACACACGATTAGCATTTACCGGCAACGGTTGCGATTCAGCGTCCATACAGAACGGAGTTACAACTTATCTCGAAACAGATCCGATAGATCTTTCTGGATACTTCTATGTAACTTTGACATACAGGCAAATTTGCCGTATTGATTTCTTTGACCGTGGAGATGTAGAAATTTCTATTGACGGTGGTCAAACCTGGACAACTTTAACACCGGCTGAATTTGACAATACATTGCCTGATTATGCAGCATTTGCAGGTCAGCTATATTGGTCATCTGCTACATCATTAGACTGGTTACCCGGAGATGTTACAACTGTAACGGATAACTCCATGTGGCATCTTGCCCGATTTGACCTCTCACAATATGGAGGAGCAACGGATTTCCGTTTGCGTTTTAAATCATCAGACGCCAATGGTGGCGGTTCAGGCGGATATCCGGGATGGTTTATTGATGATATTTGCATTCAGGCAGCCGTATGTGAGTTAGTACCTCCTACTATTACTTTCAACAATGGATACCCTCAAGGAACAGTTTATAATCTTGGACCATTTAACATTACAGCTCAGATAAATGATGCATCAGGCATTCTGGTTGCAACTTTTGACTACACAATCAATAATGGTGCTCCAATCAGCTTGCCCATGACTGATATGGGAAATGGTGATTTCACCATCTCTGTACCGGCAGTAAATGACGGAGATACTATTTGTTACACCATTACAGCCATAGATAATTCAGGCTGCTTTAACTCGGAAACATTCCCTAATAACGGAACCTGTGTAAGTTTTGTGGCTTCGCAGGGCATAACCTTCCCTTACTGTGATAATTTCGACAACCAGAATATATGGACAGAAACCGTAGGTAATGCAACCTCATCGCACTGGGGGCTTGGTGTTCCTACCGGATGGCCGGGTTCAGCACATTCCAGTCCTAATATCTGGGAAGTGGCATTGAATACCCCTTATACCAACAGTTCACAAGCGTATTTAACTTCTCCACCATTGTCTTTCCTTGGCGTGTTTAATGCGCAAATTGAAGTTTGGTTAAATGCCAATTCAGAACAGAACTGGGATGGCGTGAGACTAGATTACTCATTGGATAATGGAACTACCTGGACCATTGTTGGAGCGGTTGGAGATGTATTCCCTATTGGAAGTAATTGGTATAATACCAACATCATTAACTCCAGCAGTCAACCCGGATGGTCAGGTAGCAGTGCTACCATTTCAGGTGCGGCAGGATGGTTTAAAGCAATGCATAAATTAAGTATGCTTGACAATCAGCCAAGCGTTTTACTGCGTTTTGTATTCACCTCTGATGCATCGTTAATATCTGATGGTTTTGCCATAGATGACCTTTGCATATTTGTACCACCACCACAAGATGCAGGAGTAACATTAATATCACAACCTCCGACACAGGCACCTGCAGGATTATGTATTCCTGTAGAAGTGACCATTACCAACTTTGGCAGTCAGCCTATAACCTCTACTCCTGTAACCTATACAGACGGACAAGGTAACACACAAACAGCTACATGGACAGGAACACTTGCCCCCGGAGCATCTACACAGTTTACCATTACTCCATGTTATACCATACCATCAGGCGCATTTAGTTTGTGTGCATATACTTCCTTACCAAATGATGGATTGGCATTTAATGACACAACATGTATGAGTGGTGTTGGAATTCCTGTATTAACACTTACTTCATGTGATGATTTTGAATCTGGAAACAACGGATGGGTTTCAACACCAACCGGTGGAGGTAATCAGTGGCAATTGGGAACTCCTGCTTATGGAGCTACTTCAGGTGCTCACTCAGGAGTAAATGCATGGGATATCAACCTTGCTTCAGCTTATTTTGCAAATGAAACGGATACTTTATTTACTCCAATATATGATGTAACCGGTTTGACAGCAAGTAACCTTAGCATGTCGTTCTGGCGCAATCATAATACTTCCGCCTCTGATGGATTCTGGGTGGAATATACTCTTAACGGTAATAACTGGATACGCTTAGGTTCAGTTGCTGATCCAAACTCTTCCAATTGGTATAATAATGCCAATTTGAATAATACCAGCCTACCTGCATTCAGCGGCAATTCTTCAGGATGGATTAAATCTACCTATTTCCTTAATAATATATTGGCATCCAATCCTACAACCATACGTTTCAGATTCATTTTTGCTGCTTCTGTATTCTCAGTAGGAGGCGATGGTGTTTCTATTGACGATTTCTGTGTAACAATACCCTGTCCTAACGATGTAGGTGTTACTACAGTAGGTTCTTATAACACTTTCCTGGGTAACACATTGCCTGCAGGAACACAGGATTCAATAAGAGTTATTATCCATAATTATGGAACAAACACTGTTAACAGTGTCAATATTTCTTACTCTATAAACGGTACGGTTATCACTCCTCCATATACATGGACAGGCACTTTAGCTCCAAACGGAAATGTAACATTAATTCTGCCTACTTCATATACAACTCCCGGAGGTCAATACACTATATTAGCATGGACAGATCTTACCGGTGGTGATTGTGAACCGGCTAATGACTCTTTGCCGGGCAGTGCAGTAGGTGTTCCGATAATAACCGTTAATTACAATAATTCGTATTGTGATGATTTTGAAAACGGAAACATCGGATGGACGGCAAAAAATCCCGGACCACCGGATACCAACTGGGAATTTGGTACTCCAAATTTCGGTACTACCAATACAGCTTACAGTGGCGTAAATTGTTGGGATATCAATCTGACAAGTTCTTATGGCCCCTCTGCAAATGCTGAATTATATACTCCGATATTTGATTTATCGAATGCAGTAGATACGCGACTTGAATTTTATCAGAATGTTGCTTCTGAATCAGGTTGGGATGGAACGCGTATGGAATACAGAATTGGAAATGGTCCCTGGACGATTTTAGGAACACCATGTGATACTGTATTCAACAGCCAATATAACTGGTATAATGAATCAAGTTTGAATTCATCAACACAATATGCATGGACTGCAGGAACCCAGAATTGTTCGCTTCCGGCAGGATGGTTCAGAACTTATACTCGCCTGGGAAGTATTTTTGACAACCAGCCGCAGGTACAGTTCAGATTTATTTTTAGAAGTGATGGATCTATACAAACAGATGGTTACTCGATTGACAATTTCTGTATGACTGTGCCCGTACCATTAACTGTTACACCATTACAAGTTTCAACAGCTAATCCCGGCCCACCATTTATTTTACCGGGTCAGAATATTCCGTTCAAGTCAAAAATTTTCAATGACGGAACTTCTGCAGTTACAAGTCTTGTAGCAACACTGTCTATTGACGGTAATATCATTTCAAATGATACTGTTGTTCCTGGCACACCATTAGCACCAAGCACATCTATGTTCTATACGTTTGCCAATTCATGGGCAGCATCACCTGGATATCATGATGTGTGTGTTTCTACTTATTATCCAAATCAGTCTCCCGATCTTAAACCTATTGGCGATACTGTTTGTGTTGTGATACAGGTATTTGATTCTGCTTCAGTAAATGCCAATGCCACTCAGAAATGTTATGACTTTGAAAGTGGTTATCGCTGGGTAACATTGAATGCTTCATCATATACCAATAACACAAGCTGGGATTTAGGTACATCAAGTAAATTTGGCGGACCTCACAGTCCGGTAAATGCATGGTTTACCAGCCTTACCAGTCAATATCCTAACCGTGACACTTCAGCTCTTTATTCACCTGTATTTTCTGTAACAGGAGGATTAACTTATAATCTGAACTTCTGGCATAGCTTTATGACAGAGCGTAATGAAGATGGAGGTACCGTTGAATACTCTACAGACTTTGGAAATACATGGACTGCACTTGGTGACGACCATGATCCAAACTGGATGAATACTTACAGCATTACTGCTTTAGGATCTGTTCCTCCTGTTCACCCGGGATGGTCAGGCAACAGCAACGGATGGAATCAGGTAAATCATGATTTATGTCTTCCGGTTGCAGGCACACAACAAATTATATTCCGTTGGAGATTTAATTCTGACTTCAGTGTGCGTGATGACGGTTGGGCAATTGATGATGTATGTTTTGAAGTAAAATCACCAATTACTACCTGCTCTACAGGAATTGAAGATCTGCCACATGGTATGGATTTGATACAGAACAATCCAAATCCATTCAGCGATCAGACAACCATTTCGTTCAGCATTGCTGATCATGGCATGACGCAATTGAGTATAGTAGATGTTACAGGAAAAGTTTTAATGACACCTGTAAATACAGAACTTTCTGCAGGTGCTTACTCAGTAACAGTTAATGCACGCGATTTGGCAAGTGGTGTTTACTTCTACATTCTGAAACATAATGACAATCAGATAGTGAAGAAAATGGTTATTGCGAAATAATCTTTTGAATTAAGGATAAAAAGAGGTTGCCTGTATGGCGACCTCTTTTTATTTTATGGTGAAAGGTATTTTTATTTTCTTTGCGTGCCCGAAAAATACATTGGGGATGTAGCTCAGTTGGCTAGAGCGCTTGCATGGCATGCAAGAGGTCGTGGGTTCGAGTCCCATCTTCTCCACTCTTTTCTTACTTACCAACCTTTGTAATTATTTCAAACCTGAAATATCAATTTGCCTTAATATCATTCAAACAAAGTCAACCTGACACTGTCTTTAACTTTCAATTTGCCTAATTTTGCAGAATGGATGATAAAACAAAAGAGCGATTATATAAAAAGCCTGAATGGCTGAAAGTAAAATTGCCAATCGGTGAAGAATACAGAAAAGTGCGTGGGCTGGTTGACAATTATAAACTACATACGATTTGCGAGAGTGGCAACTGTCCTAATATGGGCGAATGTTGGGGAGCAGGCACAGCCACTTTTATGATACTTGGAAATATCTGCACACGCTCCTGTCAGTTTTGTGCAGTTGCCACAGGAAGACCTTTGGCTCCCGATTTGGAAGAACCCCATCGCGTAGCCGAATCAGTAAAACTGATGCGTGTTAAACATTGTGTGATAACCAGCGTTGACCGTGACGACCTGAAAGACGGAGGATCTGAAATTTGGGCAGAAACTATCAGAAAAGTTCGCGAGTATTCGCCAGGCACCACTATGGAAACACTGGTTCCTGATTTTGCAGGTAAATGGGAAAACCTTGAACGTGTGATGACAGAGAAGCCGGAAATCATGTCCCACAATATTGAAACCGTTCGCAGAACAACACGACTGGTGAGAGTGCAGGCAAAATACGAACGCAGCCTTGAAGCTTTAAGACGTATCAATGCATTTAAACTACGTACCAAATCAGGTATTATGCTCGGCCTTGGCGAAAAACACGAAGAAGTAATTGAAACGATGAACGACTTGCTTGAAAACGGTGTACACATTCTAACACTTGGACAATATTTACGACCCACAACAAAACATCTGCCTGTGCAGGAATTTGTTCACCCTGATAAATTTGCCGAGTATAAACAATTAGGCCTTGAAATGGGTTTTAAGTATGTCGAAAGCGGACCTTTGGTGCGTTCGAGTTATCATGCAGAAAGACATCTTACTTTTAATATTGAAAATTAATTTCCATCAATTATGATCAGAGTTGCAATTAATGGTTTTGGACGGATAGGCAGAACCGTTTTAAAAAAACTAATTACCTATAACGAAGTTGAAATTGTTGCCATCAACGATTTGACATCGCCTGAAACACTTGCTCACTTATTTAAATACGACAGCATTCACCGTAAATTTTCAGGAACAGTCAGCTCGACTGAAAAATCTCTTGTCATCAATGGAAAAGATATTCCTGTGTTTGCTGAGAAGGATCCTTCACTCCTGCCCTGGAAAAAATTAAATGTAGATGTGGTGATTGAATCAACAGGACATTTCACAAAAGCTGAACTTGCGGAAGCACATGTAAAAGCCGGTGCGAGGAAAGTTATTATATCAGCTCCCGGAAAAGGTGATTTAAAAACGGTAGTACTTGGTGTGAATGAGCATATACTCGATGGCAGCGAAAAAGTAATATCCAATGCAAGTTGCACAACGAACAATGCAGCACCCATGCTGAAAATTTTAGATGATAACTGGGGAATAGAAAGTGCTTACATCACTACTGTGCATGCCTATACCGGGGATCAGAATATACACGATGCGCCTCATAAAGATTTGAGAAGAGCGCGTGCTGCTGCCAACTCCATCATTCCAACCACAACAGGAGCTGCAAAAGCACTTACTGAAATATTTCCAAATCTTAAAGGGAATATTGGCGGAGCAGGAATAAGAGTGCCTGTTATTGATGGTTCACTCACTGATATTACCTGCATTTTAAAAAAACCTGCAGATGTGGATAGCATTAACAAAGCATTTAAAAATGCATCTGAAACAACCATGAAAGGAATTATTGAATACACATCAGACCCTATAGTATCTTTCGACATTATAGGAAATCCATACTCATGTATTTTCGATTCGTTGCTTACCTCAGTGTTAGGTACTATGGCAAAGATTGTAGGTTGGTATGATAATGAAATGGGATACAGCACTCGGCTTGCCGAACTGACTGTGATGGTTGGAAAAAAATAATTGGCAATGTTTGCAGATACTATTTTGATGATCAGACCCGATTCGTTTGGGTATAATCATCAGACTGCTGCAAGCAATTCTTTTCAGCACAGCAGCAAACTTGGCTCCGATGAATTGAGAAGAGCTGCAATCAAAGAATCTGAAAAACTGCGACAGACTTTGGTGGATAATGATATTAAAGTGCTGTATATGTATCAGCAATCAGGTATAAACTTGCCCGATGCCGTTTTTCCAAACAACTGGTTTACTACACATGCAGACGGAACGATAATTCTTTATCCGATGTGTTCGCCATCAAGGCGCGAAGAATACAATTCAAAAATCATTGACTATCTCTCCTATAATTTTGAAGTAGAGCAAATTGTTGATTTAAGAGATTACGCCCTGAAGGAACAATTTCTGGAAGGAACAGGAAGTCTTGTTTTTGACACAAGAAATAAAATAATATTTGCGGCAGACTCCATCAGAACAAATTCAAATCTTGTTGAGAAAATTTCAGAACATTGCAGTATGCAATCATGCAACATTGCTTTTCTTGATGACACACATCAGCAAATTTATCACACCAATGTGTGTTTAAGTGTTGGCAATAACTTTATGGTTGTTGCAGAAGATAATATTGCCGATGAGGCAGGAAAAATTAAACTGAAAAATCTATTAGCCGAGACAGAAATAGAGGTAATTAAAATTACCCGAAATCAGTTGAATAATTTTTGTGGAAATATATTACAGTTGCAGAACAGCAAGAAAGAACCTGTTTTAGCAATGTCAACCAAAGCTTATCAGTCGTTTGAACCATCTCAGATTAAACAACTCGAAAAACATACATCAATCATACATTCCGACATTCCTCATATTGAAGCTACGGGTGGTGGAAGCGTGAGGTGTATGCTTGCTGAGATATTTTTGAAACCTAAAAATCTCAACTAATTTCTGTAAAATTTTTTCAATTCCAGTAAAGCATTATTCATTAACTGACCCTTGGGCTTTTCTCTGAGTTCATTCAGTTTCATGTCGGTTACGGATATTGTTCCATTAAAAAATACCGTATTTATTCTGTTATTTTCTAAATCAATAACAGCAAAATGCTCTCGACTTCCGGCAATAAAACTCTTTGGAGGAACAGTATCAAACAAGTCTGTTCCAAAGCTAAACTTATCGGATGATGTAGTACAATGAAAAATATCATGCAATAAAGTAGGTACAACATCGTAATGTGAAGTAAATTTTTTGATATGCGCAGGTTGTTTTCCCGGCCATGAAATAATAAACGGAACCTGCAGCTGATACTTAGAAAAATTACTGGTATGTCCCCAGTAATTTTTTTTATTCTCGTTAAACTCTTGTCCATGATCGGACGAAATGATGATGACAGTGTTTTCTGTGAGATTCTTTTCTTTTAGCCTGTCTAATACTTGTCCAATCAGTGAATCAGTAAACCACACTGTATTCTTATAACTGTTATAAAACTCCGTTGGATCACAGTCATTTGACAATTTTGAAAAATCAATAACATCCCAATACGGTTTAAACGGATGCGGAAACTGAGGTGGAATATTATAATTGTGCGGTGTATCATAAAACAGAAATCCAAAAAATGGATTGCCGGTAGTACTTGTATCAATCCAGTTGCAAAAATCCTTGGTTATCTGTATATCTCTTTCATAAAATTTATTTCCGGGTGTTTTCAGTCTTACATCTTTCATTCCTGCAAAAACGGTTTTATCAAACTCAGGGCTGGTAAGTGGTGCACTTGCATATATGGCATGCGTGTATTTAAATTTCTTCAGCACATCCATAAAAACAGGTGCAGTACGACTATAGAGAAAATCATTCCAGTATAAAGAAGGCAATGAATAGAACAAAGAAAAAATACCTCCACGCGTACCGTTGCTTCCGCTGTAATGCCTGTCGAAAGTAATTTTATCCTGTGCAAAGGAATAAATATTGGGCGATATTTCTTTGGTAAATGTTTCGTACTGCCATGCATCAATCAATATCCACAAAATATTTAAGTGAACGCTATCAGTATTCTGAAACTCCAGTTTTGTTAAAGGATAATGCAGAGTATTATTATCAAATTCGTCCATATTAATATCCTTATACCGATCGTTGGATTTTACTCCCATTTTAGCAAGTAGTTTATTAGCCTTCAACGGAAAGAAAAGCGGATAATACAAAGATGACTGTTGAATGGTACGGTAAGACACTGCGCTGGCCCAAACATGTGTAAACTGAGTAAATAAAAACAATGCCACCATCAGGTAAGCTATAACCTTACCATTCCTCAAAACTCCTTTTTCAGTTTTTCGCCATATAAATCTTGCAAGCAGATACAACAACATTAAAGTTACAATAAAGGCAGTGATTGCTTTTATATAAAGTATTGTGTCTAAAACAAAAATTTCGCTGAAAGCACCACCAAAAACCAGATTCAAAACAAATTCATTAATATGAAAACGATATAAATCAAAAACATAAGTATCGAGCAATAGCAGCAACAAAGTCAAAGTAGAAATTAATGCAACATACCAATGCAGGATATTTTTATTGCGTATAAAAAATATCAGAGGAATAAATAAGACTGCATAAACAATCATTGAAAGTAAAACGAAATGACTGACAGTAGCTGCGAACAGATAGATGACAGTAAGCCAGTCGCCATCAATTTGCATATATTTAAAATACCTGCTTGCAATGCAAATTGCCAGTATTGCTATTGAAAGAAAATACCATGCACCGGCCTTCAGATTTAACTTACGTTCAGCAACAGGCATTTCAGATTAGGTAAACTTTTTTAATTCAAGTTTATGGCCATCCCAGACAGCGTAAGTAAAATACATAATCCAATCGCCCAGATTAATATAACGGCTGTTCTCTATTTGTTTATCAATCGGTAAATGTCTGTGACCAAAAATATAATAGTCATAATGACGGGTCCTTTCGGTTTCTTTTATGTATTGAACCAAAAACTCTTTGTCGTCTCCAAGATAAACGGCATCATGATGGCCGGTATGTTGCCTGCTTTTACGGCTCCAGAAATTAGCCATACTAATACCAAAATTGGGATGCAATCTGGCAAACAGCCACTGACAAAATTTATTGGCAAAAACTTTTTTAATGAACTTATATCCATGATCTCCCGGGCCTAAGCCATCGCCATGCCCAATTAAGAATTTGCTGCCGTTGAAATCATATTCTTTAGGCTCTCTCAGTAATTTAACACCTATTTCCTGCGGCAGGTAATCGAACATCCACATGTCATGATTGCCCGTAAAAATGGTTACGGGAATTCCGTAATCAGTAAATTCTGCCAATTTTCCCAATAATCTTACATAGCCTTTAGGTACCACATGCCGGTATTCAAACCAGAAATCAAACACATCGCCCAAAATAAATAATTCTGATGCCGTGGGTTTAATTTCATCCAGCCAACGGCATATTTTCTTCTCCCTTACAAGACTCTCATCATAAGAAGGAACACCAAGGTGAAAATCGCTGAAGAAGTATATTTTTTTCTGACTCAAAACCTTTTTCTGAAAACGGTGCTAATTTCTACATTTTAACGATACAAATTCATAACTCCTATTCAACCAAATAACAATTGTTTTTACTCAAAATCCTTACACTTAAAACAACTTGAGGAAATTGTAACCACCCCGGCAGGCAAGGCGTATACACCGCATCGAAAATATCATTTTAATATGAAAAGATTTACATACCTCTTGTTGTTCATGTTGGCTGCAATAAACGTATTTGCCCAAACTGAAAAAACCAAATCCCCGGTTTCAAAAGAATATGTGTTTGAAATGCCTTATATGGATTTGGATAAACAAATGAAATCGTTTAAATCAACATTAAATGAAATCCCCGGCCTGGAATTTTATGGATTTTGCGAAAGCCGAAAGTTGTTAATGGTGCGAATGCCTGAATCCAGTCTGATCAAATTTCAAGACGTGTTAGAAAGTCATGACTACTTATATCGTGTAAAAAGAGAAGGCACATTCCAAAGTGCTGAAAAGGACTGCAATGCCAAAGATGAAATCAATTATAGTCGTTCAATCAATTAAACATTAAAAACAAAAAAGTTAAAATATGAAACAATATTTAACATTTGGAAATATAGTATGCATTGTATTGTTGATTCTTTCGAATCTGCAGGTACAGGCACAATGTACAGGTGGTTCCAATGGAGGAAGCATTACTCCAACAAACAGTTGGAATACAACTTCTGTACGCGGGCAATACTATTACTCTTTCTCTGCCACAGCAGGGTACACTTATTATTTTTCTTTCTGTGGCGCTGATGGAGGTAGTTCAAGTTATAATACGCAGATAACAATTAACACCAGTGGAGGTGTAGCTGTGCCCGGAGCTTACAATGATGACTATTGCGGAAGCCGCTCTTATCTGGAGTGGACTTGTGCAACATCAGGAACATACAGGGTTGTTACATCAAGAAGTAATTGCAATACCCAATGGAACTTAGGAACGCTTGCCTATAAATATTCAGTGCCATGCCCTGTAGGGTTAGGAACAGGTTATACTGCCGTAGCTTCGTTACCATATACTATAGCTTCAGGAACTACTTGCGGTCAGGTTGATGATTTACGCAGTGGTGATATTGTAACATGTGGTGCAGCAAGTTATTATAATGGTGAAGATATGGCATGGTCATTTGTTCCATCAACAAGTGGAAATGTAACTGTATCATATACTGCAACCACTGCAAGTGTTCTTGCAATATATGAAGGATGTCCATTAGCTGGTAACGGTGGAAGTTGTATCAGTTCGCAAACAGGTGGAGGTTCCAAGAGTATTAGTTTTTGTGTACAGGCAGGAACTACCTACTATGTCTTGGTTGACAGCAGAACATCCCCGGGATGTTTTGCATTTACAAATTTTACCATAAGTGCTCCTGTATATGATGCATGGTGTATTAACTCTTGCCCCGGTGGATTAGGAGCGGATTTTACAGCCATTGGGTCGTTACCTTATAATATGGCTTCAGGAACTACCTGTGGAAACAATAACGATTTTGATGCAACAAGAATAGTTACATGCGGAACAGCAAATTATTATAATGGTGAAGACAGAGCGTGGTCATTTACTCCTGCAACAAGCGGAAATGTGACTGTTTCATACAATACAGGTGGTGCTAACAGAACTATTCTTTCGGTGTTTGATGCATGTCCGCTAACCGGTGGAGGTGCCAACTGTGTGGCCACTCAGGAAGGCACCGGAAATAAAAGTGTGAGCTTTTGTGCTCAGGCCGGAGTTACCTATTATGTTTTGATTGATTGTCAAACCAGCACTTCGTGTTTTGCTTTTACAAATTTCAATATCACTGCACCAACTTACAGCGTTGCTTGTGATTTTTCTTGTCCGGGTGGTTTAGGTACAGGTTACTCTACAGTAGCTTCTCTTCCATACACACTTGCTTCAGGTACAACTTGCGGCATGGTGAATGATATTGATGCTTCGAGAATAACAACCTGCGGTTCTGCAGCATATTTTAATGGCGAAGACAGAGTATGGTCGTTTACTCCAACTACATCCGGAAATATTACAGTTTCTTATTCATCAGGAGCTTCAGGGAATAATCTGGCTGTTTATGATGCATGTCCATTAAATGGCAATGGTGCCAATTGTGTAACCTATCAACAAGGTAACGGAAATAAGAGTGTCAACTTTTGCGCACAGGCAGGCACAACTTACTATGTAGTGATGGACTGTCAGTCAGGAACAGGTTGTTTAAACTTTACAAACTTTACAATCAGTGCACCAACATGCAATACAGGAACAGGTTTAACCAATATCAGTTCATTATCATTCTCTGCAAAATACCAAACAACATGTAGTGCGGTAAATGATTTAACATCAGGTAATACGCCAACATGTGGCAATAATACCTACAAAGCGGGAGAAGATTATGTTTACACTTTTACTCCTGCAACATCAGGAAATATTGTTATCAGAATTACTTCAAGTACTAATAATACCGGTGTGTTCTTATATGATGGCTGCCCGTCAGGTTGCGGTAGTGCTCCAAATTGTGTGGCTAATCAAACAGGTGACAATGATATTACATTGTGCGTTAATGTAACTGCCGGAACTACTTACTATCTTGTAGTAGATTCACGAGCCGCCTGTTTCCCTTATAAAATTTCTATTTCAGCACCTTCAACAAGTACGGCTGGAAATACATGTGCAACACCTGTGGTAATTGCAACTCTTCCATATACAAAATATCATGAAACAACTGCATGCTTTGGCAATGATTACACAAATGCTTCACCCGGTTCATGCGGTACAGGCTATGAGTCGGGCGAAGATAAAGTTTACAGTTTGGCTGTTGCATCTGCGCAGTGTATTTCAATAACAATTACAGGTGCAAGTACCAATGATATCGGATATCAGGTTTACAAAGGATGTCCAAGCAGTGGTTCTGCAACCTGCATTGGCTCGATGGGTGGTGCAGTAAGTGGTTCGTTAACCGGAAGTGTAACTTTACCTTCTGCAGGAGTTTATTATATCATAGTTGACACAAAAGCAAATCCATTTAACGCAGATTATAACATCAGCATTTCAAATAACAATACTGTTGCCAACGATCTTCCATGTAATGCACAGAGTATGGTATTAGGCAACTATTATACAGGTAATACACATTGTGCTGATGGCAGTGGAGAACCACCCGCACCTGCATGCTGGACCACTCCTAATTCTGTAAATACTGTATGGTATAGTTTTGTAGCACCTGCATCAGGCAATGTTACAGTAAGAACAGTACAGGGAACTATGGTAAAAACTCAAATTGCAGTATATAGCGGAACATGCGGCAGTGGAATGACCTTGGTTGATTGTAATACAAATGCACCATCTTGTGGTGGCTCACCTACATCTGTTTCGGAGTTGCAATTAACCGGATTAACATCAGGTCAGACATATTATGTTATGGTTGATGGTGAAGGTTCAGCAACAGGTTCATTCAGCATTTTTGCAATTGAAACCGGAACTGCCATACCACAAATTTTCGGACAGGAATGTTCAACACCAATCATTGTATGCAATAGTGAAATAAAAGTTGGTGATCCGGGATTCCAGGCATTTGGAAACAGTTGCGATTTTCCAAATAACAGCACCTGTCTTGCAAGAGCAGAAAGAGGATCCGGATGGTATCAGATAAATATTAATGCTACCGGTCGTTTAGAATTTTCTATTGTTCCCAACGACTGGATTGGAGCACCGACAACTGCCTGTACCGATTACGATTTTGCTATCTGGAAAATTGCAGGTGCGGGAGCAACTGATTGCAATGGAATAAAAGCCGGTGCTGCTGCAATAAGATGTAATTACAGCCCATTAGGTGTTACCGGGCTTTACAGCACAACTAATAATACTGCTCCGCCTGAATATCCTGGTTTTGGGGGAGCATATAATACAGGAATTAATGTTGTTGCAGGAGAAGTTTACTTGCTCATTGTAAGTAACTATACCAACAGCTCATCCGGATTTACTTTAAAGTTCCCTTCAGGTTCACCGGTAGATTATACAGCAGCAGGAGCAAATGCATACTGGACAGGTGCTGAAGATGATGATTGGTTTAATCCACTCAACTGGGGTGGTTGCAATATTCCAAGTTGTACTGTAAATGCAATTATTCCATTCTCGAGTGCTTATCAACCTAACGTAAAAACTGCAGGCGCTTCCTGCAAAGATTTAAATGTTGAAGCAGGAGGATCTTTAGCAATCAACAGTTTCCAGTATCTGACTGTTTGCGGAAACATTTCCAATAAAGGATTCTTAGATATAGCTCCGGGATCAGGATTCATGATGACCATTCCTGCAGTTAATCAGGATATAGACGGTAACCTTGTTGCCCCGAACAGAATTGGAAATATTCAGATAAATAAAAGCGGTGGTATTGTCACCTTAAAACAAAATATGGATATGCAGGGAAGTCTTACGATAAATGGCTCCAGTTCCAGATTTGATGCTTTAGACAAAACGCTTACTCTGAATGGAAACCTTACTAATGCTGCCGGACAATTTAATATGGGTAACAATGGTAATTTAGTATTATCAGGCACTACAACTCAGAATATTTATGATGTTGACACGCTAACAAATGTTATTGTAAATAAAACCGGAGGGACAGTAAATCTTTTAAGTAACATGAAGATTGGCCCAACAGGAAGTTTGAATTTATTATCTTCAAAAATTGTTACAGGTGCTAATGAGGTACAAATAATGAATGATGCATCCGCTGCTGTAAGCCCGGGTAATGCATCCAGCTATGTTGAAGGTTTGTTGAGAAGAAATGTGCCTTCAAGTATTTCAGCGCGCAACTATGATTTCCCTGTGGGTAATGCAACCAAAGGTTACCAGAGAATAAATCTTGATTTGTACAATGGAATTGATCCGTCAGTGGGAAGTATTCAGGCAAAATTTAATGAATTCTCCTCTGTAGTATGGAGTATTGGATTGGATGCACCCTGTTTGGTAAACTATGGTGACACTATGTTGAACAACGGTTACTGGACGCTGACTCCTGCAGGTACTGCAAACAGTCAGGCTAATGTAACACTTTACAACACCAACTATACAAATGCGAAATCCAATTTTACCGTTGGTACAAATCCTGAAGGACTTGGATGGATTATCCCTCCAATAATCACAGGGCCATGCGTTACACCACCGGTTACTGCTGTTCTCAGAAATGGTGTAGGAATGAATCTTCAGGCGGGTCAGCCTTTCTTAATGGGAACCTTACAGGGTAAACCATCACCATTGCCTGTCGAATTAATTTCTTTCGAAGCTACTGCCGGTGATTATTCGATATTCCTCACCTGGTCAACAGCGAGTGAGAAGAACAATGCAGGATTCAATCTGCAACGAAGCATTGATGGATACAACTTTGAAAATATTGCCTGGATAGATGGTAATGGAACAACCAACTCTCCGAACAATTATAGTTTCGAAGACAAGAATGTTAAACCAGGAGTGATGTATTACTATCAGCTGAAACAGGTTGACTACAATGGCGAATTTGAATACAGCCCGATAAGAAATGCTAAAATTTCAAGCAGAAATCAGGTGACTATTTCAGCTATTCCGAATCCTTATCATGGCAACACTAAGATTACTTATTCGTTGCCCGAAGATGGAACAGTAGTAATTCTCATAACTGATGTTACCGGAAGAATTATTAAGAATATAGATTTAGGTTATCAATCAGGTGGTGATTACAGAATTCCTTTCAGTGCAGTTGCTGAAGGTTATGCTGCAGGATTGTACAACGTTACACTGTACTTCAACGATAAACCTTATCGAATAAAACTTTCAGAGTATAAATAATTCAGCGACTGTATAAGTCTCTTAACCTGACAGGATTCAGTTTGTGTAAATCAAATACAAACCGAATCCTGTCGGTGTATTTATAGTCATTCAAATCATAGTAGGTTTTTATCTCTTTGGAAATAACAAGCGGGAGATAAACTTCAACCGCATCTTTAAAAATACTCAGACAGATGCCTGCATCATATCTTACTGACGAAGTTCCCGGAGTAACTGCTGATGCTTTGTAAAAACTTATCAGGTCTGCAAACACTCTGATACCCGGTAAAGGAGTTTTTACAGAAGTGTTGATACCAAACATCCAGTGATTAGTTTTTACAGGATAATAAGCTTTCATTCCTCCGGCCCTCATCACCATTTGATGACTCCAGAAACCGGAACCATCATTTCGTCCACTAAAAAATTCCTGCATCAGATAATCATCTCTGCCCATCCAGGCACTTGAGGTAAAATTAGCTTCTCCGTCATAATTGTTTTTATACAAAAATGTTCCGGCAAAAAATCTCAGATACAAATCCTTTTTGCGCTTAGTAAGTGTAAATTCCTTATCCACTGAAATCTGACTCTTGATATAACCTTCTCCTCTTTCCGTCATCCATTCAACAGTTGAAGGGTCTGTCGGACTGTAACTATTTCTCAATAATGCAACTTGCTGATACATTCTTCTTTGCCAGTATAAATGATCAGGCTTGTATTCATATTGTCTGATATGATTCAAAATATTACTTACTCTGAAACTGTACTCTACATCAGGCTTACAATCAGCCCTGGCTACACGAAACTTTATGTGTACGGGCAATGAAAAATAATCCTGATTGTAGAATTCATTTCTTGAATTCAAATATTGCCTGTCTGCACGAAAATAACGTGGATTGGCAGTGACATCAATTCTGTCAAAAAAAGTTTTGTTCAATAAAATGCTATAATTAAACATGGCCGTACCGGCAGGAGTGCGCGATTTGAAGCCATACATCGGCATCAATGAAAACTCAAATTTCTTTTTCAGTGCTGAGATATTATGCAATATGACACCTGCCATCAAACCATTATAGCTGTTATAACCAATTGCAGGAAGATAAAACAATTGTGTGCTTAATGGATTTTCATATTTTGACAGGAATGAAAATTCAACTTTATTGAACCTGCGAAAGATTCCTCTGCTCCTGCTAAAATTATTCAACGGGTAATAATCAAATGAATAATCGGGGCTGTCCGCCAGAAAATAATCTGCATCATCTGTTGTGAAGGTAACATCCGTTTTATTACTGAAAGGTTCAACCCACACTGATTTTAAGAATTGATTATTGTGATAAGCCGAAATGGAAACCGGCACTGAGAGTTGACCTGAATTTTTCAGTCTTAAACTGTAACCGTTACTCATTTTCTTCACATCAACAATTTTAAAATCTGATTTATCCTTCGAAGTAATTACTCCCTTAAAAAACCAATTAAGTGATTTTCCTGATACCTTTTCAAACACTTGCCGGATATCATCGGAATAAGGATGCTTAAATTTCCATTCACTAAAATACTGCTGCATACAGGAATCGAAAAGCGAATCTCCCAAATACTTTTTCAGCGAATAAAAATTTACAGCAGTCTTAGAATAGACAACTGCGCCATAATTCAAAGTTGTATAACAACTGCTGCTTAAGTCACCAGGCTGATCATTGTTTTGTCTTGCAAGTAACTGATAAAACAGGTTGTTCAAATCAAACGGTTTCAAATTTTCTACACCTGCTTTTTTTATCATCCATTCAGGCAATTGAAGGTAATCCCTGATGTAATTTTTATCCTTGTACTTAAAATCTCTTAATGATATTTCATAAAATGAATTGATACCCTCATCCATCCATGCATGATCGCGTTCATTACTGCCGAGGATTCCATAAAACCAGTTGTGCCCTACTTCATGCGTGATGGATTCACACAAATCCGCTTCCGAAGTTGAATTTCCGATAACAGTTATGGTTGGATACTCCATTCCCACTCCTGCTGCAAGTGTGCCATCCACAGCTGTGCAAATGCCATAAGGGTACTCTCCTACTTTCTCAGAATAAAATCTTACAGCATCTGCTACTTCCGATGCAGCTTTCAACCACAGATAAGGTTGAGAATTGGTAAAATAAGCATAGCACTCCACTTGTTTTCCTGATTGTGGCAGTTGAATTGTCTTATGACTAATATGAAATCTTTTATCTGCAAACCATGCAAAATCATGCACACTGTCAATAACAAACTGAATGGTTTTAAATTTATCGGATGATATTGGAAAAGAATTATCGGAACTGTAAGTTGCGACTGAAGATGATTCTGCAATTTTATTTTTTATAAATTCAATTTCTGATGGTGTCTGCAAATATCCGCTTGCAGCTACTACATAATTTTCAGGCAGTGTAATACGTACATCGAACGAACCATATTCCGAATAAAATTCTCCCTGTGACAAGTATGGCATTGGATGCCAACCAAATTTGTCGTAAACAGCAGGCTTGGGATACCATTGCGATATCATATAAGAATCACCAATATGTCCAAGTCTTGAAAATTTAGCATCAGGAATTTTCACTCTGAAAGGTGTTGTAATGGTAATCGAGTCTTCCGGCTTAAGAGGTTGATTTAATATAAGGCGACAGATATCTGCATTCAGAGAATCATAGACAACAGTTACCGGTTTGTTGTTCACTTTAAAATCCAACTCATCCATGAATCCTCTGAGTGAATCAGGAGCAAAATATAATTGCATATTGCCTTCACTTACCAACTGTTTGCACAATGCCGAAGTTCTGTCTTTATAAGCATTTGGCCAGAGGTGAAAATAAATTTCAGTAAGTATATCGGGAGAGTGATTGATATATTTCATTTCAGCATCTCCGCTTAACTGATGTTTTTTGTCATCAAGTGTTACTGAAATTTTATACTCTACCTGCTGCTGAAAATATGCTTTATCATTATTTGCGAAAGCTGTACTTGCCAACTGACAAATACAGAAACTACACATTGAAATAATGCCTGCAAACTTTCTATTAATTATTTTTATCATCTGCTGCCGAATAATGCTGAACCAATACGTATCATAGTACTACCTTCATCAAGTGCAATTTTATAATCTGATGTCATGCCCATACTTAAAACAGGTTTTACTGTTCTATCTAATCCCGGCTTTATTTTGTCAAAAAGATTTTTCAGTGATTTAAATTCTGCACGTATCTGAGAAGTATTTTCAGTGTTGCTCGCCATACCCATCAGTCCTGCAACCCGAATGTTTTGTAAAGAAGGAAAACCATTATCAAACAGCTTTAATATCTCATTTGTATCAAAACCAAACTTTGTTTCTTCTGTAGCAATGTACACCTGAAGAAGTACCTCAACTTTTCGTTGGTGTTTGCCGGCCATCTTATCAACTTCCGAGAGCAGCTTTACACTGTCTATGGTTTGAATTGTATGAACAAAGGGTACTATAAACTTAACTTTATTACTCTGAAGATGTCCGATAAAATGCCACTCCATAATTTGCGGAAGCTGAGGTTGCTTCTCACAAAGTTCCTGAACATAGTTCTCTCCAAAAATATGTTGACCTTCGGTGAGTGCAAGTTCAATATCAGTTACAGGTTTTTTTTTGGAAACAGCAACCAGGGTAGCCTGATAAGGTTTTAGCTCCTGAATCAGTTTCTGATAAGACATTGAATCGAACATAAAAGAGTTATTCAGCGGTAAATTTCAGGTTTTAAACTTATCAAATAAACAGGAATCAAAAAAATCATCCACAAAAGCCGTTTCAAAACCTCAATTTATAACTTTTAATACCGTACTTCTGTATTTCTCTATTCTGTCATCAGAAAAATTTACAATCACATATGTCGTATATCAGAAATGCAGATAATAAAAAAATGCAAGCCATGTTGAAAACACAGCCTGCATATCAGATAGTAAAAATGGTTTATCCGGGAAACCGATATTAAGGTGCCATTACTCTTGGTTTTTCATACTTTTGAACTAAATATTTTAAAAAATGAAAAAAGTATTTGTTGCCATTTTATTTTTTCTTGGAGCAGCCTCATTAAGTTTTGGCCAAGATGATTTTATAAAAGACAGTCTGGATAGTTATATCATCCGCGAAATGAATATATGGAAGATACCGGGTGTTGCTGTCGGCATTGTTAAAGATGGAAAAGTTGTTGCTTTAAAAGGATATGGCGTGAGGGAAATGGGCAGAACAGACAAAATAGATGAAAACACATTGTTTCAGATTGCAAGTAATTCCAAAGCTTTTACCGGAACTGCAATTGCTATTCTCGACAACGAAAAACGTTTAAATCTTGATGAGAGAGTTCGCAAATACCTGCCCTGGTTTGCGTTAAAAGACCCTAATGCCACAGAGATGGTGACCATTAAAGATATTTTATGCCATCGGATTGGATTCAGCACTTTTCAGAGTGATTTTCTGAACTGGAACTGCAATTTGTCTGAAGAGGCTCTGATTAGAAATATGCGTAATGTAGATGCCAAATATAAATTCCGGTATAAATTTGGTTATTGCAACATGGGATTTGTGACTGCAGGAGCAGTTATAAAAGCTGTAACTGATACATCATGGCAGGATTTTTTCCAACATCGTTTTTTTGATAAATTAGCTATGAAAAGGAGTTCAGTTTATTACTCTAAAATTATAAGCGACAGCAATGCTGCCAAACCTTATACCTTGGTAAATGGACAACTTGTAAGATTAGATTATGCAAATGTTGATAATATAGGTGCATGTGCAGGAATCAATTCTTGTGTAAGTGATTTGACACATTGGTTGCTCATGCAATTAAACAATGGTCGTTACAACGGAGTAGAAGTGGTGCCTGAAACAGTTATTAAAACTACAAGGAACTCTTACATGATTGACAGAGAATCGTCAAGTCCACCAAGGCCATATAATCACTTTGCGAATTATGGTTTAGGCTGGGAACTGGAGGATATGTATGGTTCACTGGTAGTTTCGCACAACGGAGGTGCTAATGGCTTTGTAACAAACACCACATTATTACCTGAACATAATGCCGGTTTTGTTATTCTCACCAATACCGATGCCAATTGGTTTTATGTTGCATTACGTCAGCAACTGATCAATTATTTTACGGGACAACCTTATGCCAATATCAGTGCTGCTTACTACAAAAGATTTGAAGCTAACGACCAGAAAGATCAGGAAGAAATTAAAGCACTTGAAGACAAAACAAAATCAAATCCTAAATTATCGGTAAGCAATGATGCTGTTGCAGGAAAGTACAAAAATCCAGTGTATGGCGAAATAGAAATCAGAAAAAGCAAAAAAGGTCTGACCATGTATTTCAGTCATCATCCGTTTCTGAAAGGTGAATTGACACCTACAGGCGCAGAAACATTATTGTGTAAATTCAGTGACCCAACGTATGGAATTCATGAGTTTCCTCTTGAAATTATAAATGGAAAAGTAAAATCAATAACAGTAAAAGTGAATGACTTTGTTGACTATGACCCGTATCGTTTCGAAAAAAACGAATAAGAAATTACAGTTCGTAAAACGTGAGTTTGTCTTTGCCTTCAAGAACCAACAAATAAATTTTACTTCCCATGCTCATTGTAGCATAACCCATTGCCGGCACCGGAAATCCTGATACCTGTTTCAGATGGCTGTCAAACAAGTTAAGATTATTATCAATACTCAGAGCGCAATACGTATTGTTTTCAACTGATAACACAGAAGATTTTCCAACTTGTCCTTTTAAATCTGCACTTGCTACAATATTGTTATCTGCCGAAATTTTTGAAATCCGATTTTCAGTTAGCACATAATTAAAGATGTTGCCCGCTTCTGTGGTTTGACCTAACCATTGCAATGCAGGCATACCGTTAATCTTGGCAAATGTTCCATCATTCTTGATTCGCAATTTACTTCCATCCGCATCTAAGCATGCAAATTCAGGAACAGAATCGTTTGTCCAGTGATAATTTGATAAATTAAGTTCATTTACCGGTTTTACCAGACGACTTTGGCCATCCATGGTGTAATACATCAAATTCTGATCATCAATGAAAACTATGTACTTTCCATCAGGACTGAAAGTACTTTCAATTTTGTTTCCACTCCATTTAATGTTGCTCCAGTCTTTTGCAGGTCGCCCACCATAATTATAAGCATAAATAATCTGATTATTACAGGGAACAAAGTAAATGTCACTTGCAGGAGAAGAAATTAAACCAATAGTTGTTGCTGCAGGAAGTTTTTGCGGATATTTGGTAGCAATAGTTCCATTCTCACTGACTATATAAACCTGTGAAGTTGTAGCAAAATCGAACTGCATTTTGCCATCATTATCTGATATACCCTGACAAATTTTTCCAATGACAGATGAATCCAACTGACGCGTCCACCTGTTGTTTCCGTTCTGATCCAAACAATGAAGTATCATCGCATCATCCTGATATAAAATAAATATTTCCTTATCTCTACTGAACATAAACGGACCATTGAGTAAAGTTGTATCAGAAAAAGAAGTCCACAGCTTGGTTACTTTCTGCTTTGGTTCAGGATTTTGAGTTGTTATAATAAAAGTGCAATTACCTTCTGAATTCTGCACATTGGATACGGAATAATAAAAAGAACTGAACCTTTCAAGATAATTACTGCGAGATAACATCTTTCGTGTTACTTCATTAGAAACTGATTGCCACACAGGTGTACATTGTTCCGGACGTATTAACAATGCATACATATTATGTTCTGCCTTTTTAAGTTCGGCCTGCATGGTCTCAGGTAATTGAGTGACAAGCAAACCTCCTTCTACATCTTCAATATATTTTCTAAGCAGGCTGGGCTTGTTTGCAAAGACAAGAAAATTATTTTGTATCGTGAAATAATTTTTGCGGATAACAGAAAATGAGTTACCAAACAGAGCAGGTAATAACCCATCTACATCCATTAACCGAATCTCATGATTCTTAAACTGCTCCACTGCTGCAGGCTTACCATTTTTTTTGATTGCTTTATCTACCTGACTAATTATCTGCAAAGCATCTTTCTTACTTTTTACTTTAATAAATGCCAGTGTATTATTATCAAGATTTCCGGATGGATTTCCTGACAAAGCCAGTGCTACTTCAGTATCTATTATTTTTTTAAATTTTTCTCTTATAGGATATCCGGCATCCTTTTCGGTCTTAGATATATTTTTTTCTGCCTGACGAACATACTCGTTTTCGGACATTTTTTTTCTGTTCTCTCCTATCCAGTTACATTCGTCAGAGAAAGAATATGTCTGATAGGCTATGGTATTTTGGGATAAAACTTTTACAATTTCCGACACTCCACCATGACAATTATTAAACCCTGATATCATTTGCATGGAGTCGTTTGATAGAATAAAACCTTTTGCAGTAATCTGTTTCTTTTCAAAAGTTAAAGCATGAACGGACCAACCGGCCCATACTGACAACTCATGCAATTTATCACTAAAATCAGAATTGAGTGAAACAGAAAACAAACTGCTTAGTTGCGGGTAATTTATTGCAACAACAGATTGAGCAGATGCCGATACTGAACTGAATAAGTTTACCAGATTTTTATTTCCCCAAAAAGCTTTTCCGGTTTCCTGCTGACGGATTGCATCTTCAACCAATCCTGAAGTAAAGCTTCCAATGAATACTCCATTCGAAACAGAAAAAGTAAACTGCCATCCCTGTGAAAAATTGATCTCATAAATTTCTTTCCCTGAAAAAGAGCGTTGCCTGTACTCATCAGGTTGCTCGCCCAACAGCGTTTTGCGCATGGTGGTTATGCTGATATCTTTTGGCGATGGCATCAGAAAAAGTAAATCAGCTTTTTCTGCTCCTGTTACCTGTAACGAAACCAGAGTTTGTGATGACTCCAAAAGGTCAGCAATTTCTGACTGATCAGCTGTGTTCTGAAGTAATATTTCAAACTCCTTTCTGATGTCACCAATGAGTGACAAGGTATCGAGTTGATTCCATATACCCTGCTTATCAAGTTCAGTGTAAATACTGTTGAGATTGCCTTTAATGATTAAAGCCGCACTTGGAGGAAGGGCTTCTTCAGGGTTAGAAAATTTCTCTTTGTAAACAGAAAAGTAATAATATCCTACTGCCAGCAAAGCAATAATAAAAATGGAAATGATGGACGATGCAACAACTCTGTTCACACTAAAAAAATATGTTTCAAAGCTACAGGCTAAGCTGCTGCAACAAACCTTTGTAACATCAATGTTATTTACACAATGATGTTAATTTTAGGAGTAAAAAAAATTATAGTCTTCCGCTTTTGATTTCTTCCACAACCTGAGGGTCGAGCAGTGTAGTAGTATCTCCGAGATTCGACATTTCGCCTTCGGCAATTTTGCGCAATATCCTTCGCATGATTTTACCGCTACGTGTTTTTGGAAGGCCTTTTACAATTTGTATTTTATCAGGTTTGGCTATGGCTCCAATTTCATCTGTTACTGTTTGAAGTATTTCCTGTCTTAGTTTCTCTTCGTCAGTAACAGAAGTCTGGCTGATAACAAATGCGTAAATACCCTGACCTTTGATGTGATGCGGAAATCCTACAACAGCACTTTCTACAATATCAGGATGCATGTTGATGGCATTCTCCACTTCGGCAGTGCCAATACGGTGACCACTTACATTCAGCACATCATCCACTCTTCCTGTAATACGATAATTACCCTCATCATCTCGGAGGCAACCATCACCTGTGAAGTACATATTTTTATAAGCTGTAAAATATGTTAATCTGCATCGCTCATGATCGCCATAGGTAGTGCGCAACATACCCGGCCATGGAAAACGGATACACAAATTTCCACTTTCGTTATTACCTTTAATTTCATTACCTTTTTCATCAACCAGACATAGCTGAACTCCCGGCAGCGGCAAGGTAGCAAAAGCAGGTTTATGAGGTGTAACGCCTGCCAGACATGATATCATAATGCCTGCAGTTTCTGTTTGCCACCAGGTGTCCACTACAGGGCATTTTTCTTTTCCGATATTTTCGTAATACCACTGCCATGCTTCTTCGTTGATAGGTTCGCCAACAGAGCCAATCACTTTCAGCGAATCAAGTTTTTTACCTTTCAGATACTCTGAACCATAAGCCATGAGGCTTCTGATGGCTGTAGGTGCAGTATAAAGTATATTCACCTGATACTTGTCAACGATATCCCAAAAACGTCCTGCATCAGGATAGGTTGGAATTCCTTCAAACATAAGTGATGTTGCTCCGGCACTCAGCGGGCCATAAACAATGTAACTATGTCCGGTAACCCATCCGATATCTGCGGTACAGAAATAAATTTGGCCGGGCTGATACTGAAAAACATTTACAAATGTATAATCAACCCAAACCATGTAACCCGCTGTGGTATGAACCACCCCCTTAGGTTTTCCTGTTGAACCTGAAGTATAAAGTATGAACAGCATATCTTCAGCATCCATCACTTCGGCAATGCAGTCGGGGTTGCCTGCTGCTTCTACTTTTTTAATCTCGTCATGCCACCACACATCGCGACCATTCACCATGTTTACGGGTGTAATGGTTCGCTGATAAACGATTACTTTTTTTACAAAAGAATAATTTTCGATAGCCTCATCTACCACTGCTTTCAGCTGTATATCTTTTGCACCTCTGAAAGCACCGTCACAGGTGATGATACATTCTGCATGTGCATCCTCTACCCTGTCGGCAATGGAGCGCGCAGAAAACCCTCCGAATATCACTGAATGAATGGCACCAATGCGCGCACAGGCAAGAATAGCAACAGGTAATTCGGGAATCATACCCATGTAAATACAAACACGGTCACCTTTTTTAATTCCATTGTTCTTAAGCACATTGGCAAATTGTTTCACCTTAAAGAGAAGTTCTTTGTAAGTGAGTGTCCTGCCTGATTCGTTAGGGTTGTTGGGTTCCCAAACAATTGCCGGTGTGTCACCCGATTTTTCAATATGTCTGTCGAGACAGTTTTCGGTAATATTCAGTTTAGCTCCGTCAAACCATTTTACCGAAGGCTCTGTAAAATTCCAGTCGAGTACTTTATCCCATTTTTTTCGCCAGTAAAAATTATTTGCTATCTCTCCCCAAAATTTTTCAGGATTTTCTACGCTTGCCTGATATGCTTTGCGGTATTCTTCTGCTGACTTAATCTGATATGGATACATAAGAAATTATTTTTTTAGATGGCATTTGCAAAACTGCCATTCGATTTATTTGTGACGAAGTTATAAAGTTTGAATACAATCAAAAAACAGAAATATATTTTTCTTCTTTTTCCACCACTACACCTACCGGGTTTCCGGGATTAAATCCTCTCTCAGCACAAACATCCTTAAATTTCTGCACACTGTCATGACCCACTGCAATAAGCAGCCCTCCACTGGTTTGTGGGTCGCAGGCAACGAACAGCTGATCCGATGTAAGTTCATTTACATCATTAGAAATATTTGCAAAAATTTTTGTGGTCATATCAGGATATAAAAACTCTGAAATATATTTTTTGCAACCGGGCAACACAGGCAATTCATTAAACTGAATATGTGCCGACACGTTACTTCCTTTGCACACTTCCATCAGATGACCAAGAAAACCAAAACCTGTAATATCAGTCATGGCATGAACTCCCGGTAAATGACTAATTGCAGCACCCATATCATTTAATGTTGTCATACTTTGAATGGCTGCTTCGAGATCGTCAGGCTGAACTTTTTGTTTGCGCAGTGCTGATGTGATTATGCCGGTGCCAAGTGGTTTTGTCAAAAATAAAACATCACCCGGTTGTGCGGTGTTATTACGTTTGATGTTTTCGCAAGCTGCCATACCGGTAACTGAAAGACCGAAAAAAGGTTCAGCACTGTCAATGCTGTGGCCTCCTGCTAAAGGAATTCCTGCCCCGGCACAAATTTCCTCTGCTCCCTTTTTAATTTCAGCTGCAACAGATACCGGAATACGACTCACCGGAAATCCTAATATAGCAATTGCCATTAATGGTTTTCCACCCATTGCATACACATCACTGAGAGCATTGGCAGCTGCTATTCGTCCGAAATGATATGGATCGTCAACAATAGGAGTAAAAAAATCTGCTGTGCTGATGATAGCCGTACCATTCTGCAAATCGAATACTGCAGCATCGTCATTACTATCATTTCCTACAAGAAGCTGAGCAGAATTGAAACTGCAGTTGTTTCCACTCAGAATCTGAGTAAGTACATCAGGTGCAATTTTGCAACCACAACCTCCATGCTTGCTGTATTCAGTTAATTTAATTGCTGTATCCATTGGTTATAATTTCTTTTGATTTGGCTATCAGATGCTGAGAAACATCTTTTTGAGTCGCTATACGAATAATTTTATTGGCATCACGCTGCATATTGCTGTGTGCATAGGTTTTATCATAATATTCCATCACAATATCACACCAGTCGGAAAGACGGTTTTCTTCAAGCGCTTCAAGTGCATTCTTTAGCCGAAGACCTCCCAAACGTTTTTTTATTTTTTCAGTACATGCTGCAAGGCTTTCCTTATCGAAGCAACCATAGCTTTTAAGTATATGTTGCTTACGCTCCTCATAAGGCACATCCAACTCATAACACACAGCTTCGCGCATTTGCTCAAACAAGGACATGGGTATGGCACATCTTCCTATCTTGTTGCTTTCATTTTCAAGCCAAACAGGAGCATCATCAGGTGTGCGATGCCACAGCAATGCAAGACTGTTTTCGAATTGTTCTGTTGAAGGTTGTGGTGGCATTCCCAACGCTCCGAAAGCAGAGCCTTTGTGGTTCGCCAGCTCTTCAAGATCTATTATATATTGGTTGTTATTTTTCAATTCATGTAACAGTTCAGTTTTTCTGCTTCCGGTTTTACCTCCGATAATGGCAATTGACTTTTGCACCGAAAAAGTACTGAGCGCCCAATGTCTGTATGCTTTGTAACCTCCTTTAATTAATGTAACAGGCACACCTCCCATACTGAGAATCCATGCCATGATACCACTGCGCATACCTCCTCTCCAACAATACAAAAACACTTTTTTTCCCTCTGTAATCTGATGAGCCTTTTCAATAAATTCAGCAAAACGCGGACCTATCAGCCTGAACCCTTCAGTAACGGCAGCTTGTCTGCCCTGCTGCTTATAAATAGTTCCGATAATTGCACGCTCTTCATTACTCATCAGCGGAAATGAAAGTGCTCCCGGTATATGTGCATGTTCATACTCTGCAGGGCTGCGTGTATCAAGAAATACAGCATCATTTTGTAGTATGTGAGGAATTACACTTTCGACAGTAACAGTGGCAGCCACAATATGAACTTTTATTTAGGATAGGAGAATTTATATTTCTTGGAAAAAATAAACTTCCTGACTTTGATCTCCCCTTTAACAGCAAACTTCTTATTGTCTTTCTTAAATAATTGTGTTATTCCAAGCCATCCAAGTTTGGGCATGGACAATACATCAGGTTTCACCGTAAAAGGGAGTTGTGTTTTTTGCCCTGCTGCAAGTCGCTGTTTATGTCTGAGTCCGACTGAAGCTACTACACTATCGGCAAGCAAAATTTCTGTTTTCATTGACTTTAAAGTTACGCCAAAAGAATTTGGATTTTTCAATCCAAGGTCAAACTGAATGCTCATATCTTTTGAAAGATCGGTAAGGCGCAAATTACTCACGCCTGTTACTTCAGGCATTTTGAGTGAAACGCAACCCGACATGCAAACTGCTACAACAGGCAACCACAAAATTTTTTTAATCATATACAATTTTCTGATGAGGGTAAAATTACAAAGAAAATATAACGTAAAACCTGTTGCAGATGTGCTGATGATCTCATAAAAATTGGGTGAAACGCATAAATGTTCAACCCTAAATTATATTGCTGATAAACGATTCCGTTAATATAAATGAAAAAAATAAAGTCATCGCCCAACAACAATCAAAGATGAATCTATGCTTTTCAATCTGTTTTTGTAAAAACCTTACAAAGCGTTCATAACGCGTCAAATGTGTTTACGATGAATTTTTTGGCAAGATTGTTGCAAAATATCTCAAGACATCAAAAAAGTATAACACATTTTCTAAAAATCTTACAGCTATGAGACAGCTGAGAATTACCAACTCCATCACACTGCGTGAAAGCGAATGCCTGAAACGTTATCTCAATGAAATTGCCTCGGAACAATTGCTCACTCCTGCAGAAGAAGAGCAATTGGCATCACGAATTAAGAAAGGCGACAAAGCAGCCATGGAAAGACTTGTAAAAGCCAACCTGCGCTTTGTTGTAAGTGTGGCCAAGCAATATCAGAATCAGGGAATGAACTTATCTGATTTGATTAATGAAGGAAACATCGGTCTGATTAAAGCAGCACAAAAATTTGATGCCACCAAAGGATTTA
>Ga0079224_100000001_pt1 | contig 208308 bp, 272 predicted proteins | sample Stecom2015_FD_80414 | JGI IMG/M metagenome (GOLD analysis project Ga0079224, IMG submission 80414) | Agricultural soil microbial communities from Utah to study Nitrogen management - Steer compost 2015 | ecosystem: Environmental > Terrestrial > Soil > Agricultural land | place: USA: Utah... | reverse complement strand
GCTAGTGAATTCCTTGAGGCTTTAGAAAAAGAATCCATTAATTTTGATTCATATGATATTTCAATTGATCGTATCAAGTACTTGATTAAGTACACTGTTGATCTTGAACTTTTTAAAAGAAAATGTATGATATTGCTTCAATGTTTTCTTCAAATTTTAGCATTAGCACTGATATTTTTGATATGGTAAAGAACCCTCCCGAAATCAAACTCGTACACCTCGGTGATATTGAATCTCCCGAGAAATCATTTCTTACTCTTCGTCATATGAAGATGAAGCTTCAGTATCCTAATGGAGAAGAATGTGAACCACTTGTCTACGATGTAATCGATAGAACCAGGCGTGATGCTGCTGTAGTGTGCGCTTATGATCTTTCGGAAGAGAGTCCAAGGATTTGGTTACGAAGTTGTGTTCGACCTAATCTAGCTCTTAGATTTGAGCTTCCCGTTTGTGAAGACGCTTCTACATGGGAACTTCCAGCAGGACTGATTGATGAAGGAGAAACCCCTTCACAAGCTGGTGTAAGAGAGTTGTTAGAAGAAACTGGTTTTGAAGTTCCTAAAGTTGATGTGCTTGGAAAACCACTATGGGGATCTGTTGGAACAATGCCAGAATTGCTTTGGTGGTTCTGTGTTGATGTAACCGGAATGAAAAGAGGAATTCCGTCTGAAGATGGTTCTCCATTAGAAAAGTATGGGGAGTGTACTTTGATGTCTTTTGAAGACGCTATTGATATTTGTGATTGTAAGACAGAGGTTGGTATTTCTAGATTAGCAAGAAAGTTGAAATATGAACTCAAATAATATAAAGAGTGTACAACTTGATCATTCGGTAATTCCCACCAAAAATCCTGTCAAAAGATTTTTTTGTTACATTGGGTGGCATGGGAGTAGAACCCATCTTAGGATGGATGGGTACTCTATTCACGCCAAGTGCAACTGGTGTGGGTACGAGGGTATGATTGATTCTCAGGGAAACCTATTCTAATGTCAGCGATAACTGAGTTCTACCTTCATGACGGGATAGATAACAAAAACCGGACGTTGAATGATTATCTCCGGTTTAGTTACGAAAATCTAGAAACAACCCATGATTTTATTCAGTGGATGTTTCCGTTAAATGAAACATCTAACTATAACGAATTAGCTCCTATTCTTACCAAAGATGATATCAATATCATTATTGACAATAATGGTCAGCAAAAAATTATAAATTCGTTTTTATTCTTTTATGATTTTTTATTAGAAAATAGATCTTGGATTTATTCTATTCCAAACCATAATTGGTTAAGAATATCTAGAGTTATTAAGTGCCTACGTTTGTTTAATCTTGATTCTTTTGCTCAAAGTTTTCATCAAGCAAACATGATTCTTATGAAGCTTCCAGAACACAAATCTGTTGATTTTTGGAAAGAAGCTCTTTCTAAAGAATTATGGAGCGACTGAAATGAATATTGAGGAAATAAAAAATAACCCTGACAATGTACACTGGGGTGTGATTTCACGTTATCAAAAACTTTCTGAAGACTTTATTAGAGAATTCCAAGATAAAATTGATTGGAATTATATTTCATATTGTCAAATACTTTCTGAAGACTTTATTAGAGAATTCAAAAATAAAGTAAATTGGAAATATGCTTCATTAACTAATAAATTCTTTAGAGATATTTTTAGTCTAAAGACCCCAGTTGAAAATATTTGTACAGATTTAGAATTTATAGCAACTGGAATTGATGAAACTTATATAAAGAGTTTATATGCCGGTAGAACTAAATCCATTTGATGATGAAAAATTAGCCCAGATCAGGGAAGATCAATCAGATCCGATTGTTCAATATTACATTGTACGTTCTGATATTGGAATGAGTGTTGGTAAAATTGGAGCCCAAATAGCTCATGGTGCTCAAATGTTTATTTTTGGGTATTTAAAAGTATGCGATTTGTGTAAACCCATGCCATCTGGTGGAAAACCAATGTTGAAAAGGGATATTACGAACAAATGGATGAACGAATCATTTAGAAAAGTTTTTCTAAAAGCCAAGACAAAAGACTTTGAAAAGATTAAAGAAATTCTTGATGTTTTCGTTGTCCGAGATGCTGGTTTAACAGAAGTCGAGCCCGGAAGTGAGACGATAATTGTTACATGGCCCATGCACAAAAGCACAGCGCCAAAACAATTGAAACGTCTTCAAACTCTCAAAGAGTTACTTCCGGATAAAGATGACTGACAAAAACAATCTGATTTTTACACGAATTAAAAAAGATCCTACCATCATTGGTAAAGTTGATGAGCTTATCGATTTACCAAAAATTATTCTTGTAAATGATTTTGATGAAGATTCTGCAAAGAAGTTTTACTCTGATTTCACCGATGCAGAGAATTCAGATCAAGACACTATATTAATTGTAATTGATTCTTATGGCGGGTATCTTTACTCACTATTACCAATGGTAGATCTGATCAAATCATCCAAGAAAAAAATTGCAACACTTTGCCTAGGTAAAAGTATGAGCTGTGGAGCTGTTCTTTTATCTTGTGGAATGGATGGTTACCGATTTATATCACCGTATTCTACAGTTATGATTCATGATGTTTCTTCCTTGGCTCGTGGAAAGAATGAAGAAATTAAGGCTGATTCAGCAGAAGCTGAACGTCTTAATAATTTGATTTATAAACTCATGGATAATAATTGTGGACACCCAGAAGGATATTTTCAAAAGCTTGTACATGACAGATCTCATGCGGATTGGTACTTAACTGCTCAAGCTGCTATTGAGCATAAAATGGCAAATCATATTCGTATTCCCAATTTCGAAGTAACAATCAAAGCTGAAATTAAGCTAGCATGACAACATCAGCTCAGTCAAACTACATAAATATGTTTGCTATACTTGGAAAAGTAAGTACAACATTGTTAAAACTTGCTAAGTCCCTCAAGTTTATTTTGGCTGCTGGAACTTTTGGAGCGTATACATTCATATTTACATGGAAGTTTGCGCTCCTTGTCATGTTTGGAATTGGTATACATGAGATGGGTCATGTTTCAGCTATGCGCTGGCATGGATTGAAGACCAAAGGATTCTATTTCATTCCACTTGTTGGTGGTGCAGCTATTTCTGAGGAAGAATTTAGATCTGGAAGAGAAGAAGCTTGGGTTGCTCTTTGGGGTCCGATCTTTGGACTTCTAACTATAATCCCTCCTTTGATTTTGTATTACATTACAAAAAATGCGATGTGGGCAGCAGCTGCAAGCTGGTTAAGTGCAGTGAACCTTTTCAACCTCTTTCCCGTAAATCCTCTAGATGGCGGAAGGGTTGTTAAGGCTCTTGTATTCTCTTTTGATTCTCGTTTAGGTTTGGGATTTCTTTTATTTGGATTTGCTCTTGCTATCTACCTATCTATAACTCTCGAATTAGGATTGTTGCTGTTTATAGCGATAATTGGGATGTTGGAGATTAAACCAGTTAGCTTTTTTGTATTTGTAATAATGGCCCTTTGTGTCTGTTTGGTAGCAGCCCTTTGGTTCTCATTTAGATTTCAGTTTGATCGTATTGTACCAATGTTTATTTACATGAAAGATTATTGTTTAGATATTTGGAATAAACCTAAACCTGATAAAGGCAAAGAGTTTTGGGAGTTAGATCTATCTTCTAAAATTCAGATATCAACCGTTTTTGTTGGTTTGATTTTAATATTTGTTAGCACTATATTTTTACTATCTGATATTCCTGGCGCTGATATAGCAATGCAATTTCTAAAGGATGAATAAATAATGTCTGAATGTGTTCAATGGTGTACTGATTGTGGTGCTCGTTTTGCGATAGAGGAAGTGGAGTTTGCAGACTCTTGTCCCAAGTGTCATACGGTATCTCTGCCTTGTGATCCTAAGGAGGATTTCCTTATCGAAATCAATTGGCATGAATTGCGAGTTCTAGGAATTTTTGCTTCGAACTGGGCTGATCAATGTGATAGAAATAATACTGATTCTCAAGTTTTGAGATCTGTTAGATCAATTCTTTCACGTTTAGAACGTCAAGCTCCCGATCAAGATCCTTTGACACTTGGAGGAGAACTAAGAAAACTCAGAGAGAATTTACCGGAAAATGTAAAGATCTTAGACCACAACTTTCCTGTTGAGGGCTTTTCTATAGTTCATGGCCCTGGTGCTGTTGGTCATTCGAAACCACTCAAATGAACTACTATTATCATTTATGGCGCGTAGCTGATGATTTGATACAAAAGCTATATCCACTTGTCTCTTCTAATGTGTTTCTGTGTGTAAAACTCGAATTTTTACATTGGGAAATTTCGCAAGTTTTCGATCCCGATCTTTTGAAGTTCAACCACTTAGTTGTTGATAAGAAGGAAGCTTCTCAACCTGGAGCATTCCTCCAGAATGGAGCCACTGTTCAAAAGCCTGCTCTTCCGCCTCAGCTGGAGCCTCTCCGCCGATAAAACCCTGTGCGGGATCGTAGGACTCAACGTGCGCCTTCTCGTGCGCAATAACCTGGGCCGTAGCAATAGCTGCGGCCTTTCCACTTTGTTGACCTCCAGATTCAGAGACAATTCTATCTGCGTTCACATAGATAACTGAAGGATCTTTATCAGGTCCCGATTCAACATGTCCGTAATTAGCTGATGGACCTACAATAATCTCTTTAACATTTATAAACATAGATGGATTATATAGTTTCAAAATATCTACAGCACAATTAGTTTCAGGCCTTCCGGGCTGAATTGTAATATTTGGAGTGCCAACCTGTGCTTTTGTATGTAGGAAATATAATTCCGCTAGTTTTGTCAGTTTCTTTACATCCATATTATTTATACGAAATTATAAGCAGGTCGAGGGTTGGAAAAATCGCAACTTTTGATGAAACTGCTCATTACGATGAGACCAAGAAGCTAATGCAGTAGAGACAGATCTGATAGAGTTGAACACACCAAATATTGCTCATTACGATGAGACTATCGGAGGCTACAGCGCGCGCGGCGGGATCGGGTGTTGAATACACCAAATATTGCTCATTACGATGAGACTCATACTTCCTCTGATCCTATGGATATTTAAATATATAAAGAAGTATGAGAAAAAACTATATTCTTGATACAAACATCTTAATTTACGACCCCCAATCCATTTTCAGTTTCGAGGACAACAATTTATATATTCCAATATACGTTCTAGAAGAACTTGATAAGTTAAAAAACGAGCAATCTCTACGCGGAAGAAATTCGAGAGAAGCGTGCAGACTCATAGATGGCCTTAGATGTTCCGGACACCTTGCAGAAGGTGTGGACATCAATGATGGAGGAAAGTTTATCGTCTATGTTCCTACCGAAAAGATGATACCAAAAGTCGCAATAGATCTAAACAACATGGACAATGCGATACTCCAATCGGCACTAGATATCAAAACTAAAAGTGAACTCAATACCATTTTGGTAACGATGGATGTCAACTTAAGAATCCGCGCTGATAGCTTGGGTTTACAAACAGCATCATATGAATCTAATTCTGTAGACACAAATAGAATGAGATCTGGATACAAAGAGATTCAAGCTTCAGATACTGATATCAATGAATTATTTATTACCAAAGAATTTGAAGTTGAAAGTTCTGAACTTGCTGATAATACTTGTGTAATGCTCAAGTCGGAATCCAAATCTGCTTTGTGCCGATTTTTAAAATCAAAAAATAAAATGGTTCCTTTACACGTTCCTAAAGAAGGAATAATGGGAATTAGACCAAGGAATAGAGAGCAACAGTTTGCTCTTGATATGTTACTTGATGATGATGTAAAGCTTATGACTCTTGTTGGAATGGCAGGAACTGGTAAGGCCCAACCACTAACTGCTGATGTTTTAACTCCTACTGGTTATGTAAAAATGGGAGATCTTAATGTTGGGGATCTTGTTAGCACACCCTCTGGAGGATCTTCTTGTATTTTAGGGGTTTTTCCTCAAGGGTCAAAAGAGGTTTTTCGTGTTACTTTTAGTGATGGATCTTCTACTACTGCTTGTGGTGAGCATCTTTGGCAAACTCAAACATCTATCGAGCGTGATAGAAAAAACAAAGGTCAAATAAGATCTACTCAGGAAATAAGAAAAACTCTTTTATACCGAGGAAAGAAAAATCATAGTATCCCCATCACAAACCCCATTGAAATGGCTTCTCAAAAATTAATTATAGACCCTTATGTTTTTGGGCTTTTAATTGGTGATGGAACGTTTCGACATCATCTTGGTTTTAGCACATCAGATCTTGAATTGAAAAATGCAGTTGATAAATCTATAAAACCACAATTACAGTTACTTCAACACTCTAAATATGATTATGATTTAATTGGTGTTGAAAGAGTTGTAAATGGGCACTCTATTAAGTCAACAATTAATGGAATTATACAAAAAATATATACAGGAATACAAGATTGTACTAAAGATGGATATAATAGAGATTCAATTTACAGATCTATAAAAAATAAAACATTGTACAAAAATATTAATTGGAGTTTCGGTGATCGTGTAAGTTCTTCTAATTTTATTACATATCTAACATCAGTCGGATTGATTAATAAGTTTTCACATGAAAAATTTATACCTGATGATTATAAATATTCTTCTATAAAAGATAGGATTGCTCTTTTACAAGGTTTAATGGATACTGATGGTTCTGTAGATTCTAGAACTGGTAAGGATTTTGAATTCACAACTACATCCCCATTTTTAGCCCAAGATTTTAAATGGATAGTTCAAAGTCTTGGTGGAACAGTGTCCATTTCAACACGAAAAACTAAATATAGTTATAACAAAGAAAAAAGAACTGGGCTTTTATCTTATCGTTTACGATTATCTTTGCCTAACAATATAAATCCATTTAGACTTGAAAGAAAGTCATCGTTAGTTAAAAATAGAACTAAATATATACCAAGAAGATATATAGTAAGTGTTGAAAGTTGTGGATTTGAAAACTGTCAATGTATTTTAATTGATCACCCTGATCATTTATATATTACAAATGATTGTATCGTAACACATAATACGCTCCTCGCTGTAGCTGCTGGTCTTCAAAGAGTTGTTTTAGATGGAAAGTATTCTCGTCTTTTAATTTCTCGCCCCGTTGTTCCTATGGGTAAAGATATTGGGTTTTTGCCAGGAACCATTGAAGAGAAAATGAATCCTTGGATGCAACCTATATATGATAATTTAGAACTTCTTATGATGATTAGTGGTTCTAAAAAGAAAACAGGTCTTGTGTATGATGATCTTTTCCAGCAAGATCTTATTCGTGTAGAACCACTTACGTATATTAGAGGCAGAAGCTTACCAAATCAGTTTATTATTATTGATGAGGCTCAGAATTTAAGTCCTCATGAAATAAAAACTATTATTACTCGTTGTGGCGAAGGGACAAAGATTGTTCTTACAGGAGATCCAGATCAGATTGATAATCCATATATGGATAAGAACAACTGTGGACTCAGCGTTGCGGTCGAGAAGCTCCAAGATCATCCGTTGGTAGGACATCTCACCCTTTCCAAGGGTGAAAGATCTGAACTTGCGAATCTCGCAGCTACGAAAATGTAAAATAATGAAATTGATAATCTGTGCTATTTTGTGTTTTTTACAACCTCATGCTTGACTGATGGTCAAAGAACCAATCTAAAAACTTATGTTGAGCATGAGAGTTTCACAAATATTGTAATAAGTTATACATTTATAGCAAATAAATGGGGACGAAACGTAAACGGCTATGCATGTTGTTCCTCTGATTTTTGTGAGGTAAAGTTAATCAAATAGCGGATATATGTTTTTTGTCCAAGTTTGGGTTTGTTGAACACACCTAAATATTGCTCATTACGATGGGACGTACAAAATGATTTACGAATACGCATGCAAATCTTGCAGTCATAAGTGGGAAGTTCAGGCTAAGGTAACTGATGAACCTGAAAAGGTTTGTCCTGAATGTAAAAAAGATACCGCCCAGAGGCTCATCTCGGGCGGTATCGGTTTTCAACTCAAAGGACAGGGTTGGTTTAAGTCTGGCGGGTACTAGCCATTTCTATTGCATTGCGTAGGGCTCTTACAGCTTCTCTAAACTCTCCTGTTGATGATTCGTTTTCAGAACAGATGGAATCAATTTGTTGAATTACATCTTTTCCTAAGATGTAGCTGTATCCAAGCCCTACAATCTTATCTCCTATTTCTTCAGATGAACAAGATCGTTGAAATGCTATGCAAGCCCTAAATAAAGAGCCTTTTCCGGTTTTGTCAGCCATGGCTTCTAAAGAGCCCAAAACAATATGTGACTTGATTTTCATAATTCTCACTTGCTCATTACGATGAGACATATGCAATAACCCAATATTATAATATGGATATTTCTAAGATCCTCAAATATGCTTCTTGGTACTACAAATTAGCTCAAAACTCGGCTAATTTACAGGCCTGGGAAACAATCTTGGGATTGTCTAATAAACTTGCTGATCCTAATGGAGTAGCCAATCCAACCCCACAGATCGACCAGGCGTTGATTGCAACTCTTGTCCAAGAAGTTGATAAGATGGAAGAACAAGAACGCTTCCCTATAACTCGTCCTGAATCAAAATCTGGAGTTAGAAATTTACAGAACGATGTACGCCAGTACTATTTTAACTTAACAAATCAAAAAGATATGAATGTATCTATTCCTGACTTACAAAAAGTCAGAAACTCTTGGGATAACTACAAGAGATCATATCTAAATGAAAATTTTTTCAATGAACTACAACTAGCTAAGTCTGAAGTTCCCCAAGAGCAACAACAAAAATTTGAGGATCGTTGGTTGTTCTGGACCAAGTTCACGCAACAAATTGAAGACACTATCTCTAATTTAGAAATGATGCTCAAAGATCGGTTGGTTGGTTCCGATGACGTAGCAGCACAACCTGAGCCAGTTTAGATATGGATGCCATTCATTTAAATGAATTATGGCCATATAAAATAGAAAAAACTAAACTTGATAACTACGTTGAATTTCTATTTGGTTATGGTTACCAAGAAGATAAATACTATATTCTTCAATACAAGAAGGACAAAAGGGAGAGTGGTACTTTATCTCACGGTATGGGATTTAAAGAAGCTCGTGATTTATTTCAAGAGATTATTGAAGAAGAAAATCAACTCGGTGCTAGATTAGATTCTTTACTTCCAGGCCCTAAGCCTTAATTAATCTACAGTCAAGTTCTGGTATACAACCTTCTGAGTTACAAAGATATCTTCTACATAGTTGGTAGTTAGGATCGCCAGAGCAGCAACCACCACAGCCATTGCAGCATCCTTGATTCTTCTGCCAATATGCATGATTCTCTGCTGGGTAGGCAGGATCATAAATGGCTGGATAATACGGAGACCTTCCGTAACCATCACAGTACGTGTAGGATGGGCCCGAACAAGAAGAGCACGTTGAACATCTTCTGTTGATGTCTGTATTGTAGATACAAATAGCACCCCAATAGATGTTTCTGAGTTGATACGTCTGCCCAGGAGGTCCAAAGCAATTCTTTGTTACGGATATCAAACCGTTCTTCACGAACATAACGATATCCATTTCTAGTCTGTTTGTTTGATCTCTATGATCTCTAATAACTAGAAGTCTTCTTCCAAGAATTCTTATACCAATGGCATAATCGGTAGAACCAGCTAATCTGATGTCAAATTCTTGACCGGTAATAGCTTCATCAATATGAAGTTGTGTCACCAAACGATTTTGTGTAGTTGAAGATAAATCATTATTTACCATAATGATCGCTCCGGGAACTACAACTGATCCTTTTATCATACTAGAATAGAAGAGGATGCCTATATTACGGGAATATTTTGGACTTGACAACTTACCCGGATCGGGTATGGTATGGGTTGGGTCCTCGGTTGCAATTGGGCTCGGTTTGGCGATTGTTCTAGCGGGATAGTCGCCAAATCTTTATATATATGAAACCTTTATATTGCACATTCATTTTTAGTATAATTGTTTCGTGTTCGAATCAATCTAATACTTCAAACTCTTCATCTTCAAAATCTTCAGGTGGAACAGTTTCAAATGAAGAATGTGAAGATAAAGATAACAAATTCAAAGATGAATCATTTCCTGACTGGATGTGGATTCATGTAATGTTTCCAGACTAATGAATAAAAACCAATATGAACTGTGCTATAAATATGCTTTAGTCATACCAAAAGCACTAGATAAGTTATCTAAAAATGATAACATTAATGTTGGCTTTGCCATAGATGAATCAATCAAAGATCTTGGGTTGGATACTCCGCCTCAGAATATTCATGATGCTTTGGTTGTTGTTATTGGAAAAGCTTTGATGTCAGGAAGATTTGAAGGGTTTCCAGATGCTTAGCCCAAAAGAATATGACAAAACAGATCCTTTCCTTCTTGTTCGGAGAGTTTTACCTGATGGCCAGGTTGTTCGGCTGCACAAAATGTTTGGCAAGAACACACGTATTACTCTAGCAAAAGATGAAGATGATCTGTGCTTTACTCAAATGTACTGTTACCACAATACGCCAAAAGCTATTGAACAAGCAAATGTTTGGGATGGAAAAAATGATCCTGAAGGTTGGTATAGACATATAAATACAAACCGTCGTAGACCAGATGGAGATCCAAAAAAGGAATATATTGAAAAATAATATATGATAATACAAATAAGTATTTATATATTAAAATCTTTCATAATTACAACACTGATAATTTCACTTTATCTTTTTGTAAGTTATAAGAAAATAAAAAAGGAGCGTATGGATCTCCATCTGTGTGATGAATGCGGGTCAAAACTTCGACTCTCTACCGGCGCTGGGCGTTTCAAGACGTACAGAGGTGAGAGTGGTTACGAGGTGCCGGAGGACTTGGAGTTCCCGGCGTGCGATCAGTGCGGGGCCGAGTGGCTGACCAGAGAGCAAATCCAGCAACTGAATGCTGAATTTGAAGGACGGCGAAAGGTTCGGGGTATACCCACCACAAAAGTTTGATTTTTCCTTGACCCAACCCTGCAAAGAGGTTACTGTTGCGAACAGGTGGTGGTCTTCCCATCATCTGGGCGTCGATAGACCGGGCCTTGTTTCGGAAAACCCCCGCATCAGGGTCCGGTCGATCAACATTCAAAGGTGGCAGCGGCAAAGGCCTAGCCTTACACCATGAGTTCTTGCTCAATGCAGCTCCTGAGCATCGGGGAAATAATAGCCGCGTGGGGCTTCAAATACTGCGACTCAATAACTTTTGTGGTCGAGAACAACTAATATTTTGAAATAATATTACGCGGTGGGTAACTACCCTTCTAGGAAATCATGTCTTCATTTAGCGCACATCAACATAAGCCTGCATGCCTGAGAAAAGGCGATGCACTCGTGCGCCCTGAGATTTCCTTGAATATCAGCGATCTAAGTGCGTGGAATGCCGAAAATCGCTTTTATCAGAAGGACACCTGCCGGAGTACCGAATCGATTTGATTTGATCTAAACAAACACTTCGTTTCCGAGAACCGGCAGGGAAAAATCCCGAGCCGGTTTTTTCATATTTGATTTCTAAACATCAACTATACATTCTAACATAATAATTCATTACAATACTATCTAATCTTAATTCATATTTATTTTGGGGAATCGTCCAGCGGCTAGGACTGCAGCCTTTGAAGCTGTCTACCTGGGTTCGAATCCCAGTTCCCCAACTAGCGACAAGCTAAAGTTCGCAATTGATACAAAAGTTATCGATTGTTCAGATAGATGAGGGAAACCCTCCTCGATCATTGACAACTGAATACTTCATTTTGGTGGGGCTCGCCTGTTTGAGAGGGCAAGAGTCTATAAAACTCCTGGTAATGCTTGAGATCCAAGTAGCCTGCGTAAGTGCAAATCTTACTCCCACCACGATATTGAACTCTTGACCCGCTCTGTTTGGATTTAGGTCTAGACAGGCAGGTTGGGTTCTGAGTTCACCTGAGGTAGCGCCGGAGTTGGAGGGCCGGATCTGACTGTAAATCAGACACTCTTGTGAGTCTAGTGGGTTCGAATCCCTCACACCTCACTAGAACTACTAATAATGTAGTATCTATATATGAACAAAATTGACGAATACAAAAAGGTAGTAAAACGTGTACGTATAAATGATTTTAGAAGAAATTTGAAAATAAAATCTGTTATTTATAAAGGTAGAAAATGTGAAAACTGTGATTATGATAAATCGATAACAGCTTTGCAATTTCATCATTTAGATCCATCCAAAAAAGATTTTACGATTTCAAAATCGACGATGTCTTGGGATAAAATAAAATCAGAATTGGATAAGTGTATTTTATTGTGTTCAAATTGTCATATAGAAGAGCATGAAAGACAACGTGCTAAAAAACAAGCTTCTGAAAAAATCCTTTTGAAGGATTTACAAAATGAAATAAAAGAAAATAGAATTTGTAAATCTTGTAAAAAACCATTTTCTGTAAGGTTTGATTGTAAATCACAAAAATGTAGATCGTGTAATTCAAAAACTACAAAAATACCAAGACCTTCAAAAAAATATTTATCTGAATTGTTAAATTCAATGAATCTATCAGATGCAGCATCTAATCTTAAAGTTTCTGTTTCTACATTAAAAAGAATTTGTAATGAACTTGGCGTTGATAAACCAAAATCTAAAACAATCTTTACAAATTATATTTGTAAAATAGAATGGCCACCTAACCTTGGAGATTTAGTTTGGAAATACCCATTATCAAAACTTTCTAAAACTCTAGGAGTATCCGATACGGCGATAAAAAAAAGGTGTAAAAATAATAATATAGAATTACCACCACAGGGATATTGGCTACGAAAGATTTAACTGTCGCCTTCGGGCTGAGGGGGTTCGAATCCCTCGCGCTGCACTCTGGAAAGTTATCTTCTTCCTTTTCTCTCTTCGTTCTGTTTTACATAAGATCCAATTACTTGAACCTCAGTGTTTACTGTATTGATTTTAGTTTGAACGTCATTGATAGCCTGAGAATGCTGAGAGGTTTTCTCCTCTAGTTTTTCAAGTACAGTAGTTACTCTTTCCATTGTGATTTCTATCTTTTCAATTTTTTCTGTCTGCTTCTTTTGAAGCTCACGATCAGGCATCAAAGACTGATAAGACATACCTATAGTAAAGCTCATACCTACAACAGATATAATGATTGCAGTTAGCTTTCCTATACTTAGAGTAAATCCAGTGTTGTCACTTAACATAATGGCACCTCAAATTCTATGCCTAATTATGCATTTAGCAATCTACTTATAATATAAAACTACATCAGGGTGTAATGTCAACTTGGTAGACGGTCTCATCTGGAGTGAGAAGGTTGTAGGTTCGAATCCTATCTCCCTGACAAATACAACTACATTGAATATCTATGTCCATATGGTGGAATGGCAGACACGATACGCTTAGAACGTATTGCTTCGGCGTGGGGGTTCGAGTCCCTCTATGGACACAAACAACGCGCTAGAGAGATCGTTCATCTAACTGTCTACGAAACAAAAGGTACGGGTTCGAATCCCGTTGCAGGCTTAGCGGCCTGTATGGTGTAACGGAAGCACTATGATACAAAATGGTCTTTCACCTTTTCGTTACTTATGCAGGATTAGCTCAGTAGAGTAATTCAGCGGATGATTAGCTCAGTTGGTAGAGCACTGTTTTTACAAGTCAGAGGTTTCACTGGTTCGAGTCCAGTATCATCCACTAAATTTCTGGTAATGTTTTTTTACAGCATTACCAGACACGCCAAGTTTTTTACCAGTATATTCATAACCAAAGTCTTGTATCATAGATGATAAGATATCACTATTAGGCCAATCAATTTTTGATTTTGCTTTGGTTTTTGCACTGCAATTGTTGCACAAAGTAGACTGTGATGTCTTCTTTGGTCCGCCGCAAGACTTACAAACAAACTTGTAAGTATGTTTTTCTTTTCTCTTTTTTGATCCACAATAAGTTTCTGTCTGAGAGTGACAGTTGGGACAAAGAATCCTCAGATTTTCAATCCTGTTATCTTTGGGATTTCCGTTGACATGATCGAGATGGAGTGATAATTTTTTATCATTCCATTTTGGTCCTTGACCACACTCAGCACACTCTTTCTTAAGTAATTTTTCTTTGAAAAGTCGAAGCTTTAAATAATAAGAACCTCCTTTATAAAAAGAATTTTCTACAAGTATTTGATCTAATGGCCAAGTATTTGCTGGCTGTTTGCTCTTCACAAAATGCATAGTTGATACATTCAACCTTGCAACATCTTCGTGAAACATCTTGTTGTAATATCCTTGGTTTGAAGGAATGTCAAAAACGCGCAGGACATCACTAATTGTGTTGTTGTTCTTTATAGCTTCAATAAAATCTTTATCGTTCCAATAGATACCCATATACATCTACCAAGATATTAGTAGAGGTCATTGGTTCGATTAAAGATCGGTGGGATTATTAGAAGGAATAGGTCGGGGGTTCGATTCCCTCATCCTGCACTGTGACCGAACGCAAATTGGTTAGCGGACTGATTGTGGCTCAGTTGTTTCTTGCGGGTTCGATTCCCGTCGGTCACCAAAATGGAAGGTAAAGAGTAAGTGGTTGCTCATCTGACTGCTAATCAGAATGCACCGAAAGGTGTCTGGTTCGACTCCAGTGCTTTCCGCACCAGTTTGTATGCATAATTGAACATACAAGCATGAACAAAAGACAACAATATCAAAACTGGAAACTTTCTGAAAGACGGCGGCGAATTAAAAAACAAGCTGTAGAATATAAAGGTGGAAAGTGCGAAAGGTGTGGATACAACAAAAGTTATGCAGCTATGGATTTTCATCACAAAGATCCAAATGAAAAAGATAAATCTGTATCTCATATATCTAATAAGAAATGGAAATTTATAAAAAATGAACTAGATAAATGTCAATTACTTTGTTCCAATTGTCATAGAGAGGTTCATGAAGAGATGCATATAAAAGAGTCTATAGAAAAAGAAAAATATCTTAGGCAATTTATAGATGTTATAGAACCTGTATACGTATCTTGTTCAACTTGCGGTAAGGAAAAAAGAGTTCAGCCGTCAAGATTGAAAAAATATGCTAAACATTTTTGTAACAAAAAGTGTAGATTCCCTAATAAAGAATCTCAAAAAAGAATAGGAAGAACTCATTTGAGAAAAGTTGAAAGACCCAGTAAAGATGAGTTATCAAAATTAATAGATACTAAAACTTGGGTATCTATCGGAAGGATGTTTGGAGTTTCTGACAACGCTGTCAGAAAATGGGCTAGATTTTATGGTTTATAAAAGTGCCGAGCGTAATAGCCTTGGGGGTTCAATTCCCTCACCTTCCGCCACTTCAATAGAGCACGAAGTATCGAAGTAAGTTCGATTATAGCAAACCACCGTTAGGCTACTCTGTTGCGGACAAGTTCAACAAACGCGCCGTAGACATTTCATCTATCATAAATTGGGCGCGAGATGGTTCGATTCCATCCGGGGCTAAGGAAAACGTCGGTAATACTGGCGGCCCATTTGTCTGCACTTTTTCGTTTGTTTATTAGGACCCTAAGCTAGATAGGAACAGCATCAGACTCTTAATCTGAAGATCCTCGGTTCGATTCCGAGAGGGTTCACAAAGTAACGCGCCCAAAAGAGATTTCATCTCGCGAAATGGTAAACGCATCTGAGCAATCAGAATATTCCAGGTTCAAATCCTGGGTTGAACAAACAGTCTCTTTGTTTTTTCGTTACTGGAATTAAAAAATGGACATAAACAAACTCAAAGTTCTTAATGAGAATGGATATAGAGTACAAAAGTCCTGTTATTTTTGTGAATATTCTGTATTCAAAAACGGAAATGATTATGGTGAGTGTACAATAAAAACTTACTTTCATCTTAAACACAAAAAAGAATTGTATCTAAGCATTCATAAAAATGGTGTATGCGACACGTACAAAGAATCTCAAGAAAAAACTTTATCATTAGAAGGATTTAGACAGTTACTATAGGTCGTTGGTGTAATTGGTAGCATAGTGGATTCCAAATCCATTGGTACGGGTTCAAGTCCTGTGCGACCTGCATATGGTAATTATTTAAGATACAGTAGTGGGTTTGCTAAACAAGACCAAGCTGTACAAGGAATTGGCTTTGCTTCACCAAAAGGTTGCCAAAGTCGAGGATCAGCTTGGTCTTCAAAGGTCGCAGACAATTTCTTCTAATTTAGGAATTGATTTTGATAACTCAATATCATCGCTAATAGCAAACTATTCTGCGGACTTTATTTCTATTCACTCTCCAAATGGAGATTATCTTTTTGCATCACCTTCGGTAAAAAGAATTCTTGGGTACGAACCAGGATACCTTGTTGGTAAATCAGCTTATTGTTTGATTCACCAAGATGATTTAGAGATGATTGCAGAGGATCATGCAGCTCATGCTTTAGATGAGTCTAAACCAATTCAATACAGAATCCGTGATTTTAAAGGGAATTATAGGTGGGTTGAAACAAGATCATCATCTCGTAAAAATGGTAATGGAGTTGAAAAAATCATTTGTATTACCAGAGATATAGATGACAGAGTCAAAGCTGAAAATGATTTAAAGAAGGCTTTAGACAAATTAGAGAAGTATGCAACTTACGATGGTCTTACATCTGTTTACAACAGAAGAGTTATCACGGAGCTTTTGAAGGCTGAGATTTCAAAGTTTCATCGAAATGAAACTCCCGTTTCTGTTGGTTTAGTTGACATAGACCACTTCAAGTTTTTCAATGATAACTATGGTCATGCAATGGGTGATCGCGTAATTAAGTCAGTTGTTCAAACAATAGTAGAAAATTTGAGACAAGAAGATATTGTTGGTCGATGGGGCGGTGAAGAGTTCCTTATTGTTTGGACAGGAACAACACTAGACGCAGCAACATCCGTTGCCAACAGAATTAAAAACAAGATATCATCCCTCAAAATTGACGGAAAGCTTGAAGTAACAGTCAGTATTGGCGTTGCGGAAGTTTATGAAATTGATGATATAGATTCTCTAGTAGAGAGAGCAGATAAAAATCTGTATGTAGCAAAGGATTCAGGAAGAAACTGTGTAGTTAGTCTCTATCCAGAACCCAATTGGGGTGTAATTCAACGGTAGAATGATCGGCTCTGACCCGGTTCGTTGCAAGTTCGAATCTTGCCACCCCAACATGAAGATTAAAGAGCGCATAATTCTAAATTGGATGTTTGCTAAACATTTTTTTAGCAAGATGATATTTTTACTAGCGCTCTTTGGAACAATCTTTTTAGGATTAGTTTCAATTTCTGAACTCAATGTGAAGTTTCTTCAAGCCTCAGCTGCTTTGTTGATAGTTACATTGACATCTGATCTTTTAGTTAAATATACAAAAGTCAATATTCTTTATGAACTTGATGAAGGTTCTTTGAAGAATATAGATACAGAAACAAAACGTAATATCAAGTTAGTAAAATTTGGTATATACGAAAGATAATGTCCAGGTGGTGGAATGGCAGACACAGCAGCTTGAGGGGCTGCCGACCGTTACGGTCGTGAGGGTTCGACTCCCTCTCTGGACACGAATGAAAATTCTCTTCAAAGAAGTTTGGCCTTATGTAGTTCATAGATCCAAAAAGAAATATGATGTTTACATAGGGCGTCCGTCTAAGTGGGGAAATCCCTTCTCTTCAAAAGATGGAACTCTTGCCCAATACAAAGTACAGACAAGAGAAGAATCAATTCAAAAACATAGAGAATGGATTCTTTCACAACCTCAAATGATTGAGGATATAAAGAAAGAATTGAAAGGTAAAGTTCTTGGTTGTTGGTGTTCTCCCAAATTATGTCATGGACATACACTAGCAGCGATAGCAAATGATATGTGGGAAAATGAGAAATGAAATTATACACAACTGCCCTCTTTGTAGTCGAGATGTTCAAAAAGTTAGCGACCATCATCTAGTTCCCAAATCAAGAGGCGGAAAAAAGACACTTCCCATTTGTCTTGACTGTCATCGTTCTATTCACGCTTTCTTTTCTAACAAAGAACTTGAATCTACATATCATACTGTTGAAGCTCTTCTTGGACATGAGGAGTTTGGTAAATATATGAAATGGCTCTCTAAACAAGATCCAAATAGGAGATACAGGACAAAGAGGAGAAGAGGAAATGAAAAGCGTGGCAGATCCGGTTGACAAGAAATTAATAGAAAAACATTCTCAGCAACAGGCTGGTTTGATAATTGATTTTGTTGAAAAAGGAGTTGTGAAACTCCATGAAGTTCACCTACTTGCTAAGCAAGGTATTCGTAAAGAAGCAATAGATATATTCTGGGAAAAGTATCTATAATGAATGTTCCCGAAGCTTAATAGGATAAGCAGCAACCTTCTAAGTTGCCAATTGCAGGTTCGAGTCCTGCCGGGAATGCTAATAGGAAATTTATGGAAGATGAAAAAGTAGATGGAAGACCAAAATATCATGGATTTTTTGCAGAGGATATTATCAAACTTTGCAAAGCGAATGATGCTGAGAACTCAGTAATTACCGAAAAGAAAAACGCTCTAGTCAATTTGTTTGCACAGATTGCTCGATGGGATTTAGAAGTCGGAAACTTCATCGTACATCCAAAAGATTTTGATGAGGATTTACTAGATATAAAGAGATTAACAAACAATGTAGTTGCTTTCGATTCTGGCAAACGAATTGATACTCCAGTTTTTGTTGATCCTTACATGCCACGAGGCACAATCATTGCTGTAAGTAAGGTTTTCTATGGCAAAGAGCCTTCCAGATATTTCGCGATAGCAGACTTCCCAGAGAAGCTTAGCACTTATCTTCACCTTTCTAACTCTGGTATCACCTTCTCTGTTTGTGATAGGGGTCACGGTCCACAGATTGAGATAAATCAATCCACGTTTGGTAATCTACAAAACAAAACCGTAGTATGTACCAATAAAGATTCATTGCGAAAAATTGGAAAGATGTTTATAGAGGCATCTGAACAAGAGTATTCAAAAGAATACGTTTGTATTGCAAAAGATATATCAGATGAGGTTTTTAGTTCAGAACCAAAAACTGCAAACTGGACCTCTGATACTAAATAAAGTTTTAGTGACGCGCAAGAAGATCATTCATCTTACTGTAAATTGGACAAAAGGTCTTCGTTATTTTCGTCACTTTGGATCCTAAGCTAATCTGGTGAAAGCGCCTGGTTGAAGCCCAGGAGAGCCGGTTCGAAACCGGAAGGATCCACTAAGTAACGCGCCTAGAGAGATTTCATCGATTGTTAATCCGTGGGTCGCAGGTTCAAGTCCTGCCCTGACCGCATCTATGGTCAGGTAGCTCAGTTGGTAGAGCGACGGAAATGTACTCTCGCCTTTTTTCGTTACTTTTCTAAAGAAAAATTATGGGAATCTATTCAACTATTGACATTACCAGAGAAGATGCAATATCTTTGATTATGAAAGGTATTGAAGAATCATCTGATGATGAATTAGCCGATGCGCTTTTTGATCTATATGGAAACAAAACTCTTAATAACTATTTCATTGTGAGTTCATATGAAGAATCTGAGCAAATATCATGTTTCGATTGATGAAGCTAGAGAGCAGATTAAAAGAAATTCTCCTCCTTTTGATTATAATGTTCATTACGAAGTCATAACAATGGAAGATGGTACTAAAGCTCTAAAAAGGGTGTTAATACAGAAAGAGAAAAACATGACTAATTGGATTCAAGAGTTCTGCGAGTTACACTCGTATGGCTCACAAAAACTACAGAAGAAAATATAAACAAAATCACCACGGTTCTGCAAGCTGGTATTGCAAACCTTCTAGATCTGATCGGTTCTTTCACCGACACAAGATTAGACAACGTGACAGGCGTCTAATCCATCATGAAAGATACGATGAAATCTTTGGGGACAGACTCTTATTTGATACATGGTGGTGGTAAAAAGGAAGGTCAAGCAGATTTGGAGAGTTCCGCTAAGTGGTTGGCAAACCGGTTTGAACCCGGTGGGGACTGAAAGGTCAGGGGTTCGACTCCTCAGCTCTCCGCATGAGAAACCCAAATACAGAATGTACTATTTGTAAAAAACCAGTTTATAGAAGGCCTGGTGAACTGAAAAAGTACAATAATATATATATTGTTCAATAAAATGTCAAGTGGAATCTGTTTCTTCTAAAAAAATCAAATCCATTTGTGCAAATTGCAAAAATGATTTCATTTATGAGTCTTACAAATTGAGAAAATATTGTTCGACCAAGTGCTCAAATGAAGCAAGAGTTGGTATAGTTTATGACGGATCCAGACTTAAAGATAAAGCTTCTGGAAAAGCAAGAATGCTGGTTAAAATTATAAATGACTCTAATATCAATCACTGTATGATAGATGGGTGTTTATATGGAAAAACATTAGATATACATAGGTTTGTTCCTGGAAAAGTCGGTGGAAAATATACCCATGAAAATACATTTTTATTATGTCCAAATCATCATGCTGAAATTCATCGTGGTATTATTGATGTTGTAGAGATTGGTAAACATAAATTACAGATTTCTAAACATAAAGCATCAAATCAGTTAGAAAAATATACACAATTAATAAACACGGCCCCATCGTCTAGCGGTAAGGATTCTTAGACTTTCAATCTGAGGACACCGGTTCGAATCCGGTTGGGGTCACTAAGGGCGCAAAGAGAATGTTTTTACTGCTATGTCTGATACAATTTATTCACTAGAATACTTTACTCCCGAGTGCTATCAAAAAGCATTGGGAGAGATTGATATAGATCCGATGTTTGGGGTTCTCCATATAAATGGACAAACCGTAATAGAAGCACCCCACGCATATGCAGTTCTGTGGGCTATTGAACGTCTGAGTATTCTGGAAAAAGAAAATGCGGATCTTAAAAAATCAATCAAAGAACTCAACAATGATATAGCAATATTGTCTAGTTAATTAAAGGGCCTATCTTCTAATGGTTTAGGATAATCGTCTGATACGCGATCAATGGTGGTTCGAGTCCACCTAGGCCCACTCTGGTAACGCGCTAGAAAGATCTTTCATCTTTTATTGGTATATAAAACCTGCCTGTTCAATTCATGGCAAAACTGCTCAAAGGTGGTTCTAGGTGAGCGGCTAGGTCTTTCAATCTTTCGTTACCATTAATGCTCAAGTGATGAAAATGGCAGACACAGTTCGTTTGTTTTTAGCTGCAAACGTTGTTGTTTGAGAATGACAATTCGGACACAACAGCCTCAGATTCTCAATACGATTATCATCATTCACTCCATTTATATGATCTAGTTGAAGTGATAATGGTTTATTGTTCCACTCACTAATCCCACATTCAGAACAACGATAATCAAAATATCCATCCTTTAGTAATTTTTTCTTTAAGTTTGCTGTCCAGAGATAAGTAGAGTTTTTTACAAGAATTTGATCTAAACTAATACCTGGCGTCCAGTTATGTTTTTTACCCTTTAGGTGTCCTTGACCTTTCCAATGAGAAGTATCAATTAAATATTCTCGCGCTTTACGATCAATCCACTTTATGTTAGCACCAGTATGTGGGTTTAATTGAAGCTGTTTCAAAGACATTTGCCTTGATATATTATCAATTATAGATCGAGAAATCTCGGTTTTGGATAATGTTTTTCTGAGATGTTTATCACTAACAAAATGTGATAAATCGAGTTCGAGTTTTTCACACCTAACCTTGAATGTTTTATAAGCTGCACCTCTGCTATTAAGGCCCATTTTTACGAGTGCTTCGTGAGTATTTTTGCTAGTTTTAACACAGTCAATAAACTGACTATTTGGTAGACATCTTTTTTGATCATAATCATATGTCTACTTATTGATAGATTTTCCCCACATGATGGAATTGCCAGACATGCCAGATTCAAAATTTGGTGCCTTCGGGCGTGCAGGTTGGACTCCTGCTGTGGGGACTAATGACAGTACATATTTACGCACATAAATCAAACTATACAATCCTTGGAAGTGATAATAGAGCTACTCAGGATCCAAATCTGAACGTCATTCGAAATAAAACATACCTTCTTTGTAAAAGAAGGCTCAGAAATTTGCTGCTTCATTTTATGAAGCAGATCGAATTATGATTTCAAAGTATGTACCTTTTATACAAGATGCTGAGACAATAATTAATCATTTTTATAGTGACAAATCTATTTCACACATCAATGCAATCGTTGATGATAAGCTCTATTCTTTGGTGCCAGGATACATTGAATTGATAAAGCATTTAGGCTTTAAGTATTCATACTCTAAGGATGTAATTGATTACGACAAAATTGTTGAAATTGGAGTTTGGTTCAATGATAGAAATGAACTTTTATTTGAGTTCTAATATGCGTACATTTTCCTCTCTAGCATAATTGGCAATGCTCTTGTCTGTTAAACAAGATGATCCGGGTTCAAGTCCTGGGGGAGGAGCTGAAGTCGCAAGGCTTCTTTCAAGTTCAAGTAACGCGCTCAAAGATCTTTCATCTCCCCATAAGAGCGAAGTCCAGTGTTCGAATCCTGGTCCTGCTGATTTATAGCAGGATGGTGTAATGGCAGCACACGAAAATAGAGGTCTTTAATTTTTCGTTACTTTTAATATCTAATAACTTATATTATAATTAAATAAATAATTAGGTCGAGAAAAATTAGCAGTGCAATAGTCAAGACTATAGGGTGATGGCGGAATGAGAGTGTAAAAACTCCGGCAGACGCTACCGGCATAAAACCGGAAGAACTTGAAAGTTCGTGTAGGTTCGAACCCTGCTCACCCCACTTAGCAAAAAGAGAAAGTATATTGATTGAAGTTATAGGATTCATTGGAGGTTTGTTCTTAGCACTATGTGCAGTTCCTCAAGCTTACAAATCGTATCAAGATGGCCATGCCAATGGGATGTCCCATTCCTTCATCTGGCTTTGGTGTCTAGGCGAAATAGCCATGTTGGCGTACATCTTGGGGAAGTACCAGTTCTCTGATTTATGGCTCATTCTGAATTACACTGTCAATACAGTAATTATATTCGTAATTATCAAATATAAGTATTTTCCTAGGGTCTAAAAAATACCCGTATATTAATGTATATAATGTCTGAATTTAAAGAATTAGGTTGGAAATTTTATATAAACCTTCAGAGATTACATTGGAATTATTCTGTGATACCATCAGGTATTAGATTGAGATTTTTAGAATCTTATACACATATTTTGGAAAACAAATTAGAAAAAGAATTTTGTACAACGCGCTAGTAGATCTTTCATCATAAGTTCGAATCTTATTTCGGCCGCATTTATGGCCGAATAGCTCAGCGGTAGAGCAAAGGGTCTGCGCAATTTTCGTTGTACTATTTTAGGAAGATATCAATCTTCCTAAAAGCTTTGTGAATGAGCTTAGGAGATTGAAATCTCTAAATCATCCACACTTGATTCTGTAGCTTAACGGTAGAGCACTTCCTTGTCACGGAAGTTTATGCGAGTTCAACTCTCGTCGGAATCGCCCTCGAACCTATGCATATTCGAACATTTATTATGAGGTTCGAATGCGTAAACGAAAATGGTCTGATACTGAATTAGAAACAGCTACCAGAGACTCCAATACCATAACCGAAATCGTAGAGAGGTTGGGTTTAAAACCATTTGCTGGAAATAGGTATAGCGTCAAAAGAAGAATAGATGAACTTAGATTAGATACATCCCATCTTCATCGTAAAAAATTCAAAAGGACACCGCCCAAAACTTTAGATGAAGTTCTAAAGAATGATGTTGATTACAGCTCTTCATCATTAAAGAGAAGATTGATAGAATCTAACATTATTATAGATGAGTGTAAAGAGTGTGGTAATACGCACTGGCGTGGTCAAAAATTGTCGTTGCACCTTGATCATATCAATGGTGACCATTATGACAACAGGATAGAAAATCTTAGATTGCTTTGTCCCAATTGTCATTCAATAACCCCTACATATTCAAGAGGGGCATTGAGACAGCGTCCCCAAAATCATTGTTCCAAATGCAATAAAATTATCGGTGGCCACGCAGATAAATGCAAAAAATGCTCTATAGAAGATGACTCTTTTTGCAAAATCCAATGGCCACCCTATGATGAATTAAAAATCCTTATAGATACTTTAGGATTTGTTGGAACTGGTAAAAGATTTGGCGTCTCCGACAACGCTGTCCGTAAAAGGCTAAAGAAGGGATTTGGTATAGTTGTTATAACTTGATCCCTGGAGCCGCAAATAATTCGATTGGAAAATTTGATAGCTGATTTTGCATCAAAGAATACAGGTATACAATCAATTAGTTCTGGTATGTAATCTGATGTCGAGAAAAATTCCAAGAATTACTAAATGTTTTAGTAACGCGCCTAGAGATCATTCATCAATTGAAAACCTTGTGTCGTTAGTTCGAATCTAACTCTTCCCACCGGGACCTTAGGGTTCAGTTCATGGGAAGGTAGCTCAGTTGGCAGAGCAGAGGAGCGTGAGGTCTCAACTTTTTTCGTTACTATTTTAGTCCCATAGCATAACTGGATAATGCACCAGTCTACGAAGCTGGGTTTATGAAGGTTCGAATCCTTCTGGGACTGCTATATGGTTCTGTAGCACGGCGGATTAGTGCAGCACGCTTCGAACGTGTAGGGTTCGAATCCCTCCAGAACTGCTAAGAATTTATGTTTAAATTTTCACAAATTCATCCAGGTATTTTCCATTTAGAGTTCAAAGACAAAATTGAACTAACAGCTCACTTTCTTAGGGCTCAGGAGTTTTATGAATCACCCAAATTCCAGGGTAAGTCATTTCAGCTTATGGACTTCATCATGTGGTACATTAAAGAGGGAAGGCCAGATGAAGATGGAAAAGATATTTTTTCGTACTTTGATGACTGGGGCGGTTTTAATATACCAGCAGAAGTAATACTTCAGTGTCATGCAGGAATTACTGATATGAACGATTATGATCGTTTTCTTCATATCATAGCAAAGAAAGCACTTACTTATGCTCCTAAGGCATATATTATTGGAACTTCGGAATGTCATTCATCCGCAATATCTCATGAGATAGCTCACGGTTTATTCTATACAAATGATGAATATAAAACCAAAGCTCTGGAGTTAATTGACAAAACCCCTCAAGACTTAATAACTTCAATAAAAGAAGCTTTGGTAAATATGGGATATGCTGAAAGTGTTTTGGATGACGAGACTCAGGCTTATATGTCAACTGGTTTATGTGAGTCTATTCAAGAATCAATTGAAAATGTTGAGCGGGTTGTAAAAACTCAAATACCTTTCATTAAGCTTTTTAAATCTTATACTTCTTACACCACAAGAAAAACAGCCAAACTGTCAATACAATGATATACATACATCAGGAGATGTATGAGTAATCGATCCCATTTTAAATCAGTTACAGTATCAGCGGCGTTTACAACTACAGCAGATGTAATTGTACCAATTAGAAACCCTATGGGTTTTATGTTTGTTTGCACCTCTGGAACGAATATAGAATACTCTTTTGATGGATCTACTGTTCATGGTAGAATATCTGCAAATCAAATCTTTCAATTTCAGAATAGGAACGAATCAACTATGTGGTTTAGAGGTACAGGCGCTGTAGATGTGCATGTCTGGGCTACTGGTTGATAATATGGGGCATTGTTGAAATTGGGATCATGCTCCCACTGGGGGTGGTAATTGGGTTACAATCTTCTCTTGCAAAGAAGACCTTGTGGGTTCGAATCCCATCGCCTCCACCGATTCGTCATAGTGCTCAATATTATGACAAATAGCGCAGAGAACCTCTAAATTCTCGATTGAATTATTGGTTCTATCTCTGTCTTTATGATGAACTACAATCCCAGCAGGATGTTTATTATAACCACAACGTTCACATTCCATAGGTTTTTGTGAAAGAGCAATCTTACGATAATGCCTTCCATCACCATTAGCATAATGTGATGGCATAATTTCTTTGATGCCGCCTATACGTTGTGATAAGTCTTTGTGCTCTCTACAACAGAAGAAAATTCCGCTTTTAGAATTCTTCATTTTTGACGGTTGCTTGTAAAATTCACAACCACAATGAGCACATTTTACATTAGGTGTCTTTGGTTTTTTCCTTAGGTAACCGTAAAATTTAGCAGAGCATTTTGAACTGCAAAACTTACCATTTCCTCTATTTATCTCTGCTTGATGAATATCAAACGTGTTTTTGCATTCTTTACAAATGACACATACCATGTAATCTCCTTTACTTGCGCAAGTAATATCGATTACAAAATATTGATAGGTCGAGATTAGGATGATTCATCAAGTCATCCAGATGACTAAAATATTGTTTGATACAAATGTTTTCAATCTTATAGAAAATGATCTTGGAAATATTCAACAACTGACTCAACTTCAGATTTACATGATTCCAACCATTGCAGAAGAATTGTCAAATGGTTTGAATAAATTTCAAACAAACCCACTGGGATGGTTTAATTACCAACACAATGATGATCCTGTGTTTATTCTAGATCATTCATTGTTGGACGCTGCAAAATTAGGAGATGGTTTAGTGTATGACGATGATATGAATGGACGTACATCAAGTAAGGCGCACAAAGATGCAATTATTGCTGATGCTATAAGTGAGTTGCAGTTAGATATGGTTGTTACCGAAGATAAAAGAATGAAAAACAAAAAGAAAATTGGTATTGCTGACATCATCGGGTACGAAGAGTTCTGCAACAGATTTTTACCCTAGTCCACCCATACTGGAATTTTCTCGGAACTTGACACCTGTACGAAAGTGTAGTACAAGTGATCCGCTGTGAATTTTACAGATGATAACCATTGTGATAAGCTAGATGAAACATCCTAAATTCAGTTCTCTCTTTCGTTTTCATTGTAGACAGTTAGGCTTCGGGCAGTCAAAGTATGATTATCCTAAGATCCTTGATCGTATTTTTCCTTTAGGAATTGAAGCGTCTCAAGTAATGGGTAATATACTTCAAGAAGAGTTTTTCAGAAAATACAGACCTCATTGATATGACTAAAGCACGACCAAAAACGTTTTCTGATATGTTTGCATGTGACTTCACTGCAATGTCCAGTACTTGGTCTAAGACACTGAATACACAGCCGATGGAATTTGATCGTCAGATTACAAATCTGAGTCTTGGCAGACCAGTTCGTAACAATGAAATCATAAAAATTCTTGATATACCAAATAAATTGCAAGATTAACTCAGCGGTAGAGTGCTTCTTTGACTAGGAAGTGGTCAGAGGTTCGAATCCTCTATCTTGCACCATGGATTTTGATAAGAAAATTTTAGTGACAGGTGGGGCTGGATTTATTGGTTCTAATTTTTTACTAAAATCAGTACCAATAATGAAAGAAGTGCATTTTGTAAATGCAGATAATTTGACATACGCAGCTAATTTACAAAATCTAGAAAATATTTCTAAGCTTGGAAATTACGAATTCTCGCGTGTTGATATCTCAAATCCTATTGAAGTTCAATCATTATTTGCAAGAGTACAACCTGACGTTGTTTTTCATTTTGCCGCAGAAAGTCATGTTGATCGTAGTATTCTTGGACCTGGAGCTTTCATACAAGCCAATATAATTGGAACATTCAATTTACTCGAAGAATCCAGAAAACAAAAATCAATTATCTTTCATCACGTAAGTACTGATGAAGTATATGGGTCTTTAGATCAGAATGGTTTGTTTACAGAAAAAACACCATATGATCCTTCTAGTCCCTATTCAGCTTCTAAAGCGTCTAGTGATCATTTAGTTCGAGCGTATCATAAAACATACGGACTTCCTGTTAATATAACTAATTGCTCAAATAACTATGGACCATATCAGTTTCCAGAAAAACTAATACCTTTGGTAATTAGTAATGTACTACAAAGAAAACCAATACCTGTTTATGGTAAAGGTGAAAACGTACGTGATTGGTTATATGTTGAAGATCATTGTTCTGCTATCTGGGCTGTACATGAAAATGGTAGAGTTGGAGAAACTTACAATGTAGGTGGTAATAATGAATGTTCAAATATAAATCTTATTAAAGCTTTATGCACTTTGCTTTCTAAAAAACTAGGAGAGTCTGAAGATGATATTTTATCTTTAATTACTTATGTAAAAGATCGTCCAGGGCATGATCTAAGATATGCGATTGACTCAACCAAGATAAGAAAAGAGTGTGGTTGGTCCCCGCAAGAAACAATAGAATCTGGTCTACAAAAAACAGTAGATTGGTATATAGATAATCAAGATTGGGTAAATTCAGTTACATCTGGCAAATACCAATTTTGGATTGAAGAAAACTATACTAAGCGTGGTATTGAATGAAGGGAATTATATTAGCTGGTGGTACAGGATCTAGATTATTTCCAATTACTAGAGGTGTTAGTAAACAACTAATTCCTGTTTATGATAAACCTATGATTTATTATCCGCTTAGCGTACTAATGCTTGCCGGAATTAGAGATGTACTTGTTATAACAACACCCGAAGATAAAGAGTCTTTTTCTAAAACTCTTGGCGATGGTTCTCAGTGGGGTTTGAATATTCAACAGGAAGTTCAGCAATCTCCAAATGGTATAGCTCAAGCATTTATCATTGGTGAAAAATTTATCAATAACGAACCGTGCTCACTTGTTCTTGGTGATAACATTTTCTTTGGTCATGGTTTACAAGGTGAGTTACAGAATGCGGCCAAGCTAACTCACGGCGCTAAAATATTTGGATATCACACAGCAACTCCTGAAATATATGGAGTTGCTGAATTTGATCAGTTGGGTCAAGTCATATCACTTGAAGAAAAACCAAAGCAACCCAAAAGTAATTATGCGGTTACTGGTCTTTATTTTTATGACCATCGGGTTTCTGAATTTGCTAAAACACTACAGCCATCTTCCCGAGGTGAATTGGAAATAACAGATTTGAACAGAATGTATCTCAACAATGGTTCTTTGTTATGTGTAAAACTTGGTAGGGGTATTGCTTGGCTTGATACAGGTTCTCCAGAAGCAATGTTACAAGCATCTCAGTTTGTACAAACGGTACAGGAAAAGCAGGGTTTGCAAATTGCTTGCCCAGAAGAAATTGCTTTCAATTCGAAATGGATAACCGAACCCGATCTGCGAAAGAGTATAAGTTCTTTAGGAAAAACAGATTATGCAAAATATTTAAATTCTTTGTTAAAAAAGGAAATATAAATGGAAATTGTTCAACAAGAAATACCTGAGGTTTTACTTATTAAACCTCGTGTTATTTTTGATTATCGTGGATTTTTTACGGAAACATTTTCTATAAGATCGTTTCCTCAAGAAATAAAATTTGTTCAAGATAATCTTTCATATTCATACAATGGAACTTTACGTGGTTTACATTTACAACATCCAAATGATCAGGGAAAATTGGTCATGGCTATTACGGGATGTATTTGGGATGTTGCAGTTGATGTTCGAATAGGATCTCCAACATTTGGTAGATATTGCGCTACGGAACTAAACTCTCAAAACAAATATCAATTTTACGTACCGCCCGGATTTGCTCATGGGTTTTGTGTTCTTAGTGATAGTGCTCATGTTTTATATAAATGTACTAATGTATATGAAAAATCTTGTGAAATGAGTATATCATTTAGAGACCCTGATTTAAATATTCCATGGCCTATAGAAAATCCATTACTTTCTTCAAAAGATAGTGAAGCTCCTTTTTTGAAAGATATCAAAAATCTTCCTGTTTATAAGGAAATATTTTGAAATTTATTATTCTAGGATCCAGTGGTCAATTAGGAAAAGCTTTTACAAAGCTCTTACCAAAAGAATCTATATTTTTAGATCGAGCCCAAGCTGATTTGTGTAAGTTTGAAAATTTAAAATTACCAATTGATGTTGGTGATTGTGTAATCAACTGCGCAGGATATACAAAAGTTGATGATGCCGAAAAGGAAGAGGATATAGCCTCTCGCGTTAATGGCGATGCAGTTGGAAGTCTTGCAGAACAGTGCGCTATTGTTGGTGCAAAGTTTGTACATTTTAGTACAGATTATGTTTTCGACGGATCTTCAGAGACACCTTATAAAACTGACGATAAAAGAAGTCCCATTAATGCTTATGGGCGTTCCAAACTTCGTGGTGAGGAATTACTTCAATCATCTGGTGCTAATTATCTTTTGATTCGGACAAGTTGGGTTTACGCTCCTTGGGGTAATAATTTTTTACAAACAATGTTACGCCTTTTGAATACCCAAGATGAAATTAGTGTAGTTAATGATCAGTTCGGCCGCCCTACTCATGTAATTGGTTTGGCCCAGCGAACTTTGAAGCTAATCGATCTGAAACAAACTGGAACTTTTCATATTACAGATGGAGGTAGTTGTTCGTGGTTTGAGTTTGCAAAAGACATTTCTCACAAGGTAGGATCTTCCTGTAATATCAAGCCTTGTTCTACAAATGAATTTCCAAGGCAGGCCTTGCGCCCTAGTTATAGCGTTCTGGACACATCTAAAACTGATGAAATTTTAGGACCTAATGAACACTATAAAAAATGGCTTGACATACGTACCGCCGTGTGATAGTATTAGTCCAATGCTCATATTTTCATTGTGTCAAAACCATCTAAAACAACTTCCTGATTTTATGGATTCGGATAACAAATCTGTAATGTTTTGGGTTTTAGAATCAAGCTGGACACTTCATTTCATTCCTGATACTTTCAGTTTATCGAGTACCTAATGAAAGATATAAAGTTTGAACAGTTCTGCTCGCGTCAACAAATTGATCTGATTTCAATCGTATCAGACCAGTATCATGATGCTCCAAGATCTTCAATTGGTTTTTCTGCACGTCTTAGTTCAGTTATGACAGAAGTTGATCAACAACTAATTAGACTCACAGAAAAAGATAGAATCGAAAGAGAAGGCAAAGGATATTTTAGAATATGAGTATTTTCAGAGCAATCAAAAAACTAGGCAGTGCAAGCGTCAAAACAGCGCTCCTCCCAGTCGACATCGCGCTGGATTCGGTTGGAGCATCATTATTGCGTGAAAACCCAAGGCCATTCACTTGGGATCGATTAAAAAACATCGGTTCGGACTTAAGTGATGCATACACAGAGACACTCGATGAGTGACGTAATACATCACCACATCTAAGTTATCGAAGTCTAAATCCAGAGTTTTGAAGCTGACGAACAAAGTTCGTGAAGTTATCCGCCAACTCTTCGTATAAGGGCCAAGACCCGTGCAAGTGTCGATGACACTTGTAGTATGAAGATCGACCAATACTCTGGTAAAAGTTCATGTCGCAAGATATCGTCTTTGGAAAGAGAACTGAGGTAAAAAAAACCCAGTCCCCGATGTCTTGAAATTTTTCGAATGAAGCACTGTGTTTCGCATCAAACCAAAGCAGTACAACTGATTGTTTTGATAAATCTTTATCAGATCGAATGTACTTTTTCATTGTTGATTTGATGTAAGCTGATGTTTCCCAGTTTTCAGATTTAATTGTTATTAGTTCATCTGTAAGTGTATCAAAACATTCAAAAGAAAGCTTCATGTAATAATGTTGTATAATTCGTAGCGATCATTAGGTCTTCTTTACTCAGGTGTGAAAATTGGTGTCGAGGGGTCTTGTGTCGTAGGCGTTTCAACGCTAGGGTCGCTGACCGCTTATCAGCCGGGAACGGCAATTTACAGCTAAATCAAAATTGACTACAACACGCAGAAGTGCGTGCCTACGAGCCACTCGCGATTTGGCTGTGAAAACAGCTTGATGGCTTTTCTGTCTCGTAGTCTCGTAGTCCCTTCTGTTAGAGGAGAGTATATATGTTGACGAAAGCTATTATCATAGCACTATTAATGAAGATACCCGCATGGAAGGGTGATGAACAAGAAGCAAACCGTGAAGATCGTATTGAGATCATTGCGGAGAGCATTTTGAAAGCATCACAAGAAAATCCTTTTCTGGGTTCATCTGATGAGATGGCTTATCTCTTGATCAATCAAGGATGGTGGGAATCCAAATTCGCAAAGCACGTTCATGAAGGAAACTGTCGAGTAAGTATTGGAGAGTGTGACTCGGGAAGAGCGGGTTCTCCCTGGCAGCTTCAATATGGGCACTGGTTTCCCAAAAAGGAATGGGATAAGATTGTGGGAGCTGATCTAGAGGCTACAACCCTTGCAGCTAATAGAGCTGCAATTACACTCAACAAAAGTGTAAACCTTTGCATTTCTAGGCACGGTAACAATCCGGCAATGTATGCGTTCTGGGCAACATCTGCGTATGCAACATCCAAGTCTTGTTCCAATGAGAAATCAAAAGAGAGAATGCCATATCTAAAGAAGATTAAAGCTATGGCCCACGATCTAAATTCTGTTGCTAAGAAAGAGCAGAAGGATCCTCCTAAAGAAAAAGAAGCGCATCGAGATCAGCCCAAAGCAACAAAGGAGGGCTAATCTTCAAAAAGGGGCTTCGGCCCCTTTTTTATGTCTGGAATCATATGAATGTAATAAAACCCCCTAGCGGTATTGCAAAAGCAAAGTCTCCCCGATTATTCCTTGCCGGATCAATTGAAATGGGAAAAGCTCAAGACTGGCAATCTATCATAGAGAATGCTTTAGAATCTCTACCAGGAACTATTTATAACCCTAGGCGTGAGAACTGGGATCCTTCCTGGGCTCAAGATATCAAGAACGATGATTTCTATGAACAAGTTCGATGGGAGCTGCAAGCTCTTGAAGACTCTGATGTCATTGTAATGTATCTTGAGAGCAATACAATATCTCCTATTTCATTGTTGGAACTTGGATTGTTTGCTAAGTCTGGAAAAATGATTGTATGTTGTCCTAATGGTTTTCATCGAAAGGGTAATGTAGATATTGTTTGTGAAAAGTACAGAATCCAAACAGTTGATTCAATTGAAGAGTTGATTGATGTCTCAAGAAAAAAACTCTCTAATATTTGAGTGGCGAGCAATTTTTGATTGCTGTGAAGCCGAATTAGATCGAGGAAATATTCCTGATGTTGCTCCATTATCAATGTCAGAAGATGATCCTTGTGTATATGAAGATTTGATTGGTTTGTACGTGATAGATAATCAGATTTCACATGAATTCAAAAAAGAAATCTAACTCAATAACCGAACTTCTTTTGAATACTGAAAATGAAATGGGTATTGAAAAATGGTTAAAAGATAATTATTGGGGTAATGAAAACCCACATGTAAATATTCCTGTTTATCAAAAGTTCATTCCATTACATTTGATTTGTATTGAAGTTACAAAAGTACTAAAAGAAGAGGTCGAGGGTTTATCCTCGAACGCTGTAAAAGACAGCTAATACCTGGATATAATAATGATGACCGGTGAAGCGGATCTCATTCAGGTTGAAAGAACTGAGATGGTATGTTCCTTACACAAGAGAACCGCACTCATCTACAGGTACAAGTATCACAACTCAGTTGATGGTTGTTGTGATAAATTCATTCAAGAAATTGAATCTCAATTAAACTTTACGCAACGCGCAAGTTGACATTTCATCTTTATTAGATTCATAGGTTCGATTCCTATCCAGGGCGTAAGCTTTGGACGCAGTGTTGGTTCTGCAATTTGTCGACACATTTTCGTTGCCATGGCTCTATCGTCTAACGGTTTAGGACACCTGACTCTCTATCAGGTAACGAGGGTTCGAATCCCTCTAGGGTCACAATATGGAAAACAGAGATTCAGATTACGAAAGTTTCAAAGCAGTTTGTAAAAAATGCAAATGTATTATGAACGATCTTGAACCATTTCATGGTAGTGAATTTTATCACCACAAATTAGGATGTGAAAATTCTAAACAAACATTCTCTTCTAATGATAAAGAAATAGAACCATTTGTTCGAAAACGAATTCGTAGATTAGATAAAAGAAATACTAAAAGATTTTATAAAAGAAAAAAAATCTTCATAAGTTATCGCGGGATAGGGCAGTCTGGTAGCCCGCTAGGCTCATAACCTGGAGACCGAAGGTTCAAATCCTTCTCCCGCAACTAAGTGACGCGACAGAGATCATTCATCGCATCAAGCCGGAAACGGGAGTTCGAATCTCCCAGCTCGCACCGGGAACTTAAAATTCCCATTTTGAGATCTTTATCTTCTCAACTCGCGAGTTTCGTCTAGGGGACTAGGACGCCGATAAAAAATGGTCTCGCTTTTTTTCGTCACTATTTATTTACCATGACATCTACAATCATTAGATCAACCCTTCCTATTCGCACAAATTTTGGTTGGCTTTGGATAAGTACGCTTCGATGTTTACCAGGCTCTGATAAACTATATGATGTTAGTGATGCCTTATTATCTGGTGCGTGGGATCTCTTTTACGAAGATGTGATTCAGAATGAAAAAAGGACAGTATAAACAGTGGTTAAAATATAATAGATGTGGGTGTTGGTTTTGCCATAAACGCGCAGGTATTACTAAACCAGGTTTATTACGATCCAAACAAACAATGTCCAGAAGGCCGAGTGGTGAGGCTGCGATCTGCAAAATCGCATGATGTGGGTTCGAATCCCACTCTGGACTCTATGAATAAAGAAACTTTTTTCTGGAAGTTTAAAAATTTCGAATACAGTTTAGATCATATCAAAGATATATACTCATTTTATGAGCTTCTTTGTGAAAAAATAGATCCCTTGCTCTCTCAAGATGATTTAAATACTGAAATTTGCATTGTAGGTTCTGATTTGTATTATAAATAACTACACACCATAATAAGACATGTAGTTGATATCCGTGCGTGGTGGAATGGCAGACACGGTGAGCTTAAAATTCGCTGCTGAAAAGCGTGGGGGTTCGAATCCCTCCGCACGGACATGAAACTAAAAAGGATGGAGTTCCTTAAATTGCTTGAAGATGCAAAGAGTCGAGTGAACCTGAATTGTAAACAATATCACACTCACACAGCTCTAAAAGGGTGCTTCATTCCCAAAGAGGGTGAGACCGAGGACGTTGTTACCATCTGTAAGTTGGGAGAGCATATAAATTTTCTAGAGTTCTCAATTTTAGAGTTTATTACAACTGTAAAGAACTAAATAGGAGAATTATGTTGGATCCAGGCTTTTCACAAACAGATATAACTACGCTATTCATTATTATTTTCGTTGGTATGGGTGGCCTTGCTATTGTTACAACCATTGCCCTCTTAAAGAAAAAGAAGAAAGATAAAAAATAAGAAGTAATATGGGATATAAGATTTGGCGGAAAGATCGCTTTGGTTGGTCGTTGGCTTATGATACGGTTTTTGCAACTCGTGAAGCCGTAGATGAGCACATAGGTTCTCTCAATGCACAATGGGCAGAAAAAGTTAAATACGGAGAGTTAATGTTCTATCCGTATCGTGATGATATAAAACTAGATAAAGAAGGAAATATCATTGATAACTTTATACAGACCCGTGGGAGAAGAAGAACTCCAACTCATAAGAGAAAGTGGAAGCAAGCGTTTTCCTCCAAGACTGCCTGAGCAATCTATCTTCTATCCTGTTTGCAATATTGAATACGCGAGACTCATTGCTCAAGGATGGAATGCTCGCGATGGCAAGACCGGATATGTCACGGAATTCTATATTGACTCCGAGTTCATAAAGCGGTATCCTAGACAGATTGTGGGTTCTAAAATTCACGAGGAACTTTGGGTTCCAGCTCAAGAACTTGATGTCTTCAATGATCATATTCTGGGATTGATATATGCAACTGAAAAATATTCCAGTTGAAATGTGGAAGTCATTAGGACAGAGGTTTACTTCAGATTTGCGAGATGCTCAGGGCATTTCTCGTTTCGATCCTATTCCTCAAGGTGAAATATATTCATCATTACTGAATCTTGATCTTTTTTCAATTCCAATAGAAGATCAATTAAAGGATTTTGTTTGGTAGATAAATCTTTCAAAGATTTGTGTAATAACACATCAAAACACTTAAGGCGAATATTGTTTTATCAAATAGCCAAAGGTTTAAATTGCGATGTACCACATTTTCTCTCTCCCTTTAAAAATCAAGAGATGTTTGTAATGAATATGAATGAAGTATTCAGTGATGTCAAAGAAGACAAAGTTTAGAATACTATATGGATTGAGAACCGGATCATTGTTTGATGACAGATTTTGTCATGTTTTGAAAAAAACACATAGTAATAACACTACATAACAAATTAGCAGTCCAATTTATAAATTTCGAGAATTATATTTGCTTTGGATACACTTCCATTAGAAGGCGTTCTCTTCGAGAAGTTATTGAGAGATATTGATATGTACAGAGAATACAAACACAAACAGCATACTGGAGTAAAGGTCGGAGTTGTAAAAACTCTTATGATCTCTGCTATTGCTATTGTGTTTTGTGTACTGTAAGCATTGCATTGACGACCTGGACTCCAGAAGTTTTCTTTTGGGCTGGTCGGTTAATGGTAAACCACAGGACTTTTAATCCTGTACTTTGAGTTCGAGTCTCAGGCGGCCCACTAAGAACAGTTTATGTTCTTTGGGTCACTAACTCAATTGGCTATAGAGTAGCGGGCTTTTAACCTGAAAGTTCCCGGTTCGAATCCGGGGTGGCCTACAAAGGAAGATGTGGTAGTTCCATACAAAGAACAATGCGAAGTGTGTAAGAATGATTACTGGCAGGGTTGCATTCGTATTGATGATAAACACATTTGCGATTCCTGTCGAGGAATCGAGCCACAGAATTCTTCTAAAAAACTCTCAAAGGAAGAGTGGGAAGATTTCGTAAGGTCCAAATGAAATACATTTATATCGCGTTTGCATTTATCCTACCAGCTTGTGGGTATCCAAGACCAAAAATGATTGAGGGTACAAACGAATACAGGTTACAATACTGTCATAGAGAATCGCAGTGCTTTAAAGCAGTTAAGAAAGTTTGTCCTAATGGACATGAAATTACCAAGTACGGTAATATCAGACCTGAAAAGTTTAAGTGTATAAACGACTAACCTACTCAGACATTAAACACTGTTTCGTTATACTACAAAGGTAATAATGGCCAAATATTTTAAAGACGGTAATAGAATTCACGTAGCTCCCGATAACGCTACACATATCTTAGATGATTTGCCGCCTAATGTTTATACGTTGAGATTCAACAAATTTACAGGGTTTTATCTTGAGCTTGTTGATGAGTTCACAATTCCGAATCATATCTATGGAGACGTTGTAAAAAACGTAAACAAGATTATCAAAACCTACTCCCACAAAGAAGGAAATGTTGGTGTTTTACTTTCTGGAGAAAAGGGTTCTGGAAAGACAATGATGCTTCGGCTTGCTTGCAAGAAGTGTCAAGAAATGGGAATTCCAACAATAATTATCACCAATGATTTTGATGAAGACTTCTGTAAGTTTATTTCAGATATCAATCAGAAATGTGTAATTGTTTTTGATGAGTTCGAAAAGGTTTTCAAAAAAGATGAGGCACAATCAAAGCTACTAACCTTGTTTGAAGGTGTTTATTCGTCAAACAAACTGTTGGTACTAACGGTCAATGATATTTTTCATGTAAACGATTTCTTCTTGAATCGTCCAGGTAGAATTCACTACCATATCAGATTCTCATCTCTTGAAGAGTCTTTCATTATAGAGTACTGCCATAGAAATATGGAAAATAAACAACATACCGATTCAGTAATCAACCTATCAAGATTGGTACCTAATTTCAATTTTGATATGTTACAAGCTATTGTGTTTGAGTGTAACCTTCATAAGGAAACCCCACAAGAAGTTTTTGAAATGCTGAATATCCGTCACGTTTCTTCGTATGATACCTACAATTTTGAAGTTGTGGATTCAAGAAACGATAGAAAGTATACGGGAAAACATACTTTGAGACCTTTTACTCATGATAGATGGTATTTCACAGAGAACTGTGTTGAAAACTATACGAAAGAAAATGGCGAAGATGACAACCCCTATGAGGGGGTAAAATTAGTTGAAGAAAATCTAATTTCTGCTAAGAATGGTCAATTTGAGTTCAAAGATGGTTTCTATAAAATAACCATCAAGAAAGAATCAAGAAAGAACTTTATGCAATGGGACTTTTAATATGGTTCATCTTATCTATAGTTTTCCCGTTGAAAGTAACAATAGAGAATTAATATTTGAACATGGAGAAGATGTGCGCCCGTGTAAGTTTTGTGGGCGCTGCACTGAAGTTAGGGTCGATGTTTCGCTGAACATACCTGGTGATCGTGTATCTTGGCAAATAACCAAGGGCAGTTTTTACCACTGTGGAACATGGCACGTCTGCCCAAACTGTTTCGGAGAAGCCAATGAGCAATACAATGCTCTTGCGGATGAAGCAGATGCGCGATGGGAAAGTGATCGGCGCAGTAGAATTTCTGACTTCATGACACCAATCCACATAACCCCGACAGAGTTTTTCGACCTCTCAACTAATGAAGGAACTCTTCGGCGACGTGATGGTGTTTGGAAGTACCATTCTTTCAAAGATCTAAAGGAAGATTCTAAAGGAAGATTCTAAATGAATGCTAGACCTATTCTTACTCGTCCTTATTGCGAATCTATTATGGATAAAATCAGATTGCAGTATACTGAAATTATTGCAAATATCTATAAAAGATAAACACATCTTGTATAAACATCATGCTACAATGGTTCAAGATCATTTGTATATTTATGGCCGCACAATAAAACCATAGAAACCTTTTACAGTGAATAAGATGGTGTTCAACAAAATGTTTCACGAGTTCAATCCTGTTCCATATGGTAAAACCAATGATATTGGTAATATTTTATGTTGGGAATTTGTAAGGTTGTTACTTCCAATATCCGATACTATAGAAGTAGAATTAGAGTATAACTGTATAGGGTATGTTCGGCAACATGATGCTTTGTGGAGATACCCTAAAGAGCATTTTAAATGATTGATGAAGACTTTGTAAATTTTGTGATTGGATTGGTTATTATTCTAGTCATCGTTGGTGTTTATTTAGTAAACACCAACGATTGCTCTAAGAAAGTTTGTGATAATGGAGCATCACCAGTTCTTACCAAAGAAGGTTGTTTCTGTATAAAAAAGGCTAAATGATGTTAAAACCAAATAAATAGGCTTCATCCCGATCTATATAAAATTGTTTTTCTTGAAAAAACTACATCCAAAGCCTATATTTGATTAGTCCTGAATCTCTCAATAAAACCGCATGAGAATATGCAGAAGATTCATAAGTTTGCAGAGATCTATAAAACAGCTGTAAGTGCAGATACCCATCGCTGGGCTTCAGATGTGGTCTCTAGGGCTTTTCAGCAGGTCATGGGTCGATGGCCAACCTCTGCCGAAAGACAGATTGTAATGGCTGTCTCTGACTTAGAATCTTCATATGGAAAAGGATGGGGAAAGGGAAACTCCACATCTGGAGAAAATTCTCATAATTGGGGAGCTGTTCAAACCAGAGATAATTCTACTCCTGGATTTAGTCATCAAGATTCTTCCGTTCAAGGGAAATACAATGCGAAATTCAAATCATATGATTCTGATATAGACGGAGCAGCTGATGTTGTGAAACTTTTATTCAAGGGAACAAGACCTCAACGTATGCCAGATCCATCCCAAGGTAATCGAGCTTTGGGAAAAGAAATATCTGGACCTACAAGAGGTGAGTTAATTGAACAAGCAGCTCAACAAGGCGATACCTTAGCTTTCTCTCGCGCTATGTGGTTCACAGGATATTTTGAAGGAACAGCTCCAACATATCAAGAGCGTATCCTACGACATGCAGAAGGTCTGCAAACTCGCATCAACCAAATAGCATCTGCTCTTGGTGAATCTCCAGCTTGGAGTATTCAGACCAATCACTACCAACCAACTGGTCATGTTCAATCAAATCATGTTCAATCAAACCCTCAACCACAGTATGAGGAACCTTCAGTACCAGAGGGTATGGGAGAGTCAGATCTTAGTTCATTAGAGCAGATGATTTGGGGAATCCCTAATATTTAATGAATATTGTTAGTACAGAAAAAAGAATTCGCAAACTCACTCGTTACATAGCTCGTTACAAAGATAGTAAAAAACTTTTTGATAAAGTACAAGAGGCTGAACGTGAGCTTGATGGGCAGAAAAGACTTCTTATTTGGTTGAAGTCTAAACTACCTATTTCTTCTTCACTTGCTTAACAAATTCTTCAACGAGCGCCGCAAGGAGATCGATAGACATCTTCATGTCATCAAGATCAGACTTGTCCTTTTTGGATTTTCGCTTCTTTCGAGCCTTTTCTGGCAATTTAGAGAAGTCAGTTTCATGGGCCCACTCCTTTGCTGTATCTGGCATGGTGGCGAACATAAATCTCTGCTGCTTTTTGCTTCTGAAAGGCATGCTTACATACAATAATATTGAGAGGTAAAATGGAGAAATCATCTTTAGGCAACCGAATGAAAAGTTATGAGAACGTCTCTAAAATTGCCCTAACCCCACGCATGCCTATGATAATTCGCTGCGATGGTAAAGCATTTCACTCATATACAAAGGGTTTTACCAGGCCCTTTGATCAGAGTATTCAAAGTGCAATGACTCAAGCTGCCAAAGGACTAATGGAAAACATCCAGGGTGCAAAACTTGCGTACATCCAATCTGATGAAATATCCATTTTAGTAAATGATTACGAGAACTTTGAAACTCAGGCGTGGTTTGGAAAAGAGTTACAAAAGATTGTATCTGTGTCTGCATCCATCGCCACGGCATATTTCAACAAATATATGATGGATGAAAAGATTGTCATTTCTAAATTGGCAATGTTTGATTCCAGAGCTTTTGTAATACCAAGAGAAGAGGCGTGTAACTATTTTGTTTGGAGACAACAAGACGCTGAACGAAATTCTGTTTCTTCATTGGCACAGGCTCATTTTTCTCACAGAATGTTGCAGGGTAAGTCTTGCAAGGAAATGAAGAAGATGCTTCTTGATGAGAAAAGTATAGATTGGGAACAAATACCTACAATCAATAAAAGAGGTTGGTGTGTATTGGTAAATGGATCAACCGATCTTGAGATTCCACGGTTTCAAGAAAACCGGGAGTATATCGACGTGCTTTTAGAGCAAGTCGAGGAATAGAACACTAGAGGTGTATTATGGTTAGAATCACTAAAATTGAGAAAAACCCACGTTGCATTGCTTCCATTACAGTTCGAGCCCGAAAGGCAAAGAAAAGTACATCAACAATGCGTATTGGTAATCAGCAACATAGGATTCTAGGTATTGTACACACTCCTCGTGAAAGAATAAATGATAAATAATTGAAACATCAGGTGTGGTAATCGGATACATCTGCATTCTATAGATGGATGCAGATGAAGGTAAGCAAAGTATTCTTGAAGCTGCCGACAGGTGGGCACGAGATGTCATGCGATCAGAGAAATCTTTGAATCGTAGTGAGCAAGCTTTACTTGAAGCCGTCCTGAATTACAGAAGAGTAATTCGTTCTGCTTTGAAAATACCTAAGAAAATTGAACGATTACCACCACCCCCTCAGCTTCCAAGAGATTTAGGAAGGGAACTAGTAACTGAAATGGATACTCTTCGGTATTCCGATGTGCCTACTGTTCCAACGCCACCACAAGGAATCCCTGTTGTTGATGATATAGAAGCCAATAGATCTATAGATATAGAGCGCGTAGAGACAATCAATTCCAAGATGCCTACTAAGCGAGTAAAAGGACCACAATGACTTGGCAAGCAAAAACAATAGGAGCTGGAGTGATTCTGCTTGTAATAGCAGTACTAGCTTTCATAGTAAAAGTTCAGTACGATACTATTGATCGTCTCAAAAAAATTGAGACTTCAGTTGTTGAATCTAAAGAACTTTCTAATAAAGTTCTACGTGCTCAATCCGAATACGCCACCAATAAAGATCTTAAGAAACTAATTACAGATCAAGGGTTTGATATTGGTGAGTTAAAAAAAGATTTAAGGAAACTCGGGGGCGAGGTGAAAGGGGTCCACACAGTACAGGTGGTCACTCCTGGTTTTGTAGGGACCGATCTCGCAACAACTGAGGAGGGTGACAAGAATCCAAATCCTCCAAAGTCAGGAGAACCTCTAGAGGATAAGTATGGCTATTTTGATAGAACTCAATGGTATCAACTCAATGAACCATTTGCAGATTCTACATCAGTACCTATTGGTAAAGCGGGTTTCTCTGCCTGGAAGGAAAAACCTTGGTCTGTAGAGGTTTTACCAAGATCTTACGGATCTGCAACAGTCCTTGGTCAAGATGAAGATGGTCGGCATTATGCTTACTCTAAATTCTATATAGAAGTTGAGGGAAAGAAATATGATGTTCCGGTGAGTGATGCCAAGATTGTTGAGAAATATCCTTCTCCAAAGCTCTACTTCAACCCAAGGCTATATCTTGGTATTGATGGTGGTTTGATGGTATCACCTCCGATCAAAGGTGAAGTTACACCAAATGTTGGTCTATCTTTCTTTTCATATGGAAAGACAAAAGCTACGCCAGATTTCAGCTTCTTGACTTTAGGTCTAGGATATGCTACGCAGTCCCGAGCCATGGTTTTACTTCTAGCTCCAGTGAACTATAATGTTGGAAGACCCCTTCCACTTATTGATAATTTCCATATTGGTCCATCCGTTTCTCTTGATGTCAACGGAAATGTTGGTCTCTATATTGGCGGAAGGGTAGCGTTTTGATATGGCCAGAATTCTTCAACCACCAAAACTTCATTTCAAATGTCACAGTTGTGGAACGCTTGCAGAGGGAGATGAGCAAGAGTTCAAACAGTGCAATACAATGCCTCCGACATGGGACATTGAGTGTCCATATTGTCACCTGATTGTAAATTGCTCTCCAACACCTTTAATATCCAAACTTGTTGGAACATCAAGATCTAGTACTTTAATATAAACAATATCTTTTGAACCGGAATATTTACCATATTTGAAAAGTTCTTAAGGCCTGCATTATACTCTTGTACAGCTTTTTGTAAAAGACCATAATCTGGTACTGTTCCATTTGACAATTCTGTCATTGCATCTTTAAAATTTTGGTGATTATAAGATGCAAGTATAGCTGGATCAATCTGATTCAAAGCTGCTAGTGCGGCTTTACCAATTCGAACCGCTTCGTTAACAGTTGTTGTTGATTGTCCTGGAGCCAAAATCTGAGCGCACTTCAAAAATGTTGATGCAAATTCATTTAACTTGTTCACGGTTCTCATAAATGTAATACCGAAAAATGACCACCTTTTACTAAATTTGAAAGCAGAGATATGAATTTTTTCAAGAGAAAAGTTGAAGTTCCTAATCCCCAAGAAAAGATTGAGCTGGAAGGTGTTCAGCTATGGCGAGTTGATTGGATATCAAGATATGATAATTGGTCAGGGACAATACGAAAAGAAGCTGAGGTTTTCACCTCAGAAGAAGATGCTGAAAAATTCAAAAACGCTCTAAAAGAAGCGCACAAACTCATCAGAAACTCTGGTATTGAAACTCGTGTCACTATGAGTAAATACAACGGAGCTGGAGATGATGACCCAACCTAGTTGTTTTTCCTTTAATTCAAATGAATCTTGGGATATATAGATATACAAATAACGCCAACGTAGCTCAATTGGTAGAGCAAGACTTTTGTAATGTCGAGGTTGCGGGTTCAACTCCTGTCGTTGGCTCAAGGAAAGTATGTCAATCCGTGATAGTATAAGACCACTTCTTCAAAGTTTGAGTTTGACGATTGTCAATCCAGAATCGACAATCACTAAGATTAAAGTTCTGTGTGAAGAGGAAATCAAAATGAGGGTTGACGGGTATGGAGAGTTTGACTCTGGTGTCAAATACATGGCCCGAAAAATTCTAAAAGTTCTTGAAGACCAATAACGGCCGAAGAGGCTTGACACTTCATTTCAAAGTTGTTATATTGTACGCTATGACTCACTAGGTTTCACATACGTTCTATTGGCCCCGAGGCCCTCCTGTGTCCAAACGCTATTTTATTTAGTGTTTGAAAAATTTTAGTTACAGGAGAAAAAATGGAAAATAGAAAAGAATTGATCACGAAGTTTCGTTCGCAAGTATGGCAAAATAAATATGCATCTCGAACGACACTGCTTGCGTATGCTTTTTTGCGAGATGTTCCTTACATCGCGCTCGAAAGAACAATCAACGAAGATTCGTTTGGCGAGATAGGAAGAAACTCATTTCTAGTGGCGCTTGCATTTGGGGTTGCAGATCGCATTTGCGAAGCAGAGTTTGGCAAATCTTATTGGGATTTGCGAAAAGAAGAGAAATCAAGTACTATTCTTGGTAACTTGATCAAGCCGGAAGAGAAGTCAAAACTCTTCTCTGAAAAGAAAAATAAAATATATAATGACATTTTCAACTGGATGCAAGATAAGTACAAAGAATCTAGTGAGGTTGCAGCATGACTTAGATCCAGAGTGGAGATAAACTCTACGTCATTACAAGATCAGATATTTCTCTGGGATATCAAGCGGTGCAGTCAATGCATGCGTTTCGAGAGTTTATAAAAGACTTTCCGGAAATAGATGATGAGTGGTATCGCAATTCGAATTATCTTTGTTTGTTATGTGTTCGTAATGAAAACGAACTTTTATCTTTGATGAATTATCTTACCAAAGAAAATATCAAGTTCTCTGTTTTTAGAGAACCTGACATCGGAGATCAAGTTACATCAATTGCTGTTGAGCCAGGTAAACATTCAAAACGAATTTGTTGCAGATTACCTCTTGCGTTATCAGAGAAGATAACCTGTTGACAACTCTTTGCGTGCCGTATACTATGGCACGCAAATTCCGGGTTTGTAGCTCAGTTGGTTAGAGCAGGAAATTCTAAATTTCTTGGTCCCGGGTTCGAGCCCCGGCGAACCCGCCAAAATCATATTGACATTTGATACGAAATCTATAGTTCTACATGAAGAGCTTTGACTGATCCTCATAGGAGATGAATGGAAAATACAGAATCAGAGGTGATTCCTGCGGAACCCGCGCGCATGGAGTCTCATAAATTACGAACCTTGATCAAAGAGGCACGAGCAGGACAAATATTTCTATCTTTGCAACTGAGAGATATGAGCCTCATCCCTATGGTTTTTCTTCCGGTTGGTTTGGGTGCGTTCTCAAATTATCCCAAAAGTTATGTTGAAAATATAGGAGCTTTATGGGAGTACTGTCATAAAGCCGGTCCACGCTCTATAAATGGAATGCCAATTTTCATGTCATGTCGAGTCCTTCATAAAAATGATGCTCAAATCATGATCAAAACCATGGCCGAGCTTGAAGAACAAGAAAACGAAAAACTTCAAAATTTCGGCTAAATATGTCACCAGAAGAAAAAAAATGAAAATTCAGTTCATGAACCAAGTAAGAGACAAAACAATGAGTAAAAAAGAAATTTCACAAGAAGAACAGCTGGCTCAACTCCGCGATGTTGGAATTGAAAGAAAAGGCACCAAACTGATTGTACCCGATGGTGTCGATCTCACTGTTGCCATTCGCGCTCTTCAATTGCAAAGAGATGATGAAGAGCAGGTCATTGGTATTAATCATCTCTTCGATTTTGATGCAGCAGAGGGAATGGTGGCGTTCCTTCGAGTACTCGAAAGAGAATATGGATTTGTTTCTAATAAAGGAAAGATGTCTTTCTTTGGAAGACAACCTCCAACATACATTGGAATCGAAACATCACCTGGGAAGGTAGAGAGTATTCCAAATGGAAACCTTCAAATCCCTGGAATTGATGGATATCTCAGTCCGTCATACCAACTCAAAGACTTCAGAATTGTCTTTGCTATCAGGGGTGAGGTTAAGGGAAAAGATCGTAAGAGGGTTGATGAACTCGCAGCGATGATCAAAGAGGAGTGTCGGGTCAATTCAATTTACAAAGGACATGCAATCGTCACGTCCTTTCCTGATATTGAGGATACAGGTTGTCTCGAAGATACATTTGCAAAGTTTGCAGAAATGGATCCGATATCTCCGAAAGACATTCTGCTTAATGAACAGACTTACAACGACATCGATATATCTTTGTTTACTCCTATTCGGAGAACTCAGCTTTGTAGGGATAACAGCATTCCTCTCAAGAGAGGTGTTCTTCTTCATGGTCCTTACGGTACCGGTAAGTCAATGACTGCCGCTGCGACCGCAGATCTTTGCAAAGAGAATGGTTGGACATTCATTTATCTCAAAGATGTGACCAAGATTTCGAAAGCGTATGCTTTCGCAAAGAACTATCAGCCGGCGGTTATCTTCTCTGAAGATATCGATCAGGTATTGAAGGTTGAGAGAGAAAAAGATCGAGATGCAAAGATCAATCAAATTCTCAATGAGATTGATGGTATTGACACCAAAGGTCTTGAAATTATCACCGTCTTGACAACCAATCACATCGAAAAGATTACGCAAGCAGCTTTGCGTCCAGGTCGATTTGATGGGGTGATTCAAGTGGATCCTCCAAACCAGAATACTGTCGAAAAACTCATTCGAAAGTATGCTGGAAATCTTCTTGCAGAAGATATCGATCTTAGTGAGTCTTCTAAGATTCTCCAGGGAGAAGTTCCCGCCCTCATTCGGGAGGTTGTTGAGCGCTCAAAGCTCTCTGCTATTCGAAGAGATGGAGATTTGAAGATGAATGCAAATGATATCTTAATCGTTGCAAAATCTATGAAGAATCACATGGAACTCCTAAGGCCAAAGGAGATTGACCAGAGAACGGATATCGAAAAGGGTTTTGATTCTATCGGAAGGATCATCTCCGAAAAAGCAACATTTACAATATCTGATCTAGCTGGTCAACCCAAACAGTTGAATGGTGCGGCAGAAACTCGACAAGCTGCACAAGTTTGATGTCGAGCATCGAAGGGGTGGTTGGTTTATCCTCCACCCCTTTTGAGGTTTATATTCAATAATTATTCCATTGTGAGTTATTGTGACATATGGAAAATAATGCAAGACCCGAAACGGGTCCTATGGAATTTGATGATGATTGGAGAGGAATTTTTATCAGAGGAGATGACGCTCTGCTGGGATTTCTTCCATCTTTAATTATGATCAAAGAGCATTTTGAAAATAGTAACTCAAAAGATTCTTTATTGGTATTTCAATTAGAATCAATGATCAATCTGTTACAAAGTGCAAATCATCATGGCCCTGAAGATGATCTTCAAAAAATGAAGTCTTTCTCTCAGTGCAGGGTTGTCTCTTTACCCGTGGTGAAATAATGTATATTGTTCAAGATAAAGAATTTGATGATCTTATAGATGCATGTAAATACTGCCGTGAAAATCCACTCACAACAGTCGTTAATGATTCTGGTGAAATTTTAATGTTACATGAGCCATTATCAGAAGATGAGGCTTTGGACATTAGAATGATACAAATAATGCTACTACTCCGAGGTATTAAAGGAAATACATGTTCTCATTTTTCTCTTTCGTCATCACATGGTGGTTTTGGATCGATATTATCTTCTTTGGGTTGTTGCTAGCTTGTGTAGTTAATGAAAAACCAGTTGTTGGTTTCTTTATTCTTGCCGCATTTTTAATAGCAACACACTTCTTTACAGACTTTAATGTTATTGAGTTTGCAAAGAATAATACCAAAGAAATTATTTTTGGTCTGATTGTCTACTTACCAATAGGTCTTGTGTGGTCTTACTTTAGATGGTATCTAAAGATCAAAGATGCTAAGAGAAAACTTCTCGATGACAAATCATCTTTTTACGACATTTCTCTTAAAAACGCTCGCCGAGCGTGGGTGAATTCACGCGCCCGACTTTCAGCGGACGAGGTTGGGAATGATAAAGGATATTCCAATTTGGATAGTCTTACAATTCAAAGACTCTCTGATAAAGATTTATTGAAGTATGTTGATTCTGATAACACAGAAATTAACAAAAGCGTTGATGAAGACTGGGCTAAACATGTAAAATCTCACAGACCGTTTGCAAGGAATTACAAAACGTCTATTGTGAATTGGATTGCTTGGTGGCCTTTTTCGATGTTCTGGTTGTTGGTTGATGATTTTGCCAGATGGTGTGGAACTCAAATCTACAACATTGTTGGTGGATCGTTTCAGAAAATGTCAGATAAAGAGTTTGAAAAAATTTAGGAGTTATAATGGAACAAGATCCGATGATGAAGTGGTTTGAATTCAAACATTTGCCTGAAAGACTTCAGACTGTGAGCGTGAAGTATTTCGAGTTGGCATGCTCTCTTTGCGCAACCGTTCCGAGTTCGGAAGAAAGAACTGTTGCTCTTCGAAAACTTCTTGAATCAAAAGATGCAGCTGTAAGAGCTTCGTTATAAAATTAGGCCCCTTGGTGGAATAGGCAGACACGGAGGACTTAAATAGGGTCGCCAAGAAAGAAATTTCTTGGTAGAATTCAGTCAAATTCGGGGAACTCTTAACAGGTAATGCTGATGACAATCCCGAGCTAAGGTTAGGAATAATTGCCAATGTTTTTTCCTCTGTAAGTAGAGGTTTGAGCATGACAATTAGGACAAAGTAAACGAAGGTTTGATAAATTGTTATTGTTGGAATTTCCATCAATATGATCTAGTTCTAAAGATATAGGCTGTCCCAACCAGTGTGTATTGTTACAACCTGAACATCGTTTATCAAAAATCCCTTCTCGTATCAATCTGTTTTTTAATTTGTAAGATTGAATCGGTTGATAGTTGGATAAGTAATCGACCAAAGGTCTTTTGATTGGAAGTTGTTTATTTTTACTCCAACCTTTTCCTGTGAAGTGTGATATGTCCAAACCAAGTTTTTTGATAACAGATCTTACAGTTTGGTAATTACCACCAGCTTGTTTTAGCTCTAGTTTAAAAAGAACTTGCCGAATTGAAGTTGATGTTTTAATGGCATTTACAAGTTCATTTTCGGTATAAGATCGCTTCATTACCACCTATCAAAGTGTAGAGACTTGACGGCTGATACCTAAGTGCAGGACGCATAAGGTAAAGAGAAAGTCCAGACCACAAATCGTATATATCTACGAGTATCGAAAGATATAGTGGTAAGTAAAATCCTTTGATCGAAAGATCATCCCGGTTCGAATCCGGGAGGGGCCACTTAGGCTGTATTCTAATTATTAGAATACAGCCTGTTATATTTAGGGATTAATGACATTACACATAATTGTACTTATAATTGTATTTTGTATATTCTTTGGAACTGTTAAAATGCGTTTAAAAAATCCTTTAGTCTTTTTCTCCCAAAAAGAAATGGACCGCGCTTTATCAGATAATGAAGATGAAATTCCAGAGCATACATATAGAGATAGGGTTTCGGCTGCCTGGCATATCATTAGAGGAAAAGGGTTTTTACTAAGAATAAAGAAATGATTGATTTTGAAGTCATAAGCTATGATTATAGCGTATCTGGAGTGATAAATATTATCTGTAACCGAGAGCCAACTCCTGAAGAAGAAGGTAATTTGTTGGAAGGACTTCCTCTTGGTTGTGAAATTAATTGTATTTATCCAAATGAAGATGATAAAGATGAAGTCTTGACATTCCCAGAGTGTTGTGGTAAGATTATGAAAACATCTACTGCTACAAGAGATCCTTTCAATGGAGCCATCAACCTAAATGTTGGCAAACCTTGGTGTTCCGTTTGTGGAAAATATGGGAGCTGAAAATGAAACTTGGTATAACGGGGCACAGACCACCCTCACTTGGTGGTTATGACATTCCTAATCCAACATACACTAAGATCTACAATCAGCTTTTAGAAAAGATTAAAGAAATAAATCCAGAATGTATCGTTTCTGGAATGGCCCAAGGCACAGATCAGTGGGCTGTCAAGGCTGCAATTGAATTGGGTATACCATTCATTGCAGCCGTTCCTTGTGATGATCAAGACTGTATGTGGCCTGAAGATTCAAGGAAAGAATATCAAAAACTCATTTCTCTAGCTAAAGAGGTGGTTATTGTATCTCCCGGTCCATATGGGTATGTTGAGATCAAGAATAAGAGAGTTAATAAAATGCATGTTCGAGATCAATGGATTGTTGATAACTCAGATGCTCTTCTTGCTGTTTGGAATGGACATCGGCAGAGTGGAACATTTGCCACTATTAGAATGGCGGAGAAGAAAATCAAAAAAGATGAAAGATATACAATACACAGAATAATTCCATGAACTTCGGCGAACCACCAATATCGATGACAAAGTCAGATTTGATGAAGTCTTCTAAGGATGGATTGATCAGGCTTGCTAAGTGGGAGGGTTTGCGCTATAATCTGGAGCTAATGTCTAAGCGCCAGCTTGTGAAATTGATTCGCTGGAAGATCACTCGTAATAAAAACCGCATGTTCGGATGACTTCGGATGAGTACTCAAAAAAGAACACGATGCTCGCACTGTGGCGATGAATATTATTACTATTTATCTGGTTACAACCCAGCTTACAACTCTAGTAAAAGATGTATTGAATGTCAGAAGATATATGAAAAAGCTGTAACTGAAGCTTTCAATGATATCCCTAAAAAATTTGAAAGTCGTGATGTTTTGGTTGAGCAAACTCAATTTTCATCTGTAACTAAAGATGATATAAAACGTTGGCTTGAAGCTTTAGAAGAGAAAAGGAAAACCGCTTTGGTTGCTCAAAGGGTCGGATTTCCTATGTTTGATATAGGTGGTAATAAAGGAACATTAACAACAGCATTCATAAACGCCTTAGATGGATCTTTTAGAGGTCGAGAATTCAGGTATGAGTATTGGACTTCTGAAGGTTTTGATACAATGAAAATATATGTTGAGATGGAATATGATATTCCAAATGAAAGATTCACCGGAAACCCATGGCCATGAAATATAAAAACATTTTTAGGAGATCAAAATGAGAAAAAAACATAGAAGGAAGAATACAATTCTTGCCATCGTTCAACAAAACGATCCTGAAAGATATAGGGAAAGAATTGTAAAACCAGAAAAGGGTAAGGGTCGAAAGGACAGACCTCGAAACTACAGTGTTGATGATTTCTTTGATTGTGCAGCTTAGTCTCTAAGAGATAGAATCAAATGAATCACCTAGATATACCTAATAGATTTAGTCATTTTAAATATGATTTATCAAATCATATTCGAAATTATTCGCATCCTATTTTGAATTTACTACCTGTAGATATTAGTATGGATTGGGGTTTATCAACTCAATTTAGAAATTTAAATCTATATGATGAATATATAGGATCAAGCTTCCGTAGCTCAGATGGATAGAGCAGCGCTTTCCTAAAGCGAAGATCGCAAGTTCAAATCTTGCCGGAAGTGCTAGATAGTATGTTTGAAAAAATAATTGACGAAGATTTCAATAACATGTTTAAAGAAATGAATAAAGATTTCAATAACATGTTTAAAATAAAGAATGTAAGGGTTATGAGTCACACTATCCATATTTGTGTACCAAATGATTTGGCAAAGATAGAACAAATATTTGCAAAAGTAGGATCTTTGGGTGTTCGTATATCCCCAGCAGCTTCTAATAACAGTTTGTTTGCTGAGTCCAATACAGCAACAACAGTAATGGCAATCATAGTTGAAAACTTTAACCCAGAACTTACATGTTCACAAATAACAGATCACATTGTTAAAGTAATAGATGGCTTTGATTACTATGGAATCATAGTTAGAAAATCAGATGGTAGCTCTTCATGGAGAGCTGGTAATGTAAAAAAACTAGAAAAACAAACATTTCCTGAAGTTAAAACTGAAATTAAACAAGCTCAATCTCCAGAGATCAAACCCGAACCAACAAATCCATATGATAGGGTATTTGACGATTTAGAACAAAAAGAATTACTACTGAAAGTAGTTGAGAAAAGCTGTGAGATTAGCGATATCTTTTTTGATGGTATATCTAGAGATGATAGGGTTTCTCTATCGAGAAAGCTAAAAGAAATGCTGCTTCCTCGCAAGGAGTGAAATGGGTCTGTTCGAAGATATCGAAAATGAATTTTCCAAAAGAAAAGCTGAGGCTGAAAAAAGAGCCTATGATTTTCTTTATGGTAAAAAAGATAATGTAAATTCTCCGGAATCTAAAACACAAAAACAGGAAGATATTGTTTTTGTATTCTCTGATGAATCTGGAGAGATTAAAAAAGAGAAGAAGACTATCATTGAGCCTTTGGTTTTTGACCATGTTGGTCATCAACGATATCGATACGTTGGGGATCTAGATCCGCCTAAGCCCAAACCAGAACCTCCAAAAACTTCTCAGAAACCAAAAGGATTTACCAAAGAAGCTCGTACTGAATTTATTGTTACGGCCAGAAGGGCCGGTCTTACAATAATGGATGAAAATGGTATTATCCAGAGACCAGATGGGCTCCTTACTGCTGGAATCTTTAGAAGGTCGTAATGGTAAATGTTGCAGTAATACCTGCAAGAGGGGCCTCAAGACTAGAAAATAAGAATCTTTATTCCCTAGATGGAAAGCCTCTAATTAGATGGATCACTCAAACTGTTGTGAACTCCAATCTTTTTGATATCATCATTATCTCTACGGACACCGATTCTGTTTATTACGCTGTTTCGGATCTTCAAGTCCAAAAATTTGATTCGAAATATGAAGATGATATAGATAACGTCATAGCTATCGCATCAACTTTTGATCTTGAAATCGGAGATACGTTTTCCTATTTTTCGTCTCTATTTCCGTTTGTAAGTATTGATGATATCAAAAAAGGATTCAATCTATTTTCTAACTCTGATGTAGATTCTGTTGTCGGTGTCTGTAAGATGGTGGATTCGATTCAATCAGCTTGTTTGATATCTCCTGAAAAGTACGTCATCCCAATATTCAGCCATCCAGAAGATGGAATGATATATTACAAATTTTGTTCATTTAGCATATGCAAAGCTAAATCATTTTTGAACAACAAAAAATTTATTACAGATAATACTAAGTGTGTTGTTATTCCTGAAAAAAGATCTTTTGAAATATCTTCTGTTCAAGATATTCTATATGCCGAAAGCTTCATAAATAGAAGCATCTAATTGAAATAATTTTAATGAAAACTTTCCGGGTTTCGTTGGTTGAAAATTTTCGTTGACTTTATCTGTTGAAAATGTTACCACCCTCCCCGACATAGTATAAATCACATAGGTACAGACGGTCAAACAATTCCAGGAGCTTATATCAAAAAAACTTTCAATCTAATTGAGAGAGGATTAGCATGGAGACCAAACATTTCATCTACTCCTGAATTTAATCAATTTGTGAATGAAGTCAAAGAACATTTTCAACATCTATGAGCGAATTAAGTGAAGACGAGAAAGAACTCATAAAAGCATTGGCTAAAGCCAGGTTTTTATCTAAACGATCTGTTGGTATTTCGGATAAAAGATATGACGGATCTGAGTGTTCGATAGATAATGACATAAATGCAACTGGTGCTGAATATTTCGCAGCACAAAAATACAACAGACCATTCAATGCAAATATAGATTCCAGAGGCGATGGAGGTAGCGATTTTTCATTGACTTTATCTGTAGAGGTTATATGGTTGGGACAACAGAAAAATGGCGAGCCCAGAGATACCGGGCATCTCATAGTAAATCCTGAAGAGCCCCAGCGTTGGGCTGATATTTATATTGTAATAAAAGGCTCTATAGATAAAGGGTTCGAAGAGCTTGGGTGGATAACCCATAAAGCTTTGATAAGCCTGCCTAAAAAAGATTTTGGGTTTGGCGAAAAGTTTGCCTGCGACATTTCATATCTAAAAAAACCAGAAATATTAAAGGCTCTGATGCGCTAACATGTTAGAAAATATATTACAGTGGCATATTTTGATCTTCTATGTATCAATTATGCTAGGGATAGTGTTCATTCTCTCTTCTATTTCTGGTATTGGAGCCGGAACAGATATAGATGCGGATATCGCTGATAACCCGGAAATTGAATTTGAAGGACATGAAAGTTTCTTTATCAAGTTCTTGAGTCTATTTGGCGTTGGTCGATGTCCCTTGAGTATCGTACTGTTTACAGCATTCCTTTTATTTGGTGCCTCAGGGTTGTTTCTCAACATCTTCTTTCCGCCTCTACTTAGAGTGTTTTCTGTTCTTGGTGCATTATTAATAACATCAGTTAGTACACGCTTTATTGCGTTAGCAGTTTCTGCTTTCATGCCACAAACAGAAACGTACAACATCACACCCGAACACTTCGTTGGTAAACGAGGCAAAGTAGTAATTTCTGTATCTGAGACTTTCGGACAAATTCACGTCCTTGATAACTATGGAAGTCTTCACAAACTAAATGCCAGAACATATAGCGGAAGGTTCGCTATATCAGATGGCGTACTGATAACCGAATACAAAGATGGCGTTTTTTATGTCGATAAACCAAAAGAGGAGTTGCGGTAAATGATCGGTCTTGTTTTACTTTTCATATTGGCACTGGGTTTACTAGTGACCCCGATTGCTATGAGTGCAATGGGAGTTCAAGTAAGCTTTTTGTCACAAGCCATTTTGATGGGCGCTGGTGTGTTCTTGATGCTCGTCATCGGAATCATCGCAGTCATCACAAAACTCTATCAGAGGGCAAAAGCAAATGAAGCTTTCGTTCGTACTGGTATGGGTGGAGTGAGAATAATCCAAGATGGTGGCGCACTTGTAATTCCTGTACTACATGAGTTCATTAAAATCTCATTAGAGACTTTGAAACTCGAAGTTCTGCGTGAACACAAAGACGCTCTTATTACCAAAGATAATCTGCGTGCTGATATTGGTGCAGAGTTCTTTGTTAAAGTATCACCATCTCAGGAAAGTATACTTCAAGCAGCACGTTCTCTTGGTGATAAGATGATGAATGTCAACTTGGTAAAAGCCGCAGTTGAAGACAAACTTATCTCTGCTCTTCGTTCAGTTGCTGCAACTAAATCTCTACAAGAACTTCATTCAGATCGTGAAAACTTCGTAGAAGAAGTTACCAAAGCTGTGAATAATGACCTTGCCGAAAACGGTCTGTCTCTTGAATCTGTAACCATCTCTAAATTGGATCAGACTTCTGTTTCCTCATTAAGTGATGATAACATCTTCGACGCACAGGGTAAGAGAACCATTGCAGAGATCACTGAGCGTAACAAGACTGAAAGAAACAAGCTGGAACGTGCTGGTGAACAGGCTCGAAAACAACAAGATGTTGAAACCAGAAAAGCTGTTCTCGCTCATGAGCAAGATCAGCAAGCAGCCGAAGCAACACAAGCGGCAGAGATTGCAAAGGTTAGAGCTGAGCAAGATCAAATTGCAAAAGAGAAAGCAATTGCAGCTGCTCGTGCTGTGGAACTTGCTGAAGTCGAGAAGCAACGAAATCTTGAAGTTGCAGCTATCGAGAAGAAACAGGCAACAGAAGTTGCAAACGAAGCAAGGACTCAAGCTGTTGCAGAGGCTGCTAAGCTGAAAGCCGCAAAAGAAGCAGAACTCGCTACAGCACAAGCTCTTCGTGAACGTGAGATGCAGTCCGTCAAGACCGTTGAGGTTGAGGCAGAAGCAGAGCGCGAGAAGAAACGTGCTGTGATTGCAGCGCAAGCACAAGCAGAGCAAGCGTTTGTTTCAGAGCAGCGTAAAGCAGATGCCAAGGCATATAGCGTTCAAAAGGATGCAGAAGCCCGCAAGCTCGCTGCCGACGCTGATGCAGAGGCGGTAACCAAGAAAGCAACTGCCGAAGCTGTTGCCCTAAAAGCCAAAGCTGAAGGTGACCGCGCTCTCGCTCTTGTTCCTGTGGAGGTTGAGCGTGAAAGGGTCAAGATCGATCAGGATCGTATTGAAAATGTTGTGAAGCCTGAACTCGAAGCTCGTGAGAAATCTGGTAAGGTTGCTCAGGAGTTCGAGATTGCCAAGCTGAAGGTTGAGGCGGACAGGACTATTCGTATCGAGTCTGCGAAGGCAATGGCAGAGATTGGTCAGAAGATTACTATGACTCTTTATGGCACTCCGGAATCTGCAAATGCAATGCTTAATTCTTTGATGTCTGGTCAAAAGACGGCTGAATTGATCAATTCATTTGCAGAGAATCTCGACCCGGCTATTAAGTCAAAGGTAGATGGAGTAGTTGACACTGTTTCTGGAATACTTTCTAAGTAAAAGTTCAATCTTCTAGAAAGCAAGGCAGTGGGGAAACTCACTGCCTTCTTTTTTGATATATTCCTGGATATGGAAACAGGAAAAGTTGATTTTATAATCTGTGAGAAGGGTGGTTTCTGGTACCTTGAGTCTTACCAAGTACCGAAGGATATTGCTATACAGCCCAATCAGATTTTGGTAGATTGGGCCAAAGTGGAGAAGCTCTCTGATGAGCCAGATATAGTATATGTTGGTGTCTATTGGAGAGATCAACTCTTAGATGATACTGGTATAACAAATGAAGCTGCTGTAAATAAAGCGTACAGCACTATGCTCTATGGGGAATGTAATGAGAGAAATTGATGTAAAGTTTGAATTATTTAAATCCATAGTTCAGGATTTGGAAAAACACTTATTTCCTTCTGGAGCGATCAGGAACGAAGCTTTTGATGTCGAAGTTGCTGATAAACTGCTCAACAATCCTGACATTGGTAGATTTCTAAATCCAGAGTTCATCAAAGAAATGAAAGAGAAACTAGATCAAAAAGCTCAGGGCTTGATTAAGCAAGCCGATAGAGATCGCTCAGTCCTCGATAAGTTCTCTTCTAAAAAAGAGTAACTCAATTCGCGCAAGTGGCGCTGTGGTTTCGGTATCATTATTTTGAGAGTTGAAACCTCTCTATATACTTAATTTAAGGAAGCACATGAATACTGAAGTTAGAAATGATTGTCTTTATACCCCAACACATGAATGGGCAAGAAAAAATAAAGACGGAAATTGGGTAATTGGAATCACTCCATTTGCCGTTGATCAACTTGGTGATATTACGATGATTGATATTTATGTTTGTAATATCGATTCTATCGAAGCAGGTTCTGAAATAGGTACAATAGAAAGCGTGAAGACTTTAAGTGATCTTTACACTCCAGTTACCGGATCTGTCATAGCTATCAACAAAGATCTTATAAATCAACCAGAACTTATAAATGAATCTCCGTTGGATAAAGGTTGGCTTCTAATTATAGAACCAGAACAAGATGATGAGTACGCTACTCATGATTGTATATCTCCAGAAGAGTATTCAAAACTAATTGGATAAGCTAAATAATATGCAATTTCTAGCTGGTGTTTTTGTTGGTGTTTTTGCAACTGTCTTTGTGATATTTATTATTGATTTATCAAATAAGTCTAAATCTGTAATACCTGCTTCCAAGGAGAGGATTATCATTCGAGAGGTTTTTACTGAACCATCTGATAATAAAACAGAACTTCTTGAAAAAATATATCATCAGTTAGAAAAGGAAATTGAAGATGCCAAAGAAGAGCTTTCATCTCTTGAGAATTCTTTGGGAGAAATCAAAGAAGAAATAGATGAATCAAAAGAAAATTTAAATTATATTAAACAAGATATTGCTTCATATAAAGAAGATCTTGTATCAATTATAAATGATTCTGTGCTCAACTATCAAAAAGACATTGAAAGCTTGAAACATTCTGTTATGGAAAATACTGGAGAAACATTAAGTAATCTTGATATGTCTATTAGAGAGTTCAGTGATAAGGTTAGAGATATTAAATACGATATTGGTGAAAAATGATCAAGATAACAGGAAATTATGAAATTGAAGGCAGAGGACCTGCCGTTTCTATTTCAGTTAGTGACGACGAGAGCTTCGATTCTATCAAGCCTGGAATTTTTGTTTTTCAAGGAAAGAATAGATGGCAGGTTCTCGCTGTTGATAGGGACGGATTCAAGCCTACTGGTTTGGTTCTAAGGGGTGTTGCGAAGCCAAAGAATGGCAAGCTAACAACAACTCCAGATCAAAAATGAAAGACCTATAAAAAATAAAGTCGATAGGCACTGGTTTTTGGCACTTGTGGTTGTGAGAGAATTTTATCTTGAACCATAAGGAATCCTCAATGGCCAGAAAAGAGCTAGTACAAAAGAAGTACCCTGAACAATTTGATAGGGCTTTAACAATCGAAGACTACAGCGGTGGCAAACATAAATACCTAATGTGGATCGCTAAGCAGTTAGATGCAGGACACAATGAATCTGACATCTCTGCTACTATTAAATTCTTTCATAACAATACCAATAGGTTTATTGAAAAAAATATAAACAACTATAAAGATCTCAAAGATCTTGAAGATATAGTAAAAAATATAGGTCTCTCTAAAAGAAAAGAGAGAGAGCAGAAAAAATCAGCATCTGAAAAAATTTATGAAGATGATCATACACTCGTTATTCGAGTTGATGATAAAGACGCGATGATTTTTCTATGGAGCTGAGACACGATGGTGCACCACCATGAGTGATCAGTCATACTATGAAGATTATGTGACACGCGGACATGATTTCTATATAATCATATCCAAAGATAAAAAATCTTTAAAATCATCAAAGTACGCAGTTGTCCGAAAGGGTCTTTTGGATTTTGAGGTTTTTGATGCAAATGATTCTTATTCTAGAAAGTTTTCTGATAAAGAAACAAACTTATTATACAAACCAGTTCAAGCAATTGTTGGAGATCGCCCTCCCAAAAACTTTTTATGGAAAGCCTTTCATAAGAAAGTTGATATTCAAGAGACTGTGGAATGGTTAAAGACACAGTCAAAAATAACAAGGGAATTTATTGAGGGTAGGATTCCAGAATTACGTTTTATCAACAAAACCCCAAAAGAAATTATAAAATACATCTTCGAAGTTCAGTACAGTATAAATAACAGAATTTCAGAGACTTTGACTTCAGCAAGTCAAGAGTATCTTCTCAATATAGCTAAAGAACTCATTGATTTAAAATATAGTAGCAGCAATTATTACATTCTAAAGATGTACCTATGCAAGAACTTATCTACTGAAAACATCTTGATATTCAAAGACGACAAAGATGCACGAGTGCGTGCTGCTGTTGCAAAAGCAGCAGGATCGGAAAACGCTAGTCAGTTTTTCACAGACCGATCTACCCTTGTTGTTGAAAACGCAGCTAAACAGGCAGAAATAAAAACATTATTAGTGTTTTTAGATAAGACCAAATCGAGTATAAAAAGAAAAGTAATCAACAAGGTTTTGCTTTCTAGAATTCCAGAGAAAGAAATTATTAACCTCGTAATGGCTCAACCCAAAGAAGCCATTATGAAAATGGCTATGTAGGAAAGATAGAAGTCCTGACAAATACATCGTTGGTTTTTATCAAGTATTCTTCTTTTTCAAGATCCATGTGCACATAACAAATCCTGCCATAAGTACAGGTACCTGAGTTGATATAAGTAATATGATCTTTTATAATCATCGGATCGTGAGTATGACCAGTGACAATGAATTCACAACCAGTACCAGCAGCATGCTCAATAGCCGTTTTTTGAAACAACTCATTCTCACTTCTTAAAGTTGGAAAGCTTTCAGAAGTCCATCGGTAAAGTACCTTAAAACCAAACAAAAGACAGAGGCCACCGAAAACTGCAACTTTTGATTTCACAGTTTGGTAGAGACGGTCAAATTGATGACCGTGAATAAAAAGATAACTCCTACCCTTATATCTTATCTGGTATTGCTCAACAGCACCATACTTTCTAGCGATAGTGTCATGATTGCCAAAGATATATATGTACTTGTCAGATTTGAATCTTTTGGTAATAGCTTGGTGTTCAGATACTGACATTTCATACGTATCTTCTTCAGTGTTGACTATCTCCATTTCAACTTCAAAGATATCTCCTAAAAGAATAATTTTATCATATCTCTTTTCTAGTTCAAAAAGAAAATTTGCAAAATCATGATCTGTATGACCTAGCTGGTGTGTTTCTTCAGAATGTCCAATATGTAAATCTGATATTACAGCTATCTTCATACTTAAATATCTCGAAAGGTATATGTTATGGAAAAATTTTTCAAACCATTTTTCTCATTGTTACAGTACTTGCTGTAGCAATAATTTCAGTAATAAAATAACAACTTGTTAGAAATACTTACAAGTTGTTATTCCTCTTCTTCTTTCGATTTGAAATTCTTTGTTTACGGATATTTGCGAAATGAAGAGGTAAAAGAAAAACAGCTTGGTAATTGTATCTTGAAACCGTTTTCAGAAGATCAATTTATGCTTGACTTAGCATCGGCTAGAGCTATCATCTCTGGCGGCTCATTTACAGTACTAACAGAAAGCCTTGCTCTTCGTAAGCCGATATTGTCATTGCCTATCAAGGGTCAGTTTGAGCAAGAGATGAATGCTTTCTATCTTGAGAAAGCGGGATATGGAAAGAACTGTAAGTCTATAACCAAAAAAGTAATCGAGGATTTTTTTAAATCACCTTGATTTCTATAAAGATAACCTAAAAGACTACAACCCAAGTGGTAATGAAGATCTTTTTTATGATATAGACGAATTTATAAGCAATATTGAAGTATTGAAATAATGGATTTTTAATTATACTGTTTGTATAGAAAACTGAAGAAATGAATACCGAAAAATAATCACATCCACATTTATACCCACGACAGCTCTGGAGAGTGTCGGGTATGTAAATTATCTCTATCGGAAGCTATTGAGTTAGCTGAGTCTAATCGAGCCAAGGCAGAGATTCGATGGCAAGCTGAATCGGCATTAAGACAGCGTCTTGCTGAAAGGCAAGAAAAGAAATTAGCCAAATTGGCGACATAGCATAATGGTAGTGCAGCGATTTCATATGTCGTGTTGTGTGGGTTCAAATCCCACTGTCGCCACTATGGATATAAATTATCCTGATGTGTGTAACTATTGTAAAACATCCGTATCAGAGAGGTTCTATTGCTCTGACGATTGTTTTTACAAAGAAGTTATTACGCATTTTATTATGTACGGATTTTGGTTTCCTTACGTCCCTCTTCAAGTGTCCAAGATCATACCCAAGCCGCTGGCGGCGGCTCAAGGAGATCAAAATGGCACACTACAAAAAGAGAAAAAGAAGGAAAGGTGGTACCGTAGGTTGTTGCGGTATGTGCATGCTAGATAGGTTTCGTTGCATTCATCACCGTATCGAAACTAAACAAGAACGTATCTCTCGTCTTCGAGAGAGGGAACAACGTAAAGAACAAAATGTCTAATCATACCAATCACAAAAGGGGTGAGCAACACCGCACTGAGAACGGTCCAAGATGGGAGAATGGAAATCCCGGAGCTGGCTGTAACTCGACGCATGTTGCAAAAGCTCGCGCTGATTGGAAGAAAATTAAGAATAGGTCTTTAAGACGAACTGGTAGAGTTTGTCCAAACTATCATAAGTACGGACCTGTTATGTGTAGAGAGCTTCCAAGTGTGGAGTACGATGAATAATAGAAATAACACAAGTTAGAGTGCCTCCTTACTGAAAGGAGGTGCCTATGCATACATGCAAATGGTGTCAACTTGCGCAAGAAATCAGCGGAGGCTTAGTTTACTATTGTAGACCTTGCTATCGCGCTGGTGTGCGTAAAGTTGAAAAGAAAAGCAAATAACATGGTAATACCGAGGCAGAAGATCATTAGGATCTTCGCCTTGTTGGGGCTGTAGCTCAGTTGGGCGAGCGCTTATCTGGCTGATAAGAGGTCGTCGGTTCGAATCCGATCAGCTCCACATTGATATAAAATTATTTTTCTTCTTGTTCGCATTTTTCGCTGGTGGTCTTGTAGGTCATAAATTAAATGAATACGAGATATTACTAACAGTGGATGGATTGATTGACGCTTTATATCTGGTAGCAAAGTTCTCAAAGGAAGAGTCCCCTCTCGCATTTTGTGCCGCTATGGTTGTTTACTCTTTTTATATGGCTGTCGTTTCTTTTCTTTTGAATAAAAAAGAAAACAAAACTCTAGAAACAACTAGAGAAGATATCCCAGATTGTTTTATTCAAATAATTGATATTGAGAATTGATATGATAGTTTGCCATTGTTTTGGTGTAACCGAGAGTCAAATCAAAAAGTATAAAAGTTTGAAGCTCGTCAGAGAAAACACAAATGCAACTCGCGGATGCGGCGGCTGTCTTCCTGTCGTCAAGGGTATTCTAAAACAGAGACAGAAAAGTGGTTTATAGATGCTGAAGCTGAACTGAAAACAAATGTTTTAGCAATAGATCCAGATGCTGATTTGGTGTAATGGTAGCACTCCTCTTTCGTAAAGTGGCAACATCGGTTCAAATCCGGTAATCAGCTCCATGATAGATATTGTAGAGCACAAAGAGTCTTATTGTACTCATTGTGAAAGAAAGATCATAATTTGTGGTAATTGCGGGAACAACACCTGCAACGCTGGATATGGTATTGTTGATGGAAAGCAATGCAAGCACTGTAAAGATGCATATGAATTGTTTTTCAAACTACATGAAATAGAAATATGCAAATAACAAAAGAAATAGAACAAACAGAAACTGTAACTGTCGTTGAAGATATTATTTGTAATAAATGTGGGTGTTCTTTAAAAGATAGTTGCAATATGAATTACGAAGGTCTTATAGAGGTTTCTTTCTGTGGAGGATATGCCTCCAAGATAGGCGACTGTATTGAATGTAAATTTAGTTTATGTGAAATTTGTTTAATTGAATTATTTAATACTTTTAAAATAAAACCATATACAAATCAAATTGATGAATTGTTTTAGGTGATAATGTAGTATAAATAAAGGAGGCGCTTATCAGGTTTTGAAGACTGATGCACCTCACCTTTTGCGAGGTGCGGGATGATAACGGTCAAAAAAGCAATCATACAAATAGTGGCTAAGAAGCTAAGAGAATACTACATTCGTGGTATTCGAGATGCTCGTATTGAAGAAGATGAAGGAAAAATGCCTTCATTTCTTGAAGAATTTGATCCTGGAGATTTTGAAACTGCACATGATAAAGAAGTGTGGATCAGGCTCGCAGAGGATATATTAGGTATGTAAGACATGCTGGCAAAGCTGACTAGGGAAAGCATTAACTTGGTAAGTTAAAGTAGGTCGGTTCGAATCCGACTGCCAGCTCATATAGATTTTGTTGATATATATTTCCGCATGGGATATAGAAAATTAGAGCATGCATTAGTATATGATTGGCTTCAAGAAGGCGCAGATCCATCTTATAGTTTTGAACAACAGGCTAATGTTTGGTATCTTGGGTTGGCTGGAGAATCTGCTTCAGATGTTAAGATAACTAAAATAACACTACCAATGTTATCTAGATCAACCTATGATTGGCAAACAAAACTTCAAGAAGTTTTGATAGAGGCTATATCTCTAAAGCCCCAGAAACATGTTGATAATTTCGCCCATGCTTTTATGGACTTTAGTACCCATCAGTATAATGGTATTGAACTTTCTCCTAATCTTTGGTTTGCATCAAAAGATACAAAACAAGCACTTACTAAACAAGTAAAGTATGCTGGTGGTCGTTACCTAAATGATTTATACTATGATGTAGATCGTAAAGGAGTGGAATTAGATATTCCAAACAAATTAATTGTAATCACACCACAGATCGAAGACTTTGGTGTTCTTTCTATTAATGAAGATTTTTTTAATTTCATGTTTATTTACGATAACATACAAGTATATAGGCTTAGAGATTTAAAAATATCTGACGCATAAGCTAACATAGGCGTATGATTTCCACCGTCTCGATAGTTGGTGTTGACCATCATATACCACCTGAGAATCTTGTTCAAATATCTCGGGAGTATCCATTTGTTGAATGGGCGCTGGACATCAAAGAAGAATTGTTTCCATCGTATTGGTTGAATAAACTTCTTGCATTCTCGGAAGAGCTTCGTCTTCGGGGCATCTTGCATGATCAATGGAATCATGATATGATGCAAGGAAATCTATCGCTACGAGTAGAAAACCCTAGATTGTGGAATTCGCTTCAGCGAATTCAAGTAGATAACACAAATGACAATGGTCATCTAATTGATTGCATTCAGCTTATACAAGACAAGAATATAATTCTAACACATAAAAACGAAGAGTTAGATAAATTTAATACATGTCTTTTATTACCAAAGAATGAAAAACCTTGCTCTTTATGTGGGTTATCTATAACACAAAATGAGATTGATTCTATTCTAAATTGTTCATGTGATTTTTGGGTTAGTGTTGATTTTGGTTCTTCGCCCTTGGATTTATTCACGGTTGAGGAACTTCTTGATAAAGTCGAGGATTCTATTGCGCCCGCTTCCTGGATTAGTGGCTTACTACAAACAAAAGCTATAAAGAAACGACTCTCTGATTATCCGATAGAATTCAATGAAGTGGAAAGTACAAAAATCTAGCATTCATGGTAATGGAGTTTTTGCTTCAACAAATCTCAAAAAAGGTGAGGATATAGGGGTTTCTCTTCCTCTTGTAAATGATGATAACTTTGTCAAAGTGTACCAAAGAAATACTTTTGGACTTTTGATAAATGATTCAAAAACTCCAAATGCTGTCTGTCAAAAGATCAATGGAGATTGGCATTTTGTCGCTCTTCAAGCTATAAAGAAAGATGAAGAGATTTGTGTAGACTACTCTGATTATGAAGCCAAAATAGATATGGATAGCTTTATATCCAATAAGAAAGTTATAGTGATATAATGGAACTGCTAAAACAAGCTCAACAGCTTGCAATTACTGGAATTTGTGATGGTAAAATTAAACCCATCACAAACGAAGATGTACGGGCATTAGGAAATCAGTTGATGGTTCTTCACGAAATTGTAAGAGGCCCTCACGTTGGCATTGCCCTTGTTGCGCTTCAGAGAGCTGGATTCTTTGAATATCTCATTCCGGAAATCAGAGAATCTTTGGAGCTGAAATCATCAAAACGGTTCAAGGAAATTTGGCCGCACACAATTCGTGTTGTAAGTCAAACACCACCAGTAACAATCCTGAGATGGGCAGCTCTGTTTCATGATCTTGGAAAGGCTCGTGCATTCTCAATCAAGAACAAAAAAGTAACATTCCACAACCATGAGAAAATCTCAGCTCAAATCTTTAGCGCCTTTGCAAAGCGTTCTAGAATCTTCTCTCAAAGACAAAGAGATAGGATCTATTTCCTTGTAAGAAATTTGGGATATGTTGAAAGCTACTCATCTGAGTGGACAGACTCCGCTGTGCGTCGTTTTGGTAAAGATATAGGAAATCATCTTGATGATATTCTTACATTATCAAGTGCTGATATCACAACAGCAAATCAAGCAAAGAAACAAAAAATTCTTGATTCTATTGAAGAGTTGAGAGAAAGAGTTCTCAAGATTCAAGAGATTGATTCAAAGCAAAACACACTACCTAAGGGATTGGGTAATGTCATCGCAAAAGAATTCAACGTTCCTTTTGGTCCAAAGATCGGTGATATTCGAAAGAAACTAGAAAGCAAGATTACATCTCATGAAATATCAGGAGGTGAAGATGTTCAGTACTACATTGATCACTTGAAGAAAAACGTAGTCGATTTTGATTTGAGCAACACTGAATATTCTAGCATCCAATTAATGGGATAACTAAATTAGCAATTTTACTTGTTGTATTTTCCTTCGGATGTGCTAGTTTTCCGAAGCCTCCTAAACCTCCGCCTAAAAAGTGGGCACGTACTGAGGAGCATCAAAAGGAAGAGGAGAGCGGCGATAAACACATTGCGCCTCCTCCGAGCTACGGTCATAAAATAGTAGAAAATATGGCTCATCTTGATGAGCCTACTAATAATGGATCATAAAATAAGTTTATAATTGCAGGCGTAGTTCAGTGATAGAACGTAACCCTTCCAAGGTTAATGTCGTGGGTTTAAATCCCACCGTCTGCTCACAATCGCGAATATAGAATAGAAGATTATCTAAAAGGTTCATGTTCTATGGTTGAGGTGAAACCTAAGGGAATTGGATAGCCAAAACCTCACCTAGAAAATCTAGGTGTTCGCAACTTTATATGGTAAGTATGTCTAAGAAAAATTATAATACTCCCAAGTCTTAGTTAATTTTGCAGGTGTAGCTCAGTGGTAGAGCGTCTGATTGCCAATCAGAAGGTTCGTGGGTTCAAGTCCCATCTCCTGCTCAAAGAGAAAATTTGGATTAAATCCAAATTCTAGTCATCTCAACGTACTGGGAAGTCCCGTACTAAAACCAGTGTTTCTTTTTCAATTAAGAAAGAATTAAAATGACAAACCTCAGCAATGAAGAGCAAGCGGTGCTTGTGAAGGCTTTGGAGAGTGATGGTGTTGTCGCTCAACCGTTTGTTAGTAGGTTTATTGAACTTGGGTTGGCATGGCCTGAGGTGAGTCGCGGAGATGAAATCTATCTAACGCAAGCCGGTCATATTGTTGCTACTTTCATTAAAGAAAACATTGAAAGAAAGCGATTAGAAACAGCACTAGAGAAGCTAAAAGAATGGAAGGTTGCTGCTGGTGAAAGATGGCTTGACCATGAATTTACTTTAAAAAGTTCTGGTAACTGGGTTGTTTCACTGTTTTGGTTTATTGGAAAGTGGCTTGATGAAAGCGAAACAAAACACGCAAGCTCCCCAGATCCTTTAACAGCTGTTATTGAAGCGTCAAAACAGACACCATGGATACTTGAGGAATGTCTAAATATCCAAACCTAAAATTTGGTTAAAAAGAACTTGTATGGCACAAAGTTTAGAAAACTCTTTATTTCAATCTTATACATGCGGATCTTGTGGATCTGATTGTTAAGTATATGATTAATAAGGTAATAAAACAGTGAAGACAACTGATTTTAAAGTTGGAGAAAAAGTCATTTACAGACCCTATCCAAAAGCTAACGCTGAAGAAGGTATTGTTACCTCTATAAACAAACAATATGTTTTTGTACGTTATAGGGGAGATTTTACATCTAAAGCTACTAACCCAAAGGATCTGACACGCTTCTCCAACTAGGAGAGGTGTGTAATGGGTAAAATAGAAGTTCTATTTGAAATGGCACGTAAGTACGCAAAAGACGTAGAGCCCCGACAGGCGGTTTGCGTCTGTGCGCTCAAAGGTGACAAAATACTTGGTGTAGCCCGTAGAGGCACTACCAATGAATGGGGACTTCCTGGTGGTAAGGTTGACCCTGGAGAAACTCCTCTAGAAGCTTTGGTACGCGAGGTTTGGGAAGAAGCCCACATTCAACTTGACAAGACCAAGCTCGAACCTGTGTTCGAGCGGGTGGATTATCCATTTAAAGTAACTACATTTTTCTATCATGGAAACATCGATCAGGTTCCAGAGCAAGGTGATGCCGGACCTGCTAAATGGGTTACTTGGAATGATGTACTTAATGGTCCTTTTGGGGAATATAATCAAAAATTGAAAATGAAACTCGGGCTATGAAAAATAATTACGTTCAAACAAAACTTTTCTATAGACAAGGCGTAGCGCTACAAGATTTATTATATAAAGATTACAAAAAACTTATTAGTATTTGTGCCCCCCTTTCGGTGGATTTCTCCTAAGCGAAGCATATTGGGCTTTTGAAAACTGGGATAGAAATATTGTTGGGAAAGATTTAGTATAATGGGATTACATCACTGTAAGAAATGTAATCTATACCAACCATTTAGATATTGCACACTATGTTCTGTTAAATTAGATCATAGAAACAACTCTGTTAAAATATATATGTTTTGTGTAGTATCAATAATTGTTACAGGATCTATATGGTCATCTATCACTGTTGGTTTTGAAGCTTTAAAATCACCATGGTATTGGGTCGGTTCAGTGCCTTCAGCACTTGTTTGTGGTTTGGTTTTGAAGAGGCTTTTAAATACGCATAATTCTGAATCCAAGCATGAGTGATTACATTATTGAAGGATTTATAAAGGCAGCTTCGCTTCAATCAAAAACGAAAGAGCTACGTGGAGATGCACAAAAGCTTATATCCCGATGGAATAAAGGAAGAACATCTACAACAGAAATTGTTGTAGCTGAAACTCTACTTGATAATTTCTTTGGTAAGAAAGCTCAAGAGACAATGTCCGAGGAGGCTTGCAAGCTTCTTTCTATGTATGTTGCATTTACAAGAGCTTTGTATCTACTCCATCAACAGAACCACTGGGAGTCTGTGAACTACGGAGATCATCTCTTGTTCCAACGCCTTTATGAAGATGCTCAAGAAATGGCAGATGATGCTGCTGAACGTGTCATAGGGCTCTGTGGCAAGATAGATTTCGATGGAAGAGAATCTATAATTGTACAGAAGTTTTTACCAAAAGAAAAGACTATTCAAGGTTTAGTTCTGTCTTCTTTAGCAATCGAGAAAACTTTTCAGGGTGTATGTAAAAAAGTATATGACTTCTTAAAAGATAAAGATATGATGACCCTTGGATTAGATGATTTAATCATGGGTCAAGCATCTGATTCTGAAGTTCATTTATATTTATTACAGCAAGCCCTTCAGGGACATTCTAAATAATTGAGAGGAGGTATGTCATGCCACCTTAGGTATGCATACAACAAATCAAACCCCACCTATAGTTTATAGATCTGCTCGTTGGGCCGCCCATCATATTTTGGGTGATCGAACACATTTGTCTTCAGCCAAAGCTTGCGCTCACCGAGCTTATAGAAGAAAAATGAAAACTCAGCTTCATCGAATTTGCAAGGGAGAAATGGATCCTGAAGAATTTGATTCGAGAACATCTCCATCCTCTAGATTAACTGGCTGGGATGTTTGCTAAAAAAAATAACCAAACTGTCAAGTTTTGGTAGAGTCTTGTTATATATACAGTAGCGGTTTTTGCCGCTTTAAATCTGTAAAATCAAACATTTAAATAGTCTAATATGTTCCTGGTTTGGGACAACGAAATAGACGATAAAAGGATAAATATGGCAGCTAAAAAAACAACAAAACGCACAACACATCGCTCTACTAAAACTGTTGACGAAGTAACATCTTCAGTTCTCGGCACTGAGCCAGAAGATGAAGCCGTTACTCGGGTTCGTACAATACGTAAAGCCAAAGCAGTATCTGATTCCGCAAATATCACAATTGAAAAAGTGACACAAAGCCTCACCAAGGCGGGTCTTGATATAACCAAGACACTCAACGGTGTTCGCGAATTGTTTGAGTCTGAAATATCAGCGCTTGATACAATTCGCGAAGCTATCGAAACCAAGAAGGAAGAGTTGGAAGAGTTGTTCGACAAGGAAACTGTCGCATCTTCTCTTCGCGATCTTGTTCTTAAGAATGAAGCCTACAAAGCTGATTGGGAGAAGAACATAAACGCAACTCGTAATGATTGGCTTAAAGAGCAGGCCGATCATAAAGCTCTTCTCGCTGAGAGGGATACCTTCTTAGCCAAAGAGCGTAAGCGTGAAGAAGAGGAATACGAATATAACAAAAGCATAAAGCGTAGAAACGAAGAGGAAGTTTGGAAATCTACTGTTGCTCAGCGACAACGTGAGCAGAGAGAGACTGAAGAGTCTTTGGAAAAGGCGTGGAGAGAACGTGAAGATTCTTTGAAAAAAGCTGAGTCCGCTATTGCAGAAAACAAAGACAAGCTCGATAACTTCGATCAGATCGTTGATGCGGCCGTCAAAAAAGACGTTGCAATTATCACCGCAAAGGTCAAGTCTGATTTTGAGAATAATGCAAAGATCAGGGGACTTGAATTTGAGTCCGCTATGAAATTGCTTGATCACGACAACAAGATTCTCAAGTCTCTGTTACAAGACAGGGATAAAGAGATTCAGAAGTTGCGTGAAGCTCTCGACAAGAAAGATACAGAAGTCAAAGAGGTCGCAGTTGCGGCAATGGAAGCTCAGTCCGGTAGAGCTGCTCTCGCAGCGGTTCAGGAACATGCCCAAAGCCAAAGCTCTTCAAAAGGGAGATGAATTTTCATCTCCTAAAAAACCAAATATCTTCAGAAGGGGAAATGAAAATTTCATTTCCCCTTTATTTTTGGTCGAGGTTGCTCCCTGGAAACCATTCAGTTCCATGAACAAACGGTTCTATCTTGGTCAAGATTTCATGGAAGAAGATTGGGAATATGGTCTCGGAAGCGTTTATCTTGGAGGTCCGAGAAATCCAAAGGGCAAGTCATGGAGACTTGATATCATGAAGAAGTTTGAAGAGACAAAAAGCCCTGTGTCATTCTTCATTCCTGAAACTAAAAATCAGTTGAAGGGTGGCTTCAACAAGCTTCCAAAGGACGCTATTTTCCAATGGCAGCACATGGCCATTTCCGTTGCCTCCGTTATCCTTTTCTGGTATCCTCCCGGAACCATAACGCCTCAGAGTTCTTTGGAGTTTGGGGCGTGGCATAAAGCTGAGCGTGTATTTTACGGGCGCGCATCATCTACAGAATACGAATATTTAGACTGGCTCCTATACAAAGAGCACAAATTATATCCTGCGGAAAATCTAGATCAACTGGTTGAAATGGTAACTCATTGGATGAGGGAATAATACCGTATTATGTCAGAGATAAAGTATATTTTGGATATAGATGGTGAAAAGAGAATCTTCTCTCTAAGCCGCGCTGCATCTGAATATGATTGTGGATGGCAAAAGGTTCGACTGATACATGTAATTGATGGAAATAAATTGAGAGATCCTACAGAAGAAGATTTCTCAACTCTATCAAGTGCCGCCGACAAATATTCAGAATCCAAATAGGAAATTATATGAATAAAACAGGCGAAGATAAAATGGAAGGAAAGGTTATCAAACAAAATGACGTAACCATTCCAGCTGGTTCAAAGATCAAGGATGGTAAAGATCCTGATGATACAGTAATTAAAAGAGGAAAAGTTTCCTCTGAAGATTTGAGCCCTAGCGAACTTGGTTTGTAAAATTCGGAAGGGCTAGCCGAGGGCAGGCGACGGCATCACCTTGGAAAGGTGACGATCTTAACAGACTTGGGGGTTCGATCCCCTCCTCTTCCGCAGAAAGAATATTATTATGAAGACATCACAAGAATGGTGGACTGAAGTAAAGAAAGACCCAGCTCTTCTAACAGATTGGCTTGTCAAGCAATACAGGGGTGAGATTACAGCCGCCAATAGAATCACTAGGTTTGCTCATCAGTACTCAAATGATACGAATGTAATTCGTAATTTGATGGTGATTGCTAATCAAGAACAGATGCATGCTATCTGGGTTCTGGACTTATTGATTGCTCGGGACATAACTCCAGATATTGATAACGCAGAGGAGAAATATTGGAAACAAACTCTTCCTTACATTGACTCCTTTGAAACCGGTGCTGCTGTTGGAGCCCACGCAGAGGCAATGCGCCTTGAGCGTATAAAAGTCATTGCAGATGATGATGAGGCTCCTGAGGATATTCGTAAAATTTTTCAGCGCATTCTAAAGGATGAGCTTGTTCACGAAGCAACGTTCAGAAAGCTTGCTGGACCTGATGCAATGGCGCTTACACAAGGTTCTCATGATAAAGGGAGAGAGCTTTTAGGTCTAACTGCGTAATGAGCAAATATGAAGCTTTGAAGATAAAGTTAGCAGCAACCGGCTCTGGGCAAATGAAATGTTTTGGATCCTCAATGGTTCCAATTCTCAAATCTGGTTCATTGCTTACTTTTATCAAACAAGAAAAATATGAAATTGGAGATATCGTTTTCTGTAAGGTAAAGGGTCGATATATCGACGCTCACAAAATTACAAAGATAGACTCCGATGGAAAATACATGATTGCAAACAATCACGGATTTGAAAATGGTTGGACCAAAATCATATATGGTAAAGCTGTAAAGGCTCAATACCAGAATGAGGAAAAAGAATTATGAACAGAAAAGAATTCATCGCGCTCATATCATCTATTCCTTTTATTGGTTGGTTGGTTCCCAATCAAGCCAATGCTGGTTTTATAGAAACCCCAGCGGTAACATTATCTGGTGATAATCAATATCCAAGAATCAAAACAATACATTTATCACTTGAACATAAACATAAACAAATTCGTGTTCAGTACCCCAATGGTATATTTGGTATAACGAATATAGATCAAAACAATCTTTTTATCAAGGCTCCCGATGGGGATAATTATTATCATATCCCAAAGATATATAATCGTCTACAATCATCAGACTTTGGACAAGTTATTGATACAATGAAAAAAGTTGTACCTGAAACTGATTGTATTACAGTTATTTGTTTTAATTTTGAAGATGGTGCTCATTGCATAATGGCAATATCATATGATTTAGATATAACTCTTATTGGCTGAATGATCGCTCCAAGAAAAATAATATGTTTATCATGTAAGAATGAATTTATCAAAGGTTGTGTAGGTCCAGGAACCCTTGGGTACTGTGAAATTTGTTCAAAGAACATTTTCGAAGGACACCTTACTAAAGAAGAGTTTGTATTCGTTCTCAATAAGGCTATTGCAAAACTCGGTGGAAATTTAGATATTCTATCTGAGTTTTTGGAAGTCTCGATATCACTAATAGAGCATTGGATTGAAGGAAACTCTCCTTCAAGTGCATATACTTCCCGAGTTCTTGTAGAGCGAATGAAGCTTTTAGGTATAGATGAATGATGATAAACCGAAATTGGTAAAGAATTTACCACCACCTTCCGAAGTTACTGAAGAGATGAGAAAAGAAATTCTCGAAGCTTCGAGAGCATGGTCTAAAGAATGTGCAAAAATAGTTAGAGATATGACATTTCTTACCGGGGAAGATTGGGCTACGAGGGTAAGATGATTTGCTGATCACTATTAAGTATTTTGGATAAAAATAATAGCCGCGTGGGGCTTCAAATACTACGACATGTAGAAACCCGTGGTAAAATGAACGACGAAAATGAACGACGAAGATTACAAAATCTACAAAGAAAGACAACAATCAGAGTTTTACCAAAAGTATCCACAGATGTTTCCTAAAGGTGAACCATACTGTGGGTTTTATTGTGACTATGGTTGGTGGCCTTTAATAAATCGTTTGTGCTCTGATATCTCTACAGAAGTAGACAAGCTAGGTCTAGAAGGTAATGATAAAACAAAGCCAAGCGTAACTGTTGCTCAGATAAAAGAAAAATTTGGGGGTCTCAGATATTACGTAGATTTTGAAAATTCTGATGAATCATTCATGAAAAAAATCAACGCTCTTATTCATGAAGCTGAGGAGAAATCTTTTACCATTTGTGAAATGTGTGGAGAGCCCGGTAAAATGGCTGCCAAAAAATCGTGGATGAAAACGCTTTGCGAAAAATGCAAGGTGTATTGACGTTTTTTATTTTAAGTGCTATTATCGAAAACCCGAAAGGAAATACATTATGGATTTACAGATTATCAAAGGAAGCTTCAAGGACGTACCTCTTGGATTTGGAGCTTTTGCAGTGATGGGTATTGAAGGTGACTCAAAGCATATTTGGGATAAGAACAATCAAGCAGAAATAGAAGCTGCAAAAGTACTCTTTAATACTCTTGTAAAAGAAAAGAAGTATCTCGCATTCAAAGTCAATGACAAGGGAGATAAGGGTGAACAGGTTCGTGAATTCGATCCGAAAGAAGAAAGATATATATTCAGCCCTCCGCTTTGTGGGGGATAAATATGCAAACATATACTTCAAGCTCTTCAGGATCTAAAGCCTCTGTTTCTGTTACTTGGACACAATGGAACAATGATTATATAACATCATCGTCCATTACTGCCATCACAGATCCTTGGCCTATCTGGGTTAGGGGTACAGCTGGATCTGTAACCTGTTCGGCTACTTCAATCCCTTCGGCTACTTCTTCTAACACTACAAGTATTATCTGGACTGGTTGGGTTCGAGATCATTCAAGAATTGTTCAAGCATCTGCCGAAGATGTGCGTCGATCCGAAGAGGCGAGACAAAGAAATCAAGCTGAAAGAATTCGGATTGAGGGTGAGAGAGCAATTGCAAGAGAAAGAGCTGAGCTTCTATTACAAGAATCTCTTTCTGAACAACAGAGAGCGGAGCTTGCAGAGAAAGGATATTTCTCTCTTCAATCTATCTCAAAAGAAGGCCAGATTAAACATTATAGAATCAGGCGCGGGATTGCTCAGAATATCAATGAGGTTGATCCTTCAAGCGGCAAGGTTCTAAAAACTATCTGTGCTCATCCAAGAGTGAGTGTTCCTGAAGGAGATGCAATGCTCGTTCAGAAGCTTATGCTTGAAGATCCTGAATCTCACGATCAGTTCTTGCAAATAGCAAACATCAGAGCCCATAACTAAAATCCCTGCGCTTAAGCGCAGGGATTTATTTATTCATGAAGCCTTTAATTCATGCAAATAATTCTGTCAGAAGATGGGGTGGTAAGGCGGAGGACTATCAAGCTATTCATGACTTTATAGACTCTTCTAAACAGTGCATGCCTGACATTCGCCATAGGGCTATTTTGCATTCTGCTTTCTTCCTTGTTGAGAGAGTTTTTGGAACATCCATAAAAATATCAAATGGTAGAGAAATTTCTACTAGAGATATTGCAGAACAACACATCATCGAAGATATGGGATTTATCCCAAGAGTTGATCATTGGCTGAAACACATTCCTACTCAGGACTGGATGTTTGGCTCTGGTCGTAAACGTGGCAAAACCAAATTTATACCAATAGATTGAATCATGACAAAGATTGCAGAACTCAAGGCTAAATACCAAGCTATCAAAAAAGAAATGGAAGAGAATGGCAAGTCCGCTCTAAAAGAAGTTTTTTCTATTTTCTTTGAGAAACATCCGGAAATCAAAGGTATTGTGTGGACACAATATACCCCATACTTCAATGATGGAGAGGCATGTACGTTTTCTGTAGGATCTCCACATTTCAAAATTCATCCTAAAAAACTCAGCATCATGGATCCTGAAATTCGAAAAGAATTCTTTAGGTACTCAAAAGAAGAAGAGTACACAGAAGATCCTTTCGCTGATACATATAAACAGTGTTATTTATATGCTTTAAAGCGTAAAAAAAATAAAACTCCAGAAGAGCAAGCTCTAGTTGATGACTCAAAAGATATCATTGAGGCATTTTCTCTTGATGAAATTTTCGAGTCAGTCTTTGGTGATCATGTCAAAGTGATTGCTTCCAAAAAAGGTTTCAAAATTGAAGAATACGAGCACGACTAATGCCACTCATTAGAATGGAAGAAAGACCTTTACCTCATCTTGAAACCAACGTTTCAAGGAATGTGCGGGCTGCCGTTCACGCAGCTTATATTGCTGCCCGTATCGCTCGCGCAGACTACTTTTGTAACTTGGTCTCAGAGCATGAGGGGCATCGCACGTTCCGCGCTCAGAGCTGGCCCAGAGAGCGCTGCTGGGGCTTTACGTGTGGGTGTGGAGAAGAGGAACTGGAAGTAAAAATTCCAATCACTGACATCAGACATCTGGATGCTCAAGACATGTATGTCTTGTACAATAGTTTCAATCAGATGTTTGAAAGATATAGGATTAGAGAGCGAAGAGATAAGGGGCCGGCTATAAAAAGAGCAAAGATTCTTTTACATAAACATCTAACAAGAAATCAAATTCTTGAACTAAAACATTGTAAAGAATTTACTGTCATTGGTAAAGATGGTAATGAATATCTTATAACAGAAGGAGCTTGTAACAACGTTAGACTTGTCGAGAATGGTGTTGTTACTAAATCTTTTTGTATCGTATTCAAAGATCACGAACCTCTTCCAATGTATGACTTGATGCTGATTCAGAAACTTCTTCTAGAAACCAATCCTGAAGAGTTTTGGAAGATATCGAATATAACTAATATACAACCTCTAAAACAAAGTGTTGTTAGAAGTATGGGTTCTGCTAGACTAGGTCCAATAACAGAAGAACGGGCCAATGATTTGACAGAAAACCTTAGGATAATTTATGAACGCACTCAACAAGCCCAGCAGCGAAGAGCTGCATCATAATGTATTTGCTTTAACTGGTGGAATTGGTTCTGGAAAATCAACTGTAGCTCGCATGTTTGCGAAGGCTGGAGTTCCTACTGTTGATGCTGTAGATCCTAAAAGGTATCCATCAACCTATGAATGATGCGACCCTAAATATATTGTATCCTGTTGCCTTCATCTCATCGACATCAGACTCGATGCGCTTGAAGTCAATGCCAGCAGGATCAATCTTACCACGTTTCAGATGGAAGTGACCACAGATACCCTCGTATCCAACAGGGTCTTTGAGAACCGTGGTAAGGACTTCACCTTTAGAGTCCCTTGGAAATTTCATTGGCATGTCCGGAAATAACTGAGAGATTCCCCAAGTCAACGAACTCAAGGATTTCATCTGCGCCTCTGTTGGTAAATGAACAGTGAGTGTTGTTCCGTGAATCTTAGCCTTTATCGAATCGTGTAGAGGTACGTTCCACTTTTTACGATCATTTGGGTCATACCAATCTTCTTCATATCGTGCTGGTTGATAAGAAACCTCTACACCAGGTCCAAGACGATTAAATGAAACTCCATTTGTATGAGAACCTTGAGAATACCCAAGCTTCGAGATTGGTAGACATTGATAAATGGTTGCGTATCCCTCGTCATCACAATCATCATCGATCATGAAGTTCACAGAAAGCCCACGAGCCGCAAGACCATTTGCCATGTGAGATGCTCTATAGGTACCACTCCAATGAACAGTGAACTGCTTGATGTGCTTCTGTAATTCGGCTAGATCTTTGGCTTGAGTATTGTGATATTTGTAAGATTTAATAAATGAGATACCATTCTTATCATCCCACTTTACAACTCTACAACCAATATCAAATGAATCTTTATCTGTTGCCCAAATTCTTGTATTACTCATACAAGAATACTATATTAATACCAGCTGTATCTATCACATCTTTCAGATTTAGGTCTTGTAGGATAATGATTAAAGACTATTCCACTAGGATCTTTCCATTGTTCTTTTAGAGCTTTCCAAAGTCTTGGTTGAACATATTGTTGAATGTACGTTTGATCCTGAACTTGTTTACCTTTGTATTGTAAACATGAAACACTTCTAGTTACCAAACTTTGAGTTTTAATCAGTGGATCTTCTTGAAAGATTTTGGTTTTTGGATTTTCTAATTTAGAATAGATAGAAATTGGTTTCTCTAAAGCCACATCAGTCACACTGGGAAAATCTACAATCCTCTCATTGATAAAATTGCAAGTTATAGCTTTAGCTGTGGATTTGGAAGAAGCTATTTTGTGAGGCATCTCTGTTTGAGCCATCCAGAGCCGTCCATTGTTAGCGTATCGAATCCATGGATTTAAGCTTCGCGTATTGAGCCCTTCAAGCACAATGATGGTGTCTATGTGCTTGTAATCCTCGGTCTTTAGAATCTCATGAATGAAGCTCCAGCCGTACAGATATGAAATAAGACAAACCCTTCTTGGTTTGATATTTTGTGATCTGAATAAGGGTGCAAGTATAGATCCGTTTGATTTCAAATCTCTCGCCAGATCTCGAAAGCCCTTAGCTGTACCAGTTCCTACAGACGCTCCTGTTGAAGAGTTGATATTAATAATCGACGGAGGATTTTCAAATTCAACAGCCTGCTTGCGGCAAGACATCTTTCCACCACATGCAAGTACTGAAATAATTACATCTTTTTCCATACTAACAAGATATACCAATATTTTAAAAGAATTTGAGAATATCTTGGTAATCAGATGTTTTTAATATTTTGTATTCTAAAGATTTATCAACTTCTAACTTGTATTCTCTTGTAGCTGGGTGCCACAATACACCAACCCCATTCGGATTGTGTCTTACCCACTTTTCAACATTAGATGGTTTATCATCAATAAGCATCCGGGCATTAATAAGATATTTTCTACCAGAGAATATGATATCTTCTTTTTTGAAGTTGAATTCTTCCATTAACCAGATGACACGCTCTGTTGCAAAGATACCTGGGTAAGCAGAATCTGTACAAGCGATAACGTTCGCCTTACTTCTCAAGGCTTGTACCATTTCCTTTGCGCCATCGTAGACTTCCATATTTCCAACGATACCTGGAATATGAATTATGTCATTCATTATCTGATCTTTGTATGGCTTTATTTCTGGAAACTCACAAAAATCCCAAATGTCAGGATGCTGTACAACGTTGATACCAAACATATTCTTTGCAACGTTTATGAACGTTTGATCAAAGTTAGCTAATACACCATCAACATCTATAAGGATATTTTTTTTATAGTCCATAGGTTTTGAACCTTAGTTAAAACATCTGCTGGTATTGGTGTGTTATCTTTTCTTTGTAGTTCAAAAGGATGAATAGAAACGTGATACATCTCTTTGTTATCTATTTCATCAATCGTATCTAGAACAAGAGTTTCGATGGCAACGTAAGTATCTGTAAGTGCATTTTTCATTCTAAGCATAAATTCCTTTTGTATCATATCTGATACATTGAAGCGTTTTTGAGGCTTAGTGTATCATATCTGATACATTACATCTGATCGCACCAAATTTGCCAAGTGTCATCTCCATATGCGGTTGTTTTAAAATAACGAACACACTCACAAAGTTTAGGATGAAATGTAAATTTCATTTTATTGTACTTTAGAGTTTTAATTACAACCCCTTGCCCTTCGCACGTTTTGCAATCTGCATTGGCCCAGAGATTTGTTTTTATAATTGTTCTATTCTTTATCATACACCGTGACATTGATACCTCGCTTGAGCAGTTCTTGTTCGATCAGTGGCTCAACCTCTTCCCACTTACCACAAGCGAGCCCACAACCAATGCGAGGTATATGAACGGAAGCATTGTATTTTGAAATCTCAACACCAGCTTTTGAAAGACAAGCTTTCAAAGCATCGTACTTGATAGGTGTTGGATTTTCTTTAGAGACAACACCTTTTTGAGCTACCATATTGACGACAACAAGATCGCTAAGGACTTGGATGATTTGAATATCACCTAGTTTCAATTGACCATATTTTTCGCGCCACCATTGTTTATACTCGGACTCTACTTTTGGCCAGCGTCTTGATAGAGCGCCAGAAAAACCAGCTCCATACTTACCTTCATCATTTACAATCTGAAGAACATATCGGAGAGAGCTTCCTTGAGGAAGAGTTGCATCACCCTTAATGAATTTTAAAAGTCCCTTTGGGTTGTGATCACTTGGTTTATTCATTTCTTTCCTTTTCGCATCATTCGTAGGTTGATAGATACCTTTAATTGCGGCGAACAATTCTGCCCTTATTCATGTCATATGGATCAAGCTCTACATCAACTTTATCACCCTCGACAACTTTGATGGTCTTGATTCTCATTTTACCTGACAGCTGACAAATAGTACGCTTCGGCTCAGAACCGTTTTCGAGATCAATGCCAACTGAGAAAAAACCATTTCCCAAAGCCCCTAAAATAATCCCTCCAAATTTTAACTTATCCCCAGACACTGTATTTTCTCCTGTAACTGTGAATCATTAGATGGATATCCAGAAGCCCAAGCCTCCTCGATCTCGAAACTCTTAGGATACGTAATATTCATTTGTGGCATCCTTCTTGGTTCTGAGTCTATATATCCAGAAGCTATAACTTTTAATGTTTTGAACCCCAAAAGAACAGAACTTAAATTTTCTATCCACTGATTGTTATCAAACAGGCAACATCTAAGAATTCCATCATTACCAAGAAACACAAGTATTTTCTGTGTTGTCCCAAACAAACACAGCACCCAATATGAGTGCTTGGCAATGAGCTTTGGCTCTGCCTTCTTGAAGATATCTCTTGTTGTAATAGAGATTTTTGATGGATAAACCTGTACAGCTCCGTTTTTGGATATCTTCAAGATGTTTGATTCTGCATCTTCCCAAATGCGCCAATCACCTTTATGTTTGAGATCAAGTATCTCAACAATGGTATTGAACCTAGATTCTTTAGTTCCTATACGGGCTGATGCGATTGCAGCAGATCTTTTCATAAACTAGATGGTTTCCTTATCGCAAATACACTTGACGAATCTGATTGCCATTGCAGCAACCTGAATAGCTTCAGCGCGCATCATTTGATTTCTTGCTTTAGCTCCACCTTCAAGTTTTTTTGGATTGATTTTCACAACATCCCAAAGCTCATCCACCTCTTCAAGAAGAATAGCGTATCCCTCATGAGATGAATTGAATGGTTCAAACTTAGCCTCTGCCTCAGCAAGTTCTTTATAAACCTCACCCATAATCTTGATGGTATTATCAGAAGACTCAAACCCAAACATACTCTCAAGTATTATTTTACTATCGGCCATTATATAATCCTATATTATCTGGTATTTTGGGATATGGCTTTCTTAACTCTTTGTGTCTCGTCTTCTTTTCGCGCTGTTGACATTCAGCAACGAATTTTTTCTGAGTTCCCGTAAAGGTATGCCACATCTCATGTTTATGAGGAGGATTCGTAGAGGTTATGATTCCGAACGAATTCTCAGCCCTTACACAGAACTCAAGCATTTTGTAGTCATCGACCTCGGCATCTCTCCATTTAGCATCAGGCCATATAAAATCCGTTAGATGTATAATCTCTGAGTAGTACAAATCATATAATGGAAATATATCACACAAAGAGTATTCAATTTTTGTGTAAGTTCTTTTGTATTTACCAAACGTTTTATCAACAGATCCAATAACAACACCGTCTTTATCATCTGCCCACTTGTTAGCAATCATATATTCTGTACCAGTGATGTTTGGAATAACAGGAATATCTATTTTGTAAGACCTTCCCATAAATTCTTTGGGAAAAAAATCTTGATACAAACAAATTGTACTCAAACCTTTTTTGATTGATGTGGCTTCCGAGCAAACTTTCAGTACAAGAGCGTCAGAGCGTGCTCCGTTGTAATTTACAATAAAAACCTTTCTTCCAGACTCTTCCATATATTTTGCGAGCCAAGATGCAACATGCTCAATAAGCAAGATTTCTTTACTCATCAAATACTCCAATCGGGATTGTCCATATCAGACGCTGCGCGTACAAATGCAACAGCAGCATCTCTAGGGTTTATACCAACAGAATTGCAGAGAGAAATCATATCGAACTCTTCTGTTGGTAATTTTAACTCAGTCAGCTTTCTCTTGACGTGTCTGTCAATAGGGAAAGATGGAAGCTGTAGTCCATCTCTACAGAATAAGGATAGAACCTTGGGATTACCTTTAGCTCCGGCTAAAGAATAGATTGAGTTCAGTGCAAAGAATACATTTTCTTTATTGTATAAATCTTTGCAAAAAATTTCAAAACTTATGTTGTAATTATTTATAAAGCAAACTGAATTGTAAAGAAATTTGTTTTGCCAATCTAATGGATAAAATTTACAAGCCTCTGTTTTTGGTAGTTGGGAAATATCTCTTCCACCCAATTTTTCCAAAGCTTCACCCTGGATCTTTTTTCTTCTACCGAACTTCCACGGGCCGGCACCAATACAAATAACAAAAGCTTCAGAGAACGAACGTCCCTGAAGCCAATTGAATGGTTGAACTGGTGAATTTTCAATGTAAAACTCAAGCAGCACTTGCTCAGGGCTTGCCACGTTTCAACGCCTCTTTTGCTACCTGTTCAACTATGTTTTTAAATTCCGAAGGCATGTTTTCTACCTTTGGGTTATCTACTTGCTTGAACTTCTCTAGTGCGTGAGCCGCGATTTGATCTGCACAACCAATGACATTTTGGGTGAGTTTCGGAACCTCATCGCTTCTTTTGATGATTGGTCCCACATCTCCAGCTCTCAATAATGAGGAGATTGCTGTATTGTAAGCGTGAAACCAAACCTGATATTCTTCGTATTTCATTACCACTCGCCTCGTATCCATTTTTTAAGTTTCCAACACTTTCCCGTTCGATGATCAGTTACTTGATCATCTTGGAATCTGTAGGTGCGGATTTTATTTCCGCGCATGCCAGATCCCACCTGAGACTTGCGAAGTCGCTCTCTGTCCTTTCGATCCAAATTGGTTGACTCATCTGCCAATTTGGCCGCAAGAACTTTCAGAGCCATTTCACGGCTCTGATGTTGACTTCGCATGTCAATGCGAACGGATGTCTTGGTTGGTTTGTGTGTAACCGTTACACATGAATCTGTCTTGTTTCTATGTTGACCACCAGGACCCGATCCTCGACTTGTCTTTATTTCAACATCCTTCTCATCGAGAACAAATTTTGTAGATGGTTCTGGATCTAAAACAGCAACAGTAACGGTAGATGTTTGGACACGACCACGTTTTTCAGTTGGAGGTATTCGCTGCCAGCGGTGACCTCCAGCTTCGTTTTTGAAAAGTGCTTTGGCTCCTCTTCCTTTGAATAAGATAACTATCAAGCCAGGCTGAGACTCTAGGAGTTCCGAGTCAAAGACGCTCCCGGTCTCCCGCTTTCGTGTACGCTACGAGCATATCTTCACATAACAACTTTGAATCCGCACCACCTTCAGCGGCACGTATTTCGATAACAACAGATTCCATATTTACTCCTTGTGTTGTTTTATACATGTCAAACAATAACAGCTATCTTCAGGATCTTTTTCGAGAAGATCTCTTGGAACATCCTCGAAGAAGCACCAGCAAACACCTTTACCTTCGGCTATTTGGCACTTGTTGGATTTATCACATTTAGGGCACTTTTGCTTATCCACATTTTCTATATCGTCATAATCATATAGATTATCTCAAGAAGAACAAATCAACTTTCTGCCCTTTAGGTGTCTTCCAGGCCTCGACGTGTTTAGCGTCAGTGGAGCCCTTCCTAGCCCAAATATTGGATACCTTAGGCTTAAACAAACCCTGTAACTCTCTAGTAAAACTTAGGGACTCCTCAAATGTCCATGGTTCGTAATCATTCATAAATTGTTCAAATACTATAAATATTGTCGGGGTAGAGGGATTCGAACCCCCGGCCTTTCGGACCCAAACCGAACGCTCTAATCCAGACTGAGCTACACCCCGGTTACTTTCTATATATCAATTTATGCTGTTTTGAGTGTCTTCAAATTCAAATCATTCATATCAAACAACTTATTTTGTGGAAGATAGAAACAAGGTCTTCCGTACCCCACATCTCTCCAGTACTGTGGATCCTTCCCATTTTTACCAAAAGACCATCCAGCCAGAATGAAAATTGGTCTTTCATGAGTGAGAACTAGAATGAATGGAGATTCATCTTTGTCCTTTGGGTGGAGAATGAGTGAGCCATTTTTGTGATGGGTGGAACGAACTTCCAAGCCCGAAACATCATGGCCCACATCTCTCCAATCGAACCACTTATCCAGTTCGAGGAAGGAACCGTCCCAGGGAAGATTGAGTGCCTTTGCTACTGCTAGCTCGGCCTCTGCGCCCTGGATATCGATACCCAGGGAATCTTCCATGACTTTGCCATCGGCGCGGTCACCATCACGCTGAGATCGGTTCCTTTGCCTCGCAACTGATTCGGCGAATTTCAGATCATTCTTTGTTAATTTTACTCTAATCATTTTGATTTCAAGTAATGAACGGTATCGTAATCATCGCCCATTTCAGATTCATGCCTGAGTTCTTCAAACTTTCGGATTGCACTAACAGGATCATCGAAAGACCAATCTTCTTCTAGCTGGACTTCTCTTCATCCATCCAAAATCTTCAGGAATAACGGATTCATAAATCTTCGTGTCCATATTAAATAATACACTTTCGTTTATTTTTAAGAGTGAGCCACATCGTTTTATAAAGGGTTTCATCTCACCACTCTCATAGAACCTCTTAGTATCCCGAACTTTTAATATAAATCCGGGATACTAAAAATTCAAAAACCAATAAAAGCAGCCCAGAAGATTACCAAAGAACAAAAAAATAATCAGACCTTTCTTTGGGAGAGGGTCTGGAGGAATCAACCCAAAAGTCTTTGCTAAAGTTATAGCATCTTGTAAACTAAAATGTGCCATTTCCCTTATGCCGTTTTCTCTAATTTAACTTCGCCGTCAAGGACACAAGAAATCCATTTCTTAGTATCCTCTGGATCTGATACTTTAACAAAGTTAAGTCCAAGTTCAATTGCTGCATAATCATTTCCGTCTTTGTAGATGGCATTACCAATATAAGTGATATTATCTTTTGATATATGTAGTCTCTTGATTAGTTCCTCAATACCATACTTCTTGTTAATTCCTCGAAGTGAAATATCGATGGATGTAGAACCTCCAAGACGGATGTCATAATTAGGAATTTTCTTTTGTAAGAACTCCAATAAGACTTTGCGTTTTGATCCATCAGGATCAAAAACCTCTTTCTTTTCTATTGGTGCTTTTTGCCCAAGAGCAGAAAAAGTGATTTGAGACTCTCTATTTTCAATCTGCTTTCCCCAGAGTTTTTCTGGTTGCTTCCAAGCAGTTTCAACAATAGATTTTTCAAAAGCTTTTGTAATTTCTACAACAGATCCTTTGTTGAGTTTGTGTTGATAAACACTCACCCAACCGTACTTACCCCAAACTTGGTACATTGCAGAACCCGATGTTGGGATTATGTAGAGAGAACTGAGAAGTTCTGGTTTAATGGTTAATCTATTTAGAACTTGAGTTTCAATTTGTTCCCAGGAAGCCCCTGAGATAATTGCTACATTATTCGTTTCAAGAAGCTTCCCGATAAGAGCAGCCATTTCAGGATCGATAGGCTGTTTTGATTCGGTAAGTGTTCCATCTAAATCGAAAACGAGAGTTTTCATTACTGCTCCGTTACAACTTTCAAATTATTGATATTGGCAAACAAATAAAGACACTGCATTGCGTCGGCAAGTGCTCTATGACCTCCACCGGGAATGTCATAGTACTTACAAATCGTCTGTTGGCGAAGGTTCTCGACCTCCCCTTTTACCAATAAAGGAAAAGCTAACATACTAACATCCAACAGATGATAAGATGCTAGTTTGGGATAATCCCAGCGAAGCATCTTTGCAGCTCTCATAAGGAATTTTTCATCGAACCTAGGATTAGAGCCAGCATGCCAAGCTCCCCTCATCAGGTCAAAAATACCACCAATTACATCTTCAAACTGAGAGCTTTCTTGATACCAAACATCTTCTCTGTACCCATTGATTCTTGCAATAAATGGATCCACTGGATATTCCGGATCTATTTTGAAATCTGCACGAGCTACGATTCTGATAGTTCCATCATCAACAATAGAGCGTACAGCTGCTGCTTCGATGATTTCACATTTCTTAGAATCAAATCCAGTTGTTTCAAGATCGACAAACGTAATTATAATTGGTTCAGCCATGAACTTTATGGCGCACCGGCATTAAAACTCGACTCGAAAAACAGAATCGTATTATAAAGTTTCTTTTCTATATTCGCTGTTCTTTTCCCAGTAAACATAATGAAGAGAGCCCATAACATCATACCAATCATTTGTTAGATGTGCGTTCGGTCCATCATACTCTTCTTTTTTTCATAATCATCGTCATTATCGTACGGAAAGAAAAAATTTGTTTTCATTGAAATTTATTTACCTTATATTGGAAGTGTGGTTTATCCTGTATGGATTTCCAATCTCCTCCCCAGATCATTCCAAGAGATTTTCCAATAGCACCCATCTGTTCCCAGAAGCCAGGAGTTGTGTCGTAAGTGATATTTCCATTTTCATCAAGTTGGGCAATATCAATTGCGAGACCCTGGGTGTGCATAGATTTCTTAGCCTTGGTAACTACCTGTCCAGGTTGAGATCTTCCCTGCTCATACAGTTCATCCTGTCTCTCCTGGGTTCGGTACCCCTCGACAATTTCTGGTCTCAGACCAGCAGCAAGTCCCCTCAAGATCAATTGTGCAGCCTGTTCTTGAAATGCAGGTTGCAGCTGAGAAATCATTCCCACTGATTTCTCACTAAGCTTTACTTGTTCTTGTGATTGTTGTGGTTGTTGAAATCCAAAATCACCAACAGGCTGCTCTTGTTCATTAAATACAGGAGGTGCCCCATCCCATATCAAGCTTTCTACTCCCGCTAAATCTGCAAACATATCAGCAAACTTACGGATTTTAACGTAATCAACCATCTAGGATATGTAGAAAAAACCCTAGAAAGCGAAAAGGCTGGAGAAAATTCTCCAGCCTTTTCTACAGTTAAGAAATGGAAGCAAACGAAATAATTAAAGACCTCATAATTACCGATGAATGATCTTTGGCGCGTTGACCTCTGGCGCTCTACGCGAGATTCACATCAAATAGAGCAGTAACGAAATTTTGAAGTCCAAGCCCGGCTCACGCCGGAAATGGTTTTATTTTAAAATAAAGATGAATGAACTTCATTCGCGTTACTTATATATAATATAAAAAAATTAGCTGCTCTCGACTGCTAAATGTTTCCGTTGTGCATATTTTGGGATTGTAGAGTACCCAGGGAGCAGGTGAATGGTTGACGGAATTTCTGAAAAAAATCTATTAGAATTAGAAGCATTAGCTAATAAAGTTAATGAGCTTGATTCCACTATGCGAGCACTTAGTTTTCGTATGAAAAGAACTAAGAAAAACATAAGATTGTGTAAAGAAACATGTACAATTACAAACCAACTTATAGGTAATTTGAATGCCAGAGATAAAAACAAATGAAATATTGCTCGCTCGCCTGGCCGAGGGTCTGGACTCAACCGCCCAACTAACTCAGGCATTGCTTTCTGACTTACGAGAAAGCGAGGGCGATTTTGTAGCGATGAAGACCGAACTGAGCATTCTTAAAGAGAATGTACAGAGTTTATCCAATCTTGTAAAAGATGGAGGAACATCTTCCCTTCTTACTAAAATTGCTCTTGTAGAACAAAACATTGCTAACATAAAACAATGGGTTGATAATCATTTTGATGTTCACCAGCGGCTCAAAACTGATGCTTCTGAAATCAGAAAACAAATTCTTGATATTGAAAATCGTCTATCTTTTGTTGAATTAACAGTAAAAGAAATAAAGAAGAATCAAGAATATGAAATGAAGAAGTCCAAGACCAATTTCATCATGATCGTTGTGACCATGATTGTTTTGGTTGGTCTTGGATATCTTTTGTGAATTACTTCTTCGCAAAATCAGAGAGCGAGAACTTGCGAATTGCCTGCGTTAGATTCTGACCAACATATTCAAGGTTCTTGAATAGTGCTGGAGTCATGGTCTGGTACACAGTGATTGATGAATCTCCAAAATCAGCAGAGTGCCACTGGTAGTTTGTTGCGTTAACAACCCACAACTGAGCATTCTTATTGACCTTAGAACGGTACTCTTTCCAAGCAGTCATGAGTCGCGTACCTGCATTCTGTTGTTCATCAGTGATAAGAACAAATACATCAACTTTTCTATTCTGACGAATTGCGTGAATAATCGGTTGAGACACATCGGTACCACCAGCAATTCTCATTGAAAGAAGGTTCTTTACCTGAGTCTTGCGTGGCAGTCCCTTAATCTTCGGGCAGTATCCGCCGTGTTCACCACCCCACATGCTGCGAGATGATCCGCGATCTACACCCTCCTCATAGAGGTTGGTGTCGAAGGTTGTAAACCAAAGGCTCTTTGCCTTCAAAAATGGAACTGCAAGTAGACCTGCGGTTTGAAGAGTTTCACCATTCATAGATCCTGAAATGTCAACGCTGACAGCAACATCCAGCCCTTCGATTGGGCCCATGTCTACATCCAATACACTAACCATTGCATCAAGGAGGATTTCCTTTACACGCTGATTAGAAGTATGGATATATGGCTTGGCGAAATCCAATGGGATCGATCTACCGTTTACCACCTCATTCATCTTAAGTTTTAGAGCTGTAAGACCCTCGTTTGAGTTAAACACATTGTGTTGCTCAAGAGACTTGATATTGAGTAGCAAAGCGGTAAGACCCATTTGCGTCATAGATGCAGTTGCAATCTCGCCCTTAAGGCCAGCAAAACCTTTTACGACATCCCATGGAATAGAATGATCAAGCATCATGTTTGCGATGATTTTTTCCTGACCAATTGGAAGAACCTTTAATTCCTCAACAATCTTTTGCTTGTTACCAGTTCCTTCAGCCTTTCGACCATCAAGAACATATTTAATCAAACCAGCACGACCATCAGTGTATCTTGGGTGAACAAGACGTACTAATTGGTTCAAAGCTGTTGGATACTTAAGGGTATAATCTTCAAGCTTGTTGTAGCCCCATGCTTCCATGGCAGAACGCACCCACTTCTGTGGACGAGAACCGAAACCACGACCGAATGACTTAGACTTCATCAATTCAACGAACTGAATCAATTGACCTGGATGGAACGTTGCAAGCAACGCCACAGCTGCGTTACGATTGATATCCTTTACAAGGAATCTTTCATCAGAAGATCCAGCAATAGCTGCCAAGGCAACCTTCACCATACCCTTCATATGAGTATTACGCGCCAAGCAGGCAGCCTTGAGTAGGAACTCAGGATCCTTTTGTGCACGCTCTATAAGGAGTGGTAGAGCTTCTTTTGCGGCATCATCAGCCGAACGGTAAAACTGATTCTTCAAAATACCAGTCAACAGAACACGAGCAACTGCCTCTTCTGGCAACTCGTTCTTTGATAGGTACGAATCAACCTTCACGTTTGGATGTGAAGAACCCAACATTTGCTTTACAAAATTTGCACTAGACATATTATTCTCCTTACGCGCACTTATAGGTGCGAAAATGATTGTTATTTAACAATCGAAATCTTCTTTGGTTTCATATAGCATCGTTTGTTAATCAAACCACCACATACCCAACACTCTCTATCGTCTATATTGAACTCTAAAAACCCAGATGTTTTTAATGAGTCCAAATAAGGTGAACCATCTTTATCAAACCTTACAGTCCAAACAACACCCCAGGCTTCAACATTCATTCCATCATAAAGGCCATTTTCATCTTTGATACTTTCTTTTTGAACATCTCCATTTATAACAGGATGGATTTCAATACCGGAATAACACTGAATTCCAAAACCTAATTTAAGATTATTAGGATCATCTGCCGGAAGTACGGTTAATTCTGTACGAATTGGCATTCGCCCAAAACTCTCAGGTTCGGAAAGCGTATAAATAAAACCCGGCGGAATTATCTCGGATTTATTTTCTGACATTATTTAAGAGCTTTCTTTTTACGACCCCTACCACGAGGTCTTTGAGACTGGCGCTCAGCTTTCAATTTGTTTCGGAGCTTTCTCTTGAGATCTTCTTCTGATTCAAGGGCCTGCGCGGCCTCTTGTAATAGTTGATCTAAATATATAGAGTTCATCTTACCTCATCGCATCATTCGTAGGTTGATGGATACCTTTCAAGTGCAACAAAGAATATTTTATGTTCTTATATGCGTAGTGTAATTAAAAAAATTTCTCGACCTCTAATTATTTTGCATCATAATATTCAGTCCATTTCTTATTGCATAATTCACAATGATAATTTGACCAATAACAATCACTGGAAGGATCATAATTGCCAGTATTAGCTCCGCCACCCGTGCGTATTTTATATTCCTCTGGATGAGTACAGGACTTCTGAACCTCAGATATTTTTATTTTTATCTTATTAATCTCAAATTGATGCAAATCAATTTGAGATTGCCATTTGTCAACCAAAGACATACATCACCAAGCATCATTTACGTCCAGCTCGACTGTTTTTAACTGCTTGTGTGGAATTCTTTCAATAAGAGATACGTGTTCTGTGTTTGATTTCATCAACCAATCATACAGATATTGTGTATTCTCCACGTCAACAGAAGCTTGGTGAGCGCCCAGCTTTGGTTGAAGACCCACCCCAATCATGAGGTTGTTCAAACCAAATTTAGGCTTGAGCTTTCCAGACTTGTCTTTCTTGATATCTATACCGGCAGCAAGTTGCGCTTTGGCAATCTTCTCACCACCGTGTTTTTTAACATATCGTTTTCCAAATGACTGTGTACACATCCACAAATCAGCTAGAAATTCTTTATTTATATTATCCCAAGCTCTATGAACAAATTTTCTATCAAAAGGTGCGTTGTGAGCCACAATACATCTATGACCCTTAGTCTTACCGTCTTCTTTTAGAAAAATATCTACAGACTCAACAGCTTCTTCAATTGAGATTCCCTGTCTTAGATCGGCTGGAGTAATCCCCTGAATCTCCAAAGCTTGAGGATTGAAGATATGAGGTTTTTTTACTTTGATCTGTAAATTAATCTGTTCCCCATCTTCAACCCTACGGACTGAGAGTTGATTGATTTCATGTACGTCAACAGATAAGCCAACAGTTTCTACATCAAGAATATAAAATTTTATCATTATTTTCCTTTTTCTTCTTATAAGAAGGAGGAAAATTTAACGTTCCTCGATATGGAACCCAAGTAGACCACTCTAAATAAAGATCATATTTTCTTTTTAAGAAGAAGTTTGCATTTTCATAAATCATTTTCATGAAAACCAAAGCATAAGCCCCTTGCCAATGTAAAGAAAATTTACTTTGATAATATTTTATATTTTTTGATTTGCAAAACTCAATAATTTGATCTTTAATTAATGATGATGTTGAGCAATAACTACAATTTGGAGGTCTTCTTATAGATGTATTTATTTTACCTATATGACCATCACTATCTATAAGACCTCTTATAAAGTGTATTAGTAATTCATCAGATAAATTTGGTAGTGAAATTTTATCTGATTTTTTACCAATTCTCACATTTAATTGTTTACATAAATCATTAACTAAAACAATTGAGTTGATTATTATATTTATAGTATTATCATAATCGCGCTCATATATCGGACCATCTGGAGTAATTGAGCGCTGAAACAAATATATAATCTCTTTATCTTTTTTATGCACTGATAATTGTAAACTGCGTTTTTTGAGACTCCCATCACCAGCAACCCACCCTAATAAATATGCTTTCAACTCAGAATCAATATCTTTAAAAAATGATTCATTTTTTAAATATTTGAAATTAAAATTATTTTCTCCCCGTTTTGTAATTGTGTTAAAACAATAACAACAACGATCTTTTCCATTATTGTTTTCTCTACCCTTTAAAACATTTTTATATACTTTTGTATATTGTAATTTACATTTAGATGATATTTTAAAATCACATTCTATTAAGACTTTTTTCTCACAACTTGTTGGAATCTGTACTAACATTGTCATACCTCGATATCGAGGTATGTGTACATTTTTTCAGAACCCCTAAAAATTCTTGACTATCTTTACCAAAGAAGTAGTTGCGTCTTTTACTATTACCTTTTGTCTGCGAAGTCTTGGAAGATCAATATCTGGGCGTTGGCGCAAATTGAGCAACCTCGGATTATTGAGTTGCTCCAAAGCTTCTTCTTCATCATAAGCCCATGTTTCCAGCTGAAGCTGAACTGGCGCAACCCCTTCAACATCAAGGATATACCTCTTCTTGACTTTTGGTTTCTCTGGAGTCTTGACTTTATTTTCTTCTTCTGTCATAATATCGTTTCCTTCTTCTGATATATACCGCTACATATCTTTATTTGCTGAGGAAAGCATATGAAAATTACACTAACGAAAACTGAAGCAAAAATCTTTGCTGACCTCATGCAGGTGGTGAGCGCCAAGACTCCTGAAACAGTTCTTCGAGTTGCAGGTGGGTTTGTACGAGATAAACTCCTTGGTAAAGAATCTAATGATATTGATATCACCGTCTCTAATATGACAGGTGAGCAATTTGCTCGATTGATTGATTCCAAAAGAGTTACCATTGTAAAGGCAAATCCCGATCAGTCAAAACACCTTGCTACTGCAATGATTGAACTTCATGGTCTTTCCATCGACTTCGTAAACCTAAGAACTGAAACGTATTCAGATTCTAGAATTCCAGAAATGCAAATGGGCACACCCGAAGAAGACGCCATGCGCAGGGATTTGACATTGAATTCACTCTTTTGGAATATCAATACCGGAGAAATTGAAGACTATGTCGGAGGTATCGAGGATCTGGAAAATAGGATCGCTCGAACACCAACAGATCCTGTTCAAACCTTTCTCGATGATCCTTTGCGGATTCTGCGCACCGTAAGGTTTGCAGCGAGGTTTGGTCTGGCAATTGATCTGGACTTAATTTCAGCTGCTCAACGCCCTGATGTGCAAGAAGCTTTCAGAACGAAAATCTCAAGTGAGAGAATCTGGGCTGAACTTGCTGGAAAGAAAGAAGGCGATAAATGGAAACCCGGGGCGCTCACTGGCCCTAACCCATCTTTAGCTGTTTTTCTATTGAAAGAGCTAGGTTTGATGGAGGCTATTTTCGATCCATCTGAAGAGGAGATGAAAGCTCTCGGACTTTCCGAAAGAATGGTTCCGTGGGAAACGGATCAAGACAACCCGCACCACGCATTCGATATATGGAATCACACGCTCTTGGTATTTTCACACTTGGTGAACAGAACGTCTGATGACGTTCGCCAAGACCATGAGACATATCTTGTGCGCAACCTTGTAGCGCTTCTACATGACATTGGCAAGCGTTATGTTGGGATTCAGGGTAAGTCTGCGAAAGGTCACACAAACTACCACGGACATGAAGAAACTTCAGCGCAAATCACTGAGGTTGTTCTTACTCGACTGCACGCTCCACTTAATATTGTCAAAAGAGTTTGTAAACTGATCGAAGTTCATCTTCGACCTCACATCTTCATAGAACAAAGTTCTTCTAGAGCTTTTCGTAAATTCGTGAGAGGTTTCGAAGATTGGAATCATTCAATAGATGTTGCCATCGCTGATTCTCTTGGAAAGAAATACTTCAATAAAGAAGAGAGTAAGTCTGAAGTTCAAAAGTATGAAGATTTACGCTTGAAGATTATGGAAGCGCTTCCAAGAGATGGGGGAAAAGTTGTTACAACAATTCCAAGACCAATTAATGGTCACGACCTTATAGGTCTTGGAATCAAACCGGGACCAATTATGGGTCAAATCATGAACACTATTGACGAAGCGTTACTTGATGACCCTCTTCTCAGCCGGGAAAGCGCTCTGCAAATTGCTAGAACGCTTCTCTGACTCAAAAGACAAAAAGGCATCGGACTCTTGTCCGATGCCTTTTGTTTGTTTGCCCACATATGTTGGAAACAACAATCTAACATCCATGTCACATATACCGAAGTATTCGTAGCTCTCGACCACAAATGTTTCGGTATCGTAACAAAAAGTTTACTGGCTGTCAAACGCTCGGTACATATTTTTCCGCCTCTTGTCGAAAATACTCGGGCGTCTTCGCAACTGAAAGGTCCAGGTTGAAGCTTGGAAGCGTTTTCTTTTGAGAAATTTTATCAATGAATTCATTAGTCTCTCTTAATGTCATCCCAAACTTCTGACCCCATTCTTTTTTATGTTCATCTGAATTGAACATAAATTCTTCTTCAATGCAAGAGATACTTCCACTACTTGCCATGCTTTGCATTGTAGAGTAAAGAGCCTGCATTTCTTGAAATGAGAAGTTTTCAGATCCAATTGAGTAGTCCAACCAAGCCTCGTACGCAGCAGGCGTGACCATCTTGACCATCCCAGCCATGATATCTGCAAAGACACGAATCTCATACTGTGCATGAGAATCACAACGCAATCTTAAGAAATGCATGAGGTTGTGTAGATCAATCTTCCAATACCACTCTGTGTATGTTGAGAGAGGAAGATCAATACGTGCCAGTTCGCGCGCTACATCTTCTTTTAATAACCATTCATAATTATCTTTGATATGTTCACGAGTGTTATTAAATCTTGTAACTGCTGAATTATAAGAGTTCGCTTCTGTTTGAGCAGAGCGCCCTTGTTTATTATCTTTTGATTGATAAGAAAAATTCTCCATCTTAGGAGTATAGAACTGAAGAGGCATTACAGAATACCTTCCAGACATTTCATTCAAAGAAGCTGTGCGATGCCGAACCCACTGACGAGCAACAAAGATTGGCATCTTGCAATTATGAACAATTATACCATTAGCCTGAAACATTTCTGTTTTTGGAACTGAAATATCCCAAACATCTTCTTCCCCCAAGGGTTCTATACTTTGAATTGATAAATAAATGTTTTCATCCAAATCATCCGGGCAATGTTTACGAGGAAGATTACAACCCGAATAATATTGAGAATGCAGCTCATTACGATTTAACCCATATTTTTCAATTATAGCTTTAGCATGTGGAATGGCTTCAGTACGAGAAAATAACAATTCAAGCTTTGAAAGCTTCTCCTGTTTTAACTGACAAGTAAATCCTATATATTTACGATATCTTTGTAAGCCATTATTTGTAAATGTATAAAGTATATAGTTATCTGGTCTATATAGCTTTGTCATTGGAATACCAAGAAAAGCCATAAGCGTTTGAGTTTCTTCAGCCAATCTCTTTGATGTAGTTGTTAAACTAACACCATTAGTTTCAGAAACACTACCATCCGCCCCAAATAAACCAGCAAAGAAAGCAAACGCCATTTCTTTTTTAGAAGACCAAAAACACTCTGGAATGAAAGCGTCTCTAGCCTCTGTTTTAGACAGGCCATTAGCTCTCCACCAAGCAACCGCTTCAACTGAGTTAAGACGAATCTTTATCATTCCATCAGATGAATTTTGAGAAGGTTCTACGTCAAAAACTTGCTTAATCATATTAGAAATTTTAGTAACAATTTGTGGGTACTTATCTGAAACTGGAAATTCCAATGTTTCATTAGAGCAAGAACCATCACCCATATAATATCCCACTAGTTCAGCGAGTTCTTTGGTTAATATTTTAGGAAATTTTATAACTCTTGATTTGTGCGTTTTTTTATCGTAGTGAAAATTATTAAAAATATGGTCAGCCTCACAAAAAAACGTATCTTTAGATGATAATAAAAGATAATCATCATCCAAAATTTCTTCAAGAGATTTCCAAACAAGAGACGCAGTATTATCTAGAACCCTAAGTTTATGATCTGATGTTATTTTAATAGAAAAACCACGGTCAAGATTTAGCTTATAAAGCTTTTTCTTTCCAGATTTTATAACCCCACACTCTGATACATCTACAGTGTTATGAGCGTATGAAGCATTAATAGCATCTTCAATTTTAATAACTCCTAAATTTGTTGATATCCGAGTATCGCCAGAAACACAATGGAACTTGAGTTCCACTTGTTCCAATGGGGAGGTATGCTTGTGACGAATGAGATAACGGATAAGAGCCCTATCGTCATTAACAGCCCGAGTTCCTGCACCATAAGAACAACGAGCTGCTTGTGCGATTCCAGCATCTGATCCCATAAAATCAACAAGGGATACAAACCCGTGGTCAAGCACTGGGAAGTACAATCCCAAAAGCTGCTCTGCTGATTCGTTATTTCTTGCTTGCTTAGCTTCATAATTAGCTTTTTCTATATCTGACATAATCTTACTTATCTAGAAATGTTACTTTTACACCAATTTTGGTTAATTTTTCTGTAATCTTCTTTTCTCTCGTTTCATTTTTCATTGTTGAGCTATCATTTATATCTATGAGAGAATTTGCTAGGCGAGAATTTCTACCATCTTTTGTGAGTAGTTCTTTAAATGGTGTCTTTTCAATTTTCTTTAAGAAACCACGTTCCGCTTGATCGGAATATGTTCTATCATTGTACAAACTTCCAGGGGTACACATATTCTTTATCTCTTTCGATTTGAACCCACAGGCTTTTGCAAAAAAACCAAGGCAACACATATTACCTTCAGAGTTTAACAACTCTGCTGAACCCCGTGGGTCATCTTCGTTAGATCCATTGACCCACTTATTTCTTTTGATTACTAGCTTCATATTTTCCTTATATCAATTCAATAAATTCTACGTTGCTATGAAATGATTTTATATCAACTGCACCAGCATAAGTTATACCAGATCTTAAAGCTCCAGAATATCTTTCAATCATGTCTTTAACACTTCCGGATATTTCTAAGTATCTAATTCCACCTTCGGCACAAGTTCCTAATTTTAAACCACCCTTCCATGATTCTTGTACATAAGAAGAAGCCATTCCAGCATAAAGTTTTTTATTAGAATCATTATGAGACACTATTTCACCAGCAGATTCCTCACACTCTGCAAATATTTTACCAGCCATAACGCTTGAAGCACCAGCGGCTATAGCTTTTGTAAAATCTGCGGCCTCTCGAATGCCACCATCTGATATTATTGGCATTCCGAGCTTGTGTGCCAAATCTTTAAATTTTAAAACAGCCGAAAATTGTTTTTCTGTGCAACCAGCGGTATTTTTAGTTTCACAAGCAAACCCTTGAGCTATTCCAACCTTAATGGCATCAACATAATCGTTAGACTCTAACAAAATATCAGTATTTACAGAATTACCTAATATAATTTTTGTCGTTCGAGAGTACTGTTTTATTTTTTTTGCCAATTCGATTGTCTCATTTGAATATCCATGAGCAATATCTATACATAAAACATTACAATTATTTTGTATAAGAGATTTCGCATCTTCTAAAGAACTATCACCAACCCCTATTGACGCCGCAACTATATGACATTTATTACTAACTACATTCACTTCATTTATAAGTGATTCTATAGACTGAGCCCGATGCAAAATTCCAATAGCTCCAAGTTCATATAATTTCAAATAGAAGCTTGAATTGATAACCGTAGACATATTAGCAGCAACTAATGGTACGTCCAAAAATATACCCCTAACAAACTCAGATCTTATATTTGTATCAAGCCTTGATTTGCAAATATTCTTTTTTTGTTTTATAGCTATATTTTCAAAACCATAACTTTTTTCAAAGTTATTATTAGATTTATTTAAATAATATCTAGCTGAATTTGAATCAAATTTTATATAATTATTCTTTACAAGATAAAAGGATAATTCTTCTAAAGAATTATGAGAAAGCATATGTTGTTTTTGATTTTCAAAAACATGCAAATTCTCAAAATTATTATCTTTTTTATCTCCATTTATATGATGAACTACTTCAGTTTGTGTTAAAGATCTGCCGAGATTTTCTTCAACTACTTTGGTATGCAAAAAAATTCTTTCAGTTCCTTTTTGAATATAAGAATATCCATTTGAGTCATGAACAGTTCCTCGCCGATTATTTATTGACGCCAGTTTTCTTGCACATTTAATACAAAAATCCTTTTCAGAACCTCTACGGTTTCTTGACATGTAAATAGATCTATATTGAATACTATATTCATCTTCACAATTATCACATCTAACTAAAACATTGATCTTAGATGTTGTTTTTAATCCATTCACAGATTCAAGCAACATTTCAACCTCCCCTCAAGATTAAAGGGATGTCGAGAGATAGTCCGTAAGGGAGCTTTACGGACAGATCAACACTTGAACGAGATGAAACCTCGCTGTGTTTCGGTATCAATAGCACATCATCGAATGTATATCCTTGCGTGAACATAGAGTGTATCGACTCAATCTAACCGTGCTCGACAGCCAATATGTTGATATATGAAATTTTCAGGAGAAAATTATGCACCTAAAAATGAGAAATGGAAATCTAGCCATTATTCCACTATCCCCATCTGATAAAACACCATCAGGTATTTTTATTCCTCAGACAGCTAAAGAAGGAGCCTTAAGATTTGGAAAAATACATGAGGCTGGTAAGGGAGAGTTTGTTCAGGGTCAGTTTTTAGAATGTGATCTAAAAAAAGGAGATGAGGTGATATTCGACATATCCCATTCCGAACCGATTACGGTTGACGGGGAAACATACTTTATCTGTAATATGGCTGATGTGATTGCAACAGTATCTGCTAAACATCTTTCTGTTGTTCCATCAAAGTGAATATCTACTAGGTCCAACGATTAACTCACCAACAAGTTCAATTTGAACAGAGTGATCGATTGGACCAGACCATTTACCGTGGATAGTAAAGTGCATTCCAGAACAAATTACAAAGCATTCGTGTGGATAGAATGTCTTTCCAACAAAGACAATCTTTTCGATCTTGAGCCTTGAATCCGAGACTTTGATTTCATTCACTCTAAGTGTATTGTACGGCGGCTTTGGTCTTTTTCGCTCATCATAAACAGCGTGTGCGATTGTATAAATTGAACCACAATACATATTGATTTTGAACGTTTCAATTTGTGATGTAGTTCTCAACAAAGGTTGGTTAGAGAAAACTTTTAGGATATGCTCTAACTCATCGGGCTCAACCCCTGCTTTATCATCAAGCAAGATGTTGTAGTAAGGTTTCTTTTCGTAGAAGCCATACTTCGAATCTGTTGTAACCTCTGGATTGCAATTGACAAAATCAAAAACAATCCCATCCTTACTCATTTTATTTAGATAAGAATCTATCTGATGAGGATGCGAGCATGTCCAAGTAACCAAACAAATATCATCTCTGTTTGTGAGGTATTGTAAAAGTTCTTTTGCAAATGGATAATATTCAACTTTTGGTATATTTGATTGATAGTCGGGTACAATGATTACTTCATGAAAATCTACAAAGACATAAATCTTATCCCAACCTCTACGTCTAGCTTTTGAAAATTCTTTGTTGATTGTGTTCTCAATCGTCATCTTCTCGATCTTCTTTCAAAAGCTCTTTGACCAATAAAGATATTCTTACATTGAGCTTATCATTTTTTACAAACTCTTTAACATATAAGTCTCTTATATTGCAAAGTGTAAGATACACTTCATTTGTATTTCTATAAATGAACCAAGTTAATATGGAAATAAAACACAAGAAGTAAACTGAAATTTTTGAATTACCAAAAAACATCTCACAAATAGCAAGGAAACTACATATCAACGAAAGCGTTTTTTCAGCTTTCATCGAAGCCTCAGATTTTCTGAGCTTCTCTAAAAGAATACCATACATAAAAGCACGGTCTTCTGCTTTATTAATAAAAATATTAGCGCTAGTATTGAGAAACATACGTTCCAAACTCATTGATTTTCTTTCATGAATGGTTCTGATATCTTCCAGGCATCAGCTATATCTTTCTGTGTTCGGTATACATTGATAGCTGCATTAAAGAGGGCTTTTGAAAGAAGAGGGCGGCCCCTAGCTAAATCAGCCTGTGCGTCTTGCGCCAGCTTGTTTGATAAACAACCCAAGAACTCTACCAAGGCATCGTACTTAAGATTGCCGACCTGATCAGCAAGGTCTTTATATTCTGAAGAATGTTTCATTATCACGAACCCAATTCAAACCACCATGATTATCTAAAAGTTCATATTTGTAATCATTAAAACCATACCTACCTAAACCTTGTTCTACATCTAGAACAAGACTAACAAAACTATCTACTTGAGATTGGATTAAGTGGAAGTTCAATCCAAAATCATAGAACCCAAAACTATCAAGAATATCTCTTTTTAGATATCGAAAATTTCTAGTAAATTCTCTATGCGTTACTATTTTCATTTGTATTTAAAACTTTCAACTAAAGATGGTCCTATAACGATATTGCCAGATGCTTTATACAATCTCAAGAAGATATCTAATACTGCTTTGGTTGTTTTTATCTTCAATATCATAAGTAATCATTTCATCGTTAAGAACCCCCGACCTATTTGCTTTAGCATAAACAGAATGAAATCCTTTTGGTGGGTTTTGATAGAAAAAACCACCCGATGCTTGATGCATTCTTCCAAATGCTACATCCAAAAGAAACAAATATTTTTTATTATTTTTACGACCCCCTGTCCAATAACCTCCGTCACAGTAATTCAAAGACTTGGTACTTTGCCAGGCAAAATATTTTCCATCTCCATATAAAGAACCTGTATGAACAGCACCAGCTGGACGAATCATTAACCCACGGCGCGTAATACCAACGAGGTTTGCAGACCTTGTTCCGTGCCACGAAAGCCAAACGTTGGCTTTGTTGTACAGAGCAACTTGCTCTTTTGTAAGGTCTGGGCGTTTATCTGGGGTCCAAAGCTTGGACTTGCCACCTGACAAAGATGAAGTATCCGTTGCGAATGTATGATTGCCAGCATCCTTTGCAATACGCTCAGCATTTCCAAGAAAAGATTCCTCCTTGGAATCTTTTCTTCGCATGGACCAAATCTTAGAAACTCTAGATGATTGATATCCGTGGCCATTCACCTTAGTATCATTGAAATACATTACCAAAAATTGGTAGAGCTGAGATGCGGAATCAACCTCATCAAAATCACAATTGAGTGATTTGTATTTGTTATCAACCGTAGAGTCTTCTTTGAGAACCAAAGATACTTGCTTTGCATCGAGCAAAGTATCAAGATCGGATTCTTTACCAACAATCTTATCTAGGGTGTCCAACAATAAATCTGTTCGTTGTCCTCGTGCTCCAGATCCAAGGTTGTGTGGGATAAGTCCGTAGAACTCATTTGTGAGAACTTCAAGTTCTTCCTTCTTCTTTTCAGAAAGTTTTTTTGCAGAGTTCACAATGACCTTGGCTTTATCGAGTGCTTCTCGTCCAAGATCAATTTGAGAATTAGAGAGCTGGCCCAATGGACATTTTAGGGTCTCAGCAACGAAAGTATCCTGCGCATCAAAGAACAAAGATACGATGCTTTTCTGCGCATGGTTTAGGGAGGAAATCTTGGTTTCGATTACTTCGGCATTCTTGAATTGAACAGCCTTCACATGTTTTTGGGCTTCAGCAGATCCGATGGCACGCTGAGCTACATCAATGACGACGTAACCTTTCTTGGTCTTGGACTTGACGATGCGCTCGAACTCTTTCTCCGCAGAGGCTCGATCATCAGCGAAATATCGCCACTCACGACACTGTACTGTTCCCGTGGGCCCGTATTCTGTATAAAGCTGACATTTGCCATCATTGGCTTCTTGCAACTCAATATGATAGAACTTGTTTGAAGTTCCTTTGGTCTTAGCTTTAGAACCAGTCATGTCAAAGAAGTTTAGATCCTTGACCCACTCCGCTGGAACTTGATAATTTTTAATGGTTGGAGATTTATCAGTCTTTACTTTAACTGCCGCCATTGGAACTGTCTATGTCCTTATGCATCTGGAAATGAACTAGCTATTGTCCAAGGAATCAGCTCAAACTTGAACTTCGAATTACATGAGATACATTTTTCAAGTAATGCTTCTTCCTCAATGCTCAGGACGATACCACAGCAAGGGCATAAAGGCAAGAGAAAACCTTCGCGAGCAAGTTCTATGACCTGCTCTTTGACATCATCAACACTCACAGTAAAAAAGAAAAGTCGAGGAAAATCCTCGACTTAGAATCTTACGCAGATGAATATTTTCGATATCAAGAATACGTACGCGATCTTTTGACTCTTTCCATTTGCCACTCCCCAGTTGTTCTAACGATAACTTCCGGATCCTGATCAGTGCTTGGAAACTTGTATTCCGAAAGTAGTGGGGTATCTAAAGAAGGACTTGCAAAATAAACTATTGATCTTTGTATGTATGGTTTTCCCTGAACCCTGTGCGGGGTAGCTGGACCCAAATTAAAAAGCCTTCCTATTTCACCCATATGCATTTGTCTCTGCATTGGCTGCCAAGTCTCTATAAACTCTTCACAATCCTCAGGGGTCTCTCTATAGCAGTTGATTGTAAAAAGATCGAAATCGCAATGAACTTCTGTACCAGCCCCAGCTGGATATTCAAGAACTCTAAGAGTTCCATTTTCAACTTTAGGATATACATTACCGAGTTTTAAACTCTCTGCAACCTTGCACGCCTCAAAATGAGCCCGTGCCAAATAGTTGATTGCAAAATCTGGTGGATTGTATTTCAAGGCAATATGCAAATACTTTTTCTCATAATCCACACCACCATTACCATTTGGTCTTTCAAATACATCAGGCTTAAATCCAGCATATTTAAGCTCCGGATCAAATAGTGTACTCAGTTTATCATAATCATCTCTGTTGAAAAGCATATATAATTTCTTTCTAATTTAGAGGCGTCTCCACTGATGTATCTTTTTCGATTGCATATACGTCAACAGAACCATCGTCATTCATTTCGCATGTAATTTCACCATCAAATTCATCTGGTAAATCTTTTGTCCAAATAGCAAAGGCAACGTACTCAAGAACTTCTTTAACGGTTAGTGTTTTGTGACGTGTGATATCAGTCATAACTCTCCAATAGGATTTTTGCTTTGTTTTTCGCTTAGACTTCCAAGCTTCAAGGTCTACTACTTTTGAATCTTTTGAATCATGCATAAAGCACCCTACTGGAATATATCGGCTATTTTGCTTCTAGGCGTTCTTTAACAAAGTTTGCTGCAATGTCATCATTTTCAAAATTATTTAAGTTAAAGAGAACACCACTAAGATATCCACTCGCTCCCTTTACATTCTCTTCTATATCATCAAAGAACAAAACATTAGATGGCCACCCAAACTGAAGTAAAAAACTTTGATAAAATAGTTTTGTTGGTTTTCTTGCTCCAACCTCACAAGAGAAATGCTGATGACAGTTTTTAAACACTTCACATCTATGCCGAAGAATAGATGAGTGATCAAAACCTATATTTGATAGTATGGCAATCTCATAACCTTTAGATAAAAGATCATCTAAAAGACCAAGCATAGAATCAGATGGTTCTACAACAGAGTCCCATATGTCATGTAACTCATGAAGAGTTTGTTTGTTTATATGTGGATAGAATCTGTAAAATCCTTGTCTTATATTGTACAAACCAAGATCTTGAGGATGTTGAATTCCACTTAAAAATTCAATGGCTGTTTCATGATCTTTGACAATATCTTGCTCTACGAGAAAGTTGAAGAAGTTTTCAAAATCCACATGACAAAGCACATTTCCTATATCAAAACATACTCGTTTATTTTCCGTTTTTATAAACATCTATTTTCTCATCAAGCAGCTTCCAGTTCTGCACTGATAACATCGGTTTAGGATGAGGTTTCTCGACAAGCTTTTTTACAAAACTCAAAGAATTGGATCTTCCAATGTTTTTACCTAAACCGTACCATTCTAAAAATTGAGCATTAAGATTTTGCTCAATTTCTTTTGGGTTAGGAGATACGAACATAAATTTACCTGAGTAAAGACAGTCTGAAACAAAAGAAGTTTCGCCAGTTGTTAGCAAACAACTCTTGGGTATTGCCTTCTCAACAATGGAGAAATCAATATCTTCTGAAGTAAATGCATCAGGTTTTATCGCATACGGCCTAACCCACTCAAAACCTTGTTTGATATGAGGCCTTCCCTGTACATCACACAAAGGGGAGTAGATAAAATAACTATCACCTATAGGAAGCCTATCAAAATATACTCTAAATCTCTCAAATGCTTTAGCATAGATTTCTTTTCTCTCTCTCTCCAAACCAACAAGCTGAAGCATAGGAGAGCAGTACCAAAGAGGTACTTCAAGAACCTTTGCAATCATTGCTGTGAAAAACTCACAATCTGAGATAACAAGATCTGGTCCCCACTCTAATAAGTCGGTGACAACCATGTCCGCAATATCATGATCAACATGAGGACCAGAAACACCATGGTGTTTCTTGAAATAATTATGAGATCCAAATTTTACCTGATACAATGCATCAAGGCACCAATCAAATGAACGAAGAAATCTATGGTTCTGATAATGGGCAGCGACACGTACTTCATGATTCCGCACATTGTTCAGAAATCTAGAAGTGGTAATGTTTGAGCCTATATAATTTCCAGAACCATAAAAAATCTTCATTTAAGTTTCTCTGCTATCTCTTCCTCATGATACTCTTGAAGCGCCCTGCGTGCCCGCTCAAGCCCATCGAGCCAAAACTCATTGCTTGGGAAATTATTAGTATCATCATTTTCGACATACCATTCCAAGCAATTTACAATCTCTGCTATTACTTCTTTTTTAATGCTCATGTTAAATCCTGTGGATAAACAACAACATCCCATTTAGTTGTCTTAGATTTTAAAATATCTTTAAGATTCTTTCCTTCATTATTAAATACCAAAGGGCGAATTTTTCCATAAGTTAAATCCAACAGAACAACACTACACCAACGTGGAACAGCAAGCTCAATGGTAACTGGCCTGCCATGTTTCCAACCAATACCTGTTAGACAATCAAAAACCACATGACCATTGTAGATCTCCCCATCTACAAAAATAACCATATTCGAAATTTCTGGAGTGTCTATTACTTGTCGTAGTCTTGCATCGAGTCCCATAAAATCTACTCTGTATATGAGTTCATAAATGCTTCGGCCAACGGATCTTTGAGAACTACAAATATCTTTTCAAAGATTTCCTTTGTCATTTTTACGTCTCCATCAGCTCTGTGGGCTGTAGCCTTGGTAACGCCAAAGGCTTTCTGAAGAGCACCTAGACCATAACGTGTGCGCTTCTTACCAGTACAAATATCAATGAGGCGTGCGAGTTGAATCGTATCGATGATGTAGCCCTGGTTACGTTTTTCGTCTTTACCTTCAATCCAGAAACCAAAAGGGAAGTCATCTTCGGCATTCATCTTCTTCCAAAGAGCAAGAAGAAAACCGTAATCGAAGTCTGGGTTTTGTCCGATAAACACACGCTCTTCAGCTGCGGCTCCATCTTCCATCATCCACATTTCTATTTCAGGAAGAACTTCCGAGGGGTGTCTGTACTTAACCCTTCCCTCTTCTGTTTGGTGAAGAATATCTTCTCTAAGATGTTTATTGATTCTCAAAGCATCATCTTCTATATTTTCAGGAGATAGAGGAGTAAGTCGCCAAGTTTTAGCCTCGGGATCTCCAATCCTCCAAAAACAAACTTCTATAATATCGTGTTTTTCTGGATCTCTACCAGTTGTTTCAACGTCACAAACGTACTGAACGTAACTCATGCAGGACAACTCCTTTTCAGCTGTCCTCTAAGCCCTTTTGAGTCTGTGTCTCGACCAGCTTCACCCCAGGAGACAAACGATCAAAGTAATGAAGAAACATATTCTGGATTTTATCATCTACGGGAATATCAATAAGAGAACCGCCTTCGTTCATGAAAACAAGAAATGATTGAATTCCAACTTTTTTTGTTTTATGAAAAATAATCATATCAGATCCTTCATTTGTCTTTTGAACTCAGAAACTGATTTCCATCCTTGCTTAACTCCATCAACGATAAAAAGAATACCTTTTGCTGTGCGTAAAAACTCTCTTTCCCTTGTTGTAAATCTAGAACCTTTCAGAAAAAAATGTTCTTTTCCATTTACTAGAACTTTCCAGTCCTCTGGCTCTGCAATTCTTTTCACTTGAATTGATTTACCAGGAATATAATCTTCTTCATTGAAAAGTTCAGTGTCCTGTTTTAGGATAAAACCTTTTTTAGATGCGCTCTCGTCATAAAAAAACTGATCGTTTTCAATGTATTTATTATAAGAATTTTCGTGATTATTCATTTAGCAGCTCCATCAGCAGCAATTGCACCCATAATTCCAGCGGCTGCAATTCCTTTAACACCGGCACATTCACCGGCCACAAATAAACCATCTATCTCTGTTTCTAAATTATTAGCAACATTAATATTATTTATATTTGTGTCAATTTCAGGAACGTGGAAATAACCTCGACTAATCAAATTTGGAAAGATAGATTCAACTTCTCGTAGTGTGTTAGATATCCATTTGTACTCTGGCATTTCAGCAAGATCGCCAATACCTTTAATGAAATTTTTTATCTTTTCTCTTCCAACCCTATCACCAGATAGTAGGTGTGATAACTTAGCTATTCTATCAACATAAGCGCACACATCAGTTTCAATCTCTATATCTTTTATTAGGGAGAAAAATACCTTATCTGATTTCCATCTGTCTTCATTTGATCTGAATGCGGCAATGGTCATGTCATCATGATCTTCTTGGATTACAGAACCCATCCAGCTCAACGGACCTATTTCAATACCTTCTTTAGATATGGTGCAATGAGACTTGTTAAATTCTTTTAAAGCTGAAGATGGCATTTCTACTCTAATACCATATCTTGCTGTTCTGTTTTCTTGAAGAATACCTAAATCTTTATACTGTTGATTTACCCACTTCCACCCAGAGCGACCAACAGCAAGAATGAGTTTTTTACATTTAAATTCACCCTGTGATGTATTTACATGAAACTTGCGGCCGTTCTTATAAAAAGAATCAACCTCAGTATCAAAACTTAAATAAACATTACCAGCTGCCTCAATCTTTTCCGCTGATATTTTTGCGAGTTGATGAATCTGATCTGGTATCCACTGATCGTAAGAGTGAACATGTAAATCAAAATTGCTATTAGCAACTCTTTTCTTAGCAGTTGCTGATGGTTGTTTTGGAGTTATTAGTTTTGTTGCACTTACCTCAGTAAGCTGAGATGCAAACCAATCCCTAATAACACGAACACGCCTACCATCAGCGATCTCTAAAACCTTATCTGCATCTTCATCCAGATAGATCTTTCCATCACCTGTTGGAAAGCAACCGAGCCAGCCTTCAAGCTGGCGTCGTCTTCGTTTTACACGAATAGGATCTTGTCTTAGACAGTTTGGTGGCGGAGGCCCAAACTCAAAAACAACAATCTTTAAATCTTGATGTTTTTCCGCTAACCTTAAAGCTGCGAAGACACCTGATATACCAGCACCGATAATTCCAATATCATAATTCATAAGCTGACACAGATTTTAAATATAGCTTTTTCATCAAGCTATAAGTTTCATCTGTATCTGATATATCGCGCTCTCTAATCTCTTTTACTTTATTTCCAAGTTCTTTTACAACACCGAATGGCCACATAAAATAATAGTTAGAACCACGGAAGTTATGTAGGTTTAAATCGAACACCCAAATAGACATATTTCTTTGAATTTCATCGGCTGGAAGATTGTTTCTTTTCATATTTGTATAGTAAATGAACAAACTCATATAATATGCTTCAAGTTCAAAATTTTTTCTAAATGGAGCTGGAATTGGCGCAGCAAAAATTAAGAAAGCCAAAAACCATATAAAATGAAACCATACAAAACTTAAAAATGCTAGAAGTGATAGTAAAACAAGACACTGAGGAAATAAATACATCAATGAAAAAAGAACACGCCCGTGTTTCTTTGCTTGTTTGATATGAATCAGTTCATGACAAAGCGTTATCATCGCTGATATTTCATTTTCCTCTATAAACTTTCGGCTTGGAAAATAGATTGTATTACCAATTGTTGTAATAAAATCTTTCATAAATGCTTTATTAAAGAAAAGAACAAATCCAATCATCTTCATAAAAAAAGACTCATTCTTATACTTTATAGTAAAGGAATAGTTTTTCTTTAAGTCTTCTTTTAAAGTAGAAAACATTTTCATAAATATCCCATATTAGATAGTATCAAAAGAAGTATTTGACAACGACCTCTTCACCACCAGTAAGAGCCGGAGATCCTGCATAGATGACTGTTGAACCAAACACAGAATAATCCGTACCAACAGTCTGTGATATACCATCAATGTACAATTGTGTTGTCTCCAAACTTTGAGGGGGATTACTAACAACAAAATTGGTTTGTGCAGCAACTGCTGTAAATACTTGTTGAGTAAAGTTTGCAAGACCTCCACCCCCGTCCCCACCTCCGGTACCGGGACCAACAAAATACAAAACTTCAACAATGTCTGTTGTCTGTAAGACAGTGCTTCCCGTCCAAGTAACCTGATCATCTGTTAAAGTATATTCTCCGATTGCCTGCTTGATTCCACCAATCCAAAACAACAAAACATCAATTGTTGGTTCTTGTGAAAGTGTAAAATTAACCTGCCCATTAGATGATACAGTTAGAGCCTCATGGACGGGTTCATACCCTCCCGTACCACCACCACCGCCACCAATACCACCTGAGTTATAGAGTGTACAAAGGAAGTTCTCTAAGACATCTAGACGGTTCCTAACAGTCGTATATGAACCAGATGGCTGGATACCTAATTCGGCTTCAAGAGCTAAAATAGATTCCCTGTGGCGGTTTGCAACCTCAGCTTTAACGGGAGTTTGCAAATCAACAATTAATGGCAAACCACGAGTATCCGTTGGCCTAGGATCGTCAAAATCGCAAGGGTAACGAGTATATTTAAAAGCTGGGTTTACCCCGCATGGTTCTGGCGTTCCAAGATCACATGGGTTGTTAATTGGTGTTACCATCAGTCCTCAATCTCGAAGGTTTTTCATATTTATTCCGGATTATGCGCTATAAAAAAACCCCTGAAGAATTTTCTTCAGGGGTTTCTTTAAAGGAGAGGAGCAGCTCTTATTTCAGATCTGATTAAAAAGAGTGCTAATCTGCTTTTTTGTAACCTTATTGGGATTGATTCTGTAATAATAAGTCCTCTTGGAGGCTTTCTTATTCAATTCGTCAGATGACTTACATTCAACCTGAAACCCACCAAATTCTTCTTTCCGAAGATCTCGGATACGAGAAGTAGCGGACGGGATGCGAGCAAGGCGTGAGCGCGGAATCCAATCACCATCTGCGGTGAGCAGGCGCAAGCCAACTCTCTGGGTATTGTTTGTCAAATTGTTATTCTTAATATTCTGAATTGTCTGAATTGCTGTGTTCATTTTGGTCTTCCTTTTTTAATATGATCGGGCCAGAAACAGATTCTACACCCTGTATTAATTGCTTTATATGAATTTCTGCGGAGTTCACCAATAACTCTAGTGGATTGTTTGGCTTTCTAACTGCCACAATCACATGAGCATGATGTGCTTTTTTCGAGCGCTGAAACTCAATGTAACCACCATCATCAAACGAAAATCGCACTCTCGACCCCTTTACATTTTACACAAAATCTTTAACATCTATATCATGATCGGTCATGATATGTGTATGACCGTTTTTATCAATTGTCACGGAATGCTCATAGTGGCAACCAATATCTTTTGTCACGACTGTCCATTTATCTTTTAGCAATTTTGTATTGGTATTTTTACCAAGAACAAACATTGGTTCTATAGCAATTGAAAGCCCGGGCTCCATGACGATTCCCTCATCTGACTTTCCTTTGTTCTTTACAAAAGGATGAGAATGGAGTTTGTGATAGTCAATTCCATGACCACCAAAATCAGTAATCACTCCAAACCCTGAGGTTCTAGATTTTTCCCAAATTGCCTTTCCTATCTCACCTAGACGGTTTCCGGGCTTCACAACAGCAATTGCATCTCTCAAAGAGTCCTGACATGCCAAAAGCATCTGAAGAATTTTCTCAGATTTTGGCTTTCCATAAACATATGTGACAGCACAATCCCCTATAGCCCCCTCGAACGTGGCTCCAATATCTATCTTGACCACATCCCCGGGTTGGAGTTCTATATCACGAGCAAATCCATGAACCAGCTCATGATTGATTGAAGCACAGACAACACTTGGAAAGCCGTTGTAACCAAGGAATGTAGGGGTACAGTCATTCTTCTGGATAACCTCATTTACAACCTCTCCAATTTGTTTCAGGGTTAGTCCTTTAGACATACCCTTTATCATTGGATAAATTTCTTGATGTGATTTGGCAACAACACGACCTGCGTGCTTCTGCCTCTTAATCCAGAGGTCATCCTTCAAAACAACAAAATCACCCCGTCGTTCCATTTGCTTTAATCACTTTCTTAGCTGTCTTTCGACCCTCTTTATTTAGGGCTTCTTTTTGTCTTTGAATTGCCGCAGCAATATCTGGGTCCAGCGAAGCCTTCTTTGCCGCCTCTGCCTTCTTTTTCTCCTCAAGAGCTAGCTTTGCATCAGGGGCAATTGCGGACTTTTCAAGAGTTACTCCATCTTCTTCCAGTTTCTCTTCGAGTTCCTCGACTTTTCCCTGAGCAACCTCTGCAACCTTCTCTTGAATTTCTTTCTCTAAAGAAGAATCATCTATTGGATTTGAAAAAGATAATACCAACTGATCATCTTCTTTTGAGACAACTTGTACATCCGAAGCATCAATCTTTTCAATTTCAACGGCATCGTGTGTAATGATCTTGAAATCAGAATCGTTCTTAGCCTGCTCAAATATTTGTCGCCAAAAATCAAGATCTTGAGCTGAAGGATTTCCGCCCACCTTGATCACGGTTACTTCGTTGGTGAATAAATCTTCAACATCCGTATCCTTTATAATTTGGACAAACTTGAGATCAAGTTCTCTTCTCTTTGCTTCAAGAGGACGAAAGTCATCTCTTCCTGTAACGCTTTTGTCGTTAATAACTGTAAAGATATGATTTCTTACAGCTACCAACGCAGCTAACTCTTCAACCTTCATTCTACAATAGCCTCTTCTTTGGTTTCTTTAGAAACTTCCTGATCCTCAGGCCATGTAACACCACCCGTAGACAGATCTATATTGCACTTAGGATCAAGCCCTTTCTCAATGTAAACTTGCTGAATTGTATTCTTAAATTCAAGCTCTGCAATCTTAGCATCTTTTATTGCAGCCTGTGCGGTTTGAGATAACTCAAGAGCTTTAGCTCTTGAGTCTGCGATTAGTTTAATTGATTCTTTATCAAGTGTAGTTGGCTTACTCATTATTCTCCTTTTCAAAGACACTCCATGTCTTTATTACCATTTCATAAAACAATTTCTTATTTAAAGTTCTCGCCTTCAAATCTCTTTTGAGTATGTATCTTGGTTTGTACCATTTAGCTAATAGATCATCTCTATGATATAATTCATACTCTCGATTTCCTATATCTAAAATATCAATTTCTAGCTTAGATAACATATCCCTGAGATGAATTTTTTGTTCAACACTCAGAGATATATCGGGCCAAATCTCATCAATAGGAACTCCTATTTCTTCAAGGATACTCCTTAGAAAAAGATTCCTTTCTTCCTCTTCTATATCATAAGCATCTTCTCTATCTAAAAAAATGCTTCTTTCAGATACATTATCCACATTTTCCAAAATTACACTGGAGGCACTTCATGCATGCCTGTTCAAGAACAACACTCTCAGATCCGCACTGAGGGCACTTTAGTTTACCAGAGAGATTGATGTATTTCTTTAGTATTCTTGCCAGAATATTGTTTACATCTACGACTGTTCCGTCTTTTGATAGCTGGTCGTATATAAACTCCAATGGAATTCCGTGTCTCATAGACATGGAAATCATTCTTGTTGCCCAGGCAGAATCCTCATCATTGATATAGTCAACGATATTATCAATTGTCATATCAGGCATTATAAGCGAGTATTGACCTTTTTTCTTTTTGACCAATTGTCCAAATCCCTTTTGTGGGAACTCGATACCACTAATAGGACCGGCAAAAACCTCATATGGTTTACCGTTATACAAACCAACAACAACAGCCCATTCTTTACCCTTGATCTTTGTTCTATGAAGTTCACAAGGAAGTTCTTTTGGTCTCTTCGGTGCAGACGCCTTTCCAACAGATTCCGTTGATTTATCTACAGCTTCAAGAACAGCTGTCATTGTACCGGCACGATAGGTTGTGATTCCTTTAATACCAGCTTTCCACGCATCTAAATATACACTCTCAAACTTCTCATAAGAATAATCATTAGGGACATTTATGGTCTTAGAAGAATTTTGATCTACAAACGGAGCAATGATTTCAAGTGTCTTAAGATGCTCTTCAACACTTAAATCTTCTGTAGTAACGAAAACACCCCGAGCTTCCATCTGTGCAATTTCTTCTTCGGAATAATTTGCCTGAACAAACATCCAACCCCAATCCTGTACAACAGTTCTCTTTGTAAGACCACGGTTCTTGTCTACTTGGTAATCAATACCATTGAATTTTCCAAGCAAACAATCATCAGCCCCAGCTTTGGATGCTTTGAGGTGCTTTGTCTCAAACCACTCACCAGAGAAAATGTTGGGAAATTCAAAACCTTCCTCTTTAAGATTCATGCGTTCTCGTTCAGGAACAATAGCCCAGCGAGCATACTCCTTCATAAAGACTGGTTCGATACCACCAGACATAACACCCGAGTAAATACTCATATTTCCTGTTGGTGCATTGGCTGCACGATGAGAGTTTCTCATCTCGCCAATTTCTTCAACTTTCTTCTTGACAAATTTTGAAATCGGAAGAGTCTTCCACCAATGAGAGTTAAAATATTTTTCTTTATCAAAGAGCTTAAAAGAGCCCTTCTCTGCTCCAAGCTCTGCTGATGTTAAAATCTCTGTTTCAGCTTTTGCTTTGAAAATATCCCTAATAAGCTGCTGAGACTCTTCGGATCCAAAACGAATTCCTAAACAGTAGTGCAAAGAACCCAATGAAAGAACACCAATACCAAGACGGCGCTTTTCTTGCATGGAATTCTTATACGCATCTAGTGGAACACGGGAAATGTCATTGATGTTATCCGCAAAACGAGTAGCAATCTTTACCGCCTTCTTGAACTCATCGTAGTCAAAAACAAAATTACCACCGGATTTCTTGATGAACTTCACAAGGTTCAAAGAGAATAACAAGCAAACACCAGTAGACATTGAGATCTCACCACATCTACGAGCGGCAATGCCGTTTACGGTCAATGCCCTTGATACATGCTCTTTCAAACAATAAACAGTATCACCTTCAATTTGTTCAATAGAAACCAAATTGGTATAACTGTTTTTTTGGTAATTTTTAATTACCTCATTTTTCAATGAAAGCAAAACAGAATCTTTATTTGGATGTCCAGCAAAACCGATAGAACAAAATTCCTTCCATGAACCATGAGTTGTAATAAGTTCATATTGTTTTTTATGTTCATATGTTCCAGTTTTAAATGTAGAAAATCCAGCATCTCTCCGTTTATATATTGATGTCAAAATACCATTTGCGTGACAAATAAGCTGAACGCTTCTAAGAATTTCTTTATTGCTTTGAGCTAATCTTACAGATATTCCCTTTTGTTTATTTTTAGAAACAGTTCCGTCTGCGTAATAAAAACCAGCTAAATAAAACTGTCCAGAACTTGTTCTTGCGTTTTGAATTACAAACTCAGGAACATCGCGTTTATCAAATGCATAAATTTGTTCCAGGAAATACTTAAGCCATGTCGAAGATATTCTTATTTTATTATCAGATTCTGATATGTAATATTTCGAAAGTTGTCTGTTTTTCCAATTTTTTGGTTTTTCAACCAAGTCCGGAGAATCATCATGTAAAGAATCGATAATCTCACAACAAATATTTTTCATCCTATCACGATCATCACCCCATAAATCTATATGAGCTGTATTTTTATGAATACAACCATCTCCTGTAATAAGCCCCATAAGAAATGAAGCTTTTTCATTTTTAGATTTTGGAATGCTTCCGAAAATACTTGAAACAGGAGGTGTTGTTCTAGGTACTAAAATCTCATGTTCAGGGGTTAGATACTGCGCCTCAACCATACCATCAGAAGTAGCTATGTGATGATCCGGAGTACACTTAAGAGTTTGTCCATTAGAAAACTCTAATAATAGCAAATCAGAATATTCTTTGGTAATAAACGCAGAACTTGCTTCTCTTACAACTGTACCACAATATTCGTTGGATATTTTCCAATTATCAGGCTTCTCTGGTCCATCATCATGATAAGAGATTCTACCATCAACCAAAATATTTGCCGGTTGAGAGCTTTCATCAAATCGAATGTATCCTGTTTCTGTTAAAAACCTTTCAGATCCTGCAAAGCATGGATTTGTTGTAGCGATGCGCTCTGCATAGTACAGAGGATTCATCTTATTTATATGATCGAAGAACAAAACACCAGGATCGTTTCTGGTATATGTAGACTTTGTAATCTTTGTCCAAAGATCTTTTGCTCTGATGGTTTTGTGAACAATAACAGGAAGACCTTTTGCTTCCCAGTCGTAGATATTACCAAACCATTGTTTCTTGTATTCTTTACATTCTGTATCAGGGAATTTCAAGTCCCAGTCTGTATCATTGAGTACAGCCTCCATGAAGCCTTCGGTGATACCAACAGAGATATTGAACTTGGATAGACGACCCTCTACGAGTTTTGCCTCAATGAAATCTTCAATTTCAGGATGCCAGCAATCCAAAATACCCATTTGAGCACCTTTGCGAATTTTCTTCTTTTCGTTTGGACGCTTTTCACCAAGAACTTTCTCTGAGCCCATGGTAATGATTTTTGAAGATGTATCCCAAAGCTCCATGAAGTTTAGAACGCCTGGTGTTCTAGAATCAATGCCGGCAACGTACGAACCATTAGGACGAATCCATGAGAAATTCATTCCATAACCACCCTCGGACTTGAGTGTTTGAGCCTGACATTCAAGCATCTTGTAGATACCATGAATAGAGTCAGAGTCTGCGTACCCAATGTCCGAAGGGTTATGAACGAAACAATTATGAACAACAACTCCCTCTACAACATAACTCTCATCTTTATTTACAGATATGTTATAAACCATTCCTTTGTAAGAATATGTTGATTTTTCAAAATCAGAAGATATAAAGTTCTTTCCATATTTATGGAATTTATTTTTAGATCCAAAACTCTGCGAAAGCCTATCATCAGCATAAACCTTTAAAAGATCTGAGAATATTGATTGGCTTTGCGATGCGCTTACTTGCAAAACCCATGCTGGTTTTGCATTTTCGACATGAGATACATATGCAGCATTTTTTCTTGGAATTAAACCTATAGAATTAAATAGAAACTTAACATCATCAATCAAACTCTCATTAGAAAGTGTTAGTTTTATAACTCCATTTTTTCCAACCATACCATCAGAGTCAAGAAGTCCAAGTAAGAAGGATTTTCGTACAGACTCTTTTGATTCCATGATAAAAGAAGGAACACGTTTTTTATCAACACCAATCCCGCAAACAGACGCAAAAAAACTTGCCAGCACAATATTTGCTTTTCGTAAATAATGAAAAGAATCACCCATATTTTCATTAAATGAAATTCCAAATGTATTTTCTATTATTGAATTACATTTTTTCATATGATCTTTTTCAAGATCTGAAAATACTATATTCACACCATTAATAACCTCATTTCCTTGTGTTGAATAAACAGATCCGTCTCCAATAAATCTACCAAAAAGATAAGCGGCATCTTCGTCTAAACGAAATTTTTTATTTATAGGTACAGAAGATTTTGTCCCTCTGGCTCCATTACCACCTATAAAATCTTTTTCATGCCAAACTTTATCATCATCATTTTTTATTTGTACCAAATACGTACCAAGTTTATTATGTATTATATTTTCATCTAAATAACTTTGAATATCAATTGTAAAATATTCACCACAATCTTCTACAAATGGTAGTGCAAGAATTTTATTATTATGAGATTTTGTCCATTCATTATTTCCTTGATAAAATTCATGATTAGTAGTACAAACAACAGTATTATTTAGCAAACTTGATTTGTAAGAATCAACTTCGCCTTCATAATACCTTGACAAAGTATTATGAACACTTTGCCAATTACCAGTATGTGTAAGTACCTTATCTCCTACACAAATATTTTCAATTGATACATAACCATTTACAGTTAGTACTTTTGTACCTGGCAAAAAACAATTCATGAGTGTGGTAGCCTCTCTACCCTCCACTCCAAGGTTTGCTGTAATACGACCACCAGCAATTCCTTTGAAATCAGTTAAAAGCCATTTGAAATCTTCATAAACTTGTTGTCTTATAGATTTTTCTTCAACACTTGAACAAGCTTTTGCTTGTCTGGTCCAAGTATCATCTAATGATTGGTCTTTTGGAGATTTATAGTTTTGTTCCCAAACTTCATCAGATATTCCCTGGCGTTCAACATCCTTAATTGTCATATTCAAATTCCTAATTCAGATAACTCTTGTTTCAATGTTTTCTTAGCCTCATTGAGCAGCTTCACACAACTTCCGCGTGAGATATTCAACCTATCGCAAATCTTACCAATTGAGAAAGATTCCCGGCGGTTACTAAGATTCATCTCGTAATGTAATTCTATTACCCTACGCTGATTATCTGGTAATCTACTTACAGCAGATCGTACAATACAAGAAGATTCATCCTTGTTGATTGTATCAAAAGCGTCAGGAGTATTATCAACAATTACAGGTAACTGAGATACTTTGTAAGGTGTGACGTGCTTAGTGTGCTTGAGTGGTATTTTAATAGTGGAATGTCGATTGGCCTCTCGACTAATCTTTGTTTTTATGTACTTATTGGCCCACCAAAAAAAGTCACCTTTTTCTGGCTCATAAGATTGTAAGGCAAGATACAATGCCAATCTTCCATCTTGCTTCAGATCGTCATAGTTAGAAAATCCTTTGTATTTTCTAGTTCTTGCCTCTACTAAATAATCTAATCTCTTTGCACAAACAGCTTGCATGTCATCAAACTCTTTATGCAATTTCTTGCTCTTAGATTTAGAACACTTCCTACGAAGGTCTACCAATTTGTTTAACAAATTGTTTATTTCTTGTACTTCATCTTCTTTTTTCAAAACTCTCCTATAAAGGTTATTTATGTCCGTATAAATCCGCTGCAACATTTTCATCTGTGCGAGCTTTACGAGCAAGATCCTTTCCTTCTTTCCAGAGTTTTTCTACAAGTTCTCGACCATGAAGTTCTACCCTAACACTACCAGGCTTTGATATTAATCTTTGAACATGTCCTTCTTCTTTACATTCAGGACATTGAGTTGGAGGGTCTACATGAATACTATAGGCCTGACTCCATTCGTGTTTACATGATTTACATAGATGTTCATAAGTTGGCATATTTAACTCCGTTTCTCTATCAAATCCTTTCCAAGGATTTGTAATTGTACATCATCGTTCCAACTTTCTCGAACTCTTTTTTTAAAGTCTTCATCGATAACTTTGAACACTAAATATAAATCACCGGTATTTGGATCTATTTCCATTCTAATACCTCTAGCGATTGTATCATAAGTGTTCATTTAGCCTCATTTTCTTTATTCTTTTGTTCTTGAATTGCTTTTATCAATGCCGGTATGTTTGCAGATACATCTCCCGGTATCTCATTCTGATCATATGGAACATCAACCAGAGAAGCATTTGCGAAATTCTTAATTAGGGAGCCCTGCCCAAGAGGGCCCTTTCTGTTTTTAACTACATGGATCTTTAAGTCTGGAAAAGAACGCTCATTGGGTCTCGTCTCAATTTGAATACCCAAATTCACATTGTGCATGATAAGACTTGAACGCCCCCAGCGATGAACGCCAACTCGCTTACCCTCCTCTTGAGAGCCTTGTGAGCTTCGTTTCAAATCTGTCAGCTGAGCGGCTGTAATAACTGCACTATCATATGCTCTGCCGAATTCATGAAGTGAAGATGAGATTCCACCAAGCTTTAACCAGTCTTGTTCTTTGGCTAAGGTCTTGGAATGCATCAAACCCATGTAATCAACGACTACAACTTCTGGTCTGTATCTCATCATCGCATCATGATATCGTAACTCCACCTCCTCAATGGTAAGGTTGCGCGGAACATCTACAATGTCAAAATAATAGCCGTTCTCCTGATATTTTTTGATGAAGTCATAAGCTAGATCTACTCTTTTCTTTTCTTGGGTATCTAATGTAGATTTGGCCAACGCTCGCTGTGGGACATTGGCCAAAGAAGCTAAAAAGCGTATGAAGCAATCTTTATATGGCATTTCCAAGGAAAAATAGAGGATGTTATAACCCCTACCCGCATCGGGATTCTCTAAAGTATTGTCCTGCATCCAAATCTGTTTTGCCATATTATTTAGCAACATGGATTTACCAGAATTGGTCTCCCCGCCAATCATAATGAGTTCGCCTGGTGCAATTCCACCTGCCACGGAATCAATCATAGAATACCCAGTCTTTATCTCTGGGGAATCTCCTGGATTTTCTAACTGAGTTTGGTAACTCTCCCTGAACTCATCAATATAGTCTCCAACAGGTTTTTGGGTATGAGTTCTCTCAAGATCAAGGGATGTTGCCTTGGAAATTTCCATAGCAAGAGATGTAAAATATTGCTCTGGATTTTTTGGATTATCAGGATCATCCGAAGCCGCTCTTTCTCGAATCTTTTCTACAGCTCTTTGCCGAAATCGAGTTTTTAGTTCCTCCAAATCAAATGAAAATTCCTTGATATCATAATCAAGGTTCTCAATCTCATCCCATGTAGTATCAATGACACGCTGAGTTTCTTCACTTCCAGCGTGACGTTCTTTGAGAGTTCTACGAGTCGGAGGTGCGCGGTAATGCTTGATGTAAGAGAGAACAAGCCCACCAAAAAAAGCGGAGTCTTCATCAAACAAATCCTTATCATATCGATAAGCATAAGTAAGGGCATTTACTTTATCCTCAACAATCCCTTTGAGGATTTTAAGATCAAGCTCTTCGTTCATACATGTCTCCAAATTTCACAACTCACCCTTTTTAATCTTATCCCTAGCATCTTCCCCACCAATTACAGTAATCAATTTCACAAGTTTCATCAGGCTTTCGATAGATGCTTGTAAAGGTCCAGAGAAAGACTCTTCAATCTTTGAGGTATTAGTGCAAAAGAAAGAAGGCATGCGGTTTTGAATCCTCGTTCGCATAATTGGCTCAAGGATGCGGCCAAATAAATCGGCTGCATTTTCTGAACCCATGAAACGAGAATCCATTTCATCTATTACCAAGAAGTCTACATTAAGTAGAAATTCTCTGCCCTGTGTTTTGACTTCTGGCGCAGTGGTTAGCATCACATGTATGATATCTACCAAGTTGACATACAACGCTGTGTATTGTCCGCACTCAACTGCGCGCTTAAGTATACAAGCTGTAGTAAGGGACTTTCCTACGCCGTGTTTTCCGGCAAAGAGAGCGGATTTTCCTGTCCTGAAAGATCCCCGCACATCTTCTGTAATTTCATTGTAGTACTTCTTGAGATTGTTTGGCCCATGCCAATCAATCATATCTCTGTACCAATAATCAACTGGTATATTTGAAAGCCAATATCTATGAAAGGCTTCTGTGAGCCTTGCTCCATCGGGAGTTAGAATACCATTCGCAGAGTGGTATTTCATGATGTCATCTAGAGCATCATCGAGTTTTCTTCTTGGTATGTTTAGGAAGGGATTTGAGGGATGGGTATCCAAAGCTAACCTCGGGTAGTTTGTTGAGTTCAAAGCTATTCATCAATTCTCTTGCTTTTTGACGCTCTGCGTTTGCGCGCATTTTGTGCAGCTCTGCAAGAGAGGCCGCTCGTAGATCTTCTCTACGCTCGTATTTATGAGGTTTTAGCTCAGCATCAACAAACACACGATCCCTCGGGCTCGACTCCGTTTCTTGTTTGGACATCTTAATTGCGATGATATTTTCTTGCGGGTTCAGAATAATTACCAGTGACTTATCAATTAACTCAAGAACCATCTGGTCCTTGTTGTATTCAAGGACCACGCCATTCTCTATTATATTTCCTTTGCAAATTATCTTTATTACTGAACCCGTATCAATTTTCATATCAACCTAAAGACTTCAACACCTTTTCATCAAACCCCACTGTCTTGAGTTCTTCAAAAAGCCTGAAGTAAATTGCCAGATCATTATCTCCCGGATCGTTATCTATAGCAGCTTTTGCAAAAGCAAGATCGCCATATGTTTTCACATCAAGCTCTAAGTTATGAACCTTCTCAATGTAGTTTTCTGGAAGTTTAGTTGCCCTTGTTATCTTATTCATCTTACGCAGCTCTGCCTTGAATTTCAAAACAAGGTTTGTTGTAAAAAAGTAAGCAATGCTTTTGATTGTTACTTTATTTGGTATGATGTTTGTATCAAACACCCAATCTATATAGTTCTTTATAGTTGATCCATCATCGGTTCCAAGGAAAAGAACAACTTTTCTAATACAATAGATCTCCTTGCACTTTGTTGGAGGACCGCTGTAGCTTAGTCCAAATTCAACACCCATATGATCTCTGTATCTTTTGAGAATGTGACCAAGGAACTGTTCTTCTTTCCATTGGTCAGATGGAACCTCAGAATAGGATTCAAGTCTTTCTTTAAATCTACGCCAATACGCATTGGGTTTGAAATTCAAATTCAAACCAGATGAAATTTTCTGAAGCCTGGTTGTATCAAGATGAAGCTCTTGAATCCTCTTCATCACAGATGGTCTACTTTTGACATCCAGTTTTTGGAGCACTTCAGTTACAGATCTTGATGTCTTAACAGCTTCGATTAACTGTTCGTCTGTCCATTTCCTTTTAGCGGCCATTTTACATTAAACTCCGACTCATATATTTTGCGGCGAACTTCTGCATGATCAAATAGATGAGGTGCCTGATCGGCAAAGTCGAGAACGGCAGATAAGCTCTTGTTTTTATAAGGCCTGATAACCCTACCAATCCTTTGAAGCGCTCTTACCGAACTCTTTCCCGCCCCCGCAATAACAAGACCTGATAAAATTGGAAGATCAATTCCAATATCAAAAATCTTACTTGCAACGATACACTTTATCTTCCCCTCTTCTAACTGATCTTTTATCTTTTCTCGAACGTTGGAATTATCTTTTCCACTCAGAAGTGCAACTGAAGTATGTTTCTTCAATTGGTCATAGAGAGTATCGCCATGTTTTATGGTGTGGAACAACACCAATGGTACGAAGCCTTGCTCGACCATCTTGAGAGTTCCTTTCACAATCATTCCGTTTCGTTGCTCGTTTTCAACGATGTACTTCGAATATACTTTTTGATATTGTCCTGACTTGAACTTGTAAGGAGTAGGTGCAAGGAAACGAATATCTGGCTCTACAAGATATCCTGAACTGATCAGTTCGCGAGCTGAAATATCAATGATTCGTGGCCCCAGGAACGCCTCAATAAGCATGTCTGCTCCATCATCGCGCCATGGAGATGCAGACATTCCGTAGACGTACTCAGCTTTGATGTGGCGAGAGATCGTTTGAACGGTATCGCACGCTGCAAGATGACATTCGTCCATGATGTGGACTGAAGTGTTCAAGAGCATTTCTTTGACCTTCCGAAACTTCTCCGGATCAAGATTCTTTTCCTTATCTGATGAATCATCCAGAGATGCATTTTTCTTCAAACCAAGTGCCTGACCAACACTCCAAACAGTTGCGATGTTTATATCTTTAATTTCACACTTGCCATCTCCGATGATACCTATTTCTTGATCGAATATATTTTTGAAAAACTTCTGAAGCTGATAAAGCAAGTCACGACCAATTACATAGATGATTGTTGGCTTGCCAAGCTTTGCGGCAATCAAAGCAGCAATGAGCGTATTATGATTTACAAAACCTTGAGAAACAAACGAATGAGTTTTTGGAACAACAAAATCATAATTGTCAGTTATTGTTTCTATAATTTTTGATATTTTATCAAAAAATACACAATCAATATCATTAAGTATATGCTGAGCTTCTGATCTTAACAATATTGAACTAGATTCAACCCAATATAAAAACTTAACTAAATTTTCTTTTGTAGGGTTTCTCCAAGAAGAATCGCCTATCCAAGACCGAACAGTATTCCAGGGTATTGGACAATTTTCCCTGTCATCACTAGTTATTCTGTCAGTTATTATTTTTAATCTTTTTGAAAGATAAGGTATAAAGATATTTGAGTTTTGTTTTGGTAAATTAGCTACACCATCATTAAGCTCTTTATATTTTCTACCCTTTGGATCAAATCCAATTCTTTCAATAAAACAATCCAGATGACTTCTGTATATTGTTAATATATGACTATCCTCATGGGTAGTTTTTTTCACTCGCCTAGACGATATTATTCCAAAATTAAGAAGTATAAGATGTAATTGATCTATAGCTTTTTTATTTGAAAGCCCTATACAAACAACAGGTTTTGACTTTTCTTTACCAACCCATCCATCCGTTTCGAAAAGTCCTCTTAAAAACATTTTTAAAGGTTCTTTTTGTAAACTTCTAATTGAACGTGGAATTGTTTTAGTTGTTGATTTTTCTTTTTTTAAACCAAGTAAAATTAAACGATCTCTGTACTCTTTACTATAAACTTTAATGTCTTTAGCTTTACTTTTAGTATCATACTCACTAAATTTTAGACCAATTTTTACCAGATAATTTTTAGAAAAATCTAGTAAGTGAGTGTCCATACTTGTAAAACTAATAGAATGATCAAGTGTTAAAGAACCATCACCAAATAACAAACCATACCAATATGCCTCATCTAAAGGCATATCATTTTTACCAAACATCATATTGCCATATGAAATAGCAGCATAATCTCCTTCTTTGAGATCTTTGAATTTTTTCCACTCAACAAATCCATTTTGTGAAATTACTTGTATTTTATGATTTGGTGTAGCAGTTTGAGTGTAGCCAAATGATGTAGTTATCTTTCTGGATGGGCCATATCCATCTCTATAAATCATAGAAGTTTCATCTTTACCTCCAAATTTAGGTGAGGTACTAATAGATTTTTTATATTCAATAACATCCCCATCATTTAGCTTAACACCATTTAGCATTTCTTCATAATCAAGAAGCCCATCCTCTGTGATATGCAACGAATCAATTGATTCGCACTTACCACCACCAGTTGCTAATCGAATCACTCCACGATCTGTTTTGACAGCTGTGTTCGCAGCAAGCTCCTGATATGGCCTAACAGTCATACCCAGGCTATTTAGATTACCAGAGATATCTATAGGTGTTGGTTTTCCTTTATCTGTTCTCTGGTCGATAATATCTATGTATTGATTTCTTCTTGCGAAGAATTCCTGTACTCTTGGAAGTAAACCTACAGGAAATTTCCCTGTACTTGTTAGAAGGTGTCTTCTTCCATCCCATGTTACGAATTCACCGGCATCATTGACATAACCCTGAAACGCCGCAGAGAACTCGGCTCCTTCGATTCTGAAGGAAAGCTCTTTATCTAGGAGCCTGAGTACGTCTTCGTCTTCATCTACAATTTTACACGAATTATCAAACCTTATGATCGAGGTCATGCTTTCCTGTTAGTGCCAAATGATTTCATTTTCTGGCGGAACAGGATCCCAAAGTCCACTTACATAAACGATTGTAATCTTTTCGCCATCCCAGATAATTGATGCCCACTTACTCACTTCGAATTCCTAAAGTGTCAATAACACCATCGGTTCCAACTTCTTGTAAAAAGTCTATGTTCTTTTTATGTACAGTTACCCAAGATGGCATCTCCCTCATCCAGTCTCTTACATCTTTCATCAATCTATGATCGAAAAATCTTGAGTCAATTCCGGTAATTTCAACATTGTTCTCTGAACTATTAACAGATGTCTCAAGTAAGAAATGTTGAACACAGCCCAAGGCTTTGGGGTTTTTACCTGAATCATTCTTTAAGATGATTGTATCATTCATTGATGGTACACTATCAATGTAATTTCTAACAAATATAATTAAACCATCTTCAAATTCTGGCTTCCGGATTTCATTAATCCTAAAACCAAGAAAACTCATAGATAAAATAGGTAGTGATTCGGTTGATACTTCAAATCTCAAATCCTGTACCTGACCTATTGACCACCAACGATTATCGGTATCGCTTATATTTTTTACGTCTGTTAGATAAATACCAACATCTTTTGCGTACGGACCTTTAATAGAAAGCACCAAAGACTTGGCTTCTATCATTTCTTTCTCCGGTCCTGAACAGCTCCGCCATGCAACTTGTTGAACGAGGACTTTCTGGACTCAATCTTCTTCTTAATCTCATCAACCTTATTCACCGTTTCATTACCAACATCGACTTTCATATGAAGCTTACGTTCGTTGTCCTTACGCTCGGCGTTAGCCATCTTCATCTGAGCTTCGGTTTTGAGCTGATCAATACGCTCTTCAGGCAAACCTAAACCAGAGAACATAGAGTACACCTTCACACAATCCTCTCCATTCTCTTCTGGGTAAACACCTTGGAAGATTGCCATTGGCGAATCACAAGCGTCGTTGATCATCCTCTGTGCGTAATCCAAACTCACACTTGAGACCTTGTCCCAAACTTCCTTTGGAGCTACAAGCATAAAACCAGCATAGCGTGCCTGGCGAATATCAAAACCAGATGCGAGTAAATTACCTTTCAAGGATTCTACAATTGCGGTAGCAATTGCCATCTCGTCCTCATAGTCTTCTACAGACATCTCACCGTATACTGTAAAGCCTTTACCATCGATAAAGAGCTTGCCAAATTCAGTGGAGTCTAAAACCTTTAGACCTTCGTCCTTACGCCTGGACATGGTATTGAATACATCAAGGGGACTAACAATTGCCTTGTTAGAAACTTTAAAGAAGTTAAATGGACCAACATCAGAATACAGAGATTCAATCTTAGCGTTGTCCACCGTAATGATGTTATCAATCTTTCCTTCATTGAACATCTTTGTGAATTTCGAGAGAGTCTGCCAAGCATTGTGTTTGAGCTGAGCGTCTTCGGATGCTTTTGGAAGCACTGTTAGAACAACAACTGGCTTTCCAATCTGCGCAAGGATGTCAACAACAACCTCAACAGAACCAGCGCCAGAGCCGCCGCCCAAAGAAGTGCAAAAGATAAATACCTGAGCATCTCCAAGTTTTGTCTGCACAAGCTGATTGATAGCCGCTCTGTAAGCGTCAGCAGCGTCATAGCCGATACTCAAATCTTTACCCGCTCCGCCCAATCCAAAATCAAGTAACAATTTATTCTGTTCTGGTACTTTGATATCTTCTAAATCCTGTGGGGCGGTATTCAAAACAATAGCTGGATACCCAATCTCAGCAAATTGCTCAGCCAAACGTGAACCAGCTTGGCCAGAACCAATCACTCCAAATCGAAGCGATCTTTTACGATCTTCAACTATACGTGGTGGCATCTCTTCCTCCTGAACAACTTCTTGTTTTGCAGCTTCTTCTTCGGCTCTTTTCTGCGCAGCTCGCGCTTTCAATTTAGCCAATTTATCTTCATCAACCTGAGGTTTCGTATCCATGTCATCTACAACAACCTCTCTCTCTACACTTTCTGTTTTAGTTTCAGTTCCCACTACAATCCTCTTTTATTTCTTTTAGTTTAGATTCTAATGCTGCTATCTCGTTTTTCATTGGAGATAACTTTTCTAGTCTCTTTTCTATATCTCGTATTTCAGATTTTAACCTGCTTTTCTTCAACTCACAATCTGTAAATATTGGTATAGATATATCTACATCTATAATACCTTGATTATAACGCTCTGCTAAGTTATGAATATCGAAGTTCTTCAATGTGATAGACTGATCTCGCCTTATCAGCCTATCATAATAAGGATTTGGATCTATAAATTCAAGGTGTTTTCCAGAGGAAACAAGCTCAATAACAGATCCACTTGGACCACTAGAATATGAGCGAATATAAGCTTTTATATTTAGTTTAAAATCTTCAGGCATTACAAATCCAGGACGTACTTATTTGTGATATACCACTGACAAACTTCCTTGATTCCTCCCCTGAATTTAAACTCAGGCTCCCAACCAAGAGATTTTATCTTGTCATTGGTCATTGCGAATCTAAAATCATACTTAGGATCGCTCTCGACATGTTTGATTAAATCATGTCCTTCACCAAGAATATTACAAACAATTTGAGCTACTTCTAATGACATAAACTCTTGATTTGCTGTAACGTTGTATATATTGTTATCTACGCCAGTATCAATTATTTGGAATATAGCTTTGCACAGGTCAAAGACATGCAACCAATCCGTCATCTGCTGTCCTGTGCCGCGTATACTAATATCGCGCCTATTAAGAATAGACGAGATGATAGAGGGGATGAGTTTATCCTTGGTCTGCCAAGGTCCATAGCAAGAGCTTGGACGTACAATTGAATACTTCAATCCATGAGAACTAGCCACTGCCTTGACTAACAATTCACCCGCCGCTTTGGTAGCTGAATAGAGATTTTTAGGATCTAAAGGGCCGTCTTCGGTCCATGCATTTTGATTCTGATCCAGCGGAGCATAAACCTCATTAGTTGAAATATAGATGAGGTCTGATCCTAACTTTAGACATTCCTCAATCACGTTTTGGGTACCTACAACATTATTGGCGGGGAGAGCATTACCAACACTCTCCGCCGCCCCATGTATTACAATATCTGGTCGTTCTTTTTGAAAGATCACATGCAAGATGTGAGGGTCCTTGATATCAGCTATGTAAAACTGATGATCTGAGTTCACATATATGTTGTGTATAATGTGAGACTCACGAACCATATCTATACTGGATATGTTGTAAGGCTTCTTTGAATAGAATGCTTGTCTAATGAAGTTTCCAAAAACAAAACCACCCGACCCCGTTATCAATACATTGATTTTTTTAACCATTAAAAAGCCCCTTTTTATACATACTTCTCAAAGTATCAATGCTTTTACCAAAATGGTGGGGACATATATCTTTTACATCTTTGTATAACACTATACTACATCCAATTTCTTTATCTTTGCAATAAGACTTTAACGCATTGAACTTTGCCTCTTTTTTTTGGGTATTTTCATAACCCTTTACCTCTTCGATAGTTATGTATCCATCAATTAACGTTATTAGAAAATCTGGAACATAATTTTTAGTTATTCCATCCATTTCATATGGTATTCTTATACCGTGTCTTTTAGTCCAGGTTAAAACCCCAGCATCATTATCAATGATAATCATTCTTAAATATTCAACAAACGAATCGAACCTAAAAGTTTCTCCAGACTTCTTTGAGGTATAATAACCCTTTAATCCATAATGGTTCGGTTTCAAATTTAAAACTCCATTTGATATAAGTTTTGATCTGGTTTTTGATAAATGTTCTCTTGTTTCTTTTGTATGAGTTTTGCCGAAAAAATGATTATTTTCACCTGTAAATTTTGATACATAAGATGCCCAATATTTTTTGAAATCAATCTCTGATAACTCTTTTGTTTTTACGGCCTTCAATGAATTTTCACAAGTATGCGACTCTGACATTATCTTTTTCGATTTTTTTGAATGCTTTTTTCCAAAAAAAGGATTATCATGTCCAGTATTTCTTTTTGATATTGTTTCTTTCCATTTATCTGTATGCTTTCTTCCTTTGTTTATACATGATCTGGAACAGTATTTTCGGGCCCCAAAATTACAATTTTTACCACTTAACCACTGCTCTTTATCACACGTATGACACTTTATTAAAAATTCAAAAACATCTCTTCCAAATCTACCAATTCCTATTTTCCTTTTTATGACCATATTTAGATATCTAAATATTGACAGAGACCACCAGACCCAGTAACTAATATCTTTCTTGACTTACTCATACTTAAAAAAACTTATGTCTATTAAAATGTTCATCAAGAACTTCTTTAATCTTTGATGTATCTGATTTTTTAGGTTCAGATTTCTTTTTCTTTATCCATGAAATTGCTTTATCAATATTTCTATTGACAAAACTCTTTGTAATTTCTAGATAATTTAAAACATCATCCTCGACACTAATGTTATTCACATCACTAGGTTTTGTTTCGGCTTTGGACTCCCAAAATGAACCACCAACATACCCGTCGCTTAGCTTAGTTTTTGGTATGAAAGAACTACCAGCATACCCGTCTTTTAACTTAATTTTTGGCATGATACTATCAGCCATTATTTCCGTTTCAGAAACCTCTGATCTCATAAAAAGGCCTGGTGTCTTTTTGTGTATGCTTATATTACATTTACGTTTGTGTACAGACTCATACCTTTCCTTAGCCTTGGCCCACGTATTTTCCGCTTCAACCGGAGACTTCACATTACGGACTGCGTCATCGTCAAACTCAGACCCTTTTCTTGTGAAAGCGCCACGCCCACTCAATTCTTTTAAAGTTGGTTTTGGTGAAAGCTTATGCTTATAATAAGTATTAGAAAAAAATTTATCATTTTCCTTAGTATCATCCTGAAGATTCTTTTTTTCGTTAGCAGCAATATTCGATGCTGTATCCTGAAGATTCTTTTTCTCCTCTGGTGTGAAAGAAGATGATGTACGAAGATGATGATCAAAATCTATGTCAAATGTTTCTTTGACCTTTTTGTTTGAATTTGAAATAATCTTACGGAGTGTTTGTTCATCAACAAAAACCTCTCTCTTTTCCTCAGGTAGCTTACAGGCTTTTACAAATATCTGTTCCTCTTTTTGAGGTTCGCTCATTTCAATTGTTACACTAAAACAATTGTCTTTTCTGGTTATTTCAAACTTTGAAACATCCAAGTGCGTTGGTAGAGCATCATCAATGTGCTCATGAATTTTCTGTCTATCTAATCCCATGTTATTTTCCTTGGTCATTATACCATTTAATAGTCTTTCTTAAACCTTCATCAAGGGATGTTTTCGCATGCCAACCCAAATCATTTATCTTAGAAACATCTAATAATTTTCTTGGTGTTCCATCTGGTTTAGATGTATCCAACTCTATCATGCTTTTTTGATAACCTACTATGTTAGCTATTTTTGTTGCTAATTCCATAATAGAAATATCATTTCCTGTACCTACATTTATTATATCTTCACTTGAATAATTATTCATCAAGAATATAACAGCATCAGCAAGATCATCTGAAAATAGAAACTCTCTTCTAGGAGTTCCAGTTCCCCAGATAGTAACTTTTTGTCCCTGTTGTGTAGCGGAAACAAACTTGGCTATTAGAGCTGGCAAAACATGAGAGTTTTGCAAATCAAAATTATCATTTATTCCAAACAGATTAGTTGGCATAAGAGAAATACAATCAAAACCATACTGACGCCTGTATACCTGACACATCTTGATGCCGGCTATCTTAGCTACTGCATACGCATCGTTAGTAGGTTCTAAATCCCCATTCAAAAGGTATTCTTCCTTTATTGGTTGCTCACAAAACTTAGGATAGATACAGGATGATCCCAGAAAGCAAAGTTTCTTGACACCATGTGTATACGCGCTGTGTATCACGTTTGTCTGTATCATTAAGTTTTTGTAAATAAAATCGGCAGGATAAGTCTTATTACTTAGTATGCCGCCGACCTTTGCAGCGCACAAAATTACATAATCAATCTCATTCTTTTCAAAAAAGAGATCTACAAGTTCTTGATTGGTAAGATCCAAATCAGATGACGTTTGCTTGACAATATTTGTATACCCACGAGCTTCAAGGGCTCTTACAACAGCAGAACCAACAAGACCTCGGTGGCCTGCGACATAAATTCTATCATCTTTATTCATTGAAACGCCTTTTCTACTTCAGCTCTCTGAAGATCATGCTCAACCATCTCATCGATAAGTTGTTCAAATGTATATTTTGGCTTCCATCCAAGTTTGGTACGAATCTTTGTAGAATCACCACACAAAGCATCAACTTCAGTTGGTCTGAGATAACGTGCATCAAATTCAACGTACTGGTGCCAATCCAAATCAAGCTTATCAAATACAAGCTGAACGAATTCTCTGACCGAATGCATTTCACCAGACCCAACAACCCAATCATCCGCCTCAGGAGCTGTAGCCATAAGATGAATGGCTTGTGCAACATCCCAGGCATGGTTCCAGTCTCTTCGAGAATCAAGATTACCAAGATAGAGTTTATCTTGTATACCAACCTTAATTCGAGTTGCCGCCCTTGTAATTTTTTTGGTTACGAACGTCTCCCCTCTTCGCGGAGATTCGTGATTGAATGACATTGAGTTTGAGGCGAACAACTTACCAGCTTCTCTGTAGTTCACAGTAGACCAATACCCCGCAATCTTCGCAGCTCCATAAGGAGAGCGAGGGTGAAGTACAGTTTGTTCGTTTTGAGGCGGAGGAACAGAGCCAAACATCTCTGACGTACTCGCCTGAACGAAATGGGTATGATCGGAAAAGTTTGTGAGCGCTTCAAGACAACGAACAACTCCAGTTGCACCAATATCCATTGTGTACTCTGGAATATCAAAGCTCACACGTACATGAGACATCGCACCTAAATTATAGAACTCATCTGGTTGGACTTTACGAACCCAATTGGCAATAGATCCATAGTCAGAAAGATCCCCGTATGCTAAATGAAGATCTTTGAAGATATGCTCTATTCTATCTGTGTTAAAAGAAGAAGATCTTCTTACAAGGCCATGAACTTCATAACCCTTTTCTAAGAGGATTTCAGCTAAGTAACTTCCAGTCTGACCCGTTATCCCTGTTATGCATGCTTTCTTCATACATACAGGAATATATCAAATGTCAAATGTACTGATTAAAATCGTCAGAACATATTCCCAAAAAGTCTTTTTTAGCTATCCAGAACCTTCCTTCTATCAAGCCAAGTATGTCTGGCATAACAGCGATTGACTTAGGAGTGAGGGTTTTACCGGGATAAGTCCATAAAATCCCTTTCGACGTAAGTGTAACCTCATCTGTTCCGTGAAAGAAACAATGCATCCCAATTTTCATTAAGGGCAGCAAGGCTTCAACGTTCTTTGCGTGACACCAGAGCTTGTCTCTTCTTTTTAATAGCCATGTTTCATCGGTTGGGTATTGAGGATTGTCGTGACCCAGTACAAAGTTACCATCAACATACCAGACATCTATTTCTGCCTCATACCCAAGATCTAAAGCTTGATCTATGTACTGTGGAGAATTCTCCAAATCAATAAACATACCTTTGAAGTTGCCCCTGTGAGCAATTAGTTTCATACAACTTTATCCTTTAGAAATTTATCAAGGTCTTCTGGAGTTCCCAAACCTTTCATTTCAGCAATTGGATAATTCAATACTTTCTTTCCATCACCAATTAGTTCATTGAACACTGGACATACATAGAACTCATTGTTGGTTCTAATATTTTTTGAAATCATTTGCTTTGCACCATCAACAAAGAACTTTCCTTTACTAAAATAGTAAACACCAACAGTTGCAATATTTGATATAGGCTTCTTCTCCGCCACTTCAGTTACCAAACCGTCTTCATCGACCTTTGCAAAAGACCATTTAGGGTGGCAATTATGCGCCACTAAATTATCTACAATAAAATTTTCATTTTCTGTTTGAATACAAAAAGCATATTTATTATCAGCTTTCAACTCATCATAATCTGATACATTAACCGATGAATAATAAAAATCACAATTATCGAGAGCATATAATGAAGAGTCAAAAAAACCACGATATTTTTCCGGTAATTTATATTGCATTTCAGGTAAAATATACTCTTTAATCATATTGAATATAATAGATTCACTTTCAGCGGATACGATAAGCCTATATTGATTATTATCTCTTACAGTATATGTTGATATGTTCAATTCATTGAATTTTTCTTGTAAAAACTCTATATCTCTTAGCGTGAATGAATTTGTAGCAAATCTTGGAGTTTGTGTTTTATTTGTTGTTAAACCACCATCATCCATATACCAAACAGCTATAGTTCGTGGTGTTAACTTTAAATCATTTGGAATAGATTTTTTATCATTAGGATACCATCTAATCCTTTCATTTTTAAACTCTTCATTAATATTTACACGGCACGCAATTGCATCATACTTTCCAATTTTAACAATATCAGAGTTTGTTCCTAAGCTACTAAAAGTACCTAGTTTAAATTCAGCCCATCTTCTTTGTTTTAAAGAATGAGAAAATTTCAAACCAGAATTAACACGCCCTCTTGCAATTGAAATAGAACCGTCTCCAAGCATTGTTCCATCAAATACTTCACGCTGCATTTTAGACATTACATTATGATTTGTTAAAATTTTTCTATTATCCATAGATGCAATATCGTGCCAGGAATCATTTTCTGTTAAGAACAAATGATCAGAAGTAACATATGTTGTATTTTTCCATGGTGTTACAATTTTTTTCCATTGCAGATCTTTTCCTGGAATTTTAATAAAATCTTTTACCTTTGAATATTCAAACATTTTTTTTGATTCACTGTATGACATTACAGAACAATCAATTTTTTGATTTACTATTTTTCCTAATGGTATTTTTCCAAATTCTTTTGTATCAATTAAAGTTTTATAACTAAAACAAGCGTTGAATGTTACAATTCCACCATCCGCTTTCTTTGAGCGCATGAAATTCAAGAAGTGGTCGTTGTCCCAATTGATCCATTGATCTGAGTTTGCGAGAATCAATTCATCATCGTTGTTGATGAGTTTTTCAGATAGTAAAACTGTGCAAGCAGCTCCCTCCGTCACCTGATCTACAATAACAATTTCACAAGGGTTCTTTCCACAAATTAAAGGAAGAAGATACTTCAGCGCATAGGCGTCATAATGTTCTTTTAGAACTAAAAAAATGTATCTCGCTTGAATTCCAATGTTGTCAACAACAACTTGAATCATTGGTTTGTTTTCTACATCGATTAGTGGTTTTGGAAAAGTATATCCAGCTTGTGCAAATCTACTTCCACGCCCAGCCATTGGTATAACAATATTAATCACAGTAACCTTTTAGTATATGAATATTAAAATTGAATGAATTATAATAACCATTCGCCAAATCTAACCCTGTATCTATAACAAGACCATTGAATGGTTGAATTTGAGAAACCACTTTTCTTTTACCTATATGTTTGTATGGTGATGTTACTAAATCAACATCTTCACCATCTATCAACTTACCAAACAAGGTTTTATTTATTTCATTTCTTCTATTGATATCAAAAGAAATTTCCTTTGAAAATATAGCGGAGATATGATCTCCTATCCCGAACTGACCCGCTTCTAGGGCGTCATAAGCTATGTCAATCTTGTTCCCAACTTGGGCTGCAAAATACCCAGCTCTAAGGAACGTTGGAGCTAGAGTCATCTCCCCGTCATGATCGGAACTAAACTCCCAGTTTAGTTTCTTGAGCGCAGATGTCTTTGCAAACCAAATAGGCGCTCTTATATGAGATGGATGTGGGTACTCTCCACGTTCACCGTTAAATATCTGAGTTCCAACAACCCCAAGCTTGTCAAACTTTGAAAGCATTTCTATAGCTTCCAATAACCATCCATCTACCTGAAACAAAACATCATCAGAAACGAAAGCTAAGTACTCATACCGATCTGCATACTTGAGTCCAAAGTATCTATAAGCGCCAAACGCTTTATAAGGAAGCTCTCCGCCATCAACAAGCTTCATTTTATCCTCGAAGATAGTATCTCCGGATTGAGATGAAGCGCTCTCGGGAACACCGACCATCCCCCTATTTACCACAATCAAGTCATGATCAACCCCGGCGTTTTTTGCTTTGTAGGTTGGCCAAAAACACTCGTTCTGGCGTTTTGATCCGAGCACACCAATAACACCAGCCGTCTTCATAGAGAATCCTTTATAGATCTGTAAAATGCATGCTCTGCGGCATCTCTTTTAGGAACATCTTCCAAGGTGTTATACATTGTATGTATACCAAAAGAATTAGTTAGACATAAAGCTTTCTTTTGTGTGTTTTTCCAGTACCTGTTGAGTGGTACTTCTTCAAAATCATCAACAAACAGAGACTTGTCATTTATTATGCTCTTCCATTCAGATGTCTTTATTAAAAATACAGAGTTACAAAAATATGGACGAGTGATTTCATCAATAGTAAAATCAACCGGATCATTAAACATACCAATATACTTTTTCACAAATTCGTTCATCATTAATTGTGAATCCCAATCATAACGAACCGGATGAAGGCCTTTGTAGTAGTGTGGATTCCTTGCCACCGTATTGAACCAAGAATCGTGATTATACCCTCCATCCAAAACATGCTGCTCATTTTCCCAATTCACTCCCCATAGTCTTTTGGGAATTTTTGATTTGGAAAACACATCAACCAACGCTCTCTTTTCATCATCCATCAAATACGAATCCATAAAATTTTGTATAGACGGAATTCCATTAGATAACGCAGGAGTAACGAATAGATTTTGAGAATCATCTAAAAATTCACAACCTTTGGTAAATAAAAAGTTAAAAACATGATGAGAAAGAAAAATATCCTCATCAAGTTTTATAGAATACTCATACGGCATGTTAGTAGCATGCACTGTTTTGTGTAAATAATTTTTTATGTTCGTATGACACGCAACTTCAATGCTAGCCGATATTCCATAGGATTGAGCCGTCTCTAACATTAGTTTAAATTGATCTATACGCTCACCATAGATCATAATGCTTAGATGAAATTTTGATTTGTCTGCTCTAGACAGTATATTTAATAGGCTGGAGCTAAATTCAAGTCTTCTATGTGGTAAGTATACAATATTAACTTTTCTTGTATTGCTTTGCGACATTTGAACCTTTTCTATAAATCTCACCAAGACCTATATTGTTTTTTGCATGCTCATAGAACTCAAAATCTGGATTTTCATCTATGAATCTTTGAATCGCACCTTCTGTATTAACCCCATATCCTCTTGGAACGTAATACATCTTAGTGTCATGTAAAAACAACCGCCCATTCTCTGATAGATGTGGAGCATAATAACAAATCTCTTTGTAAGTCATTCCAGCACCACCAGTTCCCTTAAATCCTAGGGTTTTTTCTGGGTAATCATGATCGTGATTGGTATCGAGCAAGATCAAGTCCACACCTTCTGAAAAATGACTACGCACATCAAACTTAACAGAATTTGATACAACAAACTCATGATTTGTAACTGTCAAACCATGATTTGCCATCCAAAGCTTACAACGATCAATGGTTCCTTTACATTCTTTATCCAAATCCAAGGAAATATGCTTCTCTGCTCCATACTCATGAAGCAAGGCCATAAACATCTTTGTTGTTTGACCAGGATAATCAGGAGGAAAAGCCCCAGGAATAATTCTCATCACTCCAAGCTCCAAGATTGTCTTGATTGGAGTTCCATTCTCATGCGCATACTTGAAGGCATCCCAGAAAGCATACTGGTTGTTCTTCATATCAGTGAGGGTTGGAACAATATCCTGTGTAAGTATTCTTTCTAGATCAAAATTCATATTTCTCCAAGCATCTTTTGACAGCATCCTTTGTTACATCCTCTGCACAACTAACTTTCATGATTCTTGCACCGGTTTTAGAAGCGGCTTCCAAACCGTATTCAGAATCTTCCACAATTAACGCATTATGAGGTAAGCAACCAAAAACATTTAGTGCATTGACGTATCCCTCTGGGTCTGGTTTTGGTTTTTTCACATCCTCATTAGAAACAAGAAGGTCAACAAATTCCAACTGACCAGTTACCTCTAACATCAAAGATGCAGTTTTTCTAATTGAGTTAGTAACGCAGGCAATCTTTATTTGTCTTTCTTTTAAATAGCTCATCATGCTGACTTTCTCATCATCAACATGACCCATTTCCTTTATGGTCTCAATAGTAAAATCTTGTTTGAGTTTCCAGATTCTATCTTTATGTTCCTCTTTAAGCCTGCCCATATTCTCAAGCATATCCAGCTTTTTCGCCGTGGGCAGACCATTAAAAGATGTCAAGTGTTCATCAAGAGATATCTCTGTACCCGAAACATTCATTAGAGCTTTATTTAAAGCATGATAATGCCAATCTCTTGCTTCAACTAGAACACCATCCAAATCAAAAAGAACACATCGAACCATAACTATCCATACATGTTTTTACTGATCAGAAATTCACGCATTTTAGCTAGAACCTCTGCTCTAATTGGGGCAAAAACTACACCATTATGTTTCAATAAGCGTACAGATGCTGATTCATTTATGGAAAACTTGTATTTATTTCTTACATTATAAGACCACTCAACATCCTCTCCGTGACCCCAGCTCAAAGATTCATTTAATGGAAATTCTTGCATCACATGCTTCTTAGCAATCCACCAAGAACCTGAGATATACATAAGTTTGCTCATTCCTGTTTCATCGTATGGTAGCAAACACCCCCTCTCTTCATCTATGTACCCAGAGAGTCTTTTAACCCTCTCTATCAAGCCTCCATTAGGGAACAACAACCAATCTCTATATCTAGAGCCATCAACATTGAAAATTCTATTCATACCTATTGCGTAATTACCAAAATTTCTCCACGATTCATACCAATTGTCATCATAAATAATGTAATCGTGCTGGTAAACTATATTTTCGTACTTCGCAATTTGAGTTATAAGATTTTTCTTTCTTGTTATCCACGCTTTCTTTCGATCTTCATCAAAATCAACAACTACAACATCATCTCCTGAGATAGATTTGATAATCGTATGTTTAGTTCCAACAATTATTATTTCATATTTTGGAATTTTAAGATTACGAATAGAAGAAACTACATTTAGTAAATGATCACTCACCCCATCTTTCGAATAAGTGATGATTCCAAACGAAACATGAAAATCATTCATACAAATTAATGCTTTTTAGTTGTTCAAGAAAAAATGGTATGCATTTTTGAGACAAATGTAGACCATCAAAATAAAAAGATTCGTCCTGTGTAATAAAATCGGACGCACCTATATCATAATATCCATTTTGAACACATAAATCTTTACATAATTGGTTAAATAAACTTGCAACATCATTCTTTTCAGAATTTAATAAATCACAAAAAGACAAGTGAGGTCTTAAAACACCAACTTTATATCCCAGAATCTTTACTTTATCCAAAAAACCAAAGTAACTATCAACTGTATTTATTACAGATGTTTCATTTGATATTTTATCTTTGTTTGCAACCCTTATTATATGCTCTCTGATATCTATTTCTCCGGCCGAAAAGAAAATAGTATCATTTTCGATATCACAAATATCAAGAACATTCTTTACTGTACCTAAAATTTTATGAAAGTTAAATGCAGTCTGTGGTCCAAGCCTATACTGCTCAATATCTTTGATTAGATTCTGTCTAATTGAAGAAGGATCAGCACCAGAATCTATAATGTTAGGCCATGTGGGTTGCATATAATCTTTCCCACCAAAAACAGAAACATGAGAATCACCAATAAATCTAAGCATACTTTAAGTCCAAATCTTTCTATGTCTTCTCGATACGTCTTATCTATATCTCTTCAAATACTGTTCATATATTTTTGGATGAAGGTTTTTTATATAATCATCCATAAATGAAATATAATCATTTGATAATGAAGAAATGTGATAATGTATGTTTTTACCTCTAGTGTAAGACCCTGCATGATAAGAGCTGGCAGATCTTTCGTGGTGAATGCTGTATTCACTTAAAAAATCTCTCAAATTTTTCTCATCAAGTTGTAAGAATTTTACAATTTTAGAGATTTCCTTTCCAGGATTTGTAATAAGATCCTCATAGTATATAAACATTTTATTACCTGGAAATTTATCATATGTTTCAATTATAGAAATGTAATCAACCCCTTGGTTGGAGCTTCCTTGTGTCTCTTGGATAAAATGCTCTTTCTGTTCTTGTGGCGTTTTAAGGTTACTAGACTTTGCATGTCTTGTAATAGCTTCTTTATAGTCCCTTAAAATCATAATAATCCCATCATCGGGACCACCAACTTCTGCATGTGATTTTATAACTATTGGTTTGGCACTAAGATCTACACCTAAATTATGTCTTGCCCCAATAGGTCCATCTAACTCAGAATCATAACCCTGAGTTGGCCTCTTTGAAATAAACTCTATAATATAGCGTGTCCAAAAATTTCCCGATCTAGGGTAAGATAGCAGATATACATCCCTCATAATTAACCACCAATATATCGTTAGGTACATGACCATTTTCTAAAGAAAATTTGTAATCCGAATTGATTTCCAAACATTTATTTTTAACATCTTCTAACGATATAGAACTCCACTCTTTTATAGGTTCTTCTATATTTCCCATAAGTCTTAAATCATCAATTAAAATTACATGATTCTTTATGTGATGTTTCTTTATAACCTCTAGTTCTTCGAGTATAGGGACAGCTTTATTACCCTTTGCTGTATTTCCCATGCTCCAATGTCCATCTAACCAAAAAACAGCAGGAACATCAAGTTCATTAAGTATTTCTTCAAGCTTTTCTGTACTATCTCCTAAGATACAAATTATATTTTCATTTGATGAAAATCTTTTCAAAGCCTCATCATAAAAGTGCTTTGATAATTCTATTGTGTATACCTTTTTAAACCCAACATCAAAAGCCATTTGTGTTGTGTTTCCAATATGGGTTCCTGTTTCTATAAAAACATCAGAAAATTTACTATATTTTTTTAAAACTTCTCGTGAAATTGTCATATTATCCTTTGTAGCAAAACATCAATATTCCATTTTGCTATTTTATTTAACTCAACCATACCAGGTAATATTGAATGTATCTCTTCATTCTCCGTTTAGACCAACCATATTTAAAAGCTCTTTAATTCTACTGTAATAAGTATGTTCAGCCAATACCTTTGCTGCGCCCTGTTCACCTATAAAATTTGCCAACTCAGGATTCGATTTAAGCATATCTACAGCATCTGGGATCTCGTTTACTGAGTCCACTATAACGAGATCAGACATATTTGTGAAATAAGATTCCCATTTTGGGAATGCTAAAACAACACACGGCCTTCCAGAAGCCAAACACATTAAGAGCCGATCAGAGAAATAATGATCAATCTCATTATAGTGTGATACAGAAATTGAACATACCGAGTTTTGATACTCTGAGGCAACATGCCTTTGGTTGATTGAGCCGAGTGTTTTGATTTCTTTTGGCCACCCAAAACCATAAAGAGCAAAACGCTCACCAAATCTAGCCCTCAACAATTTACACGCTCTTAAACGAGCCTCTGTTCCGGGATAGCTTTCCCTTGTATTATAATGTCCAATGAAAAGAGCATCATTTTTGAATGTTACTCTCTGCGTTTCTGGTGGAAAATATAGTTTAGGATTGTATCCTATTTGTAGATAATCTACATTTTGCATAGCCTGCCTAAACATATTGAGCTGACCAGTACTTGAAATTAGATTGTAATCAGAAACAGTACCAATCTTTCTGTATGTGTGAGGTACATTATTACGCACATCACCAGTCCAATTCACCACCTTGACCTTAGGACAGGCTCGCTTTGCATCAGAGATGGTGTTAGCATCAATTACCGATGTGTGCTGAATCTGAAGAAACAACATATCAGGTTGAAAATTCTTTACCTCAGTGACGAAATCGGTTCGAATTTTTCTGTTGTTTTTTGTATGAACATACTTAGTCATGTAGTCAAATACTTTCAATTCACAACCAGCCTGTTCGAAAGCGTCATAAACGCCATCTTGAACGATATCTCCAAAATTCAATGGTGCATACATAACCCTTACCATAACACCTCACCTTAAATCAAAATCCACTCTGGAGGAATCAAGTCATCTATAGGATGAGTTGACTTCAGAGCTGGTCCAAACCAATTTTTTGGAGCAATCACAACCTTATCCAAAGAGATGCCCAGCCACGCTGTCCACCAGGAAAAGGATGAATTCGCAATAATTGAATGCTCCATTGATGTCATAAGGCTAAAATCAGTATAATGATCATTTGCACTTTGAATTACGATGTTCTTTCCATTCCTGTTCTTGAAATTACTCTTACACCACTCTATATCATCAGAGAATACAATAAAATCAGATACCGGAACCCTATCCATTGCCGCTTCATAGTACTGCATATCCAGTGTTGGATGATGATCTGGAAATTTTAGATAATCCGTTCTCCTTACATGAATAGAACAAACCCCGGAAAAGTTTTCTGTACTGTAAGTTTTATGATTGGGAGCTAGGACATGTCGAATGTATTCCTCGCAATGTCCAAAATACCTCCAGCTTTGAAAATACCCATGTAAGTTACAATTCTGTTTGAAAGGAATTTCAGAATAGGCAAATCTAGGCTCTTCATAATTTGTCGTACTTTTGATAGTATTCAAGTCCTTGAACATATCTAGAGGTAACTGAAAAGCATGAGTGTGCTCCCATTTTGGGAGCACACAATTAACATTGTGCTTCTTTGCATACCCAATAGTTGCGGCTATTTGAAAAAGGCCATTACCCATCAACTGCCATATTTTCCCAATTCTTTAAATGTTACAATCATTTCATCTCCATAACACATTGATATTTTTCATATTTTCGATTTAACTTCAAATTGGCCCCTTTATACATCCAGGCGCATGTATCCAGTACACTACTATATCTTCTAATTCTTATCCTAAATATTTTTCTATCTGATGATATCACAGATTTGACTCCAACATAATTTTCAAATATAAATTTTAAATCTGAACACATTTGCCATGTTCCACAAATAGAAATAGTAGCATTGTTTCTTTTGTAATCAATTGATAAACAACCATCACCATCAAAATAACCACGAACAAAATGAGAATGTAAATGTTTTTCCAACCAAAACGGATAACTTAGTTTCCAGGTTTTTCTTGGAATTACTCCATGTTTTACAAAATTATCTCGAATTTTCTTATTAATGATTTTCAAAGAATATTGATTTTCTGCATTTATATTTGCAGGCCGATCAAAATATAACTTGTTCCCAATTTCAAATGTTTTTTTAATATCATTTAATATATGAATATCTGATTCTTTCAATTTTAATGTTACTTGATTCAAATTTTTATTAACATTACCATCAGCATATAAAAATCCTAAAAAATAAGCTTTTTCCGGAGTATCAATTTTATCAAATAACTCATTTATATTGTGTTTTTGATATGAATCATATTCCCATAGTTTTTTTATAGTGATGTTATTACTGTGCAATATTGAATGAATAATTCTTGTTGAAATTCCAAAATAACTAGATATTCGATTCATCGAATATCCATCAGTATACATTTTCAATATTTGATTTGAAAACATTTCATTGTAAATATCATTTTTCCTTAGTGTTTTTAGATTATGTTTTTTGAAACCCATAAAAATAGTACTTCTATGTATACCATACTCTTTTGCAAGACTGGCGACAGATTTCCCACTAGAGTGTTTATTCCAAATTTCAAAAATCAGTTTTTCTTCCATACTTTCCAAGCTGTTTAAATGTTACAGTCATAATCAGTTTTGTTATATATCTCAAAAGGAAAGTATGGACATAAATATAGTTTATAGCGGTCATTCTGGACCTCCAAGCGAACACCACAAAAGCGCACTAGGAGCGGTTCATGTATGGAATCAAAGAGATCCTAATAAATTCAATGTATTCACGCAAATAATAGAGCCTCAAGGAAGTGATTGCTTCTTTATGCAAGAGCCGATAGTTGTCAGACCTCAGGATTTTAATCCTGAAAATGTAAGAGGGTTTCACAAGGTTTTTACATGGTATGAGGGCTTCGATTTACCTAACATTGTCAAGATTGATTTCCCATCTATATTATACGATCCAACACTAGATAATCTAAAATCTAACCCGTCTTGGGACGAACGTAATGATGAAATTATAATCATCGCAAACCCAAAAAAATCATCTCATGAAGCTTCAATTTATTCTCTTCGAGAGAAACTTGCAGATGAGCTTTACCAAAGAGGTTTCAAGATATCTTGGTATGGTCAGCAAAAGATGCGTAAACCATACTTTGTTGGCTCTATTGGAGATAAATACAACATTCTTAGAAAGGCTCGGTTTTCAATTTGTTCTGAGAACACATATGATCCTTTGTACTCCAGGAATTACCTTACCGAAAAGCTTCCTCATGTCCTAATCTCTGGTTGCGTTCCTTTATACATCGGCTGTCATAATGTCGAAGATTTTGGTATGGGCAACAAGACAATGATTGACCTTAGAAAATACGTTAAGGTTCCGCCTAATGCCCAGTTTCAAATTGACACTTTAGCCGAGCGTATCCGAAACTTCAATCAGTTTGATTACAATACATACAGAGAGGAGATGTATGGAGAAATACAAAAACCCAATGGGTTGTTCCATCGGGTTTCATATCACACAGCTTATGAGACAATGCTACGGACGCTGAATCAGTAACGGGTACTTTGGCATGCTTCGAGCTACTCGTTCAAGCGCTTGTTGTTTTCCAAGATCTACTTTTGAATCGTTGATTGGATTTTCACAATTATAAATGTACAGAATATCTGAAATGAACTTCTGTCTTTGTCCGGCCATTTCAAGCATTGGAAACATCATTGGCAAATCCCAAGCGGTGGGGAAAAATTCACCATCATAAAATAAATCTTCCTTCTTGATTTGTTTGAATAGCCAAGAATAGAACGTTCTTAAATGAGAAGATCTCCACTGCGACCTTCTATAAGAAGCCTCGGCTATGACTGTGTCTGGCATTTTACCAGAACAACCTACACGATTATCTGGAAAAGATCTATATTGACCATATGTCATCCATACATCTGAATTAGAATAAACTTCATTTAGTTTGGATAGAACTTTAGATGAATAGAACCAATCATCTCCATCAAGAGTTACTACAATTTCATCATCTTGACAGCTGTGAATCATATCATAGAGATTATGAAGAGCACCCTTTCTTTCTGTGTTTCTTATAAGATGAATAATGTTATCTTTCTTTTTATGCAAAGAAAGGAATTCCTGTACTAATTTACCTGTATCATCTGGTGAATTATCATCGGTATAGATTATCCTATAGTTGGTATAATCTTGAGCTAGGGCCGAATTAAGATTTTTACGAAACCACTTAGCATTATTGTAGCTTGGTATAACTATTACAAACTGTTTTTGCATACTTGGACTATATAACATGGGTATTGAAATCAACTTTATCTATCTTCCACAAAAGGGCATTGAGAAAATTTACGAAGATGAAAACGGAATAATTTATAGATCTAAAATAAAAGACCCGAAACATATAAATGTTGCCCTTGGGTACTTAGCTAATAGAAGGCCTCTTGACCAAGATTCTATCTTATGTTTAGAGCCAAGATGTGTAACAGCTCTCGACTATTCTGAAGAAATCAAAAAGTTCCACAAGGTATTTTCGTGGTGTAAACCTGGAATGAATTTCATTCCAGATCAAAAATTACACATTATCAACCATCCATCCTGGGAGGACCCACCTAAGTACGAAACCCTCGTCCGACCCAAATGGTCAGAGCGACAGGGCTTTGTTGTTGTTTCCAATAATAAAACATCAGATCACTATTCTAACATTTATGAAGTAAGAATAAAGATCGCAGACTATTTATACGCTAAAAAATTTGATGTGTCCTGGTACGGTCAAGAATCAATTGATCGCCCATACTACAAAGGACCTGCAAAAAACAAATTAGAAGTTTTACAAAAAGCTAGGTTTTGTATCTGTCCAGAAAATTGCTACGATGAAGTTTACTCTCACGGATACTTCTCGGAAAAAATGCCAGACGCTTGGTTTGGAGGTTGCGTACCTCTGTATATAGGATGCTACAACATAGATGAACTCAATATTCCAAAAGAATGCTACATAGACTTGAGGGATTTTGTTAAAAAAACAAAAGAAAAGACAAAAATTCTATACTCAGAACTTCATAACAAGATTAATTCATTTAGAGAAAATGATTATACAAACATGATTCACGCTACAAATGAATTTATGAACAGAGAAGATGGTTTGTACTATATAATCTCCAATAAAAGAGCTTATAGAGATATTATTAAGTCATTTCTTTAATGAATGATTCGAACGCATCTTTTTGTGCTTGTATGTTTTCTAATCCTTTGTCTTTTGCATTATAAACAGCCTCGGTGATATCAGCTTGTGACGGAACTCTATAATCACCGACTTCTTGAGATGAATCAACAAATATAATGTTTGCAAAATTCATGTAATTCCAAGAAGATGTAACTATGGGTGTTCCGAGATTCATAGTGATATCAAGTAGTCCGGATTTATGATCTTCAACATTATGAAAGTCCACGACAGTCTTGGCCTTTTGAATCAACCAAAGAAGTTTATTGTATTGTAGATATTCATTCACTGGTATGACATTTTGAGGATATCGTCCTCGCGCGCCTAGAACGACAATATTCAAACCATGAAGCGCATCAATAACAAGCCTAGTTACCTGATCGTTTCTGTTAGGAAGTACAATAAAATCTTTAGTCTCTAAGAATGGTATACTAACAGGCTGAGTATAGGGCCAAACTCTGGCAAGGCACCTTATATCCTTTCCATCAAGCTTATTCATAAGAGCTGATACACCTTGTTCTGTTGGGGTGTAAATGACATCAGTCTTACTAAGACTTTCAATAATTTTATCTGTAATCTTATCTTCTGTAAAAGAATCAAGAAAAACCTTCTTAGCTTCCTTAATACTATCAATAGAGCAAATTAATACATCAGATTTATCATCAATGTGAAAATTATTCGTTGAACTTTGAATCTTCGAAAGCCAACGCATTCCCGAGGTAGTAGAGATAGAAATCGGACGGCTTTGATGACTTGGTTTGCTGAAATTATAATCAGCAAACCGAATGACATCTCTCATTACATAATCATCACTATAATTAATAATAGATGGTGGAGGTAATGGTTTTACTACCGGTTTGGGAGGTTCTGGCGCTCGATTTTGAATTGGTCGTATTTGACGATGTTTAATTATCTCTGGCTCCAGAACTGATTCCACCCCCCCAGAAACTACAATGCGAGAAATTCTAATACGACCCTTCGATGATGGATGTCTCCAAACACTCAGTGAATAACTTGAAGAAACTGATGGTGCCGTTTCTATGCTGAATGTCCTATCTTCATTTGAGGCCATTTTAACAACAGATCCAGAAGGATTTGGAAGTATGTTAAACATAAACTTTCCATTACCATCTATTCTGGAAACTGTTATATCTACCCTGTACTTCTTACCATGATTTATATTCTTGAGTGGAATATTGTAACTTCCGTGACGATCTAAAACAACCCCTGAAACATTAACGACAGAATCATTACTTCCATAGACTGGAGAAAATCCAGTTGCGTTTGTGTCAAATAAACCAGCAGGTACAACAGGCTCTTCCTTATTACCTAATCTAACATCTTCTACAAGAAGATCTGACCTCACCCTTTCGGGTTCTACAGGTAGGTTTAAAACAGGATCAATATCTCTTCTTATATTTTCGCCACCAACCTCCAAGTCAATGATTTTACAAGATCCCAAGAACCGAACAATACCATCTTTATTTGTAAACATGTTGTTTGGTTCTGTTTGGATTCTTAGTATATTGCCCTGAATAAAAGCACCATCAGAAGCATGGAGATTATCACCAATCAATCGCAAACAGTGATGCTTATCACATTTGTTAATTTGCACATTCCAATCTGTAGCATCCATAGTTTCGGCATAAAGGGACACATCTAAAATAGAGATATCTCCCCTGCTTCGGTTGGTTCTATGTACCTGAACTAATCCATCATCACCAACGGGAAATGATATACTCTGAGAAATTCTGGAGTTGATTTGATATCCACGACTAATCCCATTGGCTGAGATCATTAAAATTCCATTTCCAGAGTCTCTTTTCAACCGAACGACACAGGTATCACAACGAACATCTTTGAAATTAAAAACAACCTGTCCAAGTTTGGGTTGAATGATCAGAGAGTTACCAGAAACATAAGCGTTCTTGGTTGTTTGTAATAAAGGTTGAAATTCCTCCGGAATAATTTTCTTTATCAAAGATGTTACCATTCTTTCCTTTACATCTTAAACGGAATGTACAAAGCCTTTTTACGCTGGGCATACAATGCACAATTCTTCTGGAATAATGCTAGATTGTCAGCATGTTGTTTGGTTTTAAATTCTCTATATTCGTTTTTATCTTCTTCATCAGCGCCAAGATGATTTCCCATTCTCTCGATGTATCCTAGTTTGAATCCTGCAACCCTTGCTCGCATACCAAAGTCAGCATCCTCCTCGCCGTACTTGCCGTACTCTGTGGTGAAATACCCAATCATTTGGTGAAGTTGTTTTCTAAAAACCATACAAGCCGTCCCAAGATTTCCTTGTGGCTTGTCTTGAAATCTGAACCCGCCCTTATTTACGATAGGGTACGGACGAATCTCCATATTGACACCAATAGCACCATACCCTTTATTGGTGGTTAATATATCTACACACTCCCCCAACCACCCCTCAGGCATCTGGACATCATTGTCTATTGTACAGTACCATTTTGTACCTATTTGATTGGCTTTTTGCAAAGCTAAGTTACGCCCTACAGCGATTCCCTTATTCTCATCTAGGGGTACTATATGAATCTTCATAGGGGCCTTCTTTTCAATACTTTTTAGGTATTCTATAGTACCATCAGAAGATCCATTATCTACTACCACTAGTTGAAACGGATCTTTTGTTGTATTCCACAAAGAGTCTAGTGTTTCTTTGGTCAAATCAAGCCTATTGTAAGTGACCATCATCAGTGTTGTATCTATCATAAAAGACCCTCGCAAATTGTATATGCTTCTATTGGTGAAATCCAGTTCCGAGAACTAAATATATCGTTCTGAACTTCAAGGAACTCGGCATTTTTTAATAAGTTCATGGGTCCATCTATAGATGGACCCATTATTTTACAATCAGAAGACATCATAGATATCAATAATAAATTGATATCATTAGAAAGTACCATCCAAGACCTATTTATCAGTTGTAATATATTTCTGATATTAAAATCAAAAGCTATAATCTTGGTTCCATGGAACAAATTAGAGTGTTTGCTGAATACAACAACCCGAATACCCTTGTTTGCAATCAACTGAGCAAACTCTTTGATGTTATGAAGATTCCATTTCAGTATATCTTCTATTTTATCATTTAAAATAAGAGTTATAATGCGCGAACGATCTCTTATTCTGCCTGTTCGAATGAGTTCTTCAAAGAATTCGCTGCCAAGATTCCTCATTTTTGGGAAATAACCGTTCCAAGGAACCATAACATTAGCAAATATTTGTTTAAGAACAGGATCATTTACAGTTTCTGGATGCAAACCCCAATACGATGTCTTGATTAAGTAGTTATTCAAAACATTGAAGTATGCATTTTCATTTTTATCAAAGAAGATTGGAGTTGGATAATGCTCAAGATCACTTTTTGTAAGATTGATCTTACATGGTTTACATAATCCTTGTAGTTTTACTAGTGTTTCAAACTCAGGATTACCTAACCAATACACCTTTCGCTTTGAATCTGTGGTTGCAAACATCTCTGCAACAGACAAAGAAAAGTATGATTCAAGATAAGAACCGAAAGCTGTAATAATAATACATTTATCATCAAGCACTTTATGCCACGTTTCCCTGTCTATACTAGGGATGATGTACTTACCTCGCTCTATTTTCCAAGGAATACCTGCGGAAAACGGAAAGAACTTAGATTTGTACTTGTTTTCTTTACTTGATTTCATTGTGTAAAGGATTACCTAGGTACAACTCGTGGTCAATTTTGTACTTACCAGACCATTTCTCCCTAAAACGAGCAACATTCTTATGCAAAAACATTTTATTTACAGGGTTTCTTTGTAAAGTTTTTGATGTTATATGTGTTATTTCTGTTTTACCACAACATACAATTTTTTTTCTTTGGTTAATTCCAACTTGTAAATTTAAGTCTACATCTTCGAAAGCCCATATAAAAGATTCATCAAAACCGCAACTTTCTTTAAAAGATTTCACATCAATTAACATACAAGCAGCTGTTACTGCCTGAAAATACCTGTCTTTTTTATCTTTATCTTCAACCTTACAACGATCTCTAAAGTGCCATGGCATATTGTTATGTTTTTCTGAAAATATAACTCCATTATGACTTATGGTCCCATCTTCATACATAAGTCTTGCACCACAAATCGAAGCATTAGATTTTTGTTTTGTTTCAATCATATATGATAATGATATTTCATCATTAAAAATGATGTCATTATTAATTAATAAAATTACATCATTATCTGATACATTTGCAATATTAAATATCGAATTCATACCCTTGGAAAAAGAGTCTCTATTATGATTAATTTGGAGAATTTCAATATCAAATTGTTTTAAAATATCCAATGAATTATCTTTTGATCCATTATCTCTAATAACAACATGATAATCTAAACCTGTATTATTTAAATTTTTAAATAAACCAGGAAGCATTTGTTGTAACAAATCAGATCCGTTCCAATTTAAACACATTGTATATATTTTCATTAATTTACTTCCTTGTTTTAGATACACTTAGATATTTAATTGCTTTTTGTAATATCTTTTTTTTATAAACATCAGTTTCTACATCTCGTATAATACCGATTTCTCTGGCTATATCTAAATTATCCATTAAATTTATATTTTTACACTTTTTACACCACGAACCTGTTTTTACTGAATATAAACTTGATTCCCATATATGATTATTTTTACATTTCCACCTATATTTTTCTTTAGAACCAATAAACTTATCAGATAAACATTCACCATCATTATTATTAGCTAATAAATGTAAATTTTCCATATAATTTCTCTTATATAAATCAATATCAGAAATATTAATTTTTTTTAAAGTATCAATATATTTAACATCAATATTATTAATTATTTGCGATCTAATATTTTCAACCTTATTATTTTCACAATCATTTATTATTAATAATTTTATTCCCATTTTCTGACATATACTTTTTTTGTACCAATCATGTTTTTTTACTTTTTCTAAATTTTGTTTTTTATATGATTTTTCAAAGTGATGTGCTCCTTGATACTCAAAAGCTATACCAAGTTTTTCACTGTAACCATCTAACTCTAATGAAGAATTTTTTGTTTTTAACCATGGTGGGCGTATTTTTGGAAACTTTTCATTAAAAAGTTTTTCTAAAAATAATCTACAAACACTCTCTCCAATGCTTGTAGAACAATATGGACACCATGTTTTTGAATTTTTTACACTATTCAAAGAAGCCTTCCATTGATGCCCCATTTCACATTCCCATAATAATTTATCAATACATTTTATATATGTATCTGATAAACAATACCCTCCCCTACTTTGTGCTATGTTTTTTGCATCTAATATGCTTAAATATTTACCTGCGCAATAAGGACACCATCTGCCCTGTTGCACTTTATTCCATGAAGATTCAAATTCATGATGAAACTTACACATCCATTTTAATTTGGTTTTAGCATTTTTATATTCAGATATTTTAGAAATTAATTTTCCATCATTAATTTTCAAAAAATTATCTATTTTACGTATTATTTCTTCCATTTCTTTATAAACTTTTTTTTAGATTCAGTAAATAACTGTGTTGTATTTAATTTTTTGGATGTTTGTTTTCCAATATGAAAAACTGGTATTTTTACCATTTTAAATGGTATACCAAGCTTTGCTGCTCTAAATGATAAATCTGTATCTTCAAAATAACAAAAATAAGTTTTATTATCAAATGGACCAGAACACTCTGGTAATATTAATTTGTTCCAAATCATTTTATGAGCACAAAGACACCACCCTGACATATAATTAATTTTATCATTAGGATTTTCTGTTTCATATTTAAAATTCAAATTGTTATCTAAAAAACCACCTGTAGGACCAACTAAAGCATCATTACTTATAAGACTTAACAGCCAACTATCACTAGATGTAGCAATCATAATATCATTATTTAATATCAAAACATAATCTGATTTAGCCTTACTTATACCCAGGTTTACGGCCCCTCCAAAACCAATATTAATTTCATTATGGATTGATATCAAATTATCCATAGATAACTTCATATTTTCTAACTCTGTTTTTGTATTATCTGTTGATGCGTTATTTACAATTATAATTTCAAAATCGTTTCTATTTTTAAACCATTTCAAAACTGAATTTGTGAACTTAAAATTATTATATACAGGTATTACTATTGAAAGTTTATAATTCATATATATCTTTTTATACTTAAATATGACAGCTTCATTACCGTATTGGCATGGTTATTTATCGATTAACAAATCTATTCACTTCACACAGAGCGACAAAATTTGCTCCGCTGCCGATTCCCAGGTGAACTTATTAGCAGTATCAGTCATACTAGATTGAAACTCATCCTTCAGTTTTGTGTTATCAAATACAGCTTTACGAAGCTTTTTGGCCGCGTCATGGGTATCAATCTCAAAATGGACTGCGTATGGATTAAATTTCCAGTACTGGTGATCTCTAGGAGCGCGTACAAGTTTTCCATCAATTAGTAAAGAATTAGAGTCTGTACAGAAATCCAGTTGCCCACCATATCTGGGTACGACATTCACAATTCCGGCAGCCAACGCTTCCAAAGAAGGAAGATGCCAGCATTCCGCATACGTCGCGGAGAAGTTCACATCACATGAGTGGTACAAATCAGCTATGTTAGGAATGAATTCGTAGATGAATTCAACCTCAGCATGCTTGGGAAACTTCTTTTCGAATGTTTTATATATGTCATTGAAGTCAACATCAAACAAGTTTTGACCCTTGTTCTGTTTAAATACTTTTGCAACCAATACAACATCATCATCTTTAGTAAATGCTTGACCAAAGGATTGCAGCGCTAAATGCAAAGCTTTCCTTCTATGTGGTTGAGCTATATTTAGAAGAATCTTAGTAGACTTTGTAGTCTTGAGTTTGTATTTTTCAATGTTTTTAAAATCTTCTAGATTAATTCCATGAGGAATCACCTTCATCTTTTCCTCTGGAATTCCCATTGATAAGAAAACTTCTTTTGTGAAATTAGATGAAGGTAAAACCAGATCTGTTGCTCTATAGAATTTTGCAAATCCCTGTAACAAAGAATCTTTTGCATCTTTTTTATTGTTATATTCGTAGTTCCAAATACCAAATCTATTATGAGTTCCATTCATCAAATAAGCTGGCCAATTATGAGGTGCTGTATATGATATTTGACAATCATAAATACCAAGTTTTTTAACTTCATTTAATATTTGGTTCTGCGGAACCCCAACTAACTTTGCATGTTGTCTAATATCATTAGGGCAATACTTATCTACAAAACCATCTGTTGATACAAAATCAACATCATGACCAAGTTTAAGTAGTGCCCTACCTATATTTTGACCGACCAGCGACCAACTATGATTGGCTCCGAATAAAAATTGCTGTATCTTAATTCTCATATTTTCCTATGTCTTGTTCTATTACATCCATCCAAACAATTTTTCTTTGCTGATAATGGTCTTAGATTACTAAGTTTCCAACACTCTTTAAAATTTGGATGATCCATAGAGTCATACTTAAATTCTGAATGTGGTATAATATGATCTATCTGCCATTTCCATGTAGATTTATCATCATCGACCCATTTGTTTGTATATGAACCATAATTTTCCCAATTCATCCACGATTCAAACTGTGACTTTAAATGATGTTTTAATTCATCAATTGTGAATTCAAAATGATTCATTACTGAGTCACCAGCTTTTGATGAACCAACTCTATTGAGAGCTAAAGATATACCACGACTCATATTTATTCTAATACGAACCATTGGGTTTTTCATTCTTTTTTGATTTTTACGTCTTGTTATAACCTTAGCTTTTTCAGGATTTTTCAATCTCCACTCTTTCTCTTTTTTACGTAACAGTTTTTTATTATCTTGTCTGTATTTCTTCATTCGAGATTGAGTTTCAGGAAGAGAATTATATTCTTTCATTTTTTCTTTAATTTGTTCACGATTCTCTTCTCTATATTTTGCAACTTTAGCTTTAATTACATTACTGTTTTGCTGATATTTATATTTACTTTTGTCAAGAATACATACTTTACATTTTTTTTTGTATTTTTTACTATCATTTCGCCAATAAAAATTACCCGTGGTTGCATCTTTAGACACACCACAGGCATTACAAATTATTTTTTCCATAATTTGTTATATATCAACAATTCCAACTATGGTTTTTACCAAATAAGAACTGTTGTATTTTTACTCTCACGAGTCTCCTTTTGAAAGTTACATGTAACTAAAAAGGAATCTCGACACTATTATGGATCAGAAACGCCAGAAGCGAACAATCCAGAGAGCTGATTTGCCGGTACTGTGAATGGTGTGTTGTTCCAACCTGCCCTCTTGAGATATACAGTTATCTCAATTTTTGTTCTAAGCTCGGAGAAGATTGGATCATAAGCAAGATCGCTCACCGTAAGTGTGAGAATTCCGGTGCTCTGATCTATATCGATTCCGAAAGTATCATTCACTATAATTCCATACCCATCGATATCATAACCATCCTGATTTGGGAATCTGCTTTGAATAGTTACTCCGAACCTAATCTGGTTTCTTGCCAAAGCATCGGTTCCCACCGTTGAACAATCTGAGAATTTCAAAGCTGGATAACCTGCTGATGTGAAACCGTCTCCTGAGTCGGCAATCAATTTATCAAAAACGTTTAAGATAGCATGGTCGAAAATCTTTTCTTGGGGAAGTTCAAGAATAATATGTTGAATTTCAAGATCTTGTCTAAATAGGGTTCCATCTCTCTTAAGAATTTGACCCTTACCAATGATGAGGTTGTCGGGTACAAAGAAATCATTTCTTCCCGGATTACAACGAGGTACAATTTCAGATGCATCAATACAAACAGAGATATCTTGCGTAATACAATTTCCATTTTCATCAACCAAATCGCCTGAGTCTTCGTCAAACGTAAATGCCGCAGGAACAAGCCTTGCCTCTGATGAGAATTGTAGTAAGTAATCTTGCCAGAATGGTACAGGTCTAACACTAAAACCTAATGGAGTCCAAGGAACCGTTGAGAAAGCAGGATCTGCTGCAAACATATCGGGTATAGAGTTGTACCCATAGTACTTCAGTTCTGTGCTTGAAAGATCTGATGGGAGAACAAGATTCGATCCGGTGTACCCATCCAATCTCACATACCCATCACAGTCAAAGTATCCATCAAAACGACCAGTGGAGTTTTGAACCTCAATCTCAACGTGCTGGAAGCTCGCTCCAACAGGAAATGAGTTGATATTTCTAGCAACGAAATCTGAAATCAAGTCAATGTCAGATGCGCTAATATATCCGTCCCCATCAACATCAGCTCTGATAATTTCAAGAGTATCGTAATATCCATCGATGATACCTTGTTGAGTTGATTCGAGAGATAACGATTGACCCAAAAGCTGTGTTGCTCGGATAACATCATCTGCATCAATGGACCCATCTCCATTCACATCTCCATATCCATCTGTACAAATCCTTACACGAACAATCTTGTAATCAGTTGAAAAGTCATCGTTAGGGATAAGTTTGGAACCAATGAGCTGTTGAGAAGTTAAGCCTGCATCAGGATTGATTACGATAAAGGTATTACCATTCACAAGACCCGGGAGATTTTGTGTTCCGGTGATAATTGCATTGCTCTTTGCATTAGTGTCTGTGGCGCAACCAATAATCAAAGGTTCAGAGGTTTCACGAAGAGTGCTGAGTGTAGCGTTAGTAACAAAGCTAAAACTTGGTTCAAACTTTTGACGAGCGTAAACTGGATTGCCTGTTCTCTCATCTTGTTCTTGTTGAAACTGCTGAACCACAGCCTCAACCACAGCTGTGTTGAGGGTATTTTGACCAGAATCAACAAATGGGTTCAAACCAAATGAGTAATCTATAGTTGCACCAAGCTCGTTTTGGTTGGTTTTTGGAATCTCCATTCCATTACCATCATCATAAGCAAATCCATCAGAAACTTTTGCAGCATCCGTCCATACTTGGTACCATAGGTCTTCTTCAGGAACATCTGTCCACTCTCCAGTAAAGATAGAAAAACGATCATCTGTACTTTGAGAATTTCCAATACCCGTAAACAAAGTACCCACAGATGCATCGCCAGCTCTACCAAAAGAAATAGCATAGTACTTTCCAGGAACAATTATTGGATTTGAAGTGCTTCCTATTTGAGAGTTGTTGAATACAAAATCTACCGGCTGAAGAACGTCATTTAAAACATAACCCTGATCTTCTAGTGCAGCCTGATCAATACTGAATTGAGTTAGCGGAATTGGGTTTGGAGTAAATTCAATAGCAAGCTCTGGAACGATATCAGTTGGACAATCAACTGTGTTTTGAAGCTCAAAAACAGATACAATAAGCTCACCGCTCCAATCATATCTATTAGTGAGAGAAGCCGCAGAATCTCTTCGTACACCCAAGAGAACTGTTATCTTTTGGATGTTGTTTGTCTTGGCAAGAAACTTCTGAGCAAGCCTAGTCGTAACATCAGCTCCAAGTTGAAACTCTCTTTTTACAGTTGTATTAATATTAAGAGCATCAACATTGTATTCTGTTCCAATACCAGATTGAATTGCTTGGTAAAGGGTTAAAACTGGACTTGAACTTTCCGATGTATTTGATGTTTTGAAATCACGGAAGAAGATATTTGGCTCAACATCCTGTGCAATCATAATAGGATCGCGAGATAACTGGAAAGAGTTTGTCTCACGAATAATAACACGCCCACCCAACTGCCTTGAGCAGTTGTTGTTTCCGTAAAAATCATTGAAAAATACAGACAAAATAAGAGCATAGTGTTTTTGTGTTACTTGCTTTTCTTTCTTGTAGAAATACAATCTATCATATTGGAGATTTCCTTGGAAATCCAAACCAATTATAAGAACTTTAGTACTAAGTCTACCACCAACCGTAGAGAGACCATTTAGAATGTCCGTAGAATCTGTAAGTTGAATCTCAAGTTGATTTCCAAGTGTGGTATCTGCTGGCTGTGCCAATGGACGCAGACCGGTTCCATCAAAATCATTAGATGCAATAAGAGCAACTTGATCTGGAAATAAATTATCCGTATCAAACAGCACTTTCTGAATGGAGGCCGCAGGTAACACACCAGAGCCAAAATGGTTTTGAACTATCGAGGCGTCCTTATTGACATTTCGACTTTGTTCAACATCCATATCGTCTTGATCAACCCTCTGGGAGTCATAAAATCTATTAAATGTATATGATACGTTTTTTCTAGTGGTCATAGTTCACTTCACATAATTTATACCAACCTTAGAAACAGCAGGTTTTAAGGTGTTGATCAAAGCTTCCAACACAGTGCGAACACGATTATCTCCAGTAACTATGTCGAAAGAATCAATGATGTCGATATTAAAGTTGAAAATGCCGTATGTAGGATTTCGTAGAATCGCAAAATCCTCTGTTTTTTGTACTGTTTGATCAAAGTTGAACAAAAATGTTGTAAAAGCATCTTCTATAGATGGATAAATGTAATCAGTGTTTGTATTGAAATATACATCTCTTGGTTGTCCAGATATAATAATTGGGTTTATTGATCTGTTAGATATTTTCAAATTATCTAATCTTGCTTCTGCTCCAAAGTTTCCTGCGAAATCTTGTCCAAGTGAGAATTGTTGTACTATATCAGTAAAGTTTATATCAGCTATGTATACTTGATTTGTTACAGCTCCTACAGCTGACTGTCCCCAGATAGCTCCCTGGCCGAACAAAATATCTCCCTGGCCGAAAAGCAAGGATCCACGCTCTTCTCCATCAACAAATAAACGAATCTCATCTCTGTTATCTGCTCTGTTGAATTTAAAAGATGCACGAATTCTATGCCAAGTGTCTCTTGGCCAAAACACCGGTTGTCTTGTCTGGTATTCTTTACCCTGAGCACTGACAGTAAAAGAGATAAATCCCTCTCTGTCTTTTGCAATTGTAATTCTATCTCCCTGAACGCCAGTTGGCATGTAAGCAACCTTTACCGGTGTGTTCTGGAACGGAAGCGGTGTGTTCAATATTAGGGTCCTACCATCCGTATCAATGGTACCACCATTAAAGTAGTTCACTCCCTGAAGATCTGTATCATTTTCAAGTCTTACATAAAGAACAGATCTTGCGCGTCCAGAAATCTGAACACGACCCTTTGTAATAGAGGTAACCTCTTCAATCACATTCGCTGCGGCATCAAAATAAACTCGAATGTTTGGGTCATTGTAAGTGTCGAATCTGGGAGAAACCCAGAATTCAATCATACCCTCATTGGATGTATCCAAACGGCCAGCGTTATCAAATGTTAAACCCTTGTCACGAATAACAATAGAATGACCAAACCTAGAGTTCACAGACCTTCCAGATTGCACATACTCTTTGGTTGCGAAAATATAGAAGTCAGAATCGTTGACAGGTGGAAACTCTTCAAAATGGAAGAGGGTTAAAGTATCTTGATTCTTTTTGAATGGAGAGAGCTTATTTGCACCAGTTGTTATTGATTCATCTCCAGCAGATATAGTCTCGCCAACTCTGGTATCTGTAAGCTGCATGTTCAAAACTCTGAACTCATCAATCACAGCCTTTGCTGGATTTTGTAAAGTAATGTCATTTCCTATAATACCAATCTCTGTAGTTAAAGGCTCAAAAGGAACCTCTAAGTATGCGGCATAATCAATCTCGTAGTGACCAGCTGGTAGGATATATGGTTGGTTTGTAAAACCAGCAACCTCAAGGAAGAAGAAACCATTCTGGAAACCAGATCTGCCTATTGATGTCTCAAACGATTCATAAGTACCATCAGTAAAAGCCGGAACAGAAGTGTTCAATCGAATCGAGTTGTTATCTAATCTATCTTCAATAAGATAGATACCAGCAGCAGATGGTGGAGCTGTAATTGAAAACAGATTTCCAACTTCAGATTCCGCGAAGAATCCCTGAGGATCAGTTACAACCAGGCCGCCATCAGATTCAAGAGTCAAACCTGCCTGAGTTTTATAAGAGTATCTAATAACTGGATAAATCATATTTCCAGCAGGCTCTGTTACAGAATATGTTTCTTTGATTTCAATTGCTGATGTATCTTTAGATGACACAATTGGTGTTGCAACAACATAAATTGATGAAATTTCCTTCCACTTATATAATGTCATTTGCTTTGATGGTGAATTGAAAACAAGAACTTCAGTTGGTCCACCAGAAGAATCACCAGTGATGGTAATCGTAACTGGATTTGAGAAGTTGTTGTTATCTCCTGTTACACGTACATCGAGATACCTACCCTCAATTGCATTTGATGGTTGAGTATATCCATCCAGACTTGCTTCAAAGTTACCCAATATAAAAGTACTGTTGTTTGGACCTACCGGGGTAAGTGGCACAACCACCGTACGAATAACAACATCATCCAAGTTGATTGGTGGAGGAGAGTTTGTTTTAACAATTGAGTTTGGACCCCAGAGGTATATCTTACCTCGGCATCTTCTATGGTTCAAACCAAATGTCTTGATAAGAATCTGATCTCCAACATCTGCATTACCAATAAGTTTCAAAACTCTTTGGTTGAGCGTATTTCTTTCAATGGAATACGATGGTATCTGTGCCCTTGTTCCTGGAATTTCTGTTTCAACTCCGGAACTTAATGTAAATACAGCGATGTTTCTATAAATATCAATTTCAGTACCTACAATAAACTCAACTGGATTGACGCTAAACCGGGCATCTCCAAGTGTTGCAGGCATTGGAGAGCTAAGCGTAAGCTCGTTTCCGGTTATACCAATAATTGTGTATGTCGTAAAACTCTGTTCAAGAATCTCAATTGTATCTCCTGGTACAATACCCTCTGCGCTGAAGTTAACAACACTTGATGTGACAACATCAGAACCTTGTTCCGTTGATAAATCATAGCCAACTATTGCTTTTTTAACAATAGTTCCTGCCAACTGTTCTGGGACAACCGTTCTGAATCTATTTGTAGAAGCAACACTTGGAACATTACCAAACCTAGCCAGGTTGGGCGTCTCAAAGCCATCAACAAATAAATGCATTTCATCCCTTCTATCTGAAGAATTCAAAACCCAAGAAATGCCAACATTGTGCTCTTCGCCAGCTCGCCAGTTTTGAATGTCTGCGCTAACCTGATAAACAGATCTTCTTTCTGGTTGTAGCTTTCCAAGACCACCACGATCCCAGATCTCAAACACTAAGTATCCGCGACCATCTTTGTACAAAGAAAATCTGTTTCTATCCAGTGCTTTTCCGAAGTCAAACAGGTAATGCTTATCATCAGACATGAACTGAATACCATCAAAAGAATAATTTGTAATGATTGATGAGCTGTATCCATCATATCCATCTGGCGAGGCGGCATCATAACCATCAAGATGGAACTCAAACTCAATACTCTCAATCTCAGAGCGGAGAACATCGCTTAGCTCTCCAAGGTTTGGAATGAACTTCACATCATAAAAAGCGCCGGATGTAGTAACCGTTCCGGAGTACACAGATCCGCCAGGGCCCGGAATGTCTTTTGCAAGTACCTTCCATTGCTTGTTATCAGGATCGTAGTAAATAAATACACCAACCTGAGTAAATATGAGTGCTGGCAAACCTATTGGGCTTTGGTCATCCATGCGATTTACGGAGAAAGCTCCATCTTCAACTTCTGGGTTGAAAGAAGATGCTCCAATATAGATGTTTTCCGCCAGAACGTCGTACCCATCTTTTTGAATTCTAAATGTGATGGTCGCGTCGTTGTCAATACCATCCCAATCTGTTTTAAGGCAAAGCTCTAATGTTCCTTCCTCTAACCTAAGATTATTGGATATTGGGAGTGTAACACCATCACCACGATTTCTAACAGCAATACCCTGATCGAAACAACCTGTTGTAAGATAAGCATCTCCTAAAACTTTTGGAGCAATCTTCTCAAAGTAACTTACTCCAAGAGACCAAAGGGTTGCTTCAACGATTCTAGGATCTATCTGGGTAACCTGGGCAATGAGTTGTTTCATTGCAGGTATTGTCGGTCCCTTTGTAAATGTTTGCAAAGCACCTTGCAAAATATCTCTATATGTTTCTCTATCAAGATCTTGGTCAAACGCTTGAAGCTCTGGTATCTGAATTAATGAACCAAAGTTCTCCAAAAGTGAATTTCTCAAAGCCCCTATGGTGTAGGAAACATAATATGTATCACCTTCATCTAGAACCGAACTCTGACGCCAATCAATTATGTTATCTCCCCACTCATAAGATATAATTATTTCATCAACTAAATATGAGTAGTCAACATACATATCTCCACGGTTGTAATCAACAACTGGAGTGGATGCTCCGTTCAAAACTACAGTGTAAATAACCGTGACAACATCCCCAACAGATGCTCCAGAGCTTCCTGAGAGTGTAATATCATTACCAGTAATGATTTCATAACCATCAACAAGCTGAACCGAATCCGTTTGTCTAACAATAGATGTCACCTGCCCTACTACAATTCCAGGTGAAATGAATGGAACTGCAATTACAAGTCCAGGACCAACTACTGTTGTTGTGGATTTTTGAATACCAACAGTATCCATTGTAATTATATTTGCTGTAAATAAAGAAGCTTCAGCAAAGTTAGTTGGAGCATCATTGTTATTTAAATCATACACATCATAGATACCCCTGATGCTTTTGATATCATCAGATACATAAATAGTATTATTATCTAACAAGTATGGATTTGTAATGTCTTCATTAAGAAATCTTTCATCAGAATAATCTATTAAAGTTGGAATTGGGATAATCTCACCCTCTCCAAAACCAGAATAGTCATACTGTTTTGATGTACCGAAATTTGCATTTATAGATGCATATATATTAGATACAGAAATAACATGAGGGTTATTAGGACTAATAATGGCTTTTCTGTATGAAACAGTTCCAACATTCAAAGACTGTGCATTAGTTACACCAACATAAATAATACCTTCTCTGTAATTTACTTGATACTTACCTACGTCAATTCTCTCAATATTGATATCTTCATAAAGCTCTTGTGCGTCATAGTATAGTTCAAGACCAAAAATCTCGCTCATACTAAATACAACACTAGAGTTAAAACTTGAACCTATAACATCTTCAGTGCCAGAAATAATATTCTGATTCTCTAGTCTTATCTTTAAAATACGAATGCTTGATGTATTAGATAATTCTTGTTCAACAATCAGAGGCTCGTTCAAAACTTGTGTAAATGTAACCCGCTCTCTTTCAATCTCTGTAATTTTTGGAGGTGTACGTGAATTGAAGAAGATCTTGTTGTCAGAGAATCTTCTTAGAGAATATACTTCTCCTGTTGTTTCGTTGTAAATTCTGAAAACATCAGTAATTGGAGAATTTAATGTATAGATAGAATCAATTGTTGCAAGTCTGTTTTCAACCCTTTCATTTCTAGATTCTACATGAACGTTAGCTTCATAATCTATACCAGGAACATATGTCTGTTCATATAGATAATTGATCTTTGCTTCTTCTCCAACCAAATCTCTAAGTGGAGATGCAACCAAGTCCCTAAATTCTGGAACGTATGTGTAATCCAAGTTGGGTACGTACGTCTTTCTATAGTTGTATGTCATTGCGGGTGGGAAAGATCCTGTACCATCATTGTCCGCAGCTCCGTAAACAAATACACGCCCTGTCTCATAATCAACAGAGTACTCTCCAGCATTCACTGGGAGACCACCTTCCTTGAATGGAATCTCTCTCAAGAACGCTGGATGCGTTGTTCTAAACGGTTCAGTTGAATAAGGATCAAGGAATTGAATTCCACCAGATGTTGGAATCTTGTCACTCGCGGTTACAACGGGTGCATTACTTAAAGAAAAAGCGGTTGTGATTGCTGGAGCAGGATCTCTAACCGTATTGATAACTTGAACAACCTCTACAGATGCTTCATCAATAACTCTTCCAAGAGATTTGTATTCGTAGCTTACAGTAATTGTATCTACACCACTCGGAATTACGACCGACAAATCCTCTTTTAACTCATCACTAAGTTTAACTTGATTATCATCAAGAGTTATTAGTCTTCGAGCAAATTCTTCATCATATTTTGGGTCTTTTATTCTATACCCAAAATAACGAATATCATAATCGTAATGATCACCATTTTCATAATTGAATCGAACAGATGTTAGTTTTGTAACTGGTTTGCGATTCAAAGTTAGAACTAGATCATTATATGTTCCACTACCAAAACCAAGAGTTAGTGTTTCTGAAGATATAACATCTCTTTGTAGCGTAACAGGATCAGATGGGAAGCTATCAAAATAAATGCTACCAGCAAGGTTTTCGTCTGTTGGTCCAAGACCAACACGAGTCACCTCGAAAGCACCTTCTTGGTTCAACCTATCCCATGGGCCAAACCTTCTAGTCTTACGCTCATCTTTAATGAACACTTCAAGATAGTTTGCCGTTTTAGCCTGACGAATGCTTGCCCTGGTTCTATTGATCATGTCTGAAACTTGGTTCAGAATAACCCTAATAACAGTCTCTCTGGATAGATCGTAAACACTGTTGGTACCACCTAAGTAGTTTACAAATGCAGATCTAGTTGGGTTGTAATCATTTTCTGCACCAAGAACTTTCTTAACATTAGAGCGTCCATCTTCAATAAGAAAATCACGACCATCTTCACTTCTGAAGCGAACTCCGTCAGTTGATTGGAAAACTACCCTATATCTTGAGAATGGAGTTTGAGGTAGCGTGTCAATAATCAAAATGTTTTTAGATACAGAAACGCCCACAACCTCAGCGTCTGGGACGTTGGGAATTTCAGAAATTACTTGAACATTCGAACGACCAATATCAAGAGCTAGATTATTGGAAAATTTGACTTTGATTGTTCGAGAGTCCGCTGCATTGATGTTTTGAATTCTAAGATTGGACATTATCTCTCTTCAACTTCGACAACAACACTGTTGGCTTGTATAAATTCGTTTTTCTCTGCGCTAATACTAAGAACTCGTCCGATCTCTCCGGTTCGGTTGAAACCAAGGGAACGTGCGCGATCTACACCATTCACGCCATAAGCTACATTGATGAAGTCAGATTCATCAATAGTTGTTCCAAGCTCAACAGCATTTAGAGCTTGCGTAATTGCATCTGCAACATTTTGCTTTACAACATCACTTGATGTTTCAAAACCCTTCTCTACAACAATAGCAAGATTAATATCTACAGATATTGGTACAGCTGCTTTGACGAGAACATCAGATCCAATTGGTCTAGTGCGTTCTATGGTAAAAGTATTATCAGATATAATCTGATTCTTATTATATCTAATTGTAATACGCTCATTTGGTTTTGGAGCAATGTAATCGTAGTATACTGTATATCTAGATCCTTGAATAGGTTGGTTTTGAGGAGCAACGGTAAGTGTTGCTGTCTGAGAAGACCCAGATGTAAAACCAGAAGAGACAGATATTGAATCAACAAAAGCCCAAACTTTTTGAGTGTACAGTGTACCACTCTTAGAGAATGCTACATTTTCTACATCAGATGTTTTTTCAATGTAGAATGTAACTCTAAACTTCTCACCGAATTGAGGAAGGTTATCTGAATTTGTAAGCGTGTTTGGTAGTCTTACTTGCGTCCTAGTCAGGGCCACATTTTCTAGGGATTCTTTTTTTGCAAAATCATTATTCTCAAGTTCATAACCAAAAACATCAAACTCTTGTTCAACAGCTATTACCTCAGAACCAGTGGCTTGAACTCTTTCAAACTTTGAAATTCTAATAATACTAACATTAGATGGTATTGATTGATTGCTATTCAGTCCGAGGGCTGAGCGAATAAGCGGTGACAAGTCTTGAGTCAGACCGCTTGAAGTTGCTGTAAACACCCCATCAAAAACACCCTGTATAGAAGTTCCTGAAACTGTAAGCACACCAGGAGATATGGTTCCCGCTATCGTCATTCGAAGACGAGAAGGAGCCCTTCTTAGGTTTCTTTGAATTGGAGGTGTATAGTTGTTGAGAGGAGATGGAGATGCTTCGTAAATATGAGTTGTTGGTTGTGTTCCAAAAGCAGAAGCATCTGAGTTTCTAAAACCATTTCCATCTCTGAAAATTGGCAAGTCAGAAATAGATGTTGATGGAACAAGTTGACGAATATCCGCAAGATAACTTACTTCAACAATTGTTCCCGCAGAAACATCTGTTTGAACAGGGAGTGTTATAATATTTGAGCTAAAACTTCCGCTTACCCCATCATCTGTAAACTTATCAACTGCATTATATCTAACAGAAACAGAGTCACCAACTTGAGCTACAGTATCTGTTGGTAGATAAATTGTAAAACCACTAAATGAACCATCATCTTCACCAGTATTGTAAAGCTCGGCACCATCATCGCGAAGAACAGAGATAACATTTACTACGTTGTTGCTTACGGCAACGGCAAGACGATTACTTACCAAAGTAACAGTTGCACTCGCCTCCTCTTCAAAAACATTTACACTTACCACCGCGTTTACAGGATGTGTTACCTGAGCAATTCTTTGATCACCTGAAGCCTCTATGACAATTTCTTCTCTTCGAACGTCATTAGAATAACCCCAATCTACAGAATCAACTGCGCTTCTGATATTGTCAGAGTTAACTCGGTTATCAAAATCCCAATTCGGATCATAGTTGAACATCCAGATATAATCTACTTGAAGAATATCTGATATTGCAGGAAGGGTTGATCCTGTTATTTGAATTTTTCCAGTTGTATTGGTATCTCCACCGTTTGGGTTTTGATTTGCAACTATATATCTTTCACCAGTTGTTTGATTGAATACACGACTCACAGCGGTTATGGGATAATGCGATAGTTGGATCATCGATCTGTCAGATGATTGAATTGTAGAGTTCTCATTGACAACCTGAATGCTCTGTTCAACATCAGAAATTTTTGTAATATCTACAAAACCAGTAGAGTCCTGAGAATTGAACTTACCCTTTGTAATATCTTCTGGAAGATTTCTGATTCTATCATCAACCCAGCGAAGACGATCAAAACCCCATGGAGAGCCGGCGTAAACCCCTGTATCATATACAAGCTCATAATTTCCGGTAACTCTTCCAAGAGAGTCTGTGCTCTTTACAACGAAATTAGCACCAGAAGAAGATCCAGACACATCCAAGATGTTTGTTACAGGCTGGTCAGGAAGTTCTTGCGCCTCAAGGTCATCAATCCTTTTACGAGAGACAGTCTTGCCTTCATCGGTTTCAATCTGACCAAGAACGTAGTCGTTCGAAACATCTGTAGGGTCATCCCTGTTACTTTTGTCAAAGTACACAAAGGAATCAATGATTTCCTGAAGCCTATATCCATAAGCATAGATATCTACTTTACCACCAGTACCCTCTGAAGTAATTGTTTTTGTACCATCTTCTGCCGTATATATCTGAGTTCCATCTCTAGTCATGAGAGGATCGCCTGGACCTACAACAATAGCATCAATTACATCAGGGTCCGCTAGAACAGTATCTCTGTAACCAGTTGCGGTTCCTGTGTTTGAACCACTAAAAATTCCAAGAATTCTGCGCTTGAATGCAGAGTCTGATTCTGCTGGAGAACCACCAGCAAATGATGATGGGTTTGTCACTCCAGAAACTCCCGAAATAGTTGTAGATGTCAAACTATAACGAGATATGTTTCCACCATTTCCGATTGTCGTAGCTTCTACTGAAACTGAAACAGCGTACTCATCATCAATATTTACAAAATTAAGATCAGATCTATATTTCTGAGCTGTTGCTCGGTATGTGTTCTTATTGATAACGCTTACAGTTAGAGATGATGTTACAACAAATGACGCTCCATTCGAAGCGGTAAGAATAGATCCTTTACTAATAGGAATGTCTGATTCAATCTCACTGAATGTAAGAAGTGCGGTTCCTGTAGACTTCGAACCCTGTCGACGAGCTGCTCCATAATTAGATGCAATTGCATCCAGCTCTGAACCTAAAGATAGTAACAGGGATTGAGCACCCTCTACTCGAAGCAGTTCCTCATACAATCTAGCAATCTGTACAGCCTGGCCATCTACAAGAATATCACGCGCAACCTGGCCTGGTTTCAGATCAAGCTCTGGAATGACGGTTCTGTAAAAATCTAAAATACTTAGGACTATATCGTTGGCAGTTCGAAGCTGTACCATTTTACCTCAAGAAGCTACAAAAGAGCATATATCCAGCCACTCTCCCAATGCTAAAAAATGCACAGGTTCAAGGGGTTAGACAGCTGCTACAGCAAAGGAAATAGGGACTCTTTGAAAAGCTTTTGAGATAACCGTTAAATTAACAATATAAAACCTAGGATCGTTACGGTCTTGACTTACCCTCACGTTTTCAATACCAGCAATCTGCTCCTCAGGAGTTATGTTTTGACCCGATCTGAGCTGATCATTTTGTAATTGTTGAAGCCTCTCAAGAGAAGATCTCAGCTGTTGTGTGGCTACATTTTCAGCAAACTCAGGATCCTGAGCTGTTCCTATAAGAGCCTGACTCATTGGAGATCCATAAGCTGGAAAAAACACATTAGAACCAATCTGTGTTGATACCAATTTGAGAACATCTTGTACTAACTTATCGGTATCTTCAACGGTCTCAAAGTCACCGTTTTTTATTACAAGATCACCTCCAAAAAGCTTTAGGTCAAAAGACATAAAATTACCTCAAAATCCAGAATTGTCTCTTGGAATATCACCGCCTTCTTGCTCGTTTGGTGAGCTTTGTTCACGATCATATAGCCTATCAGCATACGATAATATGCTGTAAATTCTGTTTACAAATGCTTCATAAGCGTCTTTTGCATTACCAATAGAGTTTGATCTATCTATCAAATCTTTAGATCTTATGGATTGCCATTCAGATGATTGGGTTATTCTCTGAATGGCTGTGTCATCAACCAAGTTCAACAAAACAGAAATATCTAAAGACCAAAGAGCTATATAAATGGCTAAAATGTCAACAAGACCTAGTCCTGATACTTCGCCAGCTATGATTTCTACAGTACGAAGTGCATTACTCGCCTCAGCTTCCAGCTGGGTTCTTTTGTTTTTTTCATCTTGTATTTGAAGATCGTAAATCTTACTAACATTCTGAAATTCTGAAATTGTAAAATCACCAAAAGTAAGTGGTGTGTTATCCTCATTTTCTCCAATCTCTAACTGTCTTCTGGCAATGGATGATTTGTTTTCTAATTTTCTAATTCTTTGTTCTAACGTCCAGGATGAGATAAACTTTTTTGGTATTACAAAACCAGTTGAAACTTCTGTTCCAAATTCCGGACCACCTTCATTTGAAAGAGGAACCCACATAATTTGAGAGGAAATCTCGGCGATTTTCTCTATGCTTTTTCTATAAATATGAACGACACCCTTGAGTGTTTTTACCAAATCATTCAAAGTATAAAGTTCAACATTTCCAGCTCCATTCAGTATCTTTACGCTGTCATCGTCATCTATTACTTGACCAACAACCGCAGACGCAATCTCTCTAATGTTTTCTCGCCCTATCTCAGTCCAGTATCCAAATAAATCCAAATCAATCTGGCTGAGATTGTCTATTTGTTGCTCAAGTATGTTTTGCTGCCTTAGCCTCAGTCTCAGGATAAACTCAAGACCAGGCCTCTTTACATATTTTCCTGGTTCATATTCAAGGTCTGATTTATTTGCAAACAAAGCTCCAATCATTACACCAGCAGAACCTGATTTTGGATCAACATTAGCATTGATAATAGGATCTGTCATGAATGGTGCTAGAATATGTTCTACAGTAGAGAATGTTTTTGTAATTTCAGTTCCATCACGTTTTTTATAATTTGATGTAATAAAATCTCTTCTCTCTGGAATTGTTTGTGTTTGTTTTGGACCCTCTGACAAAGATGATAAAGTTGATGTCTGTGTTGATGTGGCAAACCTTTTCTGACCCTTTGGGGTCGAAAGGGCTATACTAAAAACAGAAGCATCAGTACTAGATTTATCAAAAATGTTAGAATTCTCTCTGGACTTTCTTTCCCTTTGAGCAACTATTTGCTTGACAGATTCTGGTATTGATTTAACAATATCATCTCTTCTTTTAGCCTCTATAGAATCGTATCTTTGACCAAAACCAGGGTTGAAAAACTTTCCATCTGGAGCGATAGATGGAAGGCCAAGCATTCTGTAAAAAGCATGCGCTCGGCTTTCTTGGACTTTGATTGACGAAGCCAACTCCGACTGATCTAGATTACCAGTCACTATAGGTGCGTTGTGACTTCTATAACGATCAATAGGATTGATAAACTTGGTCTTCAAAGAGTTGATATCCAGGTCAATACCTTGAAAATCATCCAGTACGGACTCTGCACGCTGTTCTCCAACAGTTTGCCTCGTACTAACCATTATCTACCATCCTCTGCCACATCGGCAGCGCCGTAGCGACTCTTCTTGTCTGAATCTACGAAATCTGTCTTATCAATGAATTCATAACTTAGAACGCGCTCAACAATCTCAGAATCAATATCATCATTGTCTCTATTCAAAACTTCTGATAAAACCTCTCCATTGAGGTATGCTTTAGCCATACCAGAACCAGCAACATCACTTGTTACGATTGCATTAAAAGAACCGTATCCGTCGTATTCAAAATCAGAAACATTACCAAGCGTCACATTGGCTGTTATGGTCTCAGCAATACTTGCTGCGAGATCTTCATCAACATTGACTGCAAGCTGAGTACCTGTTTTATCTTTTAAAACAACATTCAGAATGATGTCACTTTTTACAAATTGCAAATCCGGATCAAGTGTAAAATCAGAAGTGTAGGAATCAGCTGCTATTACAGTTCCTGTAACATAGAAATCTTTAGATTCCTCAAGCAAGTCTCCCAAGCACGCTTCAACTTCCGCTTGAAAAACAGCCGCCGTCTCTTCATTAAGATTAGATCTAAACTTTGATAGAGATGTATTTAGACATGCAAGAGCACCATCTACATCTGGAAGATCTGTAAATGTAACACCATTTCCTATACCATCTTCTAATTTATCTAGTACAGAACGAATATCAGAAAATTCAGCATTAAGTACGGCAGACTCAGACGCAACACTTTCTTGACAAGAAAGACCAATCAGTCTTTTATCAACAAGAACTGGTGTATTGAATCTTAAATGGTATTCAACATCAAGGAAATTGTACCCATCATTAATTGATGGTATTTGACTTGTTGTTAGAGGATCGAGATGAATAAAAGTTTCTATCGTAGCTGGTACACCACCAATTACATATCTTGTGTAACCATCACCAGATTCATTATATTCATAAACCTCCCCTCCAACGAAACTAAAAGCACCAGATATTGGATCTGTAAATTCAGTTCCACCATTCCATGATTTTGGATAAACAGTAGGCTTTTTACTTACAATAACATTCTGTATACTGAACTGTCTATTACCTTTAGTATCAGCAGGATTACCCCAAAGAGCCGGGTCTATCCAGACATTCATATCTACAAGATACGGAACCTTCACAATATTAGCGTCAGAATCATACGTCTCACCCTCTGGCCAATATGTAAAACCATACCCAGATGATGGTGTTATGATGTCTAAAAATCTAAAATCATCAGTCGGATCATCATCAACAAACTGCCAGCTTTCATTTCTTAGAGATAAATTTAGGTTTGCAAAAAAAGGTGGAAGACTGTCACCAAAAGAAGGAACAACTTGGTTGTAATAAATAAGCCTACCAGTTGAATTCTTTCTTCCATCATAAGATCCAGAAATAAATGTGGGGCAAAAATCATCCGTGCAACAATCATCACCTTTGGCACAAGCACCCCTACCTGAAATACCCATAAGCGGACGTATCACTGCAAAGATAGCTGCGATAGCAAGAAGTAATGAAAATAATTGCTCTATCATACAAAGAAGATATGCAAGTTTGTTCACCGCTGCAAGAATCGATTCTTGATCTGCTTTTTGAATTGATTGTGCAAGAATCTTTAAGTTTTCAATTATTTGTTTTATATAAGCAATAATTACTTGAATTAGATATTGAATTAAAGCAATTAATAATAATATCAATGCAAGAATCATTAATATAAGTGCAAGCCATGGAAATAGAGATAAGAAATCTGGCAAGCATCTTTTAAACAATTTTGTAATTGCTCTTGTAAGAGCCCATGGATTTAATAAAGCGCATAAAATATCAATAATACAAAGAATGATATTCATCAGTGCTTGGATGAATTTATAAAAACCAAGAAATGGAGCAAGTTGATTAAACAAAGATGCAAGAGCGTCCCAAACATCTTTTGTTAGCCCATCTGTATTTGGTATAAACTTAATAGACGCTGGAAATAATGCAAATATTTTCTCAATAAGATCAAGAAGATCTTCCGGTATACCTTCTGGAATACTAAGATCAGGAAATGGAAGTTTAGGTACAGAAAAAGGCAAACCAAGACCTGGTATAGATGGACCTGGACCAGGATCTGCAATATTAATATTATTTGATGATGGATCACAAACCATTTCATTACCTTAGATTGTCTTACCTGCGGGGCCAGTGGTAGAACGCATAACCAAACGCCCATTAGCTGGATTGTCATTTGCATAGAAATAGATACTTTCAGCGTCAAAGTACATATTGCCTCTCACAGATTTGAATCGCATCTCTCCTTCGCTAACTATATCAAGTCTTTGGGGTGTATGAATTTTAATTCCTTGATCATCTATTCTAATTGTATGAAAACTTCCTGTGTTCCAAATTCTAATATCAACAACACCATCTCTTGCTTCATTAATAAACACACTAGATGGGAATCTTGTATCATCAGAAACAGTTGTTCCACCAACTTGCATAAAAAGGTCACCATCCAATGTTAGGGCCATAGATCTTTGGAAGACATCCCTGCCTATTGCTCCTACAATTCCACCAGCAGTATCAAGCCAAAGGCTTTGACGATCTACTGTGTTAGCGCCAATACTTAAAGAAAGCATACCATCAAGAGAAATGGTTCCGCTTCGACCACCAGCATTCGCCCCTTCGCCAGCAACTATCACTTGTGAAGTTACAACATCTTCCACCGGGTCAATGGAGTTCAAAAGAGAGTTGTTGTACCCTCCGGTTCCTGTTGAGTCTGAATATGGAGCATTGAGTTTGTGCAAAAACAAAACTTCAGATATCTCATGAAACCCTGTTCCTAACTTGATCTGCTCACCATCAAATCTATTGAGAGGCGCTTCAAATCCCTTGAGTGTTGTCTCCTTGCTAACTAGAGATACAACACCCTTACCGTGTGGTTCTAATTGAACATCAGTGTTATTGGTAACGTTTCTTAGGAATTGTCCACGATCTGTATCTTCCTCAAAACCTTTGATATTAGAAAAATTTTCATATCTTACTAAAAGAGATATATTTCCTTCTTCCGAAGAAGCTGGAACGTTCATTTTGAACTGTCCTTCTTTATCTATGTCGAAGAAAAATCTTGAACGTGCTACCGAGTAGTTTGTTGTATCATCGTAATCTGGAAGATTAATTCCATCTTTCCTTGCATTGATCTCAAAATGATAAGCTATACTTTTACGCAACTGAGCCCGAAGCTTTCTAAAAACAATGTTCTGGTCGTCCTCGGACTTTCTAAAGTTTAGAGAATCTATCAAACCAGACGGAAGGGCGGACCGATTGATATCAAGAATGTTACCATAAATATCAACGACGGTTCCGATTACTGATTCAGCCAAATAGTTTGGTGAATCCAAAGACAAAGACATTGTATCCGTTCTAGATCTCTTTCTCTGATAGGGAAGAAGTCCAGGTCTACTCTCTCCGGCATAAAGTCTTTCTTCTTGTTCGTCATATGTGTACCCAAATCTATTGACGAACTCATAATACATTTTCCTGTTTTCAGCCAAAGCAGGATTTCTTGTAGATGCCGTAGAGACTGAGGTTGCATTTCTTGGATCCAGACCAACTTCATCTAAACTGACGTTGTACTGATGCCCGCTGAGTGACGAGCCTGAAACTCCACGAGTTCCATTTGATTTTAGGTCTCGAAGAACAGGGCCAATGATTTCTCTATGAGAATCAGAGAAATGCATATGTTGCTTGAACCTGGAACTCCAGATACCAAGTATTGAATCTGCTTGCGTAAACTGAACAGAGTCACCCTGAATAACACCAGTGTTTGGGCTTACTAAAAGATTGACATCATTCTCTACAAGCGTTCCCCATGTACCAGGCTTGATTTTATTTACAGCGGAGACAATCTTTGTTCCATCTGAATCAAAAGATGTTCTTGTATTTGACTGGTCATAATTAACAAACATCCACTCATTACCCTGTCCAAGAACAACAAATATGTTTGTTCCAATTTCTGGATAACCACCAGAGATTTGACCTCGCGGACCACTCCAACCAAGAGGTAGCTTTACGGGATATGTAGTGCCGCTCTGAGTAAGGGGAAGTTCAACATAAGATAGGCCGAGCGCCATATTCACACTTCGAATAACTCCACGAATTGGAACGCCAGGAACCGATCCTATGTCATGCGCCGATATATAAGACCTCATGTTTCTCCATCAGTTTGAGTAATTGATTCCAATCTACTCTTAGAAGCTGTAGCTATATCTTCACCAATACGAATTTGAGATTCATTTTTCTGACCATCTATGGATTTCGTCTGTTTCTGATTGAATGTATAATCTATAAAAACATCTAAAACAGTATTAGCTAAAAACAGAGTAAATTGACCTGGTGTTACGCCAGCAGCAATAGATTCTCTTGTTACCTGAATAGCAGCTGATGACGGCCCCTGCTCATTCTTTACAGGTTCAGTTGCCTCTTCCTCTGGAAATACTCTTTGTCTTGTTTGTTTTTCAGGAATAGACAAATCAACTTCTTCAATTATAATATCAGAATCATTTAATCCAAAATCTTTTTGTTTTGAAGCCTCACCCTTTGAAAGATTTGCTGGAAGAAGCTCATCCGATCCATACTCCTCTGGAAATAACAACCAATCTTTAACAGCATATGCTAAAAGATTCATATCTCCATAATTTGATTCTGATGTTTTATAGTATACAATTTTTATTCGTGCACGTTGTCTTCTGAATGAAACTGGATTCAAAGAACCACTTACACCAAAAAGAATGTTACTAAGTATTTGCTTATTTCTATTTCCATATCTGCCTCTAAGCAAAAGCTCAAGAGGTGTTACGCTTTCAAAAAGTAGAGATCCAGTACCTGAAATATTTGATACAAAAGCAAGAGCACCAATAGAGCGCGCAGATCCTTGCATCTGCTCCCTCACTGATCTGAATTGATTACTAAAACCTTGTGAATTGTAAAGAATTTTTCCAACAACATCAAGCATGGTTGGTATGTACTCTCCAGGAGAGTGTCCATAATTAAGAGAAAGATTTGTAGTTAACTTTCCATAACTAACAGAATGACTAACATCAGAAACGTAAAATAAAAGGTTTCTATCTTCTATGTAAACAACATCTCCCGGTTGGTAGTACTCATTGTACCCAACAACCTCACAAGATCCTTGAAGGATATTTTCCCGAGCTTGAAGTAATGTTGCAAACGCAAAAGGAGCGCACTGAGTATCCGGATCCGAAAGGTAAGGCGCTTCAATTGTTTTTCCGATTCTGAATCCATACTGATACCAAGAATCATAATCTACAGCATATGCAGATGTTACAACATTCCCACCATCTGATGTTTGTTGCAAACCAGATGGTGGATCTACAAATCCCTCCCCAAGAATTCCTTTGACAGTAATCGCATTGAATGGTGGTGGATTCTCTGAAATAGTTAAAGATACAATTCTATCAGCAGTAATTACAAACCTTCTACCAGAATTTTGTCCGATATCATCCTCATCCTCGTATTCAATCATATGCTCAAGGAACTGAGGAATTTCAGTTTTACGATACAAGTTTGGAGTTGTTAGAGAGCGAGACGTTTTATTTGAACCAGATGGCTTTGTAATATTTCCTAAACCGCCTTGAAAGATATTGTCATTCTGAATATCAGGAGCATTGATTCCAACACCTTCTCGCAGATTACGAATAGCATTTACAACAGACTTGAGAAGGGTCTGTCTCTGACCAAGCATATTCGATATCTGATTTAGAATATTGATTCTATCCATTGAGCTAACAGCTCCACCAGGGGCTCTGCGAAAGTTTCTATTACCAAAAAGGTCATTGAGTTTCTTTGGTTCGCGGCCTGTTTTGATTCTTAATCTAGATCTAATTGTATCAAATATAAGCTCTTGTGTATTTGGTTGTACATTTGGATTAAAGTTCGCTATGGCATTTGCTTGAATGCTTGGTGTAAAGAGTAGAGCTGTCTTTGTAAGTTTTGAAATTTTTGTTTCAAATTCATCTAATTCTTTAAGAGCTGGATCTGTCCAACCCTCGCTAAAATCAGGATCTGTTTGAATAAATAACTGCTGAAGTGGGCGTGTTCCTATTCTCCCATCTCCGTCAAAGGTTGTTAGGAAAGAAAATGAATCTGAGTTTGGAGCTTGGTTGTTTCCACTTATAATCAAAGAAACTATGTCATTATCATTTCTTGCTCCTAGAGCAACAGCTCTAAGCCTTATCTCATCTTCAACAACCTCTATTTGATTGAATATGTTTTTAATTTGATTGAAGTAAAGATTCTCAAGGAAGTCTGGAAAAACTTTTGTACCATTTTCATCCCTGTCTCTAAACATCTTGAAAAATACAGAGCTTGGAACTTTGTTGTATCCAGGTGGGCGTACTTCAATATGACCTTGAGTATTTGCAAAACACTCAAGACCCAACAAGTCGGCAACACCAGCTAACTGAGAAGAGATTGTAGAATACTGAGTATTGAAAAGTTCAATCTTGGATCCTATTCTTCTCTCGAATGCTTGTATGTCATAATTCTTGTCATATTGATCATCTACTATGAGAAGATTTTGATCTTTGTTTGCACGAACCTGCCAGAAACGACGAGCCGTAAATCTCTTCAACCCCTGTCTAAGCTGAAGTTCGCTTCTTTGCTTCTGCCCCGGATTGTCCTTCGCGTTATCAATCGATGTTAGTGAAGGATCTGCATTAACATCATTTCCAATCATTGTAATACCAACATCCGGATTTGGTGAAAGGGGATTGTTAATTGTAAGCTCAAACTCCGTTAAAGCCTGAGCCAAAGAGTTGCTCAAGTTTTTAATTTTTGTCTGAACCCCAGATGACGCACCGCCAGCATCAAAAGAAGAGTCTGGATCGTTTGGGATCGTACGGCCTTGAGAGTCATACCTAAAAGCAGATGCAGCATCTACAAAGAAACCACCCTGTTGAAGAATTAATTCATCTTCAGCTTTTGCTCTTTCATTGAGAAGCTGTTGAATCTTTGTATTCAACATGATAGCTTCTGTGCGCGTCTCCATTAGAAACTTATCATATGCTGGATTTATAACTAGTTTCTTGTATGGAATAAAATTACCCCATGTTAAATTAGTTTTTTCAATATCAGATAGAAGACCCTGAATGTAAGTAGAAGCTGCTGAAATGTTAGTTGCCGAATCTGCTGAGCCTAGAGAGTTTCCGTTTGATAAAGCTGCTTTTAGAAATGTTCCATAATTATAAGGCTGAGCTGTGATAAGTATTGAAATTACATTCATCACATCTTGCCCAGCAAATGGTTTATTTGTTAGAAGTACTGTTCTCTCTTGATCTATAGATGTGGTAGATACAGGCCTGGAAGATGCAGTGAGTGTTTGAATACCCTGCTTCCATCTATAAACAAGACCATCCGGATTGTGCAGAACAGCTCTAAAATTGTTAAATGAAATCTCTTTAGATGGGTTTTGCCAATTATTTATGTTAGCCGGATTACCCCTATTAGCACCACTCTTAAACGTGAGAACGCCGCTTAGTAAAAGATCTTGGTTCTCTTTAAGTAATGGAGGAAACTGTCCATTTCCGATTTCATTAATTGGAACTCCAGTAGCAGCATCGAAGCTCACATCAAATGGTGTGAGAGGATCATAAATAGATGCGTTGAAAACGTCCGCCGATGGTTTGAAATTGATTTGTGATTTATCAAAGTATCCAGTATTATCTTCACAAGTAACATTAATAATCCACTTACCATCGTTCCAAGAACCCGTAACTCCCTGACCACCCTTTCCAACAATACCATTGAAAATACACGGGCCCGTTGGCTGTCCCGTAATATCTTGACGGAACTGTCTCCAAAGCCATCTTGGCATATTTGGACCAACAATACTCAGTCGTTCAACATCATCAAATGACATTGTTTTTGAGAACGAACCAGAAGGATCTTTTAGGTTCGTAAGCTGATTATTGATGTTCTTAATTAGATTATCAAAGCTCTGTAGAGCACCCTGTCCACCTTCGTTTTGTTGCGATCTAAAGCCACCAGGGATACGCTCATCTTCATCAGTTCTCGAAGTCATCCAAATGGTAATCGTGTCCATTGGCTGAATGATGTACTTACCATTGAAAAACTGGCGCATTCTATTTCTTGCGTAGTTGATCTCGGCATTCCTTGCTTTCAAATCTCTTTGAGATGTTGCTCTCTGAGAAAGAAGAGTATAGATATTCGCAACGATTTCTATAAACTTTTCTCTTTCAGAGTTTGTAAGTTGGTTGTTTACAGATATTACTGCTGCTGGATTTCCAGATAGAAACAGAGGATCTATTTGAACAGAACCTGTAGAAAACAAATTGAAAACAGATGCGTGCGCTTCAAATACATTGGAAGATTCTTCGAGAGAGTCAAGAAAGTTCTGGTTTGCTGTTGAATACTCAAACAAAACCTCTTGACCTTCATCATCTATAATTGCCCTTACTCTTTTAGAGAGTAGAGTTCCAGGGCTTACCTTGAAAGTAATTTGTGAAGCTTCACGAGCACGCCGTTCAATCGCAAGTTCTCGTTTTACTTCTTCGATTCTATTCTGAAGTTGAATATCAGCAAATTTGAAAGATGAACCAACACGCATCGGATTTGTAACATCAGTCAATGCCTGATCAATATCTCTCTCAGTAATTGTAAGAAGATTGTATGGATCCTCTATTGTTAAAGATGCTGAACCGCCACCCCATTTAGTGGAGGTGGTTGTCTTTATAGATGCAACGTTTGTTAATTCAAATGTTCCAGGACCCTCGCCAACTGAACTTTCAAATACAGCATCATTATCATTTGTAGACCAATTGGTATATTCTCCTGGTTCTGAATAAGCCAAAACTTTGCGCAAAGTATCTATCGCAGATTTTGTCTTACCAGACATATTAAAAAAGAAACCATCAATATTATTAATTAGATCAAGAACAGGTGCGCCAAGGAATGTATTGAATCTTCCAGATTCATATGTTAACTGTTCAATCTTTGTAAGTTTTTCATATGATGATATAACTCTACACTTGTTTTGAAACAATCTTTTAGAAGCTTTAATTAATATTCTTTCTTTATCTTCTAAAAGATCTAATCTTGAATTCTCAACAAGAGTTGAGAACATTCTCTTCTTTACAACAACATAAATATCTGGTTGTTGAAAAATGACACCCCTCGTTCGTGGTCTTATGTTGCGAATGAAACCATCTTCAATATATGTTCGCTCTGCTGACTGATCTATTTTTTTAGCATAATCTCCTAATCTATCATAAGGAGATCGTGACATACCATCAATGGAATCTAGAGAGTGAGAAGTATTCTCTCCAATTCCAAATTGATCATTTATTATTCCGCCAAGCGAAGATAGAAAACCCATAATGGCTCCTATATCATCACAGTGGACGAGAACTCTGTAAACTTTGATTTAGAGTTCGTACTGTTTGAAATCTTCGCAATTGTTGCTGGTCATCTCCCTGCGTTCTTCCTGGCAAAGGATCTTTTAAAGTACCAAATGAATAAGGCGGTCCAAATGCAGGATCTGAATTGGAAGGGCCATTAACAGCAGATCGGTGCCAAGGCATAAAGTTCAAACGCAAACCTCTCTTCTGCGTAACCATGAAGTCTATGTTGTAATCAAACAAACCGATATTATCAGCACTTTCGTTGACTGTCATTTGAGTAAAGTATCCTCTATACACGGCACCTGCCCAATACATCTCTACTTGAAAAGCCATGGATGCTAATGTTGGTCTTGGAGATACAGGATCTATATTTCCACTTTCCAAAAGAGAATCAACCTGATCAAATAAAGTATCAGTTACCCCACCTATAACATTACCAACAGCTGCCGCTCCGTTACCAGCCAAACCAGAAAGTAATCCACCTCCAAGGTTATCCCTATCTCTTGAAGCCTGAACGGCTAAAGCCAGACCATCAAGAGCAACTTGTTCTGATCTATAAATATCATAAAGAACATTGATACCTTCAATACCAGATGAGCCGGTAGTTCCGGCAAGGGAAACAGATCCAAGTTCTTCTCCCCAATACTGGATTGAGTACCCTCCTCTAGTTCTTGTTGGTGATGGAATATGTTTCTTATCTGAGTACTTTATAGATTTGGGGTTAATATACATTTCAATAATCCCTACCTCTGGCAAGAACCATCGAACCATATTTCGAACGGCGGAACCATCACGCAGGTTGGCAATTTTTGCTTGCCTAACATTATTACCAGAGGGTGATGGAAGTTTATCAAGGTTTGAAAACCCCGCAGGATCTCCTTGCAAACCCCCACGCACCGCTCCCTGAGCTGTTCGGAAAGCATCACTTGTTCTACTAGAAATTGCATCTAAGACATCTACCATTTACACCTCGTTATCTTGGCCTTCCGTTAGCTGCGGCCCTGACTTGGCCTTGCTGCGCTCTTGAAATTTGCTGATCAGCAATGAGTCTAACTTTCTGATCAAATGGTTCATCAAACGAAACCTTTACCTCAAGTGGTTGGTAGGATATTTCAACCCCTTGAGCTTGGGCCCCTTCTGCTTCCACACCCCTACCAAAAGGTATGTTTGCTAACTGTTCAAAAGAAGGTGGTGCACGACGATCAGCACCAGGAACATTTCCTATCCCTAAAAACTCTGAAGTTTCTCTTTCACGAGGAACATTTCCTATCCCTAAAAACTCTGAAGTTCTTTTATCTGCTGGTAGTATATAATTTGTTGCAGCACCACCATCACCAACAATTGATTTATTTTCTTTATAATTATTAAACTGGCCTTGGATGCTTTGAAATTTTTCACCAAGTGATGAACCAGAAGCTTTTGAAACTATATTTCCAATTGAATCAGTAATAGATGATATGATCTGATTTTCTCCAAACCCAGATATCTTGTCTTCAATAAAAGCAACCTGATCGAGAGGTGCTCTTTGTTCATTTGCTTCTGGATTGATAGAAGCAGCTGTTCTAGATGCCCCTAACGCCTCTCTCATTCTATCAGCTTCTACAGAGCCTAACTGAGTTGATAACTCAGAGTAATCGTAATTACGCATGAGCATTCCAGCCTCTAGTATTTGATTTGTCCTCATTAATAGAGAGTTCGTTCTCAGTTGCTCTTCAGCTCCACGATCTACAGCATTGGCTAAAGACTTATCACCATCGGTTTCCATTTCTGTACGACCAAGAGAAAGCCCATCCATTACGCCAGACTTCATAGCTTCGAGAATTCTATTTGCCTCAGCATCTGTTCCGGCAATACCAGCAACTTGCTTGAGATATTCTCTTTGCTTTACGAACTCTGCGGCAAGCTGCTCATTACCAGCAGCCTCTTCAAGTGTAACAACTTGTCCACCAAACTGAGCTTGCATAGCCTGCATGGTTTTCTGAAGAACCTCATCCATGCGGCCTTCACGAATAGCTAGTTCTGTTTGCAGACCACCAGCCAACCCTCCAGGGCCACCGGTTGCGCCAGATACAAACGCCATCTTTGCAAGATCCATCTTCTCAATACCTTGAGACATTCTTCCAATAAGATCTGCCATCGCCGCTGGTGAGATATCTGAGTTTTTGAACGCATCATCAAAAGACTTCACAACATTTGTTGCGGCTGCGGTGTTGTCGCCAAGCATCTTAAATCCACCAGCTATATTCATAACTGTTGTTGTAAATGCTTCAAATCTAAGTTTTGAATCTCCAGCACTCTCATACAAGTTAGCTACATTTACATAAGCCTCCTTTCCAGACACGCCCATATTGGTGTACATGTCACCCAAGAGCTTAGCTACTTGGGCGTTATCTCTCATAAAACCTGTAGCTAACTGAGAGACAGCTGCAAGTTGAGACATTCCTTGAACACCGATTGTCACAGGTTCAGAAAGAGCATCTGGAATTGGAGCAAGAGCCCTACTCAAATCCATCATTGAAGCAACTGTTTGTCCCGTAGCAACAGCAGACTCATAAGCAAGGTTCACTTGATTTATATACATCTCATTTAGGTTTTCACCAAAACGAGTGTTACTTTCTAAAACTGTACTGAATCTTCCTTGAGTTGCTGCTAGATTACCAAGCTCTCTTTCTAAGCTGTAAACATTCGCCGCTCCTTGAGCAATTGATTCAAACATCCTGTACCCAATAGAGTCTTGCCCTAACGCTTTTGTTAATATTGGGTTCAGGTTTGAGAATGCATCTGTAATCTTCGAACCGGCACTCGTACCAGCATCAGATAGCTGACCCATACCAGTTACACCCTTGGGAAGAAGACCGAGAGCTGGTTCAAGAGCAAGGGCTAATCTCGTGCCCATTACAGCAGCTCCACCAGCCGTCAAGTCTTGTTCTCTAGAATATTTAGAGAGACCTTCAGTCATCTGTGTCCAAAGAGCAGAGCCGGCGTTCTGAACAGCCTCTGCCTGTTCTTTGTATCCACCAAAGGCTGCAATCATCTCTTTTGTAGCTCCAGCCATATTGCGAAGCTTTTCAATAGCAGTTTCACTGACTTTACCAGCTAATTCGGTAAAGTCAGTAAGACTCTGCCCTGCGGCTTTCATACGATCAATAAAAGTTCCAAGAGATGGATCTTTTAGTTCTTCAAACAATTTTTCTAGAGCCTCAAGAGAAATGTCAGCCATTAGTCAACAACCTTGCGCTTCTTGCGCTTTTTATTACCTTTCTTTTCAGCTTCCAGAATTTGCTCTCTAACCGCTTTATTGGCCTCATCCAAATCTTCATCGGTAGATGCGAAATCTGGATTTTCACTTTTAATCATCTTCTGAGCCATATCTGGATTGAAGAAAGATCCAATAAGAATGGCTTGCTTCCTAAGCCTATCTATTTCTAATTCTTGGTCATGAAGCCAAGACTCATACAACCACACCTTTAAATATGGGTTAATATGCTCATAGAACACATCATCAGGTAATTTGTTAAATAGTTTTGTTAGGTGTCGAATAAATTGATGCTCAGGCGTTCTTACCACTTTTTCTAATGGTATCAACCACCTCCTCAGCTTCCTTAGCATTTCTTGGCATGTAACCATCAACTGATTCTTTCATTAAATCTTCGTAGTTGATAAACAAATAATCTATTAGAGAGTTATCCATTTCTCTAATAAGATCTTTTCTTGTTTCTAACTGAGCTTCGTAATCTTCGTTTGTCGTACCTAAAACAATATCAATATTCTGACCATCTATCATAAATATAGAATGACCCAACGCTTCTATCTTAATGTTGTACATGGATGTTGGCTTAAATGCCACTTTACCATCATGAAGGGTAATACGCTCCGCCTTCTCAACAACTTGAGCCAAACAGTTTTGTTCAAACGTCTTGAGCGTTCTTAAGGTGAACGTTGCATTTTCAATTTGAACATCTTTGGTCTTACGTCCAATACCCGTAATAATCTCAATACGCCTACGTGCATCTTGAAACATTTTTCTTTCAGTACGCTCCTGATTATCTTGCATCTCTCTGCGCAAACCAGCAACGTAATTAGGATCCAACTCTTGACGCTCTGGTAAAGCATCAGCGTTTTCTACAGTGAGTTTCTTTCCAGCACCACGTTCTGAAAATCTAGAATTACCAATAGAACTTTGTACACCAACCATATGCCTCCAATTAATAGATCAAACCCTCCTACATAAAGAGGGTTTGATTCATTAGACATATTGATATATATCAGCCAGTTACAGAGTCTACAACTTTTATGAGACCGGCAGCATCAAGAGCACCACGGCGTTGACCAAGATCCGCTTGACGCTCAAATGCGTCATTGTCAATAATTGGAATCTGACGAGCAAACGGAGCCGGAGCTGCGGATTGACCCTGACCGAGGTAAGAGTAAATATGCTCTGCTTGCCAATCCAAATCTTCTACGATAACGAAGTCATCAGAGTTGTAGGAAACTCCAATTTTTGAAATCCAAACGTTCTTGATTACTGTTGTAATAACAGAATCAGAAGCATTGAAACCATCAGCATCATCTTCGTCAGCTGCAAAGATATCCAGAATGACAATATCAAAAGGAATACGTTGTGCGGCTACGTGAACGAAGCCACGAGAGAAAGCAGATGCAATACGAAGGTTATCAAAACGAGTACGCTTACAAGCTCCATTAACTTTAGTTGATGACTTCGGAACGGAGTCAATAAAACCATCAGTTCCCACCTCTGCGATCATTGCGATGTCGCGTGTTTCATTGATTGATAAGCTTTTAACAGCGCCAACTGGATTACCATCTACCTGAATGATAATCTGAGTGCTGACGCCTGTACGTGTTACGTTACGCCCTGCATCTGTTAAAATAGAACCTGTATGCGGATACACCATTTATCACCTTATAAGTTAGTCAAGTCTTCCAACGTTGATCAATATATATATCCAGTTGATTGGGAACACAGGCTGTACATTAACAGTAACATTCCACTGACGTGGTTCCACAGAATCTCTATTTACTGTCAGACCGTCATAAGCAGTGATCAACCTCTGCTGAATGAATGTCTGCACTAGGGATTGTGCAACCTGAAACAATGTCGCCTTGGTTGTTGAGCTTTCAGCACGTCCAATGTAAGGAAGGAATGCCCGACGCATAGCCTTGGAGATCCTATCCCTTACGAATACTATGCTAATTTCCTCTTCTGTTGCTTCTAGGCTAATAGTTGTTGTTTTGCCCCAGACAACTAATCCACCACCCTGTACGGGTGTGAGTAGCGTAATGCCAGAGTTTACAATATTCTCTTGAACAAGTGGTGGGTACAGCTTGTCTCTAAGAATTGAAAAACCTGCCAATCTCTTGTTTGTGAGTGGCTCAGTAATTTGTGTAGAACCAGAGAAGTATCCAGCAGCAGCGGCACCAATGAAGAAACCATCTACGTTAATTCTGTCAGCACCAGCCTGCACTACAATTTCATCAGGATAGAAGTACACAACTCTGTACGTATCCCCAAATGCTGCCTGAACTCCATAGTTTGCAAGGTCTTCAACATTACCTGCAAGAATTTCGCTAACATCATCACCCTGAATTCCTTCAAGGATACCAATATCTTCGACGGCCGCATCCTCGGTTCCGATAACGTTTTCTGGGTTCAAGCCTTGAATAGCTCCAACAAACAACAAACGTTCACGTCTGTTTCTAATATTAGACATTGTCTCTACATGAATCTTTCCGTTCTGGAAAATAACTGATATCGTTTGAGATGGAAGTGGAACAACCATATCAACTTCAATCTTTTCAGCTGCCTCATAAGCCTCAAGCCATCCAGCGTCATAGAAGTCGGCATCTCTTGTATCAACAACAGTTGCGCGTAGACGCTCACCAAGCTGGAGTGCTAAGTCTTGAGTCATAAGAATGCGCGCTGATGTTGCAACAGAATCAAGTACAAAAAACTCTACATCGTTTTCGCTAGTACCAAACGGTGTTACGCTAGAAAGTTGAAGTTTACCATTCATGATACCCGTGATTGTAAACGTTCCATCATTTCCATTTGCAGAATTCTCAATTTTGAGAGATCTGGTCGCAGCAAGGTCTTCGAGCCCAAAAGAAATTGTGGAACTCTCAAGAGTTGCTGTTGTTGCTCCAGTTACAACTAGAACACCATCCTCACCTTTCTTTTGAACAGAGTCATCAAGAATTACGGTGTAAGAATATGTCTCTCCAGTAATGAACGCCGTAGGATTCGAGCTGATAGAAGGATCGAAGAAGTCAACCTTGTTAGGAATAACTTGCACTTCTTCACCAGTAGATGGAGATCTAACAAAGAAGTTGATATTAGCATCAACATCTGGTACAACATTGAGAGGAAGCTCCCAGATCAAATCCTCAGGATCGTTTTGACCATTTGCAGAATCTTCCAAGGTATAAGATATACGTCTTGGTAAAGATGGTTTTGTTTGTAGTGCAAAAACACCTGGCGTGCCGTTAGCGAATGATAGTTGAGCGCCCAGAGAAAGTCTGTTGGTAATGCTTGGCTGACCATGTTTAGCAATAAGTTGATTTAGATCTGTGAAAAGCTCTGGGTCATTTAAGTCAAGCTGAGAAATGTATCTGGCCGATAATGTATCCCCAGCAACAAGAGCACCACCCTGAACCTGAATAACAAAAACATCACCTTCTTGGAAAGGAACAGATCCTTCTGTGATTGCAAATTGTAAAACTCCATTATTTACAGAAGAGCTATTTGACTGCCATGTTATTTGGTTTCCATATCCATCCAAGAGGACACCGCTCTCAGAACCGCGAGCAAAAAACCGAGCATATCCATCGATTGGATTTCCGTAACCATCTCTACGAACACTTGAGCAACGAATTGTCCATGTCTCTGGTTGCGCATTTAGATCGATGAGAGAGAGGTTTGCGATAACACCGTTACCTACATTACCACCACCGGCTCTATAAAAACTCCCACCCTGATCTACTAAATATGCAGCTTGAAGCTCAATCTGACCAGTTGCCGGATCTAGTCTTGCATCAAAACGACCATCAAAAAGATTAGAGTCAACTGTATCTTCTAATAAGTTTAGCTCTATACCATTCTTGAAAAGACGAGAACGGTTTGAAATTACAGGAGCTACTACATCCTGACCTCTACCTAATAGAAAGTGTCTACCATCCGATCCTGTTCCTGAGGTGTATGTTGGATTGAAACCATCATCACCCGCGCCATTTGCAGAACCTATGAGAACCTCTTCTTTGAGGCCCTCACCCATAAGAAGAGCAAGGCGAGCGCCAATTGGTACGCTGACACCACGCTGAAGCGTTCTTGTTTCTGAAACAACGCCTGGAACTATACTTGTGGCACCGGGTACGTTAGCAGCCATATTGAACCTCTTTTATCTTTTTAATTCTTTTCATTTTTGCACCGAGAATTATATTTCCTTAGCATTGAGAGGTCTTAAATTTTCTAACTTCCAAACCTCATACAAAACCAGGATCGTCTTGACAACTATATGTATGATTAGCCATAGGAATTTTTACAAGATCGTGAGAGAGAGATTGGCTGCCATTAATCATCTTAAAAATTTGTTGCTCGTTAAGATGTGGGGATATTACCTCACTAGCTTTGTGCTAAATCTATACACAGATATGCGTTTACATTGCATCAATTTGATCAAGCAATGAAATACTTTCACTTATTTGTATATTTGGATTTATTACTGGATTTTCTCCCAAAACTCCAAAATCTACACATAAATTGATTCGCTCTACAATCCCACTTATAGGAATCAATCTTCTCCACTCTGTACGGATCTCCATACTAACTGTGGCTTTATATAATTTATCTTGTTGCCTATCTTCACTCTCAGAAACTCCTCCAAGGCTAGGCTGTCCAGATTTTATGAGAACACCGGCTTTTCTCATACTCTCAAATCTGATATCCGCGAACATTAGCATCACAATACTTATTAGGTTATCCCTAGATGTGATGTCTCTTGCTAAAATATCTATGATAATAGTTCCCTCCCAAGCACCTGCTAAATCAAAATGCTTAGGATTAAAGAACTCTTTTTCATTACCTAAATCATCAACAACGAGAAGTTTTTCATACTCCACAACATCCTTATTGCGATTCATCGCAATAGGAACGTATTTGGCGGATGTCATTTTTACCAAAAGGGCTGGATAGAAAATGGCATCTTGGCGGAAACTTTCACCGATGAAGATTCGGGTGGTTACGTCATCATCGTATCCCGCGCCCAATGGCACATCAGTGAGGTCTGGGGTTTTGGGGTAACCCCATTGATCCGAAACGAAATGATAGAAAGAATCTTTACTAAATTCATCTCTCAAAATTCCTATTACCAATTCTTTTGGATAGCTCAATAATGTATTTTGAACTACATGGTGAATTTTGTACAAATCTGTACGAACTAAATTCCCAGTACCTGGCGTAGTCATACCAGGATACGAACTTATTGACGGATCACATTTTCCTTTGCGGACAGCGGTCTAAGGTTCGAAAGTGCCCAACATTCCTTGAATTCTGGGTCTTTTACTGAGGAGTATTTGAACTCTCTGTGCCGCTTAATGTGGTCAACATGCCACGTCCATGTACTAGGATCCCCATCGTTCCAGGTATCTGCACAATATGGTCCCCAATTCTCCCAATTCATCCATGGCTCCCAAAGGCCCTCTAGATGCGCTTTGAGATCGTTCAGAGAATACCCGAGGTGTTTCACCAAAGAATCATCCTTGGTAAATCCCAATCGCTTCATGTGGTAGATGATTGAGGTACGTACAGCATTGCGTAATCGCTTTTCTGGCGTATTAGTTGCGTGATAAAATGCACGAGCTTTAGCCCTAACCTCTGGACGTTTTTTGTACTCCCTAAGTTCTGCGCGGCTTTTCTCAATATTTGCGTGATATCGTTCTTTCCTACGGGCGGCTATTTTGGCTTTTACTTTTGGTTTCGAGGTGTATCTTTTGTTTCTTTCAAAACGATTTTTCTTTCCCTTCTCTGTTTTGAGATACTCTTTACGATATTCTTTTTGATGAGCCTTCACCTCTGGACGGGCGTTGTATTCGCGCGAGTATTTAAGAACCTTGTCATGATTCCTTTGGTAATATTCTTTCTTGGCCTTCAGAACCTTATCGCGATTCTCTTCACGGTATTTGAGGCCACGTTTTCCAACGCAGACCTTGCAATCCTTACGGAAGATCAAGGGCTCCTTGCTGCGCACATGAAAATGGTTTTCGTCTTGCGGCAGGGTATCGCCGCAGACCGAGCATTTGGTTGTGGGGGTTTCCATGCAAATGGATATACCCAGCTCATTACAACCGGATCACCCAGCCTTACATCCAGCCAGGAATACTTACACTGGAAAATGCTCAGACAAAGACTTCATGTTCTTTTTTCTTGACATGAAGATTCAGCTGGAGTAACTTCGAATCATCCTCGGAACACCGGGGATAAAACTTCAAACCCAAATATTCTATAAAGTATGAAAAAGCTCATTCCATTTCTTCTTGCGATTACTCTGGCCGCTTGCGGATCCAGCTCCTCCTTCACAACGAAAGATTCAGAAGGAACCGAATGCGATAAAGCGGGTGAGGAATCCCCATGCTCCACAGATGAATGTTCAGGTATTCAAACCTGCAACGAAGATAAATTCTGGGGAGAGTGTATTTGCAACACTGGAACTGGCGGTAGTGAAACCGGTGACGGTGATGGGGACGGTGACGGCGATACCGGAGGAAATCCTGACAACACTGGCGGTTCAGATTCAGGAACCGGTGGAAGTAATCAAAACACTGGTGGCACTTCTGCTGGCGGAAATGAAACTGGAACAGGTGGTGATTCGTCCGGTGGAATGGGTGGTGATACCGGCGGCACAAATTCAGGTGGAGCTGATTCTGGAACTGGTGGTATGGGAGGTTCCTGTATTCCTAAAACCTGTGAAGACATGACCATCGAACTTAATGGTGATACAACGGTTGCTCAAGGAGATATTGGTACAGCCTGTGGATTTTTTGACGATGGTTGTGGTGGTGAACTTGAATGTAATTGTATTAATGCTCAGGGAGATTGTGGAATGGGAGTTCCTATAAATTCCGAAAATCAAATTCCACAAAGTACCGAAGGACAACCAAACATTTGTGGTGGTGGATGTATTCTTATAACTCCATATACCTTGACATTAAGTGCTTGTGGTACTGATCTTGGAGAAGAGGGGCCTCAGCTATATTCGTGTTCAGCTCAATATTTAGAAGTGGGGAATGATACTTCCTTAGCATCAGAAATAATTGGAAAGAACTGCACAGTGTCAGTAGATTATGCATCAGGTGTACTTCAAGGATTCTGCTGCGAATAAGAATTCCACTTCAAAATACAAAGCCCGGTGATTTCACCGGGCTTTTTTATTACCAAGTATACAAAAAATGTAAAGCATCAACAAATACAGTTTTACTTGCAGTATTTGGATCTGGGTTATTGATAAAGAGTTTCACAAATAGATTATCGGCTCTTTGTTCTGATGATGGCGTAACATAAATAGTTTGAGAGCTGACAATAGCATTAAGGTTAATACTGCTGGATCCGATTAAAGTGCTTGGCTTTGTATGGATTTGCAGTACAAAATTTCCACCATCCCAATCTGAGTTTGTTGAATTAACTCTTACCCAGGCTTGAACAAGTTTTGCACCAGGTGGAATAAATGCAGCTGGATTGATAAGCGCAACTACATCTGACAAAGATCCTGTAGTTGCGAACGTTGCAAATACACCATAACCATCTCCATAAGAATGAATCTCTCTAAGATTCTCAGGAGGTGATGAATTTTGTATCCATATATTTGAACCATCTGAATTATATTCAAAGCTCGATGTCGAAGAACCCCAAGGTTGAAGAGTGTTGTATAGATTTGCGTTCGTAGTAACTAAGTGATTTACGTTTCTATCTACAACACATGTAGATGATGAATCTATTGTTTGCGTATCGGTTCCATCTATCGTTCTTGAATCAAATATATTATCAACAACGATATCACCATTACTTTTGATGTAACAATCTATCGATTGACCGTTTCTATTGATAGTATTTTGAGAAATAATAACTTTTGAAGAAAATCCAGCTTCAATACCTCTAGTTGAAAATCCATCTATAAAGTTTCCTCTAATTGTTCCTTGTGGATCACAATAAATTCCCCATGAATATATATCTGGAATAGATAATGGGGAATTTATTGTGTTTCCTTCAATATTTACATGTGTTGAATTAAGTGCTGAGACTTGTCCAGAACAAATAATAGCCATTGGAGATGTAATAAGCCAAGCCGCCGTATAAGATATAGATTGAGACATTATTAATGTGTTATGTAAAATCTTAAGTACAGATTTTATCTTAGATGTATTACCAAGAGCCACACCTCTAATAAACACCGCTGTGTTTTTATCTATAATAATATTTCCATTTCCAAGATTATTATGATCTGTTCCACTTGATGTTGTATAACGACCCTCGCTATTAGCCCAAATAATAGCAATTGTTGTGTTATTTGAAACTCTCAAACACTCACTTGAATTCATATTATTTGCGTTAGATCCTATAATAGCATAGCCAATCATTCCAAGTGAAACGATATTCTTATTTATGTAAATACCTCTTGCAGAAAGACCAGCACTTGGATTTATTGAAGAAACAAGAATGCAGTTTTTCCCTTCAACTTGGTTTTTTTCAATATTTACGTTCTGAGCATACCCTGCCAAGGTCGACGCTGTGCTGATGACCGCAATCGCGCAGTTTGCATAGTCATTTGAACTTGCACCAGCGGCCATTGGTACAAATATATTCTTAGAGAATTCAACATCTGATAGATACCCATCATCTCCAATTGTAGCCATGACGAATGGTGCTCTTTGACCTGATACTGTTCTTGTAAACGAACATTTCTTTACTGATATGTTTGACATATCAGAAGACACAGGATCAAAAAGAATACAAGCTGCATCAAGATTTACATTAGCTGTATCATTATAATTAACACCAGGAAAACCTGTTGGAAGGCTAGCAAATGGAGCGTTGTAGATAAAATCAAAATCATAAAAGTGAATATTAGATCCGGCTCGGAAACCAACCTCAGAAGTTACTGTAACTGGTTTTTTTGATTTGATTGTTACATCAGAAGAAATACCTGTAAGATCAATTTCAGAATCTATATTTTCATGTACAAAAAGGAACTCTTTAATTCCATACTCAATAGCCCAACATTTCATTGCGCTAGCAGATCTAAATGTTGTAAAGTATCCATCTTCTTGAAGAGCAACAGTCCACTCATTGATATCTTGATTGAATACAAATCTTCTAGCATCAAGAACAGACTCAAGGCTATATGTTGTGGGTCCGCCATCCTGATCTGCAATTTGTGCAGATACTTTTGCCACGATACAAAGATCTTTTCTCTTATCTACAATTTCTTTGAATCCAAGAGATTCAACAAAGTAGTTATCATCCACTTCGAAAAATTGAGAACCAGTATCTTTGATAACAGCATGTAACTGACCTGTCTGGGTAACACAGATAAAGAAATCTACAGTGTCAGATGATGATGTTTTAACTTCTGGAAGTTTTACATCAAAAGAATCAAGAGAAACAAACGCTCCGTTTACAAGGGCAGTACCACCTGTAAATTGTAGAATTGAACCAGTGTCTCCAACCCCTATGTATTTAAATCCTCGAACCACACCATTCGCATGAAGAATTCGCTCTCCAGCCTGAATGAATTTAATTGCAGATTCAGTGAAGTTCTCTTCAGAGAGTGTTCCAAACTCACGCAGATCTGTCACAGACCTGAAGCTCAAGTCATTGTGACTAACGCCAGCTAAAGCAAAGAACTGATCGTGTTCTCTTAGAGTATCGAAAATTTCAATAGTAACTTGCCTTGCAACTCCATTTGTAATTTCAGTACCAGGATCAATACCAAGCTCACGGAACTCAATATCTATAAAGTCAACATGATTAGAATCATAGAATCTAACTGGATGATTCTTCTTCCCTCTAGTTGTTGGTCCGGGATTGATAACATTACCGGTTCCATCAGGATCTCCTAAGTAACCATCAAACTCACCTGTTGTTGCGTTGTAATCAGACACAACAAAAGATTTGTAATATCTAATAGTATCATCAACTCTAATACCCTTGAGTTTTGGCGATACTCTTCTGATTCTCCATGAATCAGAATCTGTAAACAGAAGATCTCCGATGTCTTGCTGTTTAGGCATTCTTGCACGCTCAACGGAGAATGTTTCTCTTATGTTCGTTGCAAAAATTTCATTGTATCTATGGAATGAAGCAGGAGATCCATCAACGGTATCTCCATTAATATTGTCATCGCTAAAACTTACAGAGTCTTCGGAGAAGAAAATCTTTACTTGTGTATTGACAGGAAGGGTAGCTCCAAGAGGATCGCCGGTTCCATGAATAGCATTGATAACTGTGATTGTTGTTTGTACAACAGAATCACAATCACAATTACTGTACTCAACCCTTCCTATAATGAAACGTCCATATCCTGTAATGCTTGAATTTGAAGGATCTGTTGGTTGAACAACAATTGTCTTACCAGCCTTTAATTCCTGAGATTTAAGATCAAGCTCTACTGTATATGCAACTGTCTTTGTTTGATTTGGAACGTTGAGAGTTACACTTGTGATTGTAGCAAGCCAATATCCATCCGGATATGTCATTCCAGCTTTAGCAAGATCATCTCTTCTCGCACCGTCAACCAAAGAGTTTCTTCCAGTGACGGAAGGAATTACCAAAGTATTATAACTTAGGGCTGTTTGTGCGTCTGTAAATGTTTCACCTACTCCAAGCACAGGTGTTGCGTATGCAGCTCTAGTAGCTCCTAAACCTAGGGCGTCATAACCATCAGTTGCATCACCAATAACATTCTTTGTAAACGAGCCCTCAACAATAGATGCTCCATCTACCTGCCCTGAAATAATTGAGAACGCAACATTATTGTAATGGTCTGATAATATAACTCCAAACTCACCTTTGTAATTGAAAGCAATAAATCTATAGTTGTATCCTGATTGTCTAAACTGTTCGTTTGTTGCTTCAACTACAGAATCTATAGAATAAACTCCCGGTGTAGTTCCCGTATTACCCGTAACATCTATTGCAGGAAGATCTGTAAATACATCTTTATCTCCGCTTGGGTAAAGTCTCAAATACAAATTGTAATGATTCTGATCTAGCTTTGCCGGATCAAACCCTATACCCAAAGCTGCTCCTCCGCGAGGAGATGCGACAATTATGCTTTCTGTAAATGGTACGGAGGGTATTGGTTGTGTATTTGGAACTGCACCAGCCACCGCAAGAACACCCCAGGTATCTCTATCGAAGAGGGCTCTGTCAATTCTTGCATACCCATCGTATCCATCATACCCATCATACCCATCAAGATTTCTGAGGTTGTATGAGTTAATACGTATAACCCACTCAACACCGGGAATGAAACGTATAGATTTTACAGGGAAGATTGTTTCAATTCCGTATCCGTAATTAACTCTTACAGAATCACCAACTCGAACCCGGGCGAATTGTGCATCGAATTCAAACGTAGAATTGTCAGATGGGAAAAACTTAATTATGTCATCGCCATTGTTGATGTCATCAACAGGTTCGCTTTGACTAGGATACGCTAGGTAGGCTGTAATTTTTGTCGGAGGTACAACATTTATATTGTACCCATCAATTCCAATACGAGGATCTTCTACCCGTACATCACGAATAATTCCATTAGAGTGCAGCGTTGCTCTATCAAGACCTGTAGATACAGTCTCTTGATCATCGATGTAATCGAAAGCTTCTTGAACATTTGCAAGAGTTGTGGGAAGCTCTGTAAAGTTTGTTGTATCTAATGTAATAGCTACAGCAACGTGAGCATTACCAGTAGAAGTCTCGTGTGCAACAAGCTCATCATTGATTTGCAACAAAGCCTCAGCAACTTGCGTTGCCGATCTTAGATTACCGTTTACATCAAGAAGACCAGTCCAATTGTAGCCAATATCTCTAGAATCTATTGGATTGGCATTGATATCAATTTGAGAAGCAACATGTCTTGCCGGAGTTGCGTTGTCCGCTAGATATTGACCGCCAGAAATATGAATAAGAAGATTCGCGCTGGTAACTGTTGCCAAGTCAATAGTATTATCAACTAGAGCATCCAATGCGTCTATATTGGACTTTAAATCTGCTGTTGTAAGTGGAAAAATTGCCAAGTCTAATTTAGATTCTTGAATACCAGCATCAAAGGCAACCTGATTGTCATGAATCTTTAGAGCTGAAAGATTATCAAGAAGAACATTGGTGTTAATATTTCCATCAGAAGAAATAAGAACAGAGATGCGTTCGTTGACGCTTGACTTTGAACCCTGTGGATTGATGCCAAGAGTCCTTTCAATAGCAAAGACGGCCGCTCGGAGTTGATTTATAGCTTCAGTGCCCAATTCCGAAAGGTTATCATCAATGCGAATTATAGTTCTGTCATCATCAATTTGGCCAGGATAGATTGTCATTTAGTCCAACTTTAAGTTATTCCGTAAGCTTTTCTTCTTCTTCTTTTACTCTTTGAGGCATAAGCTGTTGTATCTTCTTCTTCAAAAACTTGTACGTGTTATTGCAGACAAGACCAGCTACTATTCCAAAGAAAACTTTTCCGGGTACAGATCCTGCAAATATCTCGGGATATGGATAAGAATCCACAAAAAAAGCAATCAAACCACCAATTACAGATGGTGCAGAAAGAAGTACCCATTCCCTCCAAAAATCAATCCACCAAGGTTCCCACTTATCTGGAAAGAACTTAGCAACCTTTGGTGCCAACCCCTGTTCAATAACCTTACGAAAAGTAGCTGTAGCTAAATAAATAATGACTATAAATATAAGAGTCTGAAGCGAGAATAAATCTGTTAATACGTTTTCCATAAATACATCCTTATACGTAATTATTCAGTGAGACATTTATTTATCAAAATCTAATAAAGAATAGATTCCAACCTCTTTTGAAGATAATGTTGACAAAGAACATCCTTCGTATTGAGAAAAGCCATTAGTTGATGTGTTAAATTTCCTGGTGGCTACCAATCTACCATGAACCCAAGTAATTCCCCAGTAACCTGGGATAAGCCCTGGCTCAGGGCCTAAACCACCAGTTCCCGCTGAAACTGCGGTAGTATCTCCACCATTTATTGATGTCCAACCAACAGTGTCTCTTGGATCAATCGCAAACATTACAGATCCAAACCCAGAACCAGCATCCCCCAAGCAAATAACTGTGGCATTTCCGACCATTTGAAGTCTATTAACAGATCCGGCAGAGCCACTAATAGAAAACACAGATGTCCAGCTTACTCCATCATCATCAGAATAACTAACCACATTAGAGCTATCTATTCCAACCCATAAATTTAAAACTCTATTATAAGATATGTGAGAAAAATCATTTCCACTAGAAACCAAAGAAAAGGATGGCGTTAATGTAAGTCCTGTGTCTGATAAATAAACATTTCCACCAGAAGAAACTGCCATGATTTTCCCATTTGGCGCTCTTGCCAAATCGGTTATAGCGACACCACCAAGTACGTTTGAAGAAACGGCTGTATATGGTGATGATATTAAATCTATACCAGAAGATGTTCCTACAATAAACCTTCCAGATCCTGGACCTTGATAAAGCACAGAGCTAGCTGTACCTGTAAGTGTTACAGAACCAGCAGCACTACCAGTTGGTGAATATGTATTAGGTCTTGAAGCTCTAATATACCTTGCACTGGTTGATATTGTTGATATTGTAAATAAATGAGTGTAAAAACTTTCATCTCCTGCCGCCATCTTTCCTACGGCACCAACTATAGCAGATGAACCACCAGATAACTCTGTCCATTGAGAACCATCATCTGACCAAAGATAACCCAATGGACCCATTGCAAAGCAGCATTGATTATTTCTACCAAAAACAGGATTTGTATATATTGCAAAATCATTTATCAAATTCCTAAACGTAGAAAAACCGGGAGTTGTAATACTCTTAATTACAGAATGAGACCTTTGAGGTTGAGTGGTAGAATTGTCCGTTGCCCCCAGTGTTGTAAAATCATAAGATCCTGTAAATGTCGTTGAGTAAACAGAAACATTTTTTGATATTAATGTAAAAACACCAACAGCAGATGTGTATACAAATTTATACTCTGTAACAGCTCCTGGTCTTGGATCTGGAACGTGATAATCTGAAATTGTTATGTTTGGAAAAAATTTAGCCTTTAAACTGCTAGATGTATTGAATATAAATCTTGATATTGATGGCGTTCTTGTTTCATGATTTATTATACAAATATTTAAATCCTCACCATCTGATGGTAAATAATCAAGTTCAAACTCAATAGATCCAAATGCAGTTATGTTTCTACAATCAAGAACAATTCTCGAACCAGTAAAAGAAAGTATATTTCCAAAATCAGAATTTTGAACAACTCTTGAATTTCCCGTTACTATTTTTCTATTAATTTCTAAAACAGAACTAGATCCCCAAGAATTTAATTTAAAAATTGATGAAGTACTTGGGTCGTTATCAATGAACACTGGTGTTCCTCCAGTTACACCGCCAGAGTTACCCAAAATACTAATACTGGTTGCTGTATCCGAAACAAAATCTGTCGTTACATGAATGAAGTACTTTGCTCCCCATGTAGCATACACACCACGGTGATAGTTGTTGGAAACTGTAATATTACAGTTTGAGCTTGAGATTGCACAGGTATCGAGCGCGCTTGCTCCAACACCAGTACCGTAAGTATAGAACCTATTATTCTCTACAGTAAGGAAGTCTTTTGCTCCGAGTTGTGCACTAAACTCAATTACAGAAGCAACATTATCAACATAGCTGTTTCTCATTGTAAGAATTGTGCTTTTTGTTGTTGATCCTGTATTATAGTCAACAATTCTATTTGTAATATTTGTAGTATTAACAGCTTTACCAATGAAATAGCATCCGTCTATATTAAGATCAGATCCTCTATTACATCTAATCATTGCTGTTGTGATAAGAGTTGATGTAGATTGGTTTAGGTTATCATAAAAAACCAAACCAACTAGGTTGTTCTTATCTTGCGCTTCGGACATTGGCGTACCAGTCTGAGGCTGAGATGTTGCAGATTGTATACTAAACATTGGCTGTTCTGATGTTTCTGCAATAATAACAGACCCTGCTTTCTCGCCTATAACTGTAATTCCAGTAGGTACGATTACGGTATTTTGAATACAGTAGGTTCCAGCTTTGACAAGAATGATACCACCGTTTGCAAGTCTCGGATCTGTAAAAGCACCAGTGAAAGCTAATGATAAATCTTGGGCACAATTATCATATCCATCACCAATAGTAACAAATCCTTGCCCGCCAGATATATATGTATTTGTAATTGCTTCTAAAGTATCTTGAACGGTAGCTCCGAAGAAAGATCCGGAACCAGATGTGATCGACGGTTCCATTTGAATATCCGAAGCACCATGGAACCAATCTCCACCCTCAATATGAGCATTGAAGTCACGCTTGTGTGTTGCAGAATATCCACCCTCTCTTTCTCTGGTTGAACCTACATATCTAGTTTTTACCATAACTTAATACTCCAATATTGGTCTTTATAATTTATTGCGTAAGATATTGACAATTGAACCATATTTTATATTATATTTTTCAGATAATTGCCTCTTTGTAAAATTACCAGAAGAGTAATCATTTCGAACATCATTTTTTATAGGCTCTAAAATAAGTGGTGGTCTTGGCTTTCCCTTAAATAAAACACTGAGTTTTTCCTTTTGATCATCAGAAATAGGAGGTCTATTCCGTTCGCGTTGTTTTTTAGACATTTGCATTTTTGCTTCATTTGAATGCGTTCTACCAAACATACCATTACCATTTCCAGAATTTGCTATTGAAATTTTTTTTCTGGACTCTTCACTTACACACCTTCCAGCGTTTGCTTTAGATATCTTTAACTTTTGTTCTTTAGAAAGTTTATGATCAGACCTTGGAAAATCCCTGACCATACCTTTGGTAATCTTATCAACACAATCAATAGAAACTTCGTTTCTTCTAGCAATTTCTTTTCTAACTAATAGATTTTTAAAATCTTTAATTATATTGTTTTTTAGGTCTTCTGAAATAGAATATCTATTATTTAGAGATGTTTTTATTTTTTCTTTGTGCTCTTTAGACATTGATCCTGTTTTTCTACCAGAAAGAGCAAGGCTCAATTTTTTGCGGGTCTCATTACTAACTTGTCTACCCAGATTGGTTTCAGAGATTTTCTTTTTCCTTTCTTCTGGCATTTTGTATGGTTCGAATTTATCTAAACCAACCCCTTGACGAATGACACTTTTGACCGTTTTTAACTCAATTTCAAACCTATCAGCTACCTGCTGTTTAGTATAGTTATTAGTTCTATACATTTGTAATATCTGATTTTTAAAATCAATATCAAGTATTTTTCTGTTTTGTTTTGACCTAGCTTCTTTTATCTTACTTTTTGTTTCTTCTCCCATTGGTTTGCGCGGTCTACTTTTGTGAAATGTAGATATTTTTTTGCGCGTTTCTTCATTTAGAACAACACCACAAAAACCACCCTTACCACCTTCGGCCAAATTATAACCAATATCTGGATCTCTGGACCTAAGCTTGTTTATCCAATATGTTTCCAGAGAATATGCAACACTCTCATCTTCATGTGAATCAATTATTTCTAAATCAAAAGCGTCTTCGCCGTATTTGCAAATTGCACGACCAAAATATGTTGGTTTTACCTTAGAGTCATAAATATGCTGATACCATCTTTTATCTAAATTTCCAGATTTACCTATATAAAATTTTCCATTTTTTGTGTTTGTAATCTTGTATATGTAGAACATACTCAAATGGTAAATTATGCGTAGTTTAGATAATAATTAGGCTGTGGGAATGCCCCAATACTTCAACTATCGTTCCATCTGGCATAACTGGATGATTGTGTCCTTGAACTACAGATGTCATTTGTGAAATTGGTTGGCCAGGTGATGTTACAATTCTATGCATGTGCGGAGGAATTCCTCCTGGGCCTGGAACAGAACCAACACCAGTAAGAAGTTCTTGTGGAAACATAGCTGTATCTCTAAAAGCTCGCACTTGATAAATAGGATCTGTCTTGCGTACTCGAACAGCCGTAAACTTCTGCGCACCAGACTCTTCGAGAAGAGTTCTGTTACGCTCAACATCTATAATCTCATAACGCCATTCTTCAGTTCCATCTTGATTGAACCTAATAATAAAATCACCATCTCTGACTGATGGGGTTACAAGAGTCCAGCAATTTGGAATGAACACATTTTCAATGCCCGACTCCTCTCTCTTGTAATCTTCTTTTGTTGGTCCGAATCGAACAAAAATCTTTCCATCAGAACGTCTAGGGTTATAAAACTGCTCGTACCCTGAAACAATATTTGTTCCGTATGTATCCAGACCACGATAAGCGGTGTTCTCCTTGGAAGAGTCATAATGATAAGAGTTTTTTCCCTCCCACTGTCTCCTAAAAAGCATCACCGGCTCACCAGACAATTCAAGCAAATACTCTTCACGCATATTGAGATGGTCTTGAACAGACAAGCCCCTGACGGGCCCCTCTCCGTCGTATCCATCTGCACAACCATACTCTCCACCGAAATACGTACCAACACACTTTCCAGACAAGTAATCAGCCATGTGTGTTCTGTCGTATCCCGCTTGATCATATGCGGGAAAACCAGCATTTTCATTATCAACAACATCTAGATTTTTAGAACCAGTGATGATGTCTTTCTGACCTCGGTAACCATCAGTATTAGTTCTTGGATAAGCCTTTTCAAACTTGATTTCTTCAAGACCTACTGCGTTGTTCTGATCTTCAAACCCATGCCATAACGTTACAAATGGATTGTCAAAGTAATGATAACCATCATAACCGTCTACGGTATGAAATCTTGGCTGATACCCATACACTCCTCTTTGTGAAACAATCAAATCATTTGTTACTAAGTCAACGGACGAATAAGAGATTGGCTCAGCCCCGATAAGGACAATACCTGTTGGTGGGAAAAGAGATGCGTCATCTAATGGTACAATCATATCTGTTGCTGTCATATCCTGTCGAAGACCAGCTTCCGGATACATAGCAAGACCATTAATATAGGGTAGAGCTGCAATATCAAGAGTACCAACCTCATGAACAGAAGCTCGTACAGCAAAATAGTAAATATCTCCAAGCTTCCAATTTGCTTGGATGTTTGTTGTGGTAGCTCCATCAGTAACAACGAACTTTACACCATCAGTAAAAACATCTTTTTTATCTGTTGAGTAATAGATGTTGTAAACCAAATCCCACATGTTTGGCGGATTGACAAATGACTTATGCCAATCCAAAGCCACAGTTTGACCATCTCCTAGAGAGGCAACCGTACGTAGGCCTCTCAAAGAACGATCAAATGATTTTAATTCAAATGGAGGACTGCAAAAAACCATATCGATTAGATGCCAGATTATCCAGCTATATCGATACCGAACTCACGAGCTATCGCTAATAGTTTATCTTTTCTATCCTCTCTCTTGTCTTTATCTTTAGCATCGTTCGAATGATGATCGAGAACTTTCTCAATATATTTCTCAGCCTCTTCTTCGCCTTTAGTATCGGCAATATATTTGGTTTGATTTCTAAACCCTTCTTGCTCAACTGGGTTGTCGAGATAGCTGTCTGATGTAGATCCTGGAGTAGGTTTGTTACCGGTGGTTTGCTGAAACCAATGAGTAACTTCATGTACCACATAATGAGAAATATCATCATATAATTTATTATTTTTCACACAATCCTTATATCATATAAATTAATATATTTACCAACAACACTAGTACTGCACCCAATATTTTTTGCAACTAGCCGACGAGATTTGTATTTGTTATAAAGACATTGCAACTCATCTTTTGATATTGAAAATATATTAGTGTCATCTAGTGTTCTTTTAGATTGTAAACAGATATTTTTCTTCCTATCTAAACATATCGTAGAATTATCATATAAATAACTACATATCTTATATACATCAAATTGTCTATAAAACGTTAAAACGTAGTAATTTCCTCTACATACAATAGATCCTTGTGAACTTAAATGTAAATTATTATGTAAATAACTAGAAATATCCATACAAGTTGATCTGGTTCCAGCAAACCCCCATCTGGATCTGTTATTAATTATACTAAATGAACCATCACCATCAAAATAACCCCTTATGAAATGCTTAAAGTTATCATTATCTATAATATTTTGTGGTATTTTATATATAAGAGATTTATTTGGAACTATACCAAAATTTATGCATAAATCATCAACAATTTCTCTTGCCCTAAATCTAATTTGAGTAAAGTTTTTTCTGTATATAATTTTACAATTAGATCCAAGAAATTCTCTCAATTTAAAAACAGATTTTTCGTCTTGTTTTTGCAACCCAAAACTAAAATCACCATGATTTGAAACATTACCATCAGCTGCAATAAATCCAGCCCAATAAAACGAATGCTCAGATACAACACTAAAAGAATTTTTCTTATAATTGTATCTGAGTTTTTTATTGTATTCAATATTATTTTTTAATAACAATTTTCTAGCGCCTTCAGGAGAATAACCGATAGCGGTAGCAAATTTTTTTATATTACCAAACTCATTGTATTTAGTTTGTAAATATTCTTTATTCATCCTCAAAATCACCATCCTTTGCCAAATCTACATTTATGTAAATGACACCATGATCTGTGCGAGCAGACACTGGCAGTTTGGCAAAACACATAGGAATAAGGTCAAGCTCTTCCCTATCAATCTTGTATTTCTTGAGCATGTCGCCAATCACATCATGCTTAAACACACGACGCTTGATTTTCTCAAGCAGCGGAGCAAGTTTTTTATGATCAATACCCTTGGTAATAATCTCTTCTGGCACAAATACCTCGCATGCAGCGCTAAACCCCTGACGCTCTTTTTATATATCATCTACAGACTTTAGCAATTCTGTAATAAATTGAGTCCTTGGCTTGATAAGTGTTGTACGTTGAGCACCTCGACGAACACGAATCCTAGAATCGTTAGGGCCGAAACCACCAGCCGCAAGAGGATCATCTTCAAACTCATATCCATAACCACCCTTTTCTTGAGTGGTCTTGGTTTGAGCCTGAACTGTGGCGTTAAAGAAAATGGCAACTGCTAAAATTGTGGAAATAAATAGATATCTCATAACTGAATAGTCAGTTATTCATATAACTTTTACATATTTGCTGTATTCTCTGTTTCGTAACATCGAACTCTTTAGCCACAGCCGAGTAATTTCTTAATTCTGTATATTTTTTGAATACTAAATCATAATCTAATTTACCAAGAGCTTTTCTATATTCATCTTGGATGTTCAGTTTCTTTACCCACCAAGAAATATTAGCCGGTGTACATTTGAAATATTTTGCTATGGCCTGACCAGATTTCAGTTCCTGAGCTTTTTCAAGAAGAATCTCTTTTGTAATTGGCAAAGCTGTACATTTTGTTTTCTTTGCGAGCAAGCCGTCTCCATGCACAGCATACTCAATAGCTTTTGCAGCAATAACTTTTTTCCTTTGTAAAAAATACTCAGCATCATCATATAGAAAATAATAAAGTTTAGAAATTATACCATTTCCACCGTATTGTAATTTACCAAAAACTTTTTCTTTCTTTCCAGCATTAGCAATTACAACTCGATCATCAGAAACAACTCTATTTATTTTAAGAATTTGATGGAACTGTTCTAAGAAAACTTTTGTTCCACGCATACTAAAATGTACTCTGGGGTTTCCATCATTTAAAACTTCTGTAAAACAACCATCACCATCAACATAACCACGCATGAAGTGCCTAATTAGATTATGATTTATCATCAAATCATTAATATGATATGTATATGTTTTTCTTTCTGTTATATTGAACTTTTCTAGATCATTATATAATTGTTTAGAATTAGCAACGAAAGTGTAAGAAAAAGAAGTACTTCCAGATTTATTTTTTCTTTTTCTAAAATCAATTCTCGAATTACAGCTCATTAATTTTCTAATTAATTTAAGCTGATCTTCGTCTTTTGCCGCTAGTTGTAGTCCTATATTATAAGCACCATTAGCTGCTTTTGTTTTCCACCCATCAGCAGCCAAAAACCCAGCAACATAAAAGGTTGCTTCAGTTTCATAAGAAAAGAAATGATGATTTACATCATACTTTCTTCCTTTTTGATGTCCACATTCTGGACACCATCTTCCCTCAATAATATGTCTTGGTTCAGCAAACCAACAATTTCCACAAGAACATTTAAACTCTATTTTTGTTCTACAGTTTTTATACTCATCAGAAAGACATTCACCATGTTTTTCTTTTGCAAGTTTTTTGAAATGATCAATCATATAGCGCATATCACACCTCCTAAGTAATGATGCAATATACCCAGACCTCTCGACTTTTCTTATTTTATTTAATATATTTGTCTTGCTCTCAAATGGCGCAAACGCCGAATCTGTGGACTTGCGCCGGCCGTATAAGACATAACCCCTAATCCCAAGGGCGAGGGCTTCATGTTGGCTTTTATCATCTTAGCCTTATCATACCAAGCATCCATTTCCTTAGAGTACTGAGTGTTGAGAAGCTCAGAAATGGTTGGTGGAGTAAATCCAATACCATTGTCATTGACCTGGAACTCACGTCCACGCTCAATAAGGGCCTGTGCTCCTAGCGCTAGATACAAAGCACCTTGAACCAAAATATCATGGAACTGCTCGATGATAGGTGTATCTTCCCATGTGAAGAATGTAAAGTGAGGAATCTCATTGAACATTGATAGTGATTCACAGAGGAATGTTACAAGTTCATCAACTAAGAAAACATCACAATCTTTGTAAATACCATTTCCATACTCATCTTTTCTTCTAGCTTTTCCAGAAGACTTAAGTCTTCTTCTTAAATACTTCAAAAGATTATTTATGTTGCAAATAGCATTTTGACTGAAGTTAAATCCAGGATCATCACCAAGTTTTTTATAACCATCAGTATTAAGGCCTGGAAGCTGAGATGAAAATACAGTAAAATTAAAACCATCTATTATTTGATAACCACCAAAAAAACCCTTCCAAACATCATTCCATGTTCCAATTGGAGGATACAAACCTACAGAATAATTAAATTGATAAATACCAACATCAATTCTCATAACTCCAGCGCTTGTTGGTCCAACTGCTACACCGCCAGATGGTTGTATAATTGTTATTGTTGGAAAAGAATCTAAATCAACTTCCAAACCCTCAGGTCCAGTAAACCTAGCTCTTAAAGATACAATATCTCCAGGTTGTACAATTTCTGATCTTGGAACAGTAGCCATTATTATCTCCTATACTAATATACTTAAATATTGATTCAATTAAAACATACACCAATAGCGATACATTTAGGTGTGGAGGTGATATGTTCACAATATTCAAAAATCCAAAAAGAAAACTACTATTTAGACCAAAGCTAGGTGGTTGGCAGCCCGATCCGGCAAGTAAAATATATCTTAAATTTGAAAGAGATAGTTTGGCTTTAGGTAAAAGCCCAAACCAATATCAGAGTGGTAGTGATATAGATTTACGTCCTTACACATCACCACGTCACAACCAACTCTCCACCTCAACGTGTGTTGCTCAAAGCACAGTAAAAGCTCTTGAGATAAAGAGAATTATGAAACACGGACACAAAGAGCACGTTGATTTGTCCGTACTTGATTTGTACTGGGGTGCTCGTGAACGAATGCTACCACCACAAACAAACAAAGATGGTGGAACATATATTTCACTTGCTTGTGACGTTCTTCGTAAGTTTGGAGTTTGTAGAGAGGATATGCATCCGTTCAAGACGCAAAACCTCTACAAAGCGCCGCCTGTCATGGCTTCTAGAGAAGGTCGTATCAATAGAATTGAAGGACACTTCAAAATCAAAACACAGGGAAATGATCGTATCGATGATATGATATTCAATCTCAAAGCTGGCAACCCAGTCGTATTTGGAACTCAAGTAGGTACAAATTGGTTTCGCTACGTAGGTGGAAAAAATCCTCTTGGCATAGAAAAAGATCCAAAAGGTGGACATGCAATGTGTTGTCTTCCTGGTACAACTATAATTACCAAAGATGGTCAAGAAGAAATTCAAAACATTGAACTTGGTACTTTAGTACTTACAAGAGAAGGTTGGTTTCCTGTAACTGCAACAACAGAAAGATTTGTTTCTGAACATATATATAAGATCAACTCTCAATTATCAATTGAGCCTTTATATGTTACTGGTGAGCATCCTATTCTAGTTAAAAAGGCTAGAAAATGGGATCGTGTATCACGTACAGATATGACTAAATTTGATTTTGTTAATGCTAATGAAATAAAAAAAGGTTGGTATGTACAAACTGTAATTGATGAAAATATAGAAGATTTAAATATTTCTACCGATTTTGCAAGATTACTTGGATATTATATTGGAGATGGTAATCTTCAAATTGAAAAAAATAAAGATGGTTCAAAGATAAAATCTATAAAATTTAGACTTACATATCATAGGAATGATAAAAAAGAAATTATAGATGATTTAATAAAAATTATCAATAAAGAATACCCTGGAACAAATCATTCTATCTATGAAGATAAAAACAGTAAAACAAATATTATATCATTTTATAATACAGAACTTGGATGTAAAATTCTTGATCTTTGTGGCGGACCAAAAGAAAAAGAAATTTCAAAATTAATACATCTTGATCCAAAATTACAACTTGAAATAATTAAAGGTTGGTATAAAACTGATGGTTGTTTCAAATGGCTAGATAATTCTAAAATTTTTACAGCAAGTAAAAAACTAGCAGATTCTTTAGTTATTATGCTGCAAAGATGTAGATTGACTTATGGAATAACAAAACGCAATCCATATGAAAATATTATCCGTGGTAAATCATATAAATGTATTGGCGGATATTATATTGACTTTCACTCTCCAAAATCAAAAGATAGAATGTATTACGACGGTAATAATATTTATACTAGAATAACTTCTATATCAAAAAAAGAATACAGTGGTATGGTTTATAATTTAGAAGTTGATAAATGTCATGAATATATTGCAAATAACATTATTACTCATAATTGTGTCGTTGGATTTGTAAATGGAGTTTTCATTGTAGAAAACTCTTGGGGTAATTCTTGGGGTGAAGATGGCTTTGCTTATGTATCACCAGATGTTTTTATACACCCATCAACAAGAGATATCTGGGTTATCGTAGATGGTTCAGAGGCTTGGACGGAGATACAAAAATGAAATCAATATCAATAATTCTAGCAGCGGTATTACTATCACCAACCTGTAATAACCCTAACACTCCAAAACCAAATGTTGTAATCAAAGACGATAAGGGTGATTGTACAAAAGCCTGCGAGCGCGCTCGTGAGCTTGAGTGTGATGAAAGACAAGACCTTATCTATCCAAACGAGTGTTCTAAAGATCTTGACTGCCAAGATGGAATTTGTAAAAACGGAAATTGCACAGAGACATGCGAAATGGTCTGTGAAGCATTCGTAAAAGAAGGTCGTGGGCTCGGGCTTAAATGCTGGATGAGTATAGAAGAATGCTCTCAGATAGAAAGCGTATGTAGAGCCCGGTAATTACACGGGAGATATTGCTGATACACCAAATGGGCGGGCAACATTAATTGCGAAAGTTTCCCATTTGGGATTTCCATTCTCTTCCCAATATACACTTGCTATGTAAGTTCCAAGAGCATCAGCTCCGGTTGGAAGAAGCAAACCATGAGCATAAAGTCCAGTACTCAGTCTGGTCATACTGCGAGGATACCCCATCTCATAACTAAGATCTGGATACTGAATACTTTGAACCATAGGTACATAACCATCAGAGCGTTGGCCGTAACCATCTATTGTTTGTACAACTAAACGTACAAGTTGACCAGTATTTGCTGAAATGTAGATTGCTGCACCCATGCTCTTATACATGGTTATTCATCGTCAGAGGATATGTTTTTAAACTTTGGATCAACAGCCAAAGCTGGAGCCCGATCTTCAAAGTCCATATCTGCATTTTCTTCTGCGTATTGCTCCGGCGAAATTTCATCAAAATCCAAATCAGGAAAATCAGGAACTTCAATCTCATTCGGTTTTCTCTTGAGGCGTGTTTGAGATCGGCTCAGTGTTTCGGCAATATCAACTCTATGGTTGAACACAACTGGAGCAACCTTTCTTACTTTGAGAACGTCTCCTTTTTGAGCAATACTTCCAGACTTGATTGATTTCTCAATCTGCTCTTTGGTAAAGTTAAATCTCAATCGACCTTTCTTATCTTTTGCTAAAAGATTTTTACTTTGTCCTTTACGAATAGTAATTCTAAGGTCTGTGATACTAACATCACGAGTTCTAGAGATATTCGTTATCCAAAGCTCTTCATCCTTCTTGAACACTTTCCTCACCAAGAACCACAACATCAATTGCTTTTGGCTGTTTTCTAAGATTCAAACCAACTGAATAAGCTACCTGTTGACCTTTTTTCAAAGTCTTAAAGCCCTCAGTTATAATATCTGACCAATGTATAAATAAATCTTTCTCATTTGCTCTAGTCAAAAAACCATAACCAAGTTTTGCATCAAACCAAACAACAGTGCCTATGTATTTCTCTGCTTTCATAAACCTTCCTTAAGTCTTACCTTAATTTATGAAGGATTATGCACTGTTATCAATCTAGCTTTACCAAACCTTTATGCCAATTAATATCATCTTGGTATCCAAGATCTGGAGGTAAAATCTCTCTCCCATCTACTATCAACCTATCTACACAACCAATAGTTTTGTGAAGCTCTGCCAAACCCATTGCAGCAATATGCTTTCTCTCATATTCTGTTCTTGCACCTTTTACAGCATCCTGGTATTTTTGAATAATACCCTTTACCTTCTCCTCAACTCCTTGTTTACGAGCTAAGGAGAGAATAGATTCTATAGTTTGCTTCTCATTCATTACTTTTTGTTTGCCCACTGTAACCTCGTTGATTTAGCCTTTGGTTTGTAATACGGTTCTTCAAGTCCTGAAATGTTACAAACACCATCTATTTTGTATACAAGAGTTCTACCGTAAGGTAGTTTTGTAGATGGAAAAACACCAACTACCTCAATGTCTCCATGGTGAATTTTATTGTGGCAATTAGAACACACAATTGCTAAGTTCATATCATCATGAGATGTATTAGGATCTGTTCTTTCAATAATATGATGTTTATGAAGAGTTGCCTTATCATCTTCTTGACAAATCTCGCAAAGAATCGGTACTAATCTCTTTTTCCCTCGAACCATATTGGACTATATATCAGCCCTAGGACAGTACTTTAAAAGACCTCTAACGAGTTCTTTTGCCTCGGCTGGGCCGTAGTCACCCCATTGAGAAATACGAATGTAATCTTCCGCATGCCCACCATATCCAAGAGCTGTCATAATTGGATTTGATGAAGCTCTCAAAGAGTCACAAGCAGATCCTCTACCTATATAAATACCTTCACTTTCCAAATGATGAACAACATGGGATGCCATTCGGCTTCCAATATTAATAAGGGTTACGTGTGGTATTCTAGATGCATTATAGCCAATAACCTCAAGACCCATTTCTTGGACTGATTTTTCAAGGATAGATCTAAATATTAGAGCTTTTTCATATCTTGTGCTCAATGTGTTTATTGCCTCTTCAAGAGCAATTGCTGCGGCATAAATCATTGCAACGTCTGGTGTTCCTGGTCTATCAAAATGATATCTAGATCCAATTCCAAATTCCTTCCACCATTTTGGATCTTGAATATAGATAAAACCAACTCCAGCCGGTCCGCCAAATTTATGAGCACCAAACGCAGCAACCTTGAGGTTGGGAATTGAAGAAACATCAATAGGTATCTTTCCTAATGATTGAGACATGTCAGAAAAAAATGGTACTTGAATTTTCTCAATTGGTTGTATGGTTCCAATTTCGTTCTGGACATGAATACATACAAAAGCTGAATTTTTAGCAGGACTATATTCACAAGAAACAATACCGCTTTTACTTACAAACAAATCATTATTACCAAAGAGTGTTCTTGATTTTTGTGCCACAGATTTGTGTTCTATTGTTGATGTGAACACTTTATCAAATTTCTGTGCCGTCAAAATTTCAAGACCCCATTCACAGGCTTGTGTGCATGTTGATGTAAATACAATCTGACTTTCTTTCTTAGCTCCAATAAATTTGGCTATTTTAGCCCTGGACTCTTCTATAATTTGTTTTGACGCCCTTCCTGGTGAGGATAGAGACATAGGATGACCATGCCCAGCAAGCGATTTGTTGAAGCTAACAAATGCCTCAACGGCTTTTGGGTGCATTGGAAGATGAGCATTGGAATCTAAAAATAAAGTCACTTACTTCCCTTCTTAAATTTAAGAATTTGAACCAAACATAATTGGAGAGATCGGTCGATTGAGTCCAGAGAATTCAATTGCGCTAATACGTCCATAATTTAAAGTCCCAGCTCCCGTCATGGTTAACGTTTGAGCTGAAGTATCTGTAGTAACTCGACGAACAAGACAACCACTTGTTGTATTATTCCAATCCTGTTTATTTAGAGCCCCTATATAGTAATTTGTAGGAGGGCTCCATCCTGATGTGGCTTGAGTCGCTCCGTTAATGGCAAGTCCAAAAACCACCGCTGGAGCTACTGTAAGAGCTGCCGTGCTTACTGTGCAGTGAGTGGGAGACGTGGAACCAGCACCGAGAATAAATTGGGCAGGAGCCTGTAGAGCTAGATTAGACCATTCCTCCGCAGCCCACCAATAATAGCTACCAGCCCCCATTGTAATAGATACAGTTGCACTAGAAAAAGATCCATAAGCGTAAAAAAATCTACCAGATATTGAGTTTATAGGATTGGTACCAGTTTGTGATGCTGTTATTCCGCCGACTGTAACAGTTGGAATATTACTAGCTGGAAAACAGGTCATAGCCACAATCACTATCGAGGAGCTAGATGGAGTAGCGCCAAAATTAGCACTGTCATTTGTTCCATTAGATATTACTCGTTGAGCTATAGTTTGTTTTAATCCAGGAAGAATCATAATTAAACCAAAGTGACCGTTGGAGCAGAAGAACCTGTTCCAGGCATTGATGATAAATAAGAATTGGTACCATCATAATATATCGCCCAAACCGTTACTGAATTAGCTGCACCAGCTAATCCTAATGTTCCGCCAGCAGCTCTAGAAGAGCTTGGCATTGTTACAGTTCTGCCACCAGTACCATCCTGGAATAGTTTCAAAATATAGTTACCAACTCCTGGGAAGGTAAACGAAAATGTAGTGTTATCTGTTAGTGTTACTTTAACTTTCTGACCTAAGGTCGAAAAATCTATAGTAATGGATGTTCCCGAATTTCCCGCATCGCCTTCGGCCCCGAAAACGGCAGTGTTCAATCCTGCCAAATCACCAGAGTTAGAAATTGTAACTACAGAATTTTGTATTGTATAACCATCAGTCCCATCCCAACGAACTATAGCATTATCTGTAGTAGATCCAGGACCTAAGACTGTTCCTCCTCCTCCTCCTCCTCCAACAATAAGAGAATTCAATGTCTCAAGAGCATCAGAAACAGTTGCTCCAGAAATAGCAGATACATTTGTTATTTCATCAGAATCATAATCTCCAGGTTGAGCTGTTACAATTCCAGTCCTACCAAATACAGAACCTACAGAACCTAAATTTCCTAATACTTCATCAATTTGATAGAGGTGTTCCCCTATCAAATTGTTAATTGGAGCATTGTAGTTACTTGGAGAGTATGTTAGAGCAATATTATAACCATCTATTTCATCAGCTCCACCAGACTCGTGTCTG